>Ga0208242_100947_pt1 | contig 9990 bp, 10 predicted proteins | sample SubbioAug_CSW13A_FD_184825 | JGI IMG/M metagenome (GOLD analysis project Ga0208242, IMG submission 184825) | Serpentinite rock and fluid subsurface biosphere microbial communities from McLaughlin Reserve, California, USA - CR12Aug_CSW13A (SPAdes) | ecosystem: Environmental > Terrestrial > Deep... | reverse complement strand
ATTATACCGAAGATGTCTTCTTTTTCATACATGAATGACAGGATTTTTCTATTTGTTTCACATTTCTTCCATTTCTTATTTATAATAGTGTTAATTAAGCTTCCATTACTTTAAGGATTAATCATCGTTTTGTTTGTGTCTTTTATCACGATTAAATGTCTTTTCTTCTTGATTTAATCTTTAGTTAACGTATGATTAAGGTAATAAGGGGGAGTCATCATGAAGAAACTTTTTAATTACCTTTTTATCACTTTTCTATTATTTGGATGTACAATTCAAAAAGATTACCCAACACTAAGCTTAGAGACAGCATCTATTTCTGATACCATGGTTAATTATTTCAATTTAGATCAACCTCAATTTGAAGGGAATGCTTTTCAAGTTAAATCATTTAGAATTGACACGATTTCCATTCCTTTAGATGATCCAGAAGTCACTTACTATCGGATTCATTTTGTGATTGCGCCAAAGACTGAAATGCCTTTTGAAATGAAATCACTCGAAGTACAGCCATCTAACCAGTTTATTCTCGATTACTTTAAACTTCCCGATTCATTGACGGGTTATGGTTCCATCAAGGATTGGAACTATTTAACATCAAAGCTTAATGGTTTTAAATTCCCTTTAGATGATCATCGTTTTACTGCTTATGAGTATACAAGTTTTTTCAATAGTCGTGGTAAAATCATGATGGAAGCCCACAATATGGATAACGCCATCATCGAATCTGCATTTAAGAATCTTGATGTGATCATCAAATACGATGATAAAACCGACATCATCAAACTTACTGATCTAACCATTAACCCGCTAACATCATTGGATCAGATTGCAGACGATGACACTCAATTATTAAATTTAGTGCAGTCAAATCAAACACAGAGTTCATTTAAACCATTCAGATAGAAGGTGAAACTAACTTTCACTAGAAGAAGTCTTTTCAAGACTTCTTTATCTTTTCACCATAAATGCAACCACAGGTTGCGCTTTTGCATGCTTAGCATGATAGATTAGCATGCAAAATTAACCTATAATGGTTTTATAAAGGGGACTATATTATGACTCTAGGCAGTAAAATTCAAGCATTAAGAAAAAAGACGCATATGAGCCAAGATGAACTAGCAGATAAATTGGGTGTTTCAAGACAAGCATTATCCAAATGGGAGAATGATTGTACCAACCCTGATATTGAAAAGGTGATTTTGATCAGTGATCTTTTTTCTGTAACCACAGATTATTTACTTAAAGAGCATCAAAATCAAAATGAATCTACATTTGATACCTTTCAAAAAAATAAACGATTAAGTTCTTCAACTCTCATCATTTTTTCTTCACTGATTGTTTACTTAGGTACATTAATCGCGATAGGGCTTTCTCACACTTCAATTTCTAATCCAAACAATGTTTTTTATACAGATTGGACGTTAGAACTAGGGTCCTATTTTGGAATTGCACTTCAAATACTAGGAATTGCTTTGTTTGTAATCATGGCTGATTTCAATGATTTTAAGAAAACTATCATGAAACGATTTTGGCTGATTAACTCATGGCCACTTTCACTCATTCCAAGTTATGTCTTGTTTGTATCTATACTTCATCCCTTTACACGCTATTTCTTTAATTCTGATCAAAACAACACCACTGTACTCTTTCATCTTCTCTTCATCTTAATCTTAAATGTGTCGCTTTCATACATCATCAAACGCAAATTTGACTTAAACTAACTTCATAATTCACTGAGTAAATATACTGTTTTTCTAATCAAATCCATTAAAAAAGTAGGAATTATCCTACTTTTGGTTTATTTAATGGATTCAATCATGCTTTCTTCCCAAATTGGGTTAGGTTCGATGCCTAAGAGTTGGCTTAAAGAGGCAGCAACATTGGCTAAGCCAAACTTGCCTTCTTTAAGTTTAACATCTGCTCCATACACAATGAATGGAACAGGATTCAAGGTGTGGGCTGTTTTAGCCTTAAGCACACTCTTGTCTTTACTTGGCTCATACATCTCATCCGCATTCCCATGATCCGCTACGACTACCAAAATACCATTCACTTCATCTACCGCTTTCTTTAAGCGTTCAATGCCTAAATCAACGGCTTCAACCGAGATTTGAGTCGCTAAGAAAGATCCTGTATGGCCAACCATGTCACCATTTGGATAGTTAATGCGCAAGAAGTCATATTTGCCTGATTTTAACGCTTCAATGAGTAAATCTGTGGTTTCAGCCGATTTCATCCAAGGTCTTTCATCAAATGGGACTAAGTCCGATTTAATCTCCACAAAGGTTTCTAACTCTTCAGAGAACTTACCTGATTTATTCCCATTCCAGAAGTACGTCACATGACCATATTTTTGAGTCTCAGAAATCGCAAACATACGAATACCATGAGGCACTAAGTGTTCGGTTAAGGTATTTTTAATGCGAGGAGGATTCACAAGATATTTATTTGGAATCTTTAAGTCTCCATCGTATTGAAGCATGCCTGCATACATTACTTTTGGCACAAAATGACGCTCAAACTTCGTGAAGTTCACTTCTTCAAAAGCACGTGAGATTTCTAGAGCACGATCTCCTCTAAAGTTTGTGAGGATAACCGCATCATGATCTAAAATGCGTCCCACAGGTTCACCATTTTCCACAATCACAAATGGATCAATGTATTGGTCGGAAACATCTTTTTTAGCACGTGTTGCTTCAATCGCCGCTGTTGCACTTTCAAAGGCTGGTCCTTCTCCTAAGACATGGGTTTTCCATCCTAGTTCAACCATGCCCCATTCAGCTTCATAACGATCCATGGTAACCAACATACGTCCACCACCACTAGCGATACGAGCATCAAAAGATTCATCATTAAGGGAAGTACAATGAGCCTCTAACTTATCGACATAGATGAGTGCACTCTTTGCGGGCACGTCACGTCCATCAAGTAAGGTATGTAAACGAACACGTTTAATGCCTTCTTTTTTAGCTTGAGAAACTAAAGCTAAAGTGTGGGCAATGTTGGAATGCACATTTCCATCAGAAAGAAGTCCAATAAAATGCATGGTGTGATCTTTAGAATACGCCACAAGTTCTTTCCATGTTTCTGATTCAAAGATGGTTCCATCTTCTATGGATTCATTGACTAATTTTGCTCCTTGAGAATACACTTGACCACAACCTAAGGCATTGTGTCCAACTTCTGAATTCCCCATATCATCATCACTTGGTAGTCCTACGGCTGTTCCATGGGCCTTCATAAGTAAGTTAGGGTGATTGCTCATTAAATAATCAAGGGTTGGGGTGTACGCTGATGCGACCGCATTCCCAAATGTTTCTGGGGTAATGCCTACACCATCCATAATGACGAATACTAAAGGTCGTTGACTCATAGTTGCTCCTTTTCATTAAAAAACAAGGGATGCCTTGTTTAGTCGTTGTTGGAAGGTTGAGGAAGAAAGAAGATTTGCTCACCCTCTTTACTCAACATGTAACCTGCTCGGGCATAGTTCTTCACGTATTCAGGATCATTTAGTTTTCCTTTTTGATCTCTTAAGGATTCATTCTCGTTTAAGATAGCTTGATAACGTTCTTTCACCAAATCAAGTTGCTGGCTTAATTGATACGTTTCAAGAATGTCTTGAGATAAATCCACTAAGAAAAATACGCTTGCGATAAACATTGCGCCCATAATGATATTTAAAAGAGATTGCTTATAAAATTCTTTTGGATTGGTCTTTTTCATATCGTACTCATTATAAACCAAATCACTCAAGACTTAAAGATGCATCCATGATTTCAATGAGCTGATCCACTTCATCTTTACGAGGATGGGTGAGAATGAGTTTGATTTTGAAAGTAAGTTCCTTTTCACCAAAAGTAACTGTAACCACATCACCAACCTTCACCAAAGATGATGGTTTAGCAAGTTTACCATTGATGGTAACCTTCTCATAATCAGCTAATTTCTTGGCTACACTGCGTTTTTTTAGAACACGACTGAGTTTTAAAAACTTATCAATGCGCATGCGATACCTCCTTGACGAGCTGGATAGAAGAAATGAGTTCTTTTAGCCACTCATCATTTTTGTATAGAGTTAATGTGATTCGATTCTTAATGTATGAAAGTTTAATGTCTGGATTAAGCTCATGAATGCGTTTAAAGAGTTGAACTCCATCTATATGAGAAGAAAGGGATGGTGAGAAAGCAATTTCCACACTGCTAGTTTTTTCTTTAAAGGTATCCACAGACTCATCTTGAAGTAAGATTTCCAATCGTTTCTTTTCAAACATGTATGCCACTGAGGTTGGGTAATGCCCATATTGATCTTGAATCTGATTTTCATAATCAATGAGGGCTTTGAGTGATGTAATCCCTTGTAAGGTTTGCACAATATGAATTTTCTCTCCATCATATTGAGCATAAGATTGTGGAATATACGCATCTACCGCAACATCAAAGTGTTGGATAGGTTCTTGCGTCATCACAGGTTCATTGAGTTGAGTAGAGATGGCTTCTTTAAGTAAATCCACATACATGTCCATGCCCACTGTGTTGATGAAACCGGATTGTTGATCTCCAAGGAGGTCTCCCGCTCCTCTAATGGTTAAATCTCGCATTGCGATTTTATATCCACTACCCAGTTGAGTGAATTCTTTAATGGCTTGAAGGCGTTTGGATGCTATTTCAGACAGTTGTTTTGAACCTTCATACATCAGGTAGGTGTATGCAATACGATCACTTCGTCCCACACGACCTCGAATTTGATAAAGTTGCGATAGCCCAAATCGATCAGCTTGATCCACAATCATGGTGTTCGCATTGGGGATATCAATGCCTGTTTCAATGATGGTGGTACATACCAAGACATTAACTTCATTGCGATTGAATCGAATCATTACATCTTCAATTTGATCTTTGTCCATTTGACCATGAGCTACTGCGAAACTTGCTTGTGGACATAGCTTTTGAAGTGAGCTTGCGACACTGTAAATGGTTTCCACTTGATTATGTAGATAAAACACTTGTCCATGTCGAGATAATTCTTTATCAATAATTTCTTTAATTAAACCGATGTTTTTCTTGATGACATACGTTTGTATTGGCATACGATTCTTGGGTGGTGTATTAAGTTGAGATAACTGACGAACACCAATAAGTGACATTTGAAGTGTTCTTGGTATAGGGGTTGCACTGAGTGATAACACATCCACGCCTGTTTTAAGCTGTTTAATTCTTTCTTTATGCTCCACACCAAAACGTTGTTCTTCATCAATGATCAAAAGCCCAAGATCTTTAAACACTACATCTTTAGAAAGCAAACGATGGGTTCCGATAAGAATATCAATACGATGATGTTTTAAATCATCAAGAATTCTTTCAATTTCAGTGTTTGATACAAAACGATTCACTACTTTCACATTAATCGCAAAGTTCTTAAAGCGATGAACGAATGTTTTCATATGCTGGAATGAAAGAACAGTGGTTGGACAAAGAAATGCTACCTGCTTATGATCTTGAATGGCTTTAAAGGCAGCAATAGCCGCAACCTCTGTCTTACCAAATCCTACATCACCACACAATAAACGATCCATGGGTTTAGGACTTTCCATGTCTTGTTTGATGTCAATGACGGCTTGTTTTTGATCATCTGTGAGTTCAAAATCAAAATCTGCTTCAAAAAGAAGTTGCTCTTCATTGTCTTTTGAGTAGGCAAATCCAATGTTTTGTTCCCTAAGTTGATACAATCCAATGAGGTATTGAGCAATATTGCTGACGTTTTGTTTGACTTTTTCTTTAGTTTTCTTCCATTCAGAAGATCCAAGTTTATTGATTTTGGGTTTGATTCCATCCATCGCAATAAACTTTCTAATCAGTCTGAACTGTTCAATTGGTATGTTTAACACACTTTCATCACGATATTCAATATAAATGAAATCCTTATGATATCCAAAAACATCTTTAGTGACAATCCCACGATAGATTCCAATACCATGGTGCTGATGAACCACATAATCACCATCATGAAGTTCATCAATAGTTTGAAGGGTTTCTGCTTCTTTAAAACGATTAATGAATCGACCTATGGAGGGTTGTGTGTTGAACAATTCTTTGCTACTTACCCAAATGACTTTTGAAGACTCAAAGACCAATCCTTCTTTTAAGGGAATGGATTGAAAAGAAATATCTTTAAAACCTATTTTATGTTCATTTAGGATGGATTCAATCTCTTTAAAGTGGTGCTCTTCCACCATGAACACAATGGAATGTTGACCATGCATTTTTGATAAAGTTGAAAGGCGATGTTCAAGGAATCCTTGTCCAATATCCAATGTGTGTAAGCCTAAATAGGTGCTTGATTGCTCTTCGAATTCTCTAAAACAATGAAGTTTGGTTTTTCTTTCTAAATCAACGTAATCTAAAAGAATGTCTTGGTCAGTTAACCATTCATTCGCTTCATACTTTTCTTCTAGAAATTCAATGTTTTCATGAAGATTCTTTTGTATGTTCTCAATGACTTGTTCGTAAGGGGAAACAATCACATGTTTTCCTTTAAACATGTCTATCAAAGATATTTTGGGGGTGGATAAGGCAAAAAGAGGATAATCCTTAGGTTTAAACCCGTACATCTTCACTTCATCAATCCAATGATTCATATAAGTAAAGCACTTAGATGACATGGAAGTGGTTTGAATCTTACGATCTAGCGCTTTCCAATCATGTTCTCCCATGAGTGTTTCACTTGCAAAGTAAACATCGACTTCTTTGATGGATTGGATGGTTTTTTGAGTGTGCAAATCAAAGAGTCGAATTGAATCAATTTCATCCCCAAAGAACTCAAGACGCACAGGATGATCTTGGTTTAAGTCATAAAAATCAATGATATATCCACGACGAGCATACGTCAGTGGTTGATCTACACGGATGGTTTTGGTGTATCCCACTTTGATGAGATGATTTTCCAAGTCTTCCATGGATATCACTTGATTAAGTGAAAGATGAAGAATATTTGAAAGTAGGGTCGATTTATCAGGGATTTTTCGTGTCACTGCTCCCACATGAGAAATAACCATCAAAGTTTCATTTTGAATGACTTTGATTAATGCTCTTATCTTTTCAGACTGGTTTTGAAAGGATTGAGCGATTTCTTCCACTCTTAATGAATCTTCTTGCGTATACAAAACCACTTCTTCATTTAAGAAGATGGAGATTCGCTCGTACAGAAGTTGAGCTTGGTAAAGATTGGGTTTGATGATCAGCATAGGACGTGGATGCTTGATGAAAGAATCCACTAAAAGTATTGCCTCTTGGGAAAGATTGAGATGAGAAAAGACTTCTTTCTGTTGAAGAAGGTCTTGCTCACACGGGATTTGAATGGTCTTAAATAGTTCTTTCATCGTTTGTTATATTGATTCATTGCACTCACAAAACCTTTTTCAACCGCATGAAGTGCTGCCTCTTTTGCTTGAAGCACTCCAGCTTTTACACTATCTAAACTTTCTTTTTCAAACTGCCCTAGAACATAATCAGCCGTTTCAATAAGGGGATTCTTTCCAATACCAAAACGAATACGTGGAATGTCTTGAGTAGATAAATGTTGAATGATGTTTTGAAGTCCTTTCTGACCCCCTGAACTACCATTTTCTCTTAAGCGTATTTTCCCCACAGGAAGATCTAAATCATCACAGATTACGATAATCTCTGATGGAAGGATCTTGAAGTAATTCGCAATTGAATGCACTGCTTCTCCAGAAAGATTCATGTACGTTTGAGGTTTAACCAGTAATAAGGTATTTCCCTTATAATTCACTTGCGCATAACTTGCTTTAAACTTATCTTGTGTTGATTTAACATCACAACTCTTAAATATCTCATCCACAATTAAAAAACCAATGTTGTGGCGCGTGGTTTCATAGCGTTTTCCAGGATTCCCTAATCCTACAATCATCTTTATTGGCATGGTTTTATTATACACTCCTTAAGTTGAATAAAAAACTTTCCACTTAAGGAAAGTTAGTTTTTCTGTTTATCAAACATAATCTTTAAGCGACGCTTAGGTCCATCACCTTCACTCTCAGTTTTAATGTTTTTTACCTTTTGTAGCTCTTGGTGAATTACTTTACGCTCATCATTAGGCATTGGATCAAGTGTTGCGGTAATGCGCGTACGCTGTACTTGTTTAGCAATTCTCGCAGCCATCAAACGAACTTTCTCATAACGATCAACTTTATAGTTGTTGATGTCCACATTGATAACAAATCGGCGTTTGAATTCAGAACTTGTTGCAGAACGAACAACACTCACTAAGGATTGCAGTGTTTGACCAGCTTTCCCAATTAAGATTGCATTGTTTGAAGCATTGATTAAGACCTTATAAACCTCTCCTTGACGATCAACAGTGATTTCAGCTTGTGGATCAAAATGAGAGAAGAAATTTGACAAGTAAGTTTTAATAAATAACGATACATCATTAAGAGCATAGGCTTCGACAATGACTTCTGCCCCAAACCCTAAAATTCCTTTTTTCTCTTCAATGACATAATACGTTAAATCAGAAACTTGAACATCTTTCTCTTTAGCTGCATGAGCTAATGCATCATCTAAGTTTTTTCCTGAGTAACGTTTGATCATATTAGACTCCTACGACAGGTTTGTCGATATAGTTGTGTTGAATAAATAAAGTTTGCGCAACTTGTGCAGCACTGCTTACTAACCAATATAAGGACATCGCAGTTGGCCAGTTAATGGAGATGAACATAATAAATACAAACATACCGATCATCATGCCTTGTTGGCTATTAGCTGGTGCTTTCTTACCACTCTTAACGGCTGTTCTCTTCGCAAGGTAAGCTGGAAGAAGCATTGATCCAATTTGGAACAGACCCATTAATACGTAAATCACTAAATACAACCATTGTCCAGCAAGAATACCAGTTAATGGAGTTACATTAAGTTCTGCACCTAACAATACACCATTTAATACCGCTTCTGAACGTTGAACAGCTTGCCACATTGCGATAACAACAGGGAATTGAATGAATGCCACTAAAATTGTCCCAAATGGGTTAATTTTATGCTTTGTGTATAAAGCTTGCATCTCTTGAGCTTGCTTCATACGTGATTGCTCATCTTTTTTACCTTCATACTTCTTTTGAATAGCTGTCATTTCAGGTTGCAACACTTGCATCTTTTGTGAAGCAACGGTTGATTTGACTGTAAATCCAAAGGTTAATGCCTTGATTGCAACTGTTACAACTACAATAGCAAGTGCAACCCCAATTACTGGAGTTAAGAAGTTGATGACTTGAGCTAGTGGGAATACAAAGAAGGCCGAAAACCAACTTTCATCTGCTAAGATTTGGGAAAGTTGAGTTGTTGTGCTAATGATCTTATCAGGAAGTACATTTCCGTTTCCATCAATAACACGAGTACATCCTGAAATGAATGCAAGTAACCCTGCACTCATGATGAGTTTAGGTCTATTTTTTAACCAGTTATACATTTATATTTCTCCTTAATGGTCGTCACCATATAGTTTAACTTTATTTAGTAGTTTTTCCAACAACTTTTCATTCTCAGCATACGATTTTGTAAGATATCCTTGCCTAACAATCACAACAGCATCAAATTTAAGTTCTAGTTCAAACAATGTTTGTAACATCATTCTACATTGTCGTTTAATCTTATTTCTCTCAACAGCTGAGCCAAGTTTCTTACTAACACTTATGCCAACTCTTGAATATTCTTGTTTTCTTTTCTTAATATAAATGACAAAGGATCCATTTGAGACATAACGTTTATGTTGAATAATGGATTGAAATTCGATATTTGATGTTACTCTACGTTCCTTTTTCATTTTTTATCTAAAAAAAGTCACCCCAATAAGGTGACTCGTTTTTACGCCGACAAGACCGCTCTGCCTTTAGCACGACGACGGGCTAATACCTTACGACCGCCTACTGTCTTCATACGTGCTCTAAAACCGTGGACCTTTTGGTGTTTTCT
>Ga0208242_100946_pt1 | contig 9991 bp, 7 predicted proteins | sample SubbioAug_CSW13A_FD_184825 | JGI IMG/M metagenome (GOLD analysis project Ga0208242, IMG submission 184825) | Serpentinite rock and fluid subsurface biosphere microbial communities from McLaughlin Reserve, California, USA - CR12Aug_CSW13A (SPAdes) | ecosystem: Environmental > Terrestrial > Deep... | reverse complement strand
CTGCACCCATGCCACCTTCCGCTTTGCCGTGGAAGAGTTAGGCATCGACGCTTTCGACAACCGCCTGATTGCCATCGACGAGTTCCACCACGTTTCCGCCAATCCGGACAACAAACTGGGCAGCCAACTGAGCGCGTTTATCAACCGCGACAAGGTGCATCTGGTTGCCATGACCGGCTCCTACTTCCGTGGTGACAGCGAGGCCGTGCTGGCCCCGTCGGAAGAGAACAAATTTGAGACAGTCACCTACACCTACTACGAGCAGCTCAACGGCTACCGCTGGCTCAAGTCGCTGGATATTGGCTACTTCTTCTACACCGGCCGGTACGTGGATGCGGTCGCCAAGGTGCTGGACCCGGCACTGAAAACCATCGTCCACATTCCAAACGTAAATGCCCGCGAGAGCCTCAAGGACAAAGAGCGCGAGGTCAACGAGATCATGAGCGCGCTCGGCGATTGGCAGGGTGTAGACCCGACCACCGGCTTTCACCTGATCAAAGCCAAGGACGGCCGCACGCTGAAAGTGGCCGACCTGGTGGATGACAGCGACCCAGGCAAACGCTCCAAAGTGCTCGGCGCATTGAAAGACCCGGCGCAGAAAAACAACCGCGACAACGTCGATGTGATCATCGCTCTGGGCATGGCGAAGGAGGGCTTTGACTGGATCTGGTGCGAGCATGCGCTGACCATCGGCTACCGTTCGAGCCTGACCGAAATCGTGCAGATCATTGGCCGTGCCACCCGCGATGCAGAAGGTAAAGAGCGCTCACGCTTCACCAACCTGATCGCAGAGCCAATGGCTGATCAAGCAGCTGTAGCCGAAGCGGTAAACGATATGCTCAAGGCCATTTCTGCCAGCCTGCTGATGGAACAGGTGCTCGCCCCGCGCTATGAGTTCACCCCGAAAGATACCGGGCCGAAAGAAGGCTTCAATTATGGCCCGGAGGGGTATCAACCGGGCGGCACCAACCTGGGTGTGAATGAAACCACGGGCCAGTTCCATGTCGAGATTAACGGCCTGACCACGCCGCAAAGCACAGAAGCCACGCGCATCTGCAAAGAAGACTTGAACGAAGTAGTGACCAGCTTCCTGCAGGACAAAACCGTGCTGGAGCGCGGCCTGTTCGATAAGGAGAACACCCTGCCGGAAGAGCTGACTCAACTGCGCATGGGCAAGATCGTGCGCGAGCGGTACCCCGATTTGAGCGACGTCGACCAGGAAGCAATCCGCCAGCACGCCATCGCCGCCATGAACATTACCCAGCAGGCCAAGTTGGCTCTGGCGCAGGCAGATGCAAACGGTAGCGACAACGTGCAGGGCAGCACAGCACTGCTTGATGGCGTGCGCAAATTCGTTAACGTGCGCGAGCTGGACATTGACCTGATCGACCGCATCAACCCCTTCGATGCCGCCTATGCGGTACTGGCGAAGGCAATGGATGAAAAGTCTCTGCGCCAGGTTCAGGCCAGCATTGCCGCCAAGAAGGTGAGCATCCCCGAAGATGAGGCGCGAGAGCTGGCCAAGCGTGCCCTGCAGTTCAAGAACGAGCGCGGCCGCCTGCCCGACATCAACTCTGCCGATGCCTGGGAAAAACGCTTGGCTGAAGGCGTAGCAGCATTGGCACGCTACCGCGCCCAAGCCAAAGCGGCGCAGGGGGAATCCGCCAATGGCTGATATGAACGATGACGACCTGCTGGAGGCGCTGGGGGTAGAAGTCCCCACGCTCAAGACAGCCACTCGAACTCCTCGCGAAGAGCGCATCATCGCTGGTTTCGAGGACATTCAGCGCTTCTATCAGACCCACGGCCGCGCTCCGCTGCATGGCGAAGACCGCGACATTTTTGAGCGCTTGTATGCCGTGCGCCTGGATCAACTGCGCAAACTGCCAGAGGCACAAACCCTACTGGCCGGTCTGGATACTCACGGCCTACTGTCAGGTACTGCGGTCACCACGACTAATGTGGATGACCTGGATGAGGACGCCTTGCTCGCCGAGCTGGGCATCGGTAGTGAGTCCGTCGAGCAGGACGACATAACGGTACTGAGGCATGTGCGTTCCAGTGCGGCAATAAAAGCGGCTGAAGAGATGGCCGCTCGGAACCCCTGTAAAGACTTCGAGAATTTCAAGCCGCTGTTTGATGAAGTGGAAGTAGGCCTCAAGCAAAAGCGCTGGGTGACCAAGCCTTTTGGCAAGAACGCCAGCATTGAGGCTGGAGACTTCTTCATTCTGAGCGGGCTCATTGCCTACGTCGCCGAAGTCGGGGACACCTACAAAACGCCGAATGCGGAGACGAACGGGCGTTTGCGCGTCATCTACTCCAATGAGACGGAAAGTGATCTGTTGCTACGATCCCTACAGCGGGCGCTTTACAAGGACAGTGAGGGGCGTGCCGGATCTCGGCTGATCAAGGTCGACTCAGGCCCACTGTTCAGCGACATCGCCGAGCCGGACGACATAGAAAGCGGCACTATCTATGTGCTGCGCAGCCAGTCTAACCACCCCTTCGTGGCCGAGCACCGCGAGCTGATCCACAAGATCGGCGTAACCGGAGGCCGAGTGGAAACCCGCATCGCAGGCGCAGACAAAGACGCCACCTACCTGCTGGCTGATGTGGAGGTGGTCGCTACTTACAAGCTGCACAACCTGAACCGCACCCGGCTGGAAAACATCTTCCACCGCCTGTTCGGCGCGGCGCAGCTGGACTTGACCATCGAAGACCGCTTCGGCCATCCGGTCAAACCTAGGGAGTGGTTTCTGGTGCCGCTGCATGTGATTGATGAGGCGGTTGAGCGCATTCGAGATGGGTCGATTACCGGTTTTGCGTATGACCCGCAAACAGCTCGCCTAGTCAGCGAAGGGGCAATTAAAGCGTGATGGTCATATCCGGGAGAAAGCAAGTCTTCTCTCCTGGATGCCCCCTTGGATTGCACACCAAGCGTGTGCCCAATACGGCATAGTCGAGGAGGTGTACGAATGATTAGCCATTTTGTATCTCTTCAGGTCTTTTCTTGATCAAGGCATAGAGATCAAGGTTGGGAATGGCATTGGCGTTCAAAAGCATCCTCTCAATCATACGCAGTTGCTCTGCATTATTTCTTTTGAGAACCGCAACCTCAGCCTTCAAGTGCTCTATTTGCTCCACAAGCTTTACTTCAGAAGCAGTTATCTTTGTGAGCAGGGAAGGAGTTGCGCCACGAAGTTGAGCTTTTTTATTCTTATAATATGTATTGATACCGACATAAGTGCATAGGGTTTGTCTAGTTGTTTTTATGCCAAGCTCAAGCTCTACCTTAGCGACCAGCGCGTCCCAAGTCAGCTTACCTACCCACTTAGCTAACATAATCTCAATTTTACGCTGTTGCTGAGCTGATATTTTTGGTACTACCACATCACACCTCCCCTTCAGACAGACCGAAAGAGGATAAAAGAGAGCGCAACTCGGGATTAGCATCAGATGCTGTTCTGGCAGTCTTATCTTCAATAATACCCTTCAGGCGAGCCTCAAAATCCGGTAGGGCACACGCGACCTTTGTAATGATCTTGGTATTTAGATCGGTCAAACTGAACTCAGAATTTTTATTTGAGTAACGAATCATCGTTCCGACAGGCTTACTTTTCATCAAATCATTCAGCATGGATAGAATATGGGTATTTCGCGAGTGAATTAGATACCACTGCCTCATCGCCTGGGAGTTTGGTAAGCGTGGATCACACGCTACCGATTCTAATCTCAAAGTTTGAAACGATAAATCTTTCTCAAAAAACTCGATTGTCTTCACATCGCCTGCTATGTGACAAGTCTCCGGACACATGAAGCACTGCGAGACGAAATCGTTCAAATAATTGCAAGGCGTTACATTAAGATTTTGAGTACAAAGACCGGTGGAGGTGACAGATGCCGGCAGGTTGGTGGTTTGTGTAAGTTGATTTTGGGAAACGACTCGAATATCCCGCCTGTCGATATCTGGCGGATTCAATATCGCACTCACACGACTGGCTTTCTCGTCGTGAGTCGTATGAATATAAGTATGGGTTTGCTCGGGATTCTTTCTGCCAGACCAAGCAGTGATAATTTCAACTGGAATGCTACTTAAATCAGCAAGGGTGTTAGATAAGTGCCGCAGACTATGCGGTCGCAGAATTAATTCTGACGAAAATCCGTAATCCTGAAAAATCGATGTCGTGTAGCGCCCCTGGCCGACCAGTCGAGTAAGAACCGAGGCGCCTAGCGACGCTAATGGCACCACCGCATAGTTTGTCTTTTGAAAAACTTTCCCACCACTTCCGACACTCTCGGGCGCACCATAAAGCCAACTCCCCAAGAAGCAGAACATGGCATCCTTAAGCTTGATACTTGATTCTCCGCTTGAAAATGAGAGTGGAAATTCCGGCAAAATTGATGTCCTATAGAAAGCAATCCACCACTCCTGCACTTCTTCAACCGAAACGACAGACTTATCGGAAAAAACTTTTGGCATATTGGCGTACCCGAACAAGTGGGGTAATCCTGCTAAAGCTGCACTTCTTGTTTGCGACACGGACAACTGATCTTTAGGCCGCAATGAATAAATCGGTTTTTTTTCGAAAAAATGGCCTCTTTGACTTTTATAGGTGGAAGTCAGATCAACTCCTTCCTTAAGGATCGGAACGCAATCATTAGCCCCATAGAACCCTAATGCATAACCCAATGTGAAAAGATTGGGCCGCTGCGCTAAATTTAAATTCCTCTTTAGTTCTGGCGCTATCTCGAACCCACCAAGCAACGCTTTCAAGCTTTGGTCCGGGTTCTCGTAGAATCGACATAGAATTCTCGCTGGCTCGCATGCTTTGTAAAAAAAGTTCATGGCTTTCTTTATCGGATCAGCGAGCACCGCAAGTATGTGGTTCTTGTTGTTCCCGTAGCCTTTACTTCCAATCCAGTCGAGGTAATAAACTGGCTCTCCATTGCTTTCAGAGTAACAATGCAGTCTTTGTTTAGGAAGAACAGGTATTTCCGCAGAAGTTCGATTAGGCGACGCCAGCGACAGCGTTCCAAAAGTCACTACTAAGGCATCATGGATTTTTATCTCTTTACCAGGGCGCAGCGAGCCATGTTCATCCACATACTCAAATACAGTAGAGAAGATGTCGGCTAGCGCAAGCACTGCTTGGATATCTGGAAGTTTCTCCAGCGTATTGTCAAACGTGGCATGTCCCGTCCTGTCTCTGCTGTCGCTGCCCTTCAGGTTGACCTTTCGCATCACCCCCTTTTCAGCGCAGAACGCGAGAAACGGCCGCAAGCGGTCAGCTGAACGCGCCCCCAAATTAAGACTGGTGATTGTGCACTCTGATTGCTCATAGAGATCACCATCCATGAGTGACAACAATTTCCTAGCTACCGACGTCCGAATTTTTTTCTCGTTGACGGAAAGTGGTGTGTTCGTTGTTTCTATGATCCACACTTTTATCAGGTGGTCATAGGGGTAAGGAAGGGCGTATATGGGATGGTTGCCGGCGTTGCTTTTGCCCTTACGCCCATGTACACCACACAAGAATCTGGTTCGGCGGCCAGTATTGGGGTCCACGTGATACCAGACCAAATCATCAAACTCCGCCTTCTTGCCGCCATGTCCTTCAAATTGCGCTAGCTCGGCTTCGCGATATTCGTTGATGAGCCGCTCCAATCGGCCAAGGTATTTGTTAAGCATTGATTGTGCGCTGCCTTGCGAGTTCTTCATCGCAAACCATTATTGTCTGCTTCACCCAAACAATCTGTCTCTCCAGTTTTTCAATACTTCGGGCGTAAATAGGACTAACTAGGGAGTTGCGGTTTGCAGCAAGCTTGCCCTCTGCATCAGCCAATACCGACCTGTGATCAGCTTCTAGCATCGGACGAAAGTTTGGGCACCCATAACACCCCAATGGTCTCCCTAAAACAGTTGAACAGGTCGCGCAGGAATGCTTGTTGAGTGCCCCACCAACAGGGTTGAACTTATTGTCGACAATGACCTCATCGCCTTCCGGAACGACAGTTAAGGTATGGCTAAAAGCCTTCTTTAGAAACTCATTTCCGATATACTTTGTGTCAATCTCTCTCCTAGATACATAATCCAAATCTATGTAATGCCTTGCAGCCGGCACGGTGACACCTGTCATCTTGGCCAATTGAACGGCGGGCAGACCATTTTGAGCACCGCGAGTTAATACGGTGTGACGAATTCTATTGGAAGTAGCCATACATTCGACAGTTCGATCAGAGGCAACCGGAACCCATCTCATGGCGTGTGCAACTGCAGTCTCCGATATGTGGTAGGCAGTAGACTTTGGCGTAAACATGCTTTTGAACAAATCTAAAGAGTCAAATCGCACTTTAAAAAAATCAACCGCTGGAAACATAGGCATATCATTCATGAGGCTCAAGAGTTCAGATTGATCCACTTGAATCTCTGCTGAGTCCATCACTAGTCTGAGCCCTTCCAATACCACCCGTTTATAGTCTATAAGAACCCCTGAGATATATTCGGAAAGATGTATTGGATAGCGCTCGGGCCGCTCCCTTGAGAATTGTGCGCCCTTAGACTTAACTATGAACACTCTAAGCTGCAATGTTTGCCCCCCTACCGTGCCGATTTCGTCCACAGGAAGAATTCCCGCGTCGCGAAAACTCGCACCCGAGGGGATCAAATCAGACCATTTCAATAGCGCAATTTGAATTGGCCGCCTTACGATGGAGAGCAACAACTTGTTAGTGACTATATTTCTGAGCCGCGCATATAGCCTCGGCGACTGAAAAAACAAAAGATCCCGACTGGCGCCCCAGTCGAACTCTTGTATATTTTCATTGATCTGCCTGGCTAACGAGTCAAACTCAATATCGCTTAGTGCCCCAATGGAAGGATCAAGAGTATTGTCTTTACCCTTGTCCAAATGTGTCCGCGTATACTTGTGATATTCTTCATACCGTGTATTACCTTGCCTAGAGAGCGTCCCAAAGAACTGATTGAGCCCCTTCTTATTGTTTGTCTGCAGCCCACTCCATATAGATTTAACTCTGGCTAAGGACGGAATGCCATTCAACATAAATGGCTTTACATTGCAAACGATACCTGACGCCGTACTCGCAGCCTTGGTTCGTACGTAGTCCACAAATACACTCAGAATTAAGTTTTTATCATCATCTGGCATGTTAGACGAATGAACCCAGTCAACGCACAACCGTTTTCCTTTTCCATTATTCGGCAGTAATATCCATACATCCTCCGAGGTATTTACCATCAGGCCAGATTTGGCCGTAATCCATGAGCCTTCATTAGTCAGAGACTTAAAAACTTCCCGCCTCTTCTCGCGAGTCATTTTTGCGGATCCACTCTTTTTTGATGCGCCATTGATATCTCTCTCGTCTTCAGCGCAATTCGCTTTTCATTATATCGTCTGTTCTGAGTCGTATTTTGCGACCAGCCCATGGCATATTTTCTAGCATCCTCAAGCAAAGCCGGATTGACCCCAAGCGACTCCCCTTTCTTATCAAAAATTTCATTCCATTTGTGGCGCAACAAATGAGGATGGACATGAAAGCCCAGCGACCTAGAGAGCTTTTGAAATATTGCATTTATTGCCTTTAAAGAAAGAGGCTGACCCGCAGTGCCTTTAGAGTCATTTTCGCTGACAAACACGAAGTCATGGAATTGCGCACGAGGAAAGACAATACGAACGTTGTCAATATAGAACTTAACCTTCTCCAAAAAACCTGGATCAACCGAGGCGAAGTGTGCTTTTGTCTTTTGATTGGGTTTTTCAGAGCGCAGATCTGTTGGATCATTTGCAGATCGATAAATAGCTAGCTGATCGTTAGTGCCATGAAATAGACAGTCAGAAATCTTCAATTTTGCCAGCGCACCTCTTCTGATGCCGCTTAGGACTAGCAAATTGACGATCAAGTAATTCCTCACCCTAGATGCTTTAAAGGGATTATTAGGAGAGGACGGCATCACCATCTCTAAAAACTTTACGAAAACGTCATCCGGGATCACCGATTCCTCAGGATCGCCAACATGTTGCCCTCCATTCTTGCCAAGGGCATCTTCATCTAACCTAATTTCTGCAATAAGCCCATTAAATTTATTTTTTGTTTTTTCGTCAGCATCTTGCACTTCGTGAAACTCATCGAACAACCATAAAAGAAATTGTCGAAGTCGTCTGATGCGACCTTGCAAGGTTTCGCTAGCGACCTTTGCCATCCCTTTCTGATTGGCAACAATGATGTTCCTTAGATGTTTATCATTTATATCTAGAAATCTTATATTTATACCTTCATCACCAGAACCCTTACTTAAGCAGCATCTGTCATAGAACTGCATGTACTCCATCTGGGAGATAAAAATGCCCGACGCAACTCGTTCGGGTAGGTCAATATTTTTTTCCGAAAAGTACTGCAGCACGAACAGCAGTTCATTTGCGTACCTAAATCTCGTATTGGCCGATTTAGCAGATAAAGCACCATTGAGGTAGCAGGAAACATACGGATCAATAGGGCAATCCGCTTCGTCCACTATCGACACGAAGGGCAACGAATTGAATTGGTATCGTTTGACTTTCATAATTGACAAAAAAGCTAGTCCAATAACCGATTTAGTTACAAACTAGTCCATAAATGAGTTCTGTCAAACGAGAGGAAAGGAAAAGCGACGGAAGGCGGGGCTTACAGGCAATGTCTACAGGTTTATAGGCTTTACAAATATTTTTTTGGTTATAACTTGCCGCCAGACAGGCAGACCATGACCTTGTCGCCATCCTCGATCATGTTGAAGTCGGTGACGGCCTCGCCGGCGAGGCGGCGCAGGCGCTTCTGCAGTTTGTTCTGGTTGACCGAGAGGTTGCCCATGTCAGGTGTCCGGGTGAGATGCGAAAGGCGCGCATTTTACGCGCAAACGGTCACTGGCCCCAGCCCGTTCGCCGTTTGCCCGTTGTGAACCAGCGCCGTTCGGGCGCCTTGGATGCTGTGCTAGGCTCGCCCGATGGACGACCTCTCCCCCGCACTGGATCTGCCAGACCACCTGCTCGTACTGCTGCAGGAAAACCCCGAAGGCTGCAGCGAATACGCGCTGATCCAACAGCTCAAACGTCGGCACAGCACGCACATCCCCAATTTGCCGCTGACCGACAAGCTGGTGCTGTTTCGCACGCACTTCCTGGTCTTCAACGCACTGTATCTGCTGCGCGACCGGCTCTGGGCCGAAGCCAGCGGCCATTTGCAGATCAGTCCGCTGCACGTTCAGTTGCTGCCTTATGCGAGTGCCACCGCCGGACTCTGCGAGCAGGACGCACTGCGCGAGTACTATCTGGATCTCTCCAATCTGAAAGACACCGGCGAAGACGATGTCGAGCGCCTGCTCGCGAGCTTCTGGACGCGCATGCAGGGCAGCGATGAGAAGCGCGCGGCACTCGAACTGTTCGAACTGGATCGCTCCGTGCAGCCCCTCACGCTGGAGCTGATCAAGCGTCGCTACCGCCAGCTGGTGGGCCTGCATCATCCTGATCGAGGCGGCAGCACGCAGCGCCTGCAGTCGATCAACCTGGCCATGGAAATACTCCAGCGCTATTACCGATGACGCGATAGCTTCGAAACGCTCTAACCCCGCTGATGCATCGCCGATTGGCGTTCCTATACTGCGACATAAGGTCGCACGCGCCGTCCTCGATGACGACCGCCAGGCGAAGCGACCCTCCATAAACAGAGGAGACGCTGGCATGATCAATCACGTTTGGGGTTTGTTCACTCACCCTGGCCAGGAGTGGACCGAAATCCGCGGTGAAGAAGAAACCGTCAGCCACATGTACCTGACTCATGTGTTGCTGCTTGCCGCAATCCCGGCCGTGTCGGCTTATATAGGCGCCACGCAGGTAGGCTGGAGCATCGGCGGTGGAGAGCCGGTCAAGCTGACACAGGCCAGTTGCATGCAGTTGGCGATACTTTCCTACTTCGCCATGCTGGCTGGCGTGGCCGTGATGGG
>Ga0208242_100944_pt1 | contig 10033 bp, 10 predicted proteins | sample SubbioAug_CSW13A_FD_184825 | JGI IMG/M metagenome (GOLD analysis project Ga0208242, IMG submission 184825) | Serpentinite rock and fluid subsurface biosphere microbial communities from McLaughlin Reserve, California, USA - CR12Aug_CSW13A (SPAdes) | ecosystem: Environmental > Terrestrial > Deep... | reverse complement strand
CGCTCGGCCGGGGGCAGGGCGCCGGCGCGGATGTTCACCTGCAGGGAGGGCAGGATGAGATTGGGCGGGGGCAGGGTGGCGTCCCGGGCTTCCCGACGGGCCACGAAGTCGGCCTCGCTGACCCCGCCGCGCAGATGGATGTTCTCCGCCCGCTGGGCCGCCACGGTGGTCTCCCAGGCGTGGGTCTTGCGATCCTCGGTCAGATAGTCGTGGCCGACATAGATCTTAGTTTCCGGCGGCAGGGCGAGAATCTTCTGGATCGACCGATAGAGGGTCGCGGCGTCCCCGCCGGGGAAGTCGGCTCGCGCCGTGCCGTAGTCGGGCATGAACAGGGTGTCGCCCACATAGGCCGCCCCATCAATCAGATAGGTGACGCAGGCCGGGGTGTGTCCGGGCGTGTGCAGGACGGCGATCTCGGCGCCCCCGAGCTTCAAGGTGTCGCCCTCCTGCACCAAGCGGTCGAAGGCGGCGCCGTCCGCGCTGACGTCGTCAGCGCCGAACACCTTGCCGAAATAGTCCTGCACGGCGGTGATATGGGCGCCGATCACCACTTGGGCGCCGGTCGCTTCCCGCAGGCGCGTAGCGGCCGACAGGTGGTCGGCATGGGCATGGGTCTCAAGGATATAGATCAGCTTCAGGCCATGGGCCTCCACCGCCCGCAGGACCTCGGAGACCTGCTCGCGGGAGACCTTCGCGCCCTTGGGCTCATAGTCGAGGACCGGGTCGATCACAGCGGCATGGCCGGTCGCCTTGTCCCAGACCAGATAGGTGACGGTCGAGGTCGCCTCGTGGAAGAAGCTCATCTGCTGAACGGACATTGGGTCCTCCTTTCGCCTCCCTATATATGCACTATTGCTAATATAGCAAATGCGGCTATGACCGGGGCAGGAGACGTCCATGGACCTCACAACCACAGCCATGATCGCCGCGGTGATGAGCGGCGCGGTGGTCGGCCTGCTGCTCGCCGTCTTCGGCGGCGGCGGCTCTGTGCTGGCCACGCCGGCCCTGCTCTATGTGGTGGGGATCACCGACACCCACATGGCCATCGGCACGTCGGCGGCGGCCGTGGCGGTGAACGCGGCGATCAGTCTTGTCGGCCACGCCCGCAGCGGCCGGGTGAAATGGCCCTGCGCCAGCGTCTTCGCCGCCGCAGGGCTCGCGGGCGCTCTGGGCGGCTCAAGCCTGGCCAAGCAGGTGGACGGCCAGCAACTGCTGGTGCTGTTCGCCCTGGCCATGGCGGCCATCGCCCTGTCGATGATGCGAAAGCCGAAGGACGCCGGGGATCCGCTGGCGCACATCTCCTGGCGCATGACCCTGCGGCTGGCGCCGATCGGACTGGCCACCGGGTTCGCCGCGGGCTTCTTCGGGATCGGCGGCGGTTTTCTGATCGTGCCGGGTCTGATGGCGGCCAGCGGCATGACGCTCGCCAACGCCGCGGCCTCGTCCCTGTTGTCGGTCAGTCTGTTCGGCGCGGCCACCTCGGCCAATTATGCGCTCTCCGGGCTGGTGATCTGGCCGGTTGCGGGTCTGTTCATCGCCGGCGGCCTGGCTGGGGGCTGGGCAGGTTTGCGGGCCGCAGGCCTGCTGGCCAGCCGCGCCCTGCTGGCGCGTCGGCTGTTTGCCGGACTTGTTCTGATCGTGGCGGCCTATGTGGCCTGGAAGGGGATTGTCGGATGAGTTTCTGGGACGAGCGCTATCAGGGCGAGACCTATCTGTTTGGCGAGGCGCCCAACGCCTTCCTGGCCCGCCAGGCCCATCGGCTGGCGCCTGGGCAGAGCGCCCTGGCGGTCGCCGACGGGGAGGGGCGCAACGGCGTCTGGTTGGCGCAGCAGGGACTGTCGGTCCTGTCGGTGGATGGCTCTGCGGTGGCCCAGGTCAAGGCGGCCCGGCTGGCGGCCTCCCGCGGGGTGAGCCTCGACCTGCAACAGGTCGATCTGGCCGCCTGGGACTGGCCGCAGGGGCGGTTTGATATCGTCGCGGCCATCTTCATCCAGTTCGCCGGGCCTGAGCTGCGGACCGAGATCTTCGAGAACATGAAACGGGCGCTCAAACCTGGCGGCCTGATCCTGCTGGAGGGCTACCGGCCTGAACAGATCGCCTATGGCACCGGCGGCCCCCGGACGCCGGAGAACCTCTATACCGAGCAGATGCTGCGCGAGGCCTTCGCCGACTTCGAAATCCTGGAGCTCGTCGCCTATGACGCGGCGATCGAGGAAGGCGCCGGCCATTCGGGCCAGTCAGCCCTGATCGACCTGGTGGCCCGCAAGCCGGGCTGATCGGTCAGCTCGCCGGCTTGCCACGATAGATGTCGCACAGGGTGTCGATCACCCGGGCCGCGGCCGGATCGGTCAGCCGGTAGAAGATGGTCTGACCCTCCCGGCGGGTGCCCACCACCCCTTCGGCCCGCAGCTTGGCCAGGTGCTGGGAAGCCGCCGACTGGGCCAGCCCCACATGCTGAGCCAGATCGCCGACGGAACACTCTCCGTCGCCCAGCCGGCACAGGATGATCAGCCGCTGCTCGCTGGACATCAGCTTCATCAGCCGTGCGGCCGCCGCGGCGCTGGCCTCGAGCGCCGCCAGTTCTGACGGGTCGGGCATCTGGGCGGCGACGGCGTTGAGGGGGGCCTTGCTCATGCTCACAGGTCCAGGATCGGTCAGACAGTCTTGGCGGCGCCGGGCCGGGTCGCCGGTCGTCCGTCATCCCTCAAGACCACATAGATGGCCGGTATGACCAGCACGGTCAGCAGGGTCGAGGAGGCCAGGCCAAACAGCAGGGAGATGGCCAGCCCCTGGAAGATGGGGTCGAACAGGATCACGGCTGCGCCGATCATGGCGGCGGCCGCAGTCAGCACGATCGGCTTGAACCGGATCGCCCCAGCCTCCAGCAGCACGTCTCGCAAGGGTCGGTCGCCGGTCTGCGCATGCCGGATGAAGTCCACCAGCAGGATAGAGTTCCGCACGATGATGCCGGCCAGTGCGATGAAGCCGATCATCGAGGTGGCAGAGAACGGCGCGCCGAAGATGATGTGGCCGATGACGATGCCCACCAGGGTCAGCGGGATGGGGGTCAGTATCACCAGGGGCAGGCGGAAGCTTTTGAACTGGGCCACCACCAGCACATAGATGCCGAGGATCGCCACGGCGAAGGCCGCCCCCATGTCGCGGAAGGTGACCCAGGTGATCTCCCATTCCCCGTCCCACAGCAGGGTCGGCGTGCTCTCATCGCTGGGCTGGCCGTTCAGGCGGACGGTCGGCTTGGGCAGGTCGCCCCAGTCATGGGCCTCGATGGCGTCGCCGACGGCCAGCATGCCGTAGATCGGCGCCTCATACTGACCGGCCAGCTCGGCGGTGACCATTTCGGCGTCCAGGCCGTCCCGGCGATAGATCATGTGCGAGCCCGCTTCGGAGACAGCGTCGACCACCTCGCCCAGCTCCACCAGCCGCCGTCCGTCGGCGGTCTGCGACACCGCCACCGGCGTGGCGGCGAGGCGCTCGCCCCAGGTGCGGTCCGACTGGGGCAGGCGCACGGAAATCTCCAGAGGCGTCCGACCTTCGCCCCGGTGGGCGTAGCCGATGGGACCGCCGCCGAAGACCGCGCCGATGGAATCCAGCACCTGGCCTTCGGACACGCCCAGGTGCTCAACGGTCTCCCGGGCGGGCGTCAGGCGCAGGCGGGGACGAGGCTGCCCATAGGAGTCGTCCACATCGACAATATAGGGGATCGCCTGGAAGAGGGTTTTCACCTCGGCGGCCACGGCGCGGCGGGTCTCGGCGTCGGGACCATAGATTTCCGCCAGCAGGGTCGCCATGACCGGCGGCCCAGGCGGCGCCTCGACCACCTTGACTGACCCGCCCTCGGGAAGGGGTAGATCGCCCAGGCGTTCACGCAGATCGAGTGCGATAGCGTGGGAGGCGCGCTTGCGATCGCCCTTATGGGACAGGGTGATGGAGAGGTCGCCCATCTCGGGCCGGTCACGCAGGAAGTAGTGCCGGACGAGGCCGTTGAAGTTGAACGGTGAGGCCGTGCCGGCATAGGCCTCGATGGCGATCACCTCGGGGATCGTCCGGGCGATCTCGGCGGTGCCGGCCAGGGTGCGTTCGGTGGTTTCCAGGCTGGCGCCTTCAGGCAGGTCAAGGACCACCTGCAGTTCCGACTTGTTGTCGAAGGGCAGCAGTTTCACCGTCACCGTCTTAGTGGCGAACATGCTCATGGACAGCAGCGTGGCCAGGCCGACCGCGCCCAGGAAGATCCAGGCGCTGCGGCGGGTGGCGATCACCCGGCTGGCCAGGGCGCGATAGCCGGCGCCCAGGCGGCCCCCGGTGTCATCGTGCCCATGCCCATGGCCGTCGGTCAGGGTCTGGCGGGCGAAGCGGACCATCAGCCAGGGGGCGATGACCACAGCCACGAAGAAGGAGAAGACCATGGCCGCCGAGGCGTTGACCGGGATCGGCGCCATGTAGGGGCCCATCAGGCCGGAGACGAACAGCATGGGCAGCAGGGCCGCGACCACAGTGAGGGTCGCCACCACGGTGGGATTGCCCACCTCGGCAACGGCTTCGATGGCGGCCTGGGTGGGGCTGCGGCCATCCTTCATCGCCCAGTGGCGGGCGATGTTCTCGATCATGACGATGGCGTCGTCGACCAGGATTCCGATGGAGAAGATCAGGGCGAACAGGCTGACCCGGTTGATGGTGTAGCCCATCAGGTTTGAGGCGAAGAGGGTCAGCAGAATGGTGGTGGGGATGACCACGGCGGTGACGCCGGCCTCCCGCCAGCCGATGGCCAGGCCGATCAGAATGACGATGGAGACGGTGGCCAGGCCCAGGTGAAAAAGCAGCTCATTGGCCTTTTCGTTGGCGCTCTCGCCGTAGTCTCGGCTGACGGCGACCTCCAGGCCCTCGGGGATCAGGCTCCCCTTCAGGGTCTCCACCCGTTCCAGAATGTGCTCGGACACCACAACAGCATTGGCGCCCTGGCGCTTGGCGATGGCCAGGCTGACGGCCGGCGCCTGGGCCCAGCCTTCGGCGGTGCGGCTATGGCGCCAGACCCGGGCCTGATCCTCCCGCGGGGCCTGGATCACGGTGGCGACATCGCGGACATAGACCGGCTCGCCCCTGACCGAGGCGACGCTGAGCAGGCCGACTTCCTGGGCGCTGGCCAGCGTCCGGCCCGCGGCCACGTCTACGGACAGGCCATCCTGGCGGATGGCGCCGGCCGGGAAGCTGCGGTTGGCCTGGCGTACGGCCTCGATCACCCCGCCCAGGGGCACGCCGCGCAGGGCCAGACGCTCGGGATCGGGTTCAATGCGGATCTCGTCGGGGCGGCCGCCGACGATGAAGGTCAGGCCGACATCCTCGACCTTGGCCACCTCGGTGCGCAGCTTGACCGCGATGTCGTACAGGGCCTGGTCGGACCAGCGGTCTGCCATCTCCGGCGTCGGCGTCAGGGTCAGCACCACGGCGGGCACATCATTGATGCCCCGGGTGACGATCATCGGTTCAGGGATCCCCACCGGGATCTGGTCGTAGTTGGCGCGGACCTTCTCATGGACCCGCACCGCGGCGTCCTCAGGATCCTCGCCCACATCGAAACGGGCGGTGACCAGGACCTGATCGTCCTGCACCTGAGTGTAGACATGGTCCACTGCGTCGATGGACTTGACGATGGTCTCCAGGGGCTTGGCCACCAGCTCAGCGCCGTCGGCGGCGCGAAGGCCCGGTGTGGCGACCATGATGTCGACCATGGGCACGCTGATCTGCGGCTCCTCCTCCCGGGGGATGGACATCAGCGCCATCAGCCCCACGGCGATCGCCGCCAGCAGGGCCAGCGGAGTCAGGGGGGAGGGGATGGTCGCCTGGGTCAGGCGGCCCGATATGCCCAGGTTCATTGGGCCGCTCCGGCGACAGGCGCGATCAGGACATCGCCGGCGCGGGCGCCTGACAGGATTTCGGTATGACCCGGCGTCGGCGCCGGGGCGGCCTGCACCGCCACCTCGCGCGCGGCGCCGTCAGGTCCCAGGATGCGGACGAAGTCCAGGCCGAAACGGGTGGCCACATAGGCCGCCGGGACCACCAGGGCCTGGCGCTCGCCGACCTTGACCTGAACCCGGACCCGCTGGCCGATGAGATCGGCGCGAAGGCCATCGACCCGAAGGTCGGCAGTGACCTGGCCGCCGGTGACCGAGGGATAGACCTGGACCACGGTTCCGTAGGCGGCGCCGCCAGGGAGGTCGCTGGCAGAGACGGGCGCGCGATCGCCGACCTTCAGCGCGCGGGCCTGGCCCTCGGGCAGCTCCAGCCGCAGGAGGGGCTCGCCTGAGGTGATCGTCGCCACCGACTGTCCGCCCGCCACGACGGAGCCGGCGGGGACATCAGCCAGCACCACCCGGCCAGCAGAGGGGGCCAGGATCGCGCCCTGGGAGCCCATCTCAGCGCTGGCGGCCCGTTGGGCGCGGGCGGCGGCGGCCATGCCTTCGGCGGCGCGAGCGGCGGCCTGCGCCTGCTCCAGCCGCGCCTTGGCATAGAAGCCCTTGCCATAGAGCACCTGCACCCGGGAGAGCTCGGCCGAGGCGCGGGCGGCTTCAGCCGCCGCAGCGGCGGCCTGGGCGTCATAGCCGGTGGTCTCCAGGGTCAGGCGCTGGTCGGACACCCGCCCGATCAGCTGGCCTTTGCGCACCTCGTCGCCCTCGCGCACCTTGAGTTCGGTCAAGGTGCCGCCGATCCGCGCCCGGGCGTGGGCCATGTCGCGGGTGACCACGCTGGCGGCCACCGGCTTCAGGTCGTCCACCGGCTGAAGGCGAAGGGTCAGGCGTGCGCCCTCGGCCGACGCCGGCGGCGGGGGCGGCGGGGCGACCTTTTCCGAACAGGCGGCGGCGCCGAGGGTCAGGGCCAGCAGGCTCGCGGTCAGCAGGGGGCGCATGGGCGTTTCTTCCGTCGTCTCTAGCGGGCGTCGCGGACTGCGCCGGTGGCCGGGTCGATGCGAACGACCGGCAGATCGGCCGAGCGCCAGGCGCCGATGCCGCCGTCCAGGTGGCCGGCCACCTCGACCCCGGCCTTGCGGCAGAGGTCCATCGCCATGGCTGAACGTTTGCCCGACCCGCACTGCAGGACGATGGCGCGCGGTCCGCCAGCGGGCAGGGCGTCGGCATCGAAGGTGGAGAGGGGGAAGTTCAGCGCGCCGTGAATGCGCTCGGCGGCGTACTCCGCCGGCTCCCGGACATCGATCAGCACGATCTGGCGGGCGGTGAGACGGTCATGCACGTCAGCAGGGGCTAGGTCGTAAGCGGGGGTCATGGGGCTGGTCTCCGGCTGATCGTGAAAATCATTGTATATGCGCAAATACGCATATAAGGATTTCATTGGCCCATTCAAGCAGGATCGAAAACTGGGGCCTTGGGACGAACGCCGCCTTGACGCTGGTCAATGTCAGGGCCGGGAAAGAGATCAGGGTTATCTGATGAAAAAGCCAGTCATCGCCATCCTGGGCGCCGGTCTCGGCGGTTCAGTCGCCGCCTTCGAGATCAAGGAAGCCGTCGGATCAAAGGACCTTCGTCACGGCAGAACCCTATGTGGGTCATCTGGGTCTGGACGGGGTGGGCGACACCAAGGGCCTGCTGGAGAGCGAGATGCGCCAGCGGCACATCAAGTTCATCACCAACGCCAAGGTGGCCAAGGTTAGCGAGGGCCTGATGGCGGTGGAGGAGATCGCCGAGGACGGCTCGGTCAAGGCGACCCACGATCTGCCCTTCGCCTACGCCATGATGCTGCCGGCCTTCCGCGGCGTGCCCGCCGTCATGGGGATCGAAGGACTCACCAATCCCAGGGGCTTCATCCTGGCCGACAAACACCAGCGCAATCCGACCTATCCCAATGTCTTCTCCCTCGGCGTCTGCGTGGCCATTCCGCCCATGGGAAAGACGCCGGTGCCGGTGGGGGTGCCCAAGACCGGCTTCATGATCGAGAGCATGGTGACCGCCATCGCTGAGAACCTGAAGGCGCTGCTGGCCGGCGAGGCGCCGAGCCGCGAGGCCACCTGGAACGCCATCTGCCTGGCTGATTTCGGCGACAGCGGCGTGGCCTTCATCGCTCAGCCGCAGATCCCGCCACGCAACATGAACTGGGCCGCCGAAGGCCGTTGGGTCCATCTGGCGAAGATCGGGTTCGAAAAGTACTTCATCTCGAAGATCCGGCGCGGGGAGGCCACGCCGTTCTATGAGAAGCTCGCCCTCGATCTGATCGGGGCCCGCAAGCTGAAGGCCTGACCATGCGCCAGATCGTCTGCCCCGCCTGTGCGGCGGCCAATCGCATACCTGCTGACCGTGACGCCGGCGCCGCCAAGTGCGGGCGCTGTGGCGTGCGGCTGTTCCAGGGGCAGCCCACCGAGGTCGACGCCGCCGGGCTCCAGACGCACCGCCGGGCCAATCAGGGCGTGGCGGTCCTGCTGGACGTCTGGGCGCCCTGGTGCGGACCCTGTCGCTCCATGGCGCCTCACTTTTTCGCCGCCGCCGCACGGCTGGAGCCGGAAGTTCGCCTGCTGAAGCTCAACGCCGACGAGGCGCCCGAGGCCAGCGCGGCGCTCGGGGTCTCGGGCATTCCGGCGCTGATCCTGCTGAAGGATGGCCGCGAGGTGGCGCGCCGGGCCGGCGCCATGACCACCGAACAGATCACCGCCTGGGTGTCCCAGGCCCTGGCGGCGGCCTAGCGCCTCCGCCGAACGAAGGACAAAACCCCATGACCCTTGATCGCGCCGTCTTTGTCTTCGCCGGCCTCGTCGTCCTGGCCGGCGTCGCCCTGGCCCATTTCGTCAGCCCCTGGTGGATGCTGCTCAGCGCGTTCGCCGGCGCCAACATGATCCAGGCGGCCTTCACCGGCTTCTGTCCGGCGGCCATGGTGTTCAAGAAGCTTGGGATCCGGCCGGGTCAGGTCTTCCGCTGAGGCGCGCCAGACAGGCCAACCCCTCCGCCGCCAGCTGACGGGTGAGGTCCTCGGCGTCCATGGGCGTCGCCAGGGCTGCGGCCTGACCGGCCCAGAGCGGGGTGAAGTCCTCAGGGGTCGAGGTCGCCGCCTTCAGCGGACCCAGGGCGGACGCCGCGTGCGGGAAGGGTGGCGCGTCCGCCGATAGCGGGCCGATCTCCGCCATGAGGCGGTTGATGATCCCCCGGGCCGGGCGACCGGTGAACAGGTTGGTGACAGCGGTCGCGTCATCGCCGGCCGTGGCCAGCGCGTCGCGGTGGAATTGCGGGATCAGCGACTGGGGGCAGGGCAGATAGGCCGTGCCGATCTGGACGCCGGCGGCGCCCAGGGCGAAGGCCGCGGCGATCCCCCGGCCGTCCGCGATCCCGCCGGCCGCAATCACGGGGATGTCCACAGCGTCGACCATCTGAGGCAGCAGCGCCATCAGGCCAGGCTGAGCGCGCATGTCTTCGGTGAGGAAGGCGCCGCGATGGCCGCCGGCCTCATAGCCCATGGCGATCACGGCGTCGCAGCCGCGGTCTGCCAGCCAGAGCGCCTCGGCCACCGTCGTGGCCGAGCTGATAACCCGGGCGCCGGTCGCCTTCACCCGATCCAGCAAGGCCGGCTCCGGCAGGCCGAAATGGAAACTGACCACCTCTGGGCGGACCTGCTCGACGACCGCGCAGAAGGCGGCGTCGAATGGCGCTCGTCCTGCGGCTGGCGCGGGCGCGCGGGGATCAAGGCCAAGCTCCAGATAGTAGGGCGTCAGGCGCTGGCGCCACCTCGCCTGCACAGCCTCGCTGGGCTCGATTTGCCGGTGGCAGAAGAAGTTGAGGTTCAACGGCCCGGCGGCGTCGGCTCGATACGCGGCGGCCTGCTGCAGAATCGCCTCTGGCGTCAGCAGGGCGCAGGGCAGGGCGCCCAGACCGCCGGCCCGGCTGACGGCCAGGGCCAACGCGACACCTGAGGCGCCGGCCATGGGCGCCTGCAGGATGGGGTGGGCGACCTGAAAGAGGTCGATGATCCGGCGATCTGGCCAAGGAGACATGCGGCGCCTGTGTTTTTGCCCGACGTTCGGGAG
>Ga0208242_100942_pt1 | contig 10048 bp, 10 predicted proteins | sample SubbioAug_CSW13A_FD_184825 | JGI IMG/M metagenome (GOLD analysis project Ga0208242, IMG submission 184825) | Serpentinite rock and fluid subsurface biosphere microbial communities from McLaughlin Reserve, California, USA - CR12Aug_CSW13A (SPAdes) | ecosystem: Environmental > Terrestrial > Deep... | reverse complement strand
GCGTCACAGGGGGTGAAATGCATCTGGAAGCCCGGAATTCGCACAACCAGCATGTTCGGCTGGAGCCGTTGGCCGAACGCCATCGCGCGGAATTGCAGGTCGCCTGCGCCGCCGACCTTGCGGTGTGGCGCGATCTCTATCCCCACTCCATGGCGCCGGAGCATTTCGACGCCGGCTGGGACCGGATGGTGAACCCCGCCGTCGCGGGTAGCTGGATCCCGTTTGCCGTGATGGTGGACGGCGCCTGTGTCGGCATGACGAGCTTCATTGGCCCCGATGCGGTCAACGCCTCCGTCGAGATCGGCGGCACCTACTACCATCCCGACCATCGCGGCGGACCGGTCAACCCGGCGACCAAGCGGCTGATGCTGGAGCACGCCTTCGCGTCCGGCGCCCGCCGGGTGCAGCTGAATGTCGACGCCATCAATCACCGCTCCCGCGCCGCGGTCCTGAAGCTTGGCGCCGTGCAGGAAGGCATCCTGCGCCAACACCGGGTCGTCTGGACGGGCCGCATCCGCGACACGGTGGTCTTCTCCATCCTGGCCGACGAGTGGCCAGAGGTACGGGCCCGGCTGGATGCGCGGTTGGCGGGGTACTGAAACCACCTCATCCCCCGTCGCCCTCGGACTTGATCCGAGGGCCCATGCACACTGGAGCGAGCCGGTGGTCATGGATGGTCGGGTCAAGTCCGACCATGACGGTGTGGGTGGGTGTGTGGCGCCCTACGACCGCCCCGTCCTTCGAGGCCCTGCGGGCGCAGGGCGCCTCAGGATGAGGGCGGACTGACAGGTCTCGGCCAGCACATCCCTCCCTCATCCTGAGGTGCGAGCGCGAGCGAGCCTCGAAGGACGCAAGGCCGCGCCGCCCTTATGCGCTGGCGGCGGTGCGTTCTGCCGCCGCCGGGAAGAAGACTTCCTCGGCGTGCTTGGCCACGTCCTGGGCGGTGTAGGGCTTGCCCGGATTGAAGCCGTCGGTCTGCACCATCTTGATCTCGCGCACCCCGCGGGACGAGACGCCCAGCACCTTGCCAGAGTGATCGGCGGCGAGGTCGGAGACCATGTAGAGCACGCCGGGCGCGATGTTCTCCGGCAGGCTCATGGGATCGGGCTCCTTGCCCTGACGGCCGGGCAGGTCGGACGTCATGCGGGTGAAGGCGCCCGGCGCCAGGCCCATGACGCGGATGCCGTACTTGCGGCCCTCGATGGAGAGCACGCGCATCAGGCCATAGATGCCGGCCTTGGCCGCCCCATAATTGGCCTGGCCGAAATTGCCGTAGAGGCCCGAGGTGGACGAGGTCAGCACCATGACGCCGGGATGATTGTTGTCCTTCATCCATTTCCACACCGGCCAGGCGCAGCAATAGGTGCCCTTCAGGTGCACCTTCACCACCAGGTCCCAGTCGGCCTCCGAGGTGTTGGCGAAGGTCTTGTCGCGCAGGATGCCGGCGTTGCAGACCAGGATGTCGATCTTGCCCCAGGTATCCAGGGCGGTCTTGAGGATGTTCTCGCCCCCTTCGACGGTGGAGACATCATCGCCATTGGCCACGGCCTCGCCGCCGGCCGCCTTGATCTCGTCGACCACCTTCTGGGCGGCGCTGCGGTCGGCGCCTGACCCGTCGCGGGTCCCGCCCAGGTCATTGACCACCACCTTGGCGCCTTCCTTGGCGAACAGCTTGGCGTAGGCCTCGCCCAGGCCGCCGCCGGCCCCGGTCACGATGGCCACTTTTCCGTCGAGCAATCCCATGGTCGTCTCCCTAAAATGTTCGAATTCTTATGGGAGCCATCATCCGACCGGGCAGGGGGCCTTGGCAAGGTGGGCGGCGCCTAAGCCGTCTCGGGCGCTCCTGGCGCAGGCTTGCCCCGCCGGGCGCGGAAGAAGCTGCGGAGCAGGTCGGCGCTTTCCGCCGCCAGGATCCCGCCGGTGACCTCAGGCCGCCAGTGGCAGGTGGGCTGCTCGAAGTATTTCGGACCATGCAGGATGGCCCCGCCCTTGGGGTCGTCGGCGCCGAACACCACACGGCCGATCCTCGCATGGCTGATGGCGCCGGCGCACATGGCGCAGGGCTCCAGCGTGACCACCAGGGTCAGGCCCGTCAGCCGGTAGTTGCCCAGCTTGCGGGCGGCCTCGCGCAGGGCGACGATCTCGGCGTGGGCGGTGGGATCATGGGTCCCGATGGGGCCGTTGGCGCCGATGGCGATCACCTCGCCGGTGGCCGGATCGACCACACAGGCGCCCACAGGGGTTTCCCCGCGTGCGGCGGCGTCTTGCGCGGCGCGCAGGGCGATGCGCATGGTGCGTTGATCATGGTCCACGAACGGCAACGAACTCCCCGCCCCCCCTCCGGTCAAGCCCCAGACGCCCACGACCCCACCGCGCCCGACGGGGCCGAGGGCGGCGGCGAACGCGTGGCCAAAGCCCTGGCCCGCGCCGGCGTCGCGTCGCGCCGGGAAGTCGAGCGCCTGATCGAGGCCGGCCGCGTAGCGCTGAACGGCCAAGTCCTGACCACGCCCGCGGTCAAGGTCGAGGCGAACGACATCCTCACCGTAGACGGCGAGGTCGTGGACGACCGCGAGCCGGCCCGCCTGTTCCGCTATCACAAGCCAGCGGGCCTGGTGACCACCCATTCCGATCCGGCCGGCCGCTCCACCGTGTTCGAGACCCTGCCCGAGGGCCTGCCCCGCCTGATTTCCGTCGGCCGGCTGGACCTGAACACCGAAGGCCTGCTGCTGCTCACCAATGACGGGGCGCTGGCCCGGGCCCTGGAGCTGCCGTCCACCGGCCTGCAGCGCCGCTATCGCGCCCGGGCGCACGGCCGCATCACCCAGGACAAGCTGGACGGGCTGAAGGATGGGGTGACCGTCGAAGGCGTCCGCTACGGTCCCATCGAGGCCCGCATCGACAAGGCCCGGGAGGGCGCCAAGGGCGCCAATGTCTGGATCAGCCTGACCCTCACCGAAGGCAAGAACCGGGAGGTCCGGCGGGTGCTGGAGTCCCTGGGACTGCAGGTGAACCGGCTGATCCGTCTCTCCTACGGGCCGCTGGCCCTGGGCGTCCTGGACGCCGGCGAGATCGAGGAAGTCGGTCCCCGGGTCCTGCGCGAGCAATTCGCAGGCTTCATCTCGCCCGAGGACATGCCCAAGGGCGACCGGCCGGCCTATTCGCCGCCCAAGCGCAGCCGTGGCGCGGGCGCGGCCCGGCGGGCTGCGGCGGCCGCCGAGGTCGAGCGGGTCGAGGCCAAGGGGCCGGTGGAAAAGAAGGCCTACAAGCCCGGCTGGGCCAAGGCCAAGATCACCGTGCGGCCCAAGGGCGCGCCCAAGGCCAAGCCTGCGCCCAAGGTCAGCGGCCGCGACGCCGCCCTGGCCGAGGGCCGAGTGATGATCAACAAGACCCGTGTCCAGGCCGCCCGGGCGACCGCGGCCAGCGCCGAACGGGCTGACCGGACCGCCCGCCCCGACCGCTCACGCCCTGAACGTCCCGCCGCTGATCGCCCCAGGGACGCACGTCCCGAACGGGCTCAAGCCGACCGCCCCAAGGGCGCGCGTCCGGCCCCCGAACGGGCGGGCGAGGGTCGCCGCCGGCCGGACCGGGCGAAGCCGGCTGCGGCCAGATCCGAGGGACTCAGACCGGACGGGGCCAAGTCTGAGCGGCCGCGCGCCTCATCGCCGCGTCCCCAGGGCGGCAAGGGCGAGCGCCCGTCCTCCGACCGGCCCCGGGCGGCGGGATCGGACGCCCCGCGGCCAAGGCCCGCCCCTGGCAAGGCTCAGCCGGGCGGCAAGTCGTCGTCCGAGCGCAAGCCCCACGCCGGCGGCAAGGGTGAGCGTCCGGCCGGTCCGCCCCGCGGCGGTCCGCGCCCTGGCGGTCCCTCCCGCGGGCCGGGCGGCCCCCGTGGACCCAAGTCCCGGGGCTAGGCTGTGCGGATTGTTTCGGGAGAGTTCCGCGGCAAGAGCCTGGTCGCGCCGCAGGGGGTGAACACCCGCCCCACTTCTGATCGCGCCCGCCAGGCGATCTTCAACATCCTCGAGCACGCCCCCTGGTCCGAGGGCCTGCGGGATCTCCGGGTCATCGACCTGTTCGCCGGTTCAGGGGCGCTGGGCTTCGAGGCCCTGTCTCGCGGGGCGAAGTTCTGTCTGTTCGTGGAGACCGACGAGGACGCCCGCGGCGCCATCCGGGAAAATGTGGACGCCATGGGCCTGTTCGGTCGCACGCGGGTCCACCGCCGCGACGCCACCCAGCTGGGGGTCCGCCCGGGAGCGGACGGGCCAGCCTTCGACCTGGCCTTCCTGGACCCGCCCTATGGCAAGGGCCTGGGCGAGGCCTGCCTGCCGTCCCTGGCGGAGGGGGGCTGGCTGGCGCCAGACGCGGTGATCGTCTGGGAGCGGGGGGCGAGCGAGCCGCCGCCTGCGCTCACAGGCTTCCAGGAGCTGGACGCCCGCGACTACGGCGCCGCGCGCGTCCATTTCCTGAAATACTCACCAGAGGCGTGAGGTTGTCCGGTTGTCCTGCCGGCTGCGCAGGTTCACCAGGCCCTCCCGGGTGATCCGGTAGGGCCCGCCATTGCGGCTGGCGATGAAGCCCCGCCGGCGCAGGGCCTTGAAGACGGTCAGGTCGCAATCGGTCAGGCGCCAGCCCTCTCCGGTGATGCAGTCGACGTCGATGATATGGCCGCGGTCGTCGCGGACAGGGCGAAGAATGGCCCCCTGGGCGAGGGCGTGCAGCGTCCTTTGCTGCGGTTTGGGAATGTTCAAGGAAGGTCGTCCGGTGGTCAGGCATAGCCATGCCGTCCGCGCGCCGACGCGACGCAGACTGCGGGATTCGCGCCTGAAACCCGGCCGGACGTTCAACACGTCCGCCCCGATGACTCAGGCTCGGCGGCTCATCACAACGGGAGACATAAAACCCTCTTCCAGAGACCTGGAGGCTAGCAGACTCAGCGCCGGCCGAACAACCGCTCGATGTCGGCGAGCTTGAGCTCCACATAGGTGGGGCGGCCATGGTTGCACTGGCCCGAATGGGGGGTGGCCTCCATCTGGCGGAGCAGGGCGTTCATCTCCTGGGCCGTCAGCCGTCGGCCGGCCCGGACTGAGCCGTGGCAGGCCATGGTGGAGCAGACCTCCGCCAGACGTTCCTTCAGCGCCAGGGCCTGGTCGGTCTCGGCCAGGTCGTCGGCGATATCGCGCACCAGGCCTGCCGCATCCGTCGTCCCCAGCAGGGCCGGCGTCTCGCGGACCAGCACCGCGCCCGCGCCAAAGGGCTCGATGATGAGGCCGAGCGCCGCCAGCTCCTCGGCCCGGGCCACGACCCGTTCGGCCTCGGCCGGGTCCAGCTCGACCACCTCGGGGATCAGCAGGGCCTGACGGGCGACGGTGCCGACCGCCATCTCAGCCTTCATCTTTTCATAGACCAGCCGCTCATGGGCCGCGTGCTGGTCGACGATGACCACGCCGTCGCGGGTCTGGGCGACAATATAGGTCTCGTGCACCTGGGCCCGGGCCGCGCCCAGGGGATAGTCCACCATGTCCGGCGCCGGGGCGGGGGCCAGGTCGCCCTCGGCGAAGCCAGACGCGCCCGGGGATGGCGGCTGGTAGGCCGGCTCGTGGCGGGCGGAGGTTTCGCTGAGGCCCGGGATCGCCTGGGCGAGGGCCGGACCCCAGCCGCCGCCGCTCCAGCTGGAAAAGCCCTGGGCCGAGGGTCCAGGGCGATAGGCGGGCGCGGGCGTCATGCCAGGCCGCAGGCCTTGCAGCGCGTCGGCGGCCACGGTGGTCGAGGCCCGGTGTCCGGCGCCGGCCAGGGCGTGGCGCAGGCCGCCGACGATCAGACCGCGCACCAGCGCCGGGTCGCGGAAGCGCACCTCGGCCTTGGCCGGATGGACGTTCACATCCACCAGGGCCGGATCGAGCTCCAGGAACAGAGCCGTCAGCGGATGGCGGTCGCGGGCCAGGAAGTCGGCATAGGCGCCGCGCAGGGCGCCCTGCAGCAGGCGGTCGCGGACCGGCCGGCCATTGACGAACAGGTACTGGTGGGCGGCGTTGCCGCGGTTCAGGGTCGGCAGACCGGCATAGCCCGACAGGCGCACGCCCTCGCGGACATGATCGATCAGCAGGGCGTTGTCGGAAAACTCCCGCCCCATGATGGCCGAGAGGCGGGCCAGCCGGCCCACATCGCCCTCCGGCTCGGCGGGCAGGCGCAGAACCTTTCGCCCGTCGATCTCCAGGCTGAAGCTGACGGCTTCATGGGCCATGGCCTGGCGCTTGATCTCCTCGGCGATGGCCATGGCCTCGGCCCGCTCGGACTTCATGAACTTCAGACGGGCCGGTGTGGCGTAGAACAGGTCGCGCACCTCCACCCGCGCCCCGTGGGGGCCGGGGAAGGCGGCCGGCGACACCTGGCCCATCGCCCCGCCGTCGACCCGCAGGGCGTGGGCGTCAGAGGCGCCGCGCGCGCGGCTGGTGATGGAGAGCCTGGCCACCGAGCCGATGGACGGCAGGGCCTCGCCCCGGAAGCCCAGGGTGGCGATACGCAGCAGGTCATAGTCGCCGGCGTCGTCGGGCAGGAGCTTGGAGGTGGCGTGGCGCTCGACCGCCAGCAGCAGTTCGTCCGGCGAAAGGCCAAAGCCGTCATCGGCCACCAGGATGCGGGACAGGCCGCCGCCGTCCACCTGCACCTCGATCTGTCGCGCCCCGGCGTCCAGGGCGTTCTCGACCAACTCCTTGATGGCGCTGGCCGGCCGCTCGACCACCTCGCCGGCGGCGATGCGGTTGACGGTTTCGGGGGGAAGGCGATGGATGCGCATGTTCGAGCCTGGGTCCAAAAGGCGTTATAGGACGATTCAGGCTGCGGGGGCGGCTCTTGAGGAAAGACATAATGCGCCTGACTGCGCTCCTCTGCGGACTGCTGCTTCTGGCCACCCCCGTTGGCGCGGTGGCTCAGGCGCCGCCCGGCCTGCTCGAAGACCCCGACGCGGTCCTGGTGGAGGAGCTGGTGGTCACCGCGCGCGAGATCGGCCCCGCTTGGTGGCGGGTCTCGGACGGGGACTCCACCGTCTATGTGATGGGGGTGCCCTCGGTGATCCCCAAGGGCTCCGGTTGGGACCCGAGCGTGCTGGAGCGGCGTCTGGAGGGGGCCAATCTGGTCATCCTGCCGTTCAACAACGCCAGCGTGAACCTGCTGACGGCGCCGGGCGCGGTGGTCAGCCTGGTGCGCCTGCGGTCCTCCGCCCCTTTTGAGGAGACCCTGGAGGGCGCCTTGAAGGCGCGCTTCGTGGCCGCCCGCGCCCGTGCCGGGCAAGAGGCCGACCGCTACAAGACGCGCAACGGCATGGCTGCAGCCCTGCTGCTGGTCAGCGACTATCGAGACGCCGCCCGGCTGACGGCGGCCGATCCGGCCAAGACCATCGGACGGATGGCGGCGTCCCGGGGGATCCGTGTGGAGGCCAAGACCTATGACGCCGCCCCCCTGCTGGCCGCCGTGGTGCGCACGCCGGCGACGGCTCAGCGGGCCTGCGTTGTGGAAGCCCTGGCGGCTGTAGAGGCGGGCCCGGCTTCAGCCGAGGCGGCGGCCCGGGCCTGGGCCTGGGGCCGCGTGCGCGAGGCCCTGGGGGGCGAGCGGAGCTATGAGCGGTGCATCGCGGCGGCGCCTGGGGCTGCGGACCTGGACGCCCGGCTAAAGGCCGACCAGACCGCCGCCATCGTGGCCGCCCTCAGGCGGCCAGGGCACAGCATAGCGGTGGTGCAGCTGCGCCCCCTGCTGGCGCAGGGGGGTGTGCTCGATCGCCTGGGCGCGCTGGGCTACGAGATTCGCACGCCAGCCGAGGACTGACGCCTGCGCTTAGAGGCCCGGCAGCTTGATGCGGCTGCCAGCGTCGCGGCGGATCACAACATTGCCGCCGCCGGTGATGGCGTTGATCCGGGCCTGCTCAGCCTCGGCGTCCACGGGGCCGGACAGGTCGGGACCGCCGGCTTGAGCCGGGGCGGCGCTTCCCCGCCAGAACATCACCCGGTCGGCGAAGCCCTTGTCCTTGTGGGCGATGTCGCCGAACTCGTCGTCGACCACATAGCGGATCAGCGGGTCGGCGCCGGCGAGGCCGGCCTTGGCCACCAGGGCCTGTTCACCCTGGCTGCGGTTGAGGCCTTCGCGCTCGCCCACCAGGGCCGCCCGGGCCGCGCTTTCGGGGCGCAGCTCCTGGGGTTGCGGCTCGCCAGGCGCCGGCGGACGCAGGGAATAGTCAGGGGGCACCACCAGCGGGGCCTTGGTGACGACCCGGAATTCGTCAGGGGTCACCTTGGTCATGCCAAGGGCCTGGCGGGTGGAGCTGCAGCCGGCCAGACCGACGGCCGCAACCAGGGCGCCGGCGAGGATCACGCGGTTGAGGGTCATGACGAAACGCTCCCAAAGGCCGCCCCCGGCCGGAAAGTCCATTGCATTAGCGCAAACACAGGCCCGGCGCCAACGCCCTTAGGTCTTGGCGTCGCGGCGAAAGCCATCGAGCAGTAGCAGGACCACCCCCACAGAGATGGCCGCATCGGCGATATTGAACACCCACGGGAAGTAGAGCCTGGAGACATCGATGAAGTCGACGACGGCGCCGAACCGCGCCCGGTCGATGGCGTTGCCGACGGCGCCGCCCATCACCAGGCCGAGCGCCAGGGCCATCAGGGTGCGGTCGCCCCGCCGCGCCCAGATCGCCAGGGCGATGGCCACCAGGACGGAAAAGGCCACCAGCAGCCAGCGGCCCAGGTCCTGGTCGGCCCGCAACAGGCCAAAACTGACCCCCTGGTTCCAGACCATGGTCAGGTAGAAGGGGCCGACCACCTGCTCGCTCACCCGGGTAGGAAGGTCATAGACGAACAGGATCCAGTGCTTGGACAGCTGGTCCAGCACGATGACCGCCAGCGCCAGTCCATAGGCGGTCCAGCCGTGACGATTGATCAGGGGCGAGGCGGTCATGTCCGGGGCGCCTCAGGCTGCGCCATGGGCGGCGTCCCAGGCCGCCACGGCCTCGGCGTCGCGCAGGGACAGGTCGGGATAGCGGGGATCATCCCCCACCTCGGGCAGGATCCGCCAGGAGCGGGCGCATTTGCGGCCCTGCGCCCGCAGGGGCTCCACGGCCACGGCGGGGCTGTCGGCCAGGCGGAAGGCGCCGGCGGGGCCTTCGCCTGCGACCAGGGTCGCCTGGCTGGTGCGGAACACCTCAGCCGCATCCAGACCCTCGAAGGCGGCCAGCAGGGCCGGATCGCTGATATGGACCACCGGCGCGGCCTCAAGGGCGGCGCCCAGACGCTTTTCGCGGCGTTCCACCTCCAGGGCGCCGGTGACCACGGCGGTCACCGCCTGCACCTTGGCCCATCGGGCGGCCTCTTCCGGGCAGGCCCAGGCCGAAGGGGTCTCCGGGAAGACCCGCAGGGCGTTGGAGCCGGCCTCAGGGAAGCGGAGCGTCCAGGCCTCTTCGGTCGTGAAGGGCATGAGCGGGGCCAGCCAGACGGTCAGGCGCTCGAAGGCCAGATCCATGACTGTGCGGGCGGCCCGGCGGCGGAGCGCCGTGGCCTGGTCGCAATAGAGCGCGTCGCGGCGCACGTCGAAGAACAGGGCCGAAAGGTCCTCCTGACAGAAGGCGATCAGCGGCCGGATCACGTCCTGGAAGGCGTAGCCGGCATAGGCGTCGCGGACCTCGGTATCCAGCGCCTGCAGCCGGTGCAGGATGTAGCGCTCCAGCGGCGGCATGTCTTCCAGCGCCACGGCCTCGCCCGCGTCGTAGCCGGCGAGCGCCCCTAGCAGATAACGCAGGGTGTTGCGCAGCTTGCGATAGGCGTCGGCGGTGGTGGCCAGGATCGTCTTGCCGATCCGCTGGTCGTCGGAATAGTCGACCATGGCCGCCCAAAGGCGGATGATCTCGGCCCCGGACTCCTTGATCACCTGGTTGGGATCGACGGTGTTGCCCTTGGACTTGGACATCTTCTCGCCGTTCTCATCCATGGTGAAGCCATGGGTGAGGACGCCGTTGTAGGGGGCGCGGCCGCGGGTGCCGGAGCTTTCCAGCAGCGAAGACTGGAAC
>Ga0208242_100941_pt1 | contig 10050 bp, 10 predicted proteins | sample SubbioAug_CSW13A_FD_184825 | JGI IMG/M metagenome (GOLD analysis project Ga0208242, IMG submission 184825) | Serpentinite rock and fluid subsurface biosphere microbial communities from McLaughlin Reserve, California, USA - CR12Aug_CSW13A (SPAdes) | ecosystem: Environmental > Terrestrial > Deep... | reverse complement strand
CTATTTTGATAATCTTATATTCAATCATACGTCACCTCTTATTGTATTTTATCACACAGTTCAATGGCTTTGTACGCACCATGGTACACTTTTTGCTCATGTAATTTCAAGATTGTTTGATTCATGGTTTCTAGTACCACTGAATCATCAAGCAGTGTGCACATCATTTGATAAGCACTCTCAACGCTTTCACATTCAACGGTTCCATCCCCTAATTCACTGCTGTGAATCGCTCCCCACATTTCATGACCCCCAACCCGTTTAATGAAACACTTTGGGATAGGATAAAAAGACAATTCACTTGGTTTAGTCACCAATACATCACTTTCTCGCATTAAGATATTGGTGGAATACACTGCCTCCATAATTTCTTCATGGTAAAAGATATGAATTCCAGACACTTGTCCTTCATGAGCCTGTTCAACACAACTAAGGGTTGATGCCCATGTCGTATGATGGGTCACATTGAGTGATTGTAAGTGTGGATTACTCATAAGTTGTTGTGCCACGTGCAGATGATCTCCAACATTGATGAACAAGACCAACGATTCTGCTCGAACTCGATCACTTAACTTGGTAATCAATTCCGAGACAAATGCTCCTTGCGCTCCTGCTCCACCCACCGTCATTAAACAGCGAAGCGGTCGTTTACCTTTGATTCGATCCAATCGAGCTTGAGTGTCTGCTTCAAGATTGATGATGAGTTCATGATCCACATAATGACCGGTATAGACAATATCCTTCTCTTGCATCGGTTGTAGCACTTTCTTATGATCCATTCCCAAAAGATGCTTATATCCTAAATAGGAAGAATGTGTTTGTACCGTATGAATGCTTCCCTGCGCTAAATGCAGTGCCATAGGCCAATTATCAGGAATGATGTTGATAACGGTATTCATCTTCGCATGGATAGCAGTTTGAGCTGGCCACACATGGGTTGCGACAAACGGAATCGATGGATCAAGATCATGAAAAATTGGCGTGAATAAGGTACTGATCACTTGATCTTTCGCATTGTAAGAAAGCTTTTTAAATCCTTCATAATTCAGTGGTTCCCAATAGAAACGATTAAACAAGGAATACTTAGAGGATAATCTAGACCCTAAAGAATACAACTGATTCAAATGAGCAATCACTTTTCCACCTGTTGTTTCTTTAAAAGAAGGCAAATCAAACCAATAAGGAGTATACCCTAATGCTTTTGCACACGATGCTAAGGCAATCGCAATGCGGTAATGTCCATACCCCATACGAATGTTACCGATGATGATAGGACGCACTGCTTGTGGTTTCCATGCAACTGATGAAGAGTGTAACCACTTGATTCCTAAAGCTGGTGTCATTAAGGAATGATCCTCTTCTTTAAGATGATAAACGATATTTGAATCATCTTTAAAACGTTTCTGATATTTTCTCTTTTGTCTCTCTGCTTTTTAAATTACTTTTCGATTAATTGGGTTATTAAAGATGGTCATGATTTCACCTCCACAGTCTGAGATCGACTTTGAAATGCACTTAATCGAATGTCTTGTGTTATGTAAGAGTGAGGTTCTGTATTGATGGTGGCACTATACTTTTGATGATGACTCCACCACTCTATGTGATACACCCCTTTTTGTAAGACTTGGATGTTGATGATCTGAATGCTCTTATGATTCATTAACGTCTTAAAGCATTTCATTTGAGTTGCGTTATAGGTTCTCACATCATCTGACGTGAACAACAGCCCATGCATCAATCGATTCACCAGTGCTAAAGTGTCTTTTTGATCATGGGTTAACTGATTCGCTTCTTCTCTTAGAATAAAGACATCGGGATCATTAAGAAAGAAACGTTGATTCAGTGGATAACGCCCTATGGCATTGTTGATGGAATGGTAGGTTGAAATACGTTCACGATGCATGTACTTCATGTACCACTCTCCATCATAATCCAATCCCACATCACATCCAATACGACAGAAATCAACCAAACCAAAAGCACTTCCTAAAGGAACACCACATCCTAAAATGAGTTTATCCCCAACACATTCTCTTAAAAACACCATGGTTTCATGCATGAGTTGACCTCGAGTCTTCGTGGCAGTGGGTTTAAGGGCTGCAGCATACAAAAAATCCAACTTCACTAGATCAAATCCCCACTCATTTAAAACCACATTAAGCATCATTAAAGGATGTTGTGCCTTGTTTTCTAGGTATGCTCCACTTCATGGTCTAAACATCACACTGGAGTCAACCTTACCCTTTGGATCTGGATTATCATCATCTGCTTCCTTTGAATGTTTACTTCTTCAAATTTTTAATACCTATTTTGCTCACTCTGCCCTATCCCCACTAGACATTGCTCAATTGGCACAAAAAGTTGAAAATAACTATTTCAAGAAACCGAGTGGATTATTGGATCAGCTGTGTGTTGCCTATGGAGGAGTAAACCTACTCGATTTCAAAAACCCTATCCCAACCATCACGCCAGTACCACTTACTAACATATTAAATGAATATGATCTTTGTATTATCAAAACTCCCGATGACCACTCCAACTTATCTGATGCCTATCGAAGGATTGTTGAGGATTGTCAATGCATTGCCCATCACTATAAACAAGAGCGATTAGTGGATGTAAGCGAATCATTGTTTTATGAAGAGCTTCCTAAGTTACAGCATCTTTATTCATCACAGGCACTTTTACGTACCCATCATTTCTTCAGTGAGCAAAAACGAGTCATTACTGCTAAAGAAGCATTGAACACTCAAGATCCATCCTTATTTCTTCAACAAATCAATGATTCAGGACATTCTTCCTTTGAATATCTCAACAATGTCTTGCATCCACAAAACAATACTCATCACATCGCATTAGGACTTGCGATAGCACAGCGACTCCTTCATCCATTTGGAGCAAGTCGTGTGCATGGGGGAGGCTTTGCAGGATCATTGCTTTGTATCGTACCAAAGCCTTTAACACCAACATTAAAAACGATAATGCAAGCTCAATTTAATGATGAGTGTTTCATTCAATGCAAAGTAAGAAAGTATGGAGTGATATGTCTTACTTCTGACCAATAAAAATGCCATTCATAGGCATTTTTTAATCGTCATCATTATCTTCATCATCGTCATCATCATCGTCATCATCGTCATCATCATCATCATCATCATCGTCATCGTCATCTCTACTGTTGTATTCGGGGAAGACATTGCGAATACGACGACGCAACACCACCAAACGATATGCATCCACTTCCAAAACATGATTTTGATTGTTTAAAACGACGTTCACTTCATACACAAGAGGCTGTTGATTCACTCTTAAAGTGACACTTTCAATACGATCAACATCAAATTCCTCATTGATAAACTCAATCAAATCATTAAAACTCACGATTTGAGGTTCTAAGATAAGATTCAATGCTTCATCATCCAACAGTTCAACTTGGGTAGGTAAAGAAGCATTAAAACTTGCTAACAAGACTGAATCAAGCACCACAAAAAGAGCAAATAACAACACTAAGATGAGACTGATTTGTTTTAATCTAGTTTTCATCTTGATTCTCCTTCATGGATGATCGATATGATTCGACAGTCATACCAACACGTTGCTTAAACTGGGTATAAAAATATCGAGGTTCATGATACCCCACCGCTTCACTGATTTCTTTACCACTTAACATCGTGGATTCTAAGTATTCTTTGGCTTTGTTGATTCTCATTGTGATTAAAAAATCATTGATGGCTGTTCCTTGCGTTTCTTTAAACACTTGTCTGATGTATCCAAGGGAAAACCCACATGCATCGGCACATGCATCAAAACTGAATGAAGCTGAGAAAGCATGTTGAGATAAATAATCCATCACTTGATTCATCAATACCGTTTTAGATGTGAGAAAGTCACTTTGACGAATATCCGAATAATAAACAATAGGTTGATCTGTTAACGTGTCTGCGTATTGAGCAGCGGCTAAAGCAGTTCGATAAGCTGCACGTATCCCTTCGATGGATAGACATTGATCACTTATACCAATACTCTTTGATTCATACTCATCAAGACGATTAAGATCATGCTCATTCATCAATGATGCATGCACATCTTCATGCATGATGACCCACCCTTCTTGTGCAACTTTCACTTCACCCATCAGCACAACCACCACTCGGATCGGGAAAGAAATAAAACTGAAATCTAAACTGGAATCAATGTTTGATGAGGAAAACAAAGCTTTGAGTGTTGAGGCTTGTTGACTTTGATTAAGATCAACCAATGCAGATGCAATGAGTTCAAACTCGTCTTTCGCATCCTCATAATCTTGTTTAACAAATTGATGAACCATGGATTGGATTGGTGCATAAAAGCGTTGCGATAAGACATAAGATACAAGCAAATTAATGAACACAAACACCATGAATAATCCAATGATAACGCGATTAACATTCACTATGGTGGACTTAATCACGTGATAAGGCGTCACATGAAAGAACACAAGATTATAATCTTCTAATTTCGCATAGGCGAGCAGTGATTGATTACCCGCAAACTGATGAAGTACAAATTGCGAATTTGTACTGATTTGAAGTGGATGATCATAGTTTAGCGATGAAGGAAACACTTGTCCTAACCATTGTTGTGCACTGTCTGCAATCACTATATTATCCTCGTTGATAATCACTATTTCAAACTCTGACTGAGCTCCTGTAAAAAGTGAAGATAACACATCCTCATTTAGATGCACAACCATCATTTCGCTTAACATTCCTGATGCATCATAAGTAACCAGTGTCAGTGCTAAGATATACGAATCATTTATCATTTGATGATGAAATAAGCGAGTCGGTCTAGATTGAAATGCCATTAGTGTTTGATTCAATGAATCAGTAAGTTCATTCTCACTTACATCCGATAAAAGGCCACTAACAGAATTAGAATACGCCACACTCCCTTCCTTCACATCATAGAATATGATTGCATCCACTAAAGGATCAGCCAATGCGGTTTGACTAAGGAAGGTTGTAAGGTTAAAGACACTGTTAGGGTTGTTTAACGTAAATTCTTGAATGAGCGGTTGCTCTGTGAATAAAAACGCATATTCTGAAACCAAATCATCCAACAGGGTCTGCGTACCCTGAGTTGCTACATTCAATGACTGAGTCGCATATTCCACGCTTTGATTCACCAAAAAACCAGCCATGATTCGGGAGGTCACTACAGAAAGTAAACCTATAAGAACAATCCCACTTAAACCAAAGGCTAAAATCATTTTCTTTTGAACACGACGTTGACGTTGAACCATGTTTTCATTATACCTTATCTTTTTTCAAAATAGGGTGGGCATGCATGCCCACCTTATATCACTCATCATCAATTTCGAATTCTAGAATGGCTCCATTGAGTCCATCGATCTCAAACTCATATTCAACATCATCTGTCTTGAACTCCAAATCATAATAAGGACGTCCATCATCATAATCCAATTCTAATTTAATCAACATTGGACTTTCTCCAATACGCTCACGTGCAATCGCAATGGCTTGATCTCTTGAGATAAGCACATTCAAGTTATCATTTGAACTACGATCACTAGACAATGAGGATGAATCATTAAAACTGTCTTGAGAACTTGAATCATTATAGCTAACATTCGAACTTGAATCATTGAAACTTGATTGAGCACTATCATTTGAAACAAAACGTTTCACATCCCAATCTTCAATCTCACCCGTCAATGCATCCACTTCAGCTTCAATGTAAGTGTCTAGTGAAGATAAAACAACATCATAATCCAAATCATCATCGTCATCATCTAGAACGACAGAAACAACCACATATGATGAACCTGCTTTTGCTAAGACAATCGCCTTAACTTCTTCTACACTGAGTAAGCCTTCCACTTCATTCACTTGGCTTACTAATCCTTGTGCAACCCATTTAGTAATTGTCCCTAATTGAGCATCAATCTCAACATCAATCTTAAAGCCTTCTGAGACTAAGAGAAGATCATATTCCCATGAATCGTCATCATCATCCAAATCAACATAAGAGACTGTATATCCTTCTCCAGCACGTTGTAAGGCAATGAATTTGGCTTCTTCAACTGAAATGAGTGATCCATTTCGAATCCATGTGACGTCCCAATCCGTAACTTTACCCGAAGTTGCATTCACTTCCACATCCACTGTTTTAAAATCATTCACTAAGATAATATCAAACTCATTATCATCTGCATCTAATCGGACACTGACAAGTTCAAACATTTCATCTGTATGATTCATTGCGGAGTCAATTGCCTCAGCTTCTGATATCAATGAAGTTTGTGTGCTTGTGGTATTGAGTACAGAATTCGCAAACGCAGGTACAAGTGTTAATCCTACGAATAATCCGGCTATAATATATAAACTGTTTTTTATCCACTGTTTCATCTTTGACCTCCTTGGGATAGTCACATCATAGTAAAAGTTCCTTTTTCAAACAATCCAATTTCTAACGCAGTATTAAAAATGCATATTTTATACATGTTTGAAATCTAGTGTTTAGAAAATAAGGTTAGTTTATTATTGTTTTACAATAATTTATAGTGTATGATGGATTTAGAATTATTGTAAAACAATAATTGGAGGTTCTATGAGTCGTCTCTATAACACCATCATCATCACGGCTTTGATACTCGGTTTTTCATTATTATGGCTTGATGGATCAAACCTAAACACATTTTTATTTCAAATCATCAGCTTTCCTCTTACCTTTACTGTTTCTTCACTAAGGACATTGTCTTTAATGAGTCCACTCCTTAACATCCTTGCATGGATCATCTTTCTTCTCATTGGAAGCATTCCTCTTGTGGTTGTTTATCGTATTAAGACACTTTCATTATCAGTAAAACTAACACTCATCGTTTTAAGTGCCTATACCTTTTTCAGCGTTTATGGTCTACTTAATTACTCGTTTGTTAAAACACTGATGAGCTGGAGTGAACTAGAACCTGTCATGATGTTCATGATCAGTTTAATCATATTAGGACTCATTGGTCTTGTGGTATTACTTCATGTTTCTCCACAGCTCAAAAAACCTCAAACAAGCTTCAAACTTCTACAATGGATTAGTCTAGTCAGTGCTATTTTTCTTTCATCAACACTCTTTCTTCCCTATCAAGAACTCATTAACACATGGAGTAGTTCCATGGATCATTTCTTTGTGTTTTATCAGCTTGTATTCAACTCTTTCATTGCATGTCTACTATTACTGATTCTTAAGCATATCATTCACCTTCTAGACATCATTCATACTAAGACATTCTCTTCACAATGCATAAAACCTCTTCAATCCCTGCAATCAACTTCGATCTTGCTTTTCTTCTCTGCATTAGGAGGTCCACTACTCATTGGAATTCTCAACTTGATTTTCTTTCATTCTCTAAGCCATGTCAGTGTATCTTTGGATGTACCATGGTTTGAAATGATCTTTGCTTTACTTATCAATGCCCTATCTTCAATCTTGTTTACAGGCATCAAAACCACAGAAGAAAATGAAGGATTCATCTGATGGGTATAAGAGTCAATCTAGATGATCGATTGAAATCCATGGGCATGAGCAGTAAACAGTTATGTGAAAAGGTAGGCATCACTGAAGCAAACATGTCTCTTTTAAGAACAGGGCAGGTCAAAGGTATTCGCTTTGCGACACTGAATCGAATTTGTTTTTATTTAGAATGTCAGGTAGGAGATTTACTCTCATTTGATGGCGAACTCAACAAGGAGAACGATGATGAAAATTAAACAATACTTACTCACCTTCTTACTTATTAGCTTAAGTGGATGTGCACTAGCTAAATCTGAAGCTCCCCTCTTAAGTCAGGAAAATGATCCAACACCGGTTGGAATATATGTTGTTATGAAACAAGATTTATTTAATAATGATCCTCCCTTTAATATTAATGACAGCAGTCAAACATACTATATTCAAGATATACACATTGGCGAAAACAACGAGTCCTATAGTTCTTCAAAAATATCTGGAAATTTTTTCGAACCTCACACAAGCATCAATGTAAGTGAAGATGAAGATTCAACTGTGTTTAATGCTTCACTTCCTGTGTTTTCAAATATGCCTCAAATGGCTAGATTCTATACCATTTATAAAGAAGAATGATCAATATTATACTGAGCAAAGCAACTCATATCATTTTCAATATGGTGGTGGTGTGAAACATGAATATTCCACCACAGAAACACTCAATGGTGTTTCAAAGAAAAAAGCCATTGTCTTTGATATCGCATTAAAAGCATATGATCCTTTGCAATCACTGCAACTTATTATGATGAATGAACAGTATGAAGTCATTGATACTCTAGTTATCAAAGAGGAATCAGATATTCCAATAGGTGAAGACATTGCATACGTCTTAATTGAAGAGGTGAGACTAAACATTGAAAACAAGACAGTGAAAACATTAACCATGGTTGATGCAAACCAAATCAAAGACACACCTTACTATTACACCATCATTACTGCTCCAGATTGTCCACGAGGCATGGTGATTGGATTAAGGTTGTTTAAGTAATTAAAAAAACTAATCGTGCACATCCATTCATGGTTATACACGATTAGTTTTCTTTTCCTTGCATGGACCTTCAACCATCCCAAAGATTGAACAATTGTATTTTCGAAAATAGTCGTACTTAAGAAACTGAATATTGTCTTTAGTTAAAGTGTTGAATTCTCCTTTAAACAATTAGAGGAAGGTGTAGCTCTGGTATACCTTCATAACACTGATAATATCTTTTGGTGTTGGATGGTTTTCACCAAGCAAAAGAAAACGTTGATGATCGTATTGTTCATTACACTTGGTATGTCTTTTTGATCAGTTAGAATCGCAAAGTATCGTTTCATGGCTTGATGTTACTCCTTGTTTGATGCAATCGTATCATTTTAAATCTTAAAATCAACAAGAAAGCTTACATACACCCAACAATCATGATGGATAATCAACACTCAAATAAAAACACCTTCTTACGAAGATGCTTATTTCATTATTGATAGTAATCTAACCACATTATCCATACTTAATTGAAGGTTTTCATACGCATGGTTTTTCGCAACACTGAAGTCAACAGGTTGAGGATTGATACTAAAGATGGCACTAATGCCTTGATGATACACCTCATCAATACCTTCTCCAATAGCTCCTACCATCGCAATGACTGGAATGTGTTGTTTCAACGCTCTTCGCCCTACTCCAACTGGAACTTTACCTCGAAGAGTTTGTGAATCAATTTTTCCTTCACCTGTAAATATGCAATCTGCCCCTTGAATCAACTCATCGAATTTAACCACATCTAAGATGGTTTCTATTCCCATTTGAAGCATACTCTTAAAGAATGCTACCATGCCCGCTCCCATACCACCTGCTGCTCCACCCCCTGATAAGGTAGACACATCCACATGACACCATCTTTCAATCATAGATGAGACATGTCGTAAACCTTCATCCAATTCAAGCACCATGGAAGGATTAGCTCCTTTTTGTGGCGAGAAAATATGGGCTGCACCATGAATTCCATACAGTGGATTATCAATATCACACATGGTGGTTATGCTAATGCCTTCAAGCCTTTTATCAGCCATTGACGTATCAATGCGAACAATGTCTTTGAGTGTTGCTCCAACAGGAATAAAGGTTTCTCCTTCTTGATTGAAGAACTTGACTCCCAATGCACATGCAGCACCACATCCTGCATCATTTGTTGCTGATCCACCTAAACCAACGATAATACGTTTTGCCCCATGATCAATCGCATCCAATATGAGTTCTCCCACTCCATAGGTGGACGTAAGACTTGGATTGAGTCGATCACTTACGAGTGGTAACCCAGCCGCTGAAGCCATTTCAATGACCGCAAGATGATCATCAAAGCGACCATAAAACGCATCCATGGTTTCAAAATAAGGATTATGAACTTGGGTAAACACTTTCTCTCCTGGCATAGCCGATAAGAAAGCATCCACACTGCCTTCACCTCCATCCGCGACTGGGATTGTTATCACATCACACGTTGGAAAATG
>Ga0208242_100940_pt1 | contig 10053 bp, 10 predicted proteins | sample SubbioAug_CSW13A_FD_184825 | JGI IMG/M metagenome (GOLD analysis project Ga0208242, IMG submission 184825) | Serpentinite rock and fluid subsurface biosphere microbial communities from McLaughlin Reserve, California, USA - CR12Aug_CSW13A (SPAdes) | ecosystem: Environmental > Terrestrial > Deep... | reverse complement strand
GTTCCGTCGTGACGAAGACCTTGCCCATTTCCTCGGCGGCGGTGTCATACATGCCGACGGCGTCGATCTCGAGCATCTTGACGCTGTAGGGGGCACCGAAGGCGCGGACCAGACGGAAGGCTTCGGCCTCCTGCCGCTTGTCGGGGAGGATGTGGGCGGCGCAGAAGGGCAGGAAATCCAGCGTCTTGCCGCCCGAGTGGAAGTCGAGCACCACATCCGCCATCGGCAGCAGGACGCGCTGGAAATAGTCGGCGATCTTTTCGGTGACGGTGCCGTCGGGGCGGCCGGGGAAGCTGCGGTTCATGTTGCCCCGGTCGATGGGCGAAGTCCGGGTGCCGGCCGCGAAGGCGGGCTGGTTCATCGCGGGGATGATGATGACGCGGCCGGTCAAATCCTTGGCCCGAAGGCTGCGCGCCAGTTCGAAGAGCGCGATCGGGCCTTCGTATTCGTCGCCGTGGTTCGCCCCGGTCAGAAGAGCCGTCGGCCCCGCGCCGTTCCTGACCACGGTGATCGGGATCATCACCGAGCCCCAGGCCGCGTCGTCGCGGCTGTAGGGCAGCTTGAGGAATCCGTGCTGGACGCCATCGCGGTCGAAATCGACCGTGGCGGAAATCGGAGAGGGTCGCATTCAGGGCACCTGGGGTTCGAAGGTGGTCATGCGCCGCAGGCTCATCGAGATGTGGTTGCGGCGGATGTAGCCGACCGCTTCCAGATCGCCCATCTCCAGCGCGGCGAGGGTGTCGGTCATCTCGCGAAGGAAGGCGTCGGTCTCGGCGGCAAGGTTCAGCTGGGGCATGAAGGTCAGCCAGATCCGGTGGGTCAGGTAGTAGAGCCGTTCGGTGATCTCGCGCAGGGGCTGGTTGCCGATGATCTCGACGACCTGCTGGAAGAACAGCATGTTCATCCGGGCGAATTCGCGCGGGTCGGGGGCCAGACGGGCGGCGTCGCAGGCGGCGATCAGGGCGCGGATGCGGTCGAGCGCGGCGGTATCCGGGGGGGTGGGGTCGAGCTTGCCGATCAGGGGGGCCAGTTCCATCCGCAGCCGGTAGGTCTGGATCAGGCTGGGCAGGTCGGCGGTGGTGACGAAGGTGCCGACGCCGTGGCGGCTTTCGACGAGGCCCTCGGATTCCAGCCGGGAGAGGACCCGGCGCAGGGGGGTGCGCGAGACGCCGAATTCGCGGGCAAGCTCTTCCTCTCCCAGCCGGGTGCCGGGGGCGTAGTCCAGAAGGCAGATCCGGTCGCGCAGGGTAAGGTAGATCGTGTTGAACCTTTCCCGCGCCAGCGTGGTCGGGCGTTCATCCTCGATGTCGGGTTGGTCCTTCATCCTGCCTCCAGTACCGCGCGCAGGAACTGGCGCGAGCGTTCGTTCTGCGGGTTGGTGAAGAAGGCTTGCGGCTCACCTTCCTCGCAGATGCGGCCACTGTGGAAGAAGCAGACGCGGTCCGCAAACTCCTTTGCGAAGCCCATTTGGTGCGTGACCATCAGCATGGTCAGGTCATGCTCGGCCCCCAGCTTGCGGATTACCTGCAGCACTTCGCCCACGAGTTCGGGGTCAAGGGCCGAGGTCACCTCGTCAAAGAGCATGACCTTGGGCCGCATCGCCAGCGCCCGGGCGATGGCCACGCGCTGCTGCTGGCCGCCCGAGAGTTGCGAGGGGTAATAGTCGCGCCGGTTCGCCATGCCGACCATGTCCAGCAGGTCCATCGCCCGCGCTTCGGCCTTTTCGCGCGAGAGGCCGAGGACCTTCATCGGAGCCTCGATGCAGTTCTGGAGTGCGGTCATGTGCGGGAACAGGTTGAAGGACTGGAACACCATGCCGATCTTGGCGCGGACCTTGCGGATATGCGCCTGATCGGCCGGAACCAGCTTGCCGCCGCGTTCCATATGGGTGAGCGGCTCGCCCTCGACGCGGATCACGCCGCCGTCGATCGTTTCCAGCGTCATCAGCATCCGCAGCACGGTGGTCTTGCCCGAGCCGGAGGGGCCGATGATGGCCACCTTCTCGCCGCGCCCGATGGTGAGGTTGAGGTTGTCGAGCACCGTCAGCGTACCATAGCGCTTGGTGACGTTCTCGAAGCTGACCATGGGTTCGGTCATCGCCTGTATCTCCGGTTGATGCCCGCCTCGACCCGCCGGATGGCCCAGGCGGATGCCAGGCTCATGACCAGGAAGAATAGGCCGACAAGGGTGATGGGCTCGTTGTAGCGGAAGGTCTGCGAGCCTATGATCTTGGCCGACTGCATCAGCTCCATCACCGCGATGGCGGAAAGGAGCGGGGTCTCCTTGAACAGCGCGACGAGGTAGTTGCCAAGCGCGGGGACGACCGGGGGGATCGCCTGCGGGATGATGATGTCCCGCAAGGTGGTCCAGCGGCCAAGGTTCAGGGCGACCGACGCCTCCCATTGGCCGCGGGGGACGCTTTCGAACCCGGCGCGATAGACCTCGGAGCAGTAGGCGGCGTAGTGCAGCCCGATGGCAAGGATGCCGGCGGTCATCGCGTCGAGGGTCAGGCCGAAGGAAGGGCCGACGAAATAGAGGAAGAAGATCTGGATCAGGAGCGGGGTGGAGCGGATCAGTTCCACCGCCAGCGAGATCGGGACGGCGGTCCAGGGCTGCATGATCCGGGCGGCGGCAAGCGCGAGGCCCAGGCTCAGCGCGATCAGGAAGCCGAGGAGCGTGACCTGCACGGTGACGATGGCCGCTTTCGCCAGCGTCGGCAGGATTTCCAGCGCGAAGCCCCAATCCCACATCACGCGGCCCTCGCGCGGAGGATGCCACGTCCGGCGCGGCGTTCCAGCAGGCGCATGGCGATGGTGATGACCAGCGACATCGCAAGATAGATCAGAAGGACGAGGGTAAAGATCTGCACGGTCTTCATCGTGGTCTGGTTCATCTGCTGCGCCCGGAAGGCGAGGTCGCCAAGGGTGATCATCGAGACAAGCGCGGTGGTCTTGAGGAGTTCGATGAACAGGTTGCCCCAGGGTGGGATCATCGCGGCGAATGCCTGCGGCAGGATGATCCGGCGCAGCGCCTGGGCGCGGGACATGTTCAGCGCCACGGTCGCCTCCCACTGACCGCGGGGGACCGCGACGATGGCCCCGCGCACCACCTCGGCCCCGTAGGCGCCGATGTTGAGGCCGATGCCGATGACGGCGGCGGTGTAGGCCTCGAGCGTGATCCCGAAAACCGGCAGGACGAAGTAGAGCCAGAAGAGTTGGACCAGCGCCGAGGTGCCGCGAAAGATCTCGATATAGGTCACGGCAAGCCAGCGCAGGGGGGCGGGCCCGTACAGCTTCAGCAGCGCGGCGACCAGCGCGGCGGTGACGGCCAGCACGGCGGCGGCCGCGGTGATCTGCACCGTCATGGCAGCGCCCTGGGCCAGGCCGGGTACGAAGATCCTGTAGTCCTCAAGCCCTGACAGATACCAGATCGTGGCAATGGTCAGGGCAAGGAGACCCGCCAAACCGCGGAGTCCCATGCGTCATCCTTTCCGAACAAGAAACGGCCGGCGCGCGAACGCCGGCCGCCGACGTCAGGTTATTCGCCCGCGCAGAGCTGTTCCATCGTCTTGTTCGGCAGGTAGTCGGCGCCAAAACCGAAGGGTTCGACCAGCGCGATATGCTCGGGCGAGCCGAGGAAGGCCTTGAGCTCGGCGTTGAACGCCTCTTGCAGGTCGGTGTCTTCCTGCCGGAAGCCGAAGCCGCCGTGGCCCTTGACCGAGGTGCCCGCAACTTCGCCGAAGGGCTTGGCGGATTCGACGCCCTCGCCCTTGGCGGCCATGTCGGCGATGGAGAGTGCAGTCAGCGCAGCGGCGTCGGCGCGACCCGACTGGACGGCGGCCAGCAGGCTGGACTGGTCGGGCAGGACCACAAGCTGACCCTCGGGCACGCCGGCGGACTTGGCATAGTCAGCCTCGACCGCGCCGGACATGACGGCCAGTTTCGCCTCGGGGTTGGCGACGATCGAGCCGTAGTCGGTCAGCCCCTTGGGGTTGCCGGCGGGGACCAGGAAGGCCTGGCCGATGCCGTAGGACGGTTCGGAGAAGGCGATCTCGGCGCAGCGCTTGGGGTTGATGAACATGCCGGCGGCGATGATGTCGAAGCGACCAGCCTTGAGGCCGGGGATCAGCGAGCCGAACTCGGTCAGCACGCCGTCAACCTCGGTGATGCCCATCCTGGCCAGCACGGCCTTGGCGACCTCGGGGGCTTCGCCGGTCAGCTTGCCGTCGGGGGTGGCATAGCCGAAGGGGGCCTCGTTGGCAAAGCCGATGCGGATGTAGCCCTGCTCCTTGATCCGCTCAAGCGCGGTCTGGGCCATGGCCGAGGTGGCGGCCAGCGCAGTGAGAACACAGGCGGCGCCCGTGGTCAGAAGCGCGCGGCGGGAAAGCGATGAGAGGATGGTCATGGTGGCTCCCGTTGTTGGTGCGTTTTCGGTGGCGCGCTTCTGTGGCGCGTCCTTTGCTTGTATACATCATGGCTAGACTTCCCGCAATAACCAATGCAATCTGCCGGTATCGCGTTGGGTATCCCGCTAGGTTGTGCACATTATGGACGGTATGGTGGATCTTTCAGCAATACGTGAAGCGGCGCGTCGGCTGGGGCCGAAAAGCGGCGTGCTACGCAGTCCGCTGATTCCCGCCGCGCTGTCACGGAAGCTGGGGGCCGAAGTCCTGCTGAAACTGGAATCCCTGCAGCCGACGGGGGCCTTCAAGCTGCGCGGTGCGACGAATGCCATCGCCAGTCTGAGCGCGGAGGAGGCACGGCGCGGGGTGGTCTGCTGCTCGACCGGCAACCACGGGCGCGCGGTCGCCCATGCGGCGGGGGTCTGGGGGATCCCGGCGACGGTCTGCCTGTCGTCCCTGGTGCCGCAGGTCAAGGTGGAGGCGGTCGCGGCCCTTAACGCGCGGGTGGTGCGGCATGGGCAAAGCCAGGATGAGGCGCAGGTCATGGCGGACCGGCTGGCGGCGGAGGAGGGGCTGGTCCAGTTGCCGCCGTTCGACCATCCGCAGGTCATCGCGGGGCAGGGCACCATAGGGCTGGAGCTGCTGGAGGACCGGCCGGACCTCGACACGGTTCTGGTGCCGCTGTCGGGCGGCGGGCTGCTGGCCGGAATCGCGGTGGCGGTAAAGGCGCTGAAGCCCTCGGTCCGGGTGATCGGGATCAGCATGGAGCGCGGCGCGGCGATGGCGGCAAGCCTTGCGGCGGGGCGGCCGGTCGAGGTGGAGGAACTCCCGACGCTGGCCGATTCGCTGGGGGGCGGGATCGGGCTCGCGAATCGTCACACCTTCGCGCTGTGTCGCGAACTGATCGACGAGGTGATCCTGCTGGACGAGGCGGAGATCTACCAGGGAATGCGTTGGATGCTCTTGCAGGAACGCCGGGTCGTCGAGGGCGCGGCGGCAGTGGGTGTGGCGGCGCTGCTGGCCGGAAAGGTGCGGGCAAGGGGGCCGACGGCGCTGATCGTCTCGGGCGAGAATGTGGACATGACCCAGCTTCTGACCGTGGCGCATGGCGCGCCGGTAAAGCTGGGCGACATCACCGTGGAGAACCGGACATGAGAGATATCTTCGTCCTGACCGAGGCGCAGCTGCGTGGCTGCGTGGGGCTGGACCTCGCGGCAGTGGAGGTGGTGGAGAACGCCTTTCGCGCGCTGGCCTCGGGCGAGGTGGTGATGCCGCCGATCCTGTCGATGGACCTTCCGGCGGTGCATGGCGAGGTTGACGTCAAGACCGCCTGGATCCCAGGATTCGACGGCTTTGCGATCAAGGTCAGTCCGGGGTTTTTCGACAATCCGAAGCTGGGGCTGCCCAGCCTGAACGGGCTGATGATCCTGTTTTCCGCCCGGACCGGGCTGGTCGAGGCTTTGCTTCTGGACAACGGCTATCTGACCGATGTGCGGACGGCGGCGGCCGGGGCAGTGGCGGCGCGGCATCTGGCGCCTTCGGTCGTCACCACGGCGGGGGTGCTGGGCGGCGGCGTGCAGGCCCGGCTGCAGATCGAGGCGGCGCATCTGGTGCGGCCCTTCTCTCGCGTCCTCGTCTGGGCCCGCCGCCCCGAGGCAGCGGCGGCCTGTGCTGCCGATATTTCGGCGCGGCTGGGGATCGAGGCGCTGGTGGCACCGGCCGAGGCGGTGGTGCGGGAAAGCCAGCTGGTCGTCACCACCACCCCTTCGCGTGAGCCGATCCTGCGGGCCGACTGGCTGCATCCGGGTTTGCACATCACCGCCATGGGCTCGGATCAGGCGGGGAAATGCGAGATCGAGCCGGCCGCCATTGCGCGGGCCGATCTCTATGTCTGCGACCGGGTCAGCCAGGCCGCGCTGCTGGGAGAATTGCGCTCTGCCCGCGCGGCGGGCGTGCTTGTCGACCGCGACCCGCCGGAACTGGGGGCCATCGTTGCGGGGCAGGCTTCGGGTCGGCGCGACGACCGTGACATCACCATCTGCGACCTGACCGGCACCGGGGCGCAGGACACCGCAATCGCCACCCATGCCCTGCAGGCCGCCCGCGGCGCCGGGGCTGGCACCGTCATCCAATCCTGAGACAGGAGACCCAGATGGAGATATTCGACAAGTTGTTCCCGCCCGAGGAATACGCCCGCCGCACCCGTGAGGTGCAGCAGCGGATGCGCAAGGCGGGGTTCGACCTGATCGTCTGCCAGGATCCGGCCAACATGTGCTGGCTCACCGGCTTTGACGGCTGGTCCTTCTATGTGCCGCAATGCGTCGTCCTGCATGTGGATGCCGCCAACCCGATCTGGTTCGGCCGGGCGCAGGACGCGAAATCGGCGCGGATCACCACCTATCTTCCGGACGGTGACATCTTTCCCTTCTCGGAACGGCTGGTGCAGCATCAGGTCGAGCATCCCTATGACGAGCTTGCGCAGCTGATCCGCGACCGGGGCTGGGGCCGGGCGCGGATCGGGGTGGAGATGGACGCGCATTACTATACGGCGCGCTGTCACCAGCATCTGGTGGCAGGCCTGCCCGAGGCGCGTTTCGACAACAACCGCGATCTGGTGAACTGGGCGCGGCTGGTGAAATCCCCGGCCGAACTGGCGCTGATGCGGGAGGCGGGGCAGATCTGCACCGCGGCCATCGAGCGGGCCACCGGGGTGATGCGCCCAGGCGTGCCGCAGCAGGATGTGATCGCGGCGGTGCTGGACACCCTGACGCGCGGGGTCCCCGGGGCCGGGGGCGACTATGCCGCCATCGTGCCCCTGATGCCGGTGGGCGAGGGGACCTCTACCCCGCATCTGACCTGGACCGACAAGCCCTTGCCGGACAACGCGCTGGCCATGCTGGAGATCGCCGGGGTCCGCCGCCGCTATCATGCGCCCTTGACCCGGACCTTCCACATCGGCCCCCCGCCGCAAGAGATCCGGGATCTGGCGAAGATCATCGTCGAGGGCGTCGATGCCGGGCTGGAAATGGCGCGGCCGGGCAATACGGCGGAACAGGTCGAGGCGGCGTGGCAGGCGGTCCTGCGCAAGCACGGGATGCGCAAGGACAGCCGGGTGGGCTATCCGATCGGTCTGGCCTATCCGCCCGACTGGGGCGAGCGCACCGCGAGCCTGCGTCCGGGCGACAAAACCGTGCTGGAAGAGGGGATGTGCTTCCACATCCAGTCCGGCCTCTGGTTGCAGGACTATGGCGCGGCGATCTCGGAAAGTTTTGTCGTGGGTGCCAGCGGGGGCGAGCGGCTTTGCGACGCGCCGCGCGACCTCATCGTGGTGTCGTGATGGAGGGCAATCCCTTTTCCGACGCCGAGATTGCCGCGCGGCTGGACCGGGTGCGCGCGGCCTTGGCGGCGCGGGGGCTGGCGGGCGGGGTCTTTGCCTCGCCCGAAAACGTGTTCTGGCTGACCGGGCTGGACCACTGGGGCTATTTCACGCCGCATCTGTTGATCTTGCCGGTCACGGGGACGCCCGTCCTCGTGACGCGGGCGATGGAGCGGGTGACGATCGCCAAGCAGGTCCGACTGGCCGAGTTCCGGGGCCATCCCGACAACGAGACCGCTGCCGACGAGGCCGCGCGCGTCCTGCGCGAGAAAGGTCTGGCCGGGGAACGGCTGGGGCTGGAGACCTGGACCTCGGGCATGAGCTATGGGCTTGCCGGGTCGCTGACCGCGCAGGTGTCCGCCCGGTGGGAGGATCTGGGACGGCTGATCGACGACCTGCGGCTGGTCAAAAGCCCCGAGGAACAGGCCCTGATGCGCCGGGCCGCGGCCGTGACCGATGCCGCGACCGGGGCCGCCATCGCTGCGATCCATGACGGCGCGCGCGAGGTGGATGTGGTGGCGGAATGTCTGGCCGCGATGACCCGTGCCGGGGGGCATCCGCCGGGGTTCGGCCCCTTCATCCGCCCCGGCGCGCGGCTGGGTGAAGAGCATACGACCTGGGGCTCGGGTGCCTATCGCAAGGGCGAGCCGGTGTTCCTGGAATTGGCCGGCTGCGTCTCGCGCTATCATGCGCCGCTGGGTCGGTTGGTGCGGATCGGGGGGATTTCCGATGCCGATGCACGGATGGCCGAAGTGACACGCTCGGCCTTCGACGCCGTGGTCGCGGCGCTGCGGCCCAGCAAACCGGCTGCGGAAGTCTACCAGGCCTGGCAAGACGTGGTCGATGCTGCGGGGCTGGCGCATTACCGACGCCACCATTGCGGCTATGCCGTGGGTGTGGGATTGCCGCCGTCTTGGACCGGAGGGAATACGGTGGTGGGGTTGCGTCCGACCTCGGACATGGTGATTGCCGAGGGGATGACCTTCCATGTCCTGTCCTGGCTGATGGGGACAGGGCAGGGAGACGACTTCGTGTCGAACACCGTGCTGGTGACGGCGGAGGGGGCCGAGGTGCTGAACCGGACCGATCCGGGGCCGATCCTGAAATAGGTGGGGGGCCTTCCGGCCCCCCGTTCTACAGCAGCTCTGCGATCGAGCGGGCGAAGGTGCGCGGGGCGATCAGCTGGAACCGTTCCGGCGCAAGGCGCAGGACGCAGACCGGGATCCGATGGATCCCCGCCAGCACCGCCCGACCTGGACGGCAGGCAATCTCGTCCCAGTCCACCGCGACGAACTCGGACAGACGGGCGCGGGCTGCGGGGCCGTCCAGTTGGAAGGCGACGCGCCCCTCGGCCAGCGGTGTCAGCGTGCCCGCCCCATCCAGCGAGGCGGGAGTCATGGGGCCGTCGCCGATCCACCAGAACCGACGCGGCGCGAGGCGCAGGATGCGGGCCTCGGTCGTGGCGATCCAGTCGCCGACTGTGGCTGGCAGGGTGACGCCCCATTGGCGCGACAGGGCAGCCTCGAAGGCGGCCTCGCATCCCGGCCAGCCATCGGCCTGCAGGATCGGGCAATCGGTAGGGGCAAGGGCGGTCTGCATCGTCATCCTTTCATCCTTTCGCCTTCGGGATCCAGGAAATGCGGCGAGACGATCCGCGCCCGCACCCTTTCCCCGCGGATGTGGTGGACCGTCGCCACCTCCTGCCCCTCGGCCGCCATCCCCCCGGCAAACAGGGCCAGGGCGATGTAGCGCCCAAGTTCGGGGCTGTAGGTGACCGAGGTGACGCGGCCCTGGCCGTGGCCGCTTTCGGGCTGGCCGGGGCCGTAGATCAGCGCCCCGCCGCGGAGGCGTTTGTCGGGCTCCAGACAGTCGAGCCCGACGAGTTGCAGGCGGTCGGGGGCGGTAAGCGCGGGGCGTCGCGACAGGACATGCCCGGCATAGGCGTTGCGCTTGGCCACCATCCGGCCCATGCCGAGATCGGCCAGAGTGGTGCGGCCGTCGATCTCGGGTCCCGCGACATGGCCCTTTTCCACCCGCAGCGCCCCAAGCGCCTCCACCCCATAGGGCCGCAGAAGCGGCGCCCCGGTTTCCAGCAGATGACGCCAGAGGGCCTCGCCCGCCCGCGCCCCGACATGAAGCTCGCAGGCCCATTCGCCGGAATAGCTTATCCGCAGGATGCGGAGCGGGCTGCCCCGCCAGGTGGCCTGAAGCACGCCCATCTGCGGCAGCGCCGCTTCGGAGAGGTCGAGGTCCGGCAGCGCCCGTGTCAGGATCG
>Ga0208242_100938_pt1 | contig 10069 bp, 13 predicted proteins | sample SubbioAug_CSW13A_FD_184825 | JGI IMG/M metagenome (GOLD analysis project Ga0208242, IMG submission 184825) | Serpentinite rock and fluid subsurface biosphere microbial communities from McLaughlin Reserve, California, USA - CR12Aug_CSW13A (SPAdes) | ecosystem: Environmental > Terrestrial > Deep... | reverse complement strand
CGGCAGCAAGGCCGTTGCCGCGCCCGCCCGCAGCACCGCCGAGACAGACGATCCGCGTTGGCGCACCGAGGAGGGCGACGGCGCCGAGCCGCGCCCTGCTTCTGACGACGAGGGCTCGGCCAGCCCCGCCAAAAAGCGCCGCCGCCGGCGCCGCAAACCGGCAGGGGGGGGTGCGGGCGAGGGATCTGGTCCGGCCGCAGAATGACGCAGGGCAGGGCTGCATGACCGTGCCGCTGCACCCGTGCGTGCGCGCTTACGTGGGGCTGGGGGCCAACCTGGGGGAGCCGGTGGCCGCGCTGCAGACCGCCCTGTGCGGCTTGGCCGCCACGCCCGGGGTGGAGGCCGTGCGCGCCTCGTCGTTCTACCGCAGTGCCCCGGTGGACGCTGGCGGGCCGTGGTACGTCAACGCCGTGGCCGAGCTGGACACGACGCTCACGGCCCCGGCCTTGCTGGCCACCTTGCAAGCGCTGGAGCAGGCAGCCGGGCGCGAGCGCCCCTACCGCAACGCTCCCCGCACGCTCGACCTGGACCTGCTGCTGTACGGCAACGCCCGGATCGATTCACCGCGGCTGACGGTACCCCACCCCCGACTGTGGACACGCGCCTTCGTGTTGCATCCGCTGCACGAGTTGGCGCCTGAGCGGGTCAGTGCCCGTGCCCTGGCAGCCGTGGCCGATCAGGCGATCGAGCGCTGCGACCCTCCCGCCTGACGAAGGCCGCCATTCACGGCGCGAGCCGCTCGCGCACCCAGTGGCCAGCGTCCTGGCGGTAGCGCAGCCGGTCGTGCAGCCGGCTCTTGCGGCCCTGCCAGAATTCCCAGCGGTCCGGCTCCAGCCGGTAGCCGCCCCAGTGCGGCGGACGCGGCGGCTGGAGCAGGAACTGCGCCCCGTACTTGGCCGCGTTGGCCACCAGTACCGAGCGCCCGGAGATCACCTGGCTCTGCGGGCTCGCCCAGGCGCCAATGCGGCTGTCCAATGGCCGGCTCTGGTAGTAGGCGTCGCTCTCGTCGGCGCTGACGCGGCTGACGCGGCCTTCGATCCGCACCACCCGCTCCAGCTCGACCCAGTGGAACTGCAGGGCAGCCCAGGGGTTGCCGGCGAGCTCCTGGCCCTTGCGGCTGTCGTAGTTGGTGTACCAGACGATGCCGCGGGCGTCGTACCCTTTGATCAGCACCACCCGGGTGCTCGGGCGCAGGTCGCTGCCCACCGTGGCCACGGTCATGGCGTTGGGCTCGGGCAGCTCGCTCTTGAGGGCTTCCTGGAACCACTGGTCGAACTGTCGCAGCGGGTCGGCGTGCGACGCGTCTTCGCTCAGCTCGGCTTTCTCGTAACTCTTGCGGAGGTCGGCGATGTTCATGCCGTCAGTATGGCACGCCACCGCCGCCCGCATGGCGCAGCAAACGCTCCAGCGACACGTCGCGGATGCCAAGTGCACGCAGCTCCTGCAGCGTCTGGCGGGCGTAATCGAGGGTGGAGCCGTAGCGCCCGTGGGCCTGCGCAAAAATGGTGCGCAGCTGTTCGCCGGACAGTTCGCCGGTGTAGTTCGGGCTGCGGCGCGACAAGGTGAAGGCCAGGCCGGTGACCGCGCCCGACGGGGTGTGGCAGCGCAGCCATTTGGGGTCGTAGACCGGGTTGGGCATTTCGCGCTCCCACAGCCTGGGCAGCATGTCTGGCACCGCGCCCGCCGGCACGCGCAGCACCATGCCCTGGCAGCTGCCGCCGGTCAGCAGGGCGAACACCAGGCCGGGGCGCTCGGGCGTGCCGCGGTTGACCCGGCTCCACATTTTCAGCGCCCGGTGATGGCCATGCACCCGCGCCGGGCGGCGCTCGACCACGGGAAAGTCGGTTTTCCAGATCAGCGAGCCGTAGGCAAACAGCCACAGGTCGCTCGCGCCCATGCCTTGCCATTCCGCCAGGGTGACCCGCAGCATCGCCTGCGAACAGCGCGCGGGCATCGGTGGGGCTGGGAGCAGGTCGGGGTCCAACATTAGAATCACTAAGCATTATTCATACCGCAGACATGACCGCAAGCCCCGCCCCCGAGTTGCCGACCCTGGTCGACGTACGTGCCATGGCCCGAGAGGCGACTGCGCTGGAAGGTGTGACGCCATTGGTGGCTTTCGAGCGCCTGCTGGCCGACCTTCCCGAGCAGCCTGCCGACCTGTCCGTGGCGTGGCGTGCCCGCGCCGAATGGCGCGAGCCCGTGGGCGTCGCCGCCCAGCTGTGGCTGCACCTGGACGTGACCGCCGAAGTGCCGCTGACCTGTCAGCGCTGCCTGTCGGCGTACCGACAGCCTGTGGTGATCGACCGCTGGTTCCGCTTCGTGGCCGACGAGGCCGCTGCGCTGGCCGAAGACGACGAGAGCGAAGAAGACCTGCTCGTCCTGGTGCCCCGTTTCAACCTGCACGAACTGCTGGAAGACGAGTTGCTGCTGGCGCTGCCGCTCGTGCCCATGCACGAGGTCTGCCCCGAGCCGGTGCGCCTGGGGGCGGCCGACGAGGCCGCCACCGAGGAGCGGCCCCATCCGTTTGCCGCCCTGGCGCGGCTCAAAACCGGTGCGGGCGGCAAGGGCACTTGATGAAGTGTTCGTGTGCCGGCTATAATGCATGGTTTCGCGCTGGCCTGAACACGTTTGTCGTGGCTGGTGCTCCCGCCAACCGTCAACGGGTCTGTTCTCAGGCCTGGGCCTTTTTCATAGGAGCCGAACATGGCTGTCCAGCAAAACAAAAAGTCTCCCTCCAAGCGCGGCATGCACCGCTCGCACAACGCACTGAGCGTGCCGGGCGTGGCCGTCGAGCCGACCACCGGCGAAGTGCATCTGCGCCACCACGTGAGCCCCAACGGCTTCTACCGCGGCCGTCAGGTGCTGAAGAACAAGTCCGAGGCTTGATCGGCATTGCGTCGCTGCGCCCGGGGCGCGGGGGCCACTCGCAAAGCCCGCATGCTGCATGCGGGCTTTTTGCGTCTTGGGGGCTTGCAACGGCTGGCCACGGGTCGGCATGAACCAAGGTCTAGGCATGATCACGATTGCGGTCGATTGCATGGGCGGGGACCACGGCCCGTCCGTCACCTTGCCGGCATGTGCGGCGTTCCTTGCGTCCCATCCGGACGCGCGGCTGCTGCTTGTCGGGCGGCCCGAGGCCCTGTCCCGCCTGCCGGCGGCGCTGGATGCGGCGCGCTGCACCGTCGTCCCCGCCACCGAGGTGGTGACCATGGACGACCCGGTTGAAGTGGCGTTGCGTCGCAAAAAGGACTCGTCCATGCGGGTCGCCATTGCCCAGGTCAAGGATGGGGCGGCCCAGGCGGCGGTCTCGGCGGGCAACACCGGCGCACTGATGGCCATTGCACGCTACGTGCTCAAGACGCTCGAAGGCATTGACCGCCCGGCGATCGCCACCCAGATGCCCAACGCCACCGGCGGCGCCACCACGGTGCTGGACCTCGGGGCGAACGTGGACTGCACCGCCGAACACCTGCTGCAGTTCGCGGTCATGGGCTCGGCGCTGGTGGCGGCCGGTGGCCGCGATGCACCGTCGGTCGGTTTGCTCAACATCGGTGAAGAGGTCATCAAGGGCAACGACGTCATCAAGCAGGCGGGCGTGCTGCTGCGCCAGGCCGGCGAGCGCGGTGACCTCAATTTCCACGGCAACGTGGAGGGCAACGACCTGTTCAAGGGCACGACCGACATCGTGGTGTGCGACGGCTTTGTCGGCAACGTGGCGCTCAAGGCCAGCGAGGGCCTGGCCAGCATGATCGGCGGTTTCATTCGCGAAGAGTTCTCGCGCAACCTGTTCACCCGCCTGGCCGCGCTGGTCGCTTACCCGGTGCTGTCGGCGTTCAAGCACCGGGTGGACCACCGCCGCTACAACGGTGCGGCCCTGCTGGGCTTGCGCGGGCTGGTGTTCAAAAGCCACGGTTCGGCCGATGCCTTTGCCTTCGAACAGGCCCTGGTGCGCGCGTATGATGCGGCCCACCACCAACTGCTGGACCGCGTCAAGGCCCGCATCGCCCATGCGGCCCCGCTGATGCAGGCGCCCGTATCGCCCGCACCGGTGGCCGGCTGAGCCGGTCCGTGCCGGCACCCTACCCACGACAACCATGAAACGCTATTCCCGCATCACCGGCACCGGCAGCTACCTGCCGCCCAAGCGCCTAACCAATGCCGACATGGTGGCCTTGCTCGCCGCCCGCGGCATCGACACCAGCGACGACTGGATCGTCGAGCGCACCGGCATCCGGGCGCGCCATTACGTGGACGACGGCGTCAACGCCAGCGACCTGGCCCTGCAGGCCTGCCTGAAGGCGCTGGAGGCCGCCGGCCGCCAGGTGGGCGAGATCGACCTGATCATCGTTGCCACTTCCACCCCCGACATGGTGTTTCCCTCCACCGCGTCCATCCTGCAACGCAAGCTGTCGGAGGTGGCGCAGGCGCAGGGACAGGCCGATGCCGCTGGTGGCGCCGCCTTTGACGTGCAGGCGGTGTGCAGCGGCTTCATCTACGCCCTGACCGTGGCCGACGCCATGATCCAGACCGGCGCCGCCCAAAAGGCGCTGGTGGTGGGCGCCGAGGTGTTCTCGCGCCTGCTCGACTTCAACGACCGCACCACCTGCGTGCTGTTCGGTGACGGCGCTGGCGCCGTGGTGCTGGAAGCCACCGAACACGACGGCAACGGCCCCGCGGTGCTGGCCAGCGACATCCATGCCGATGGCCGCCACACCGGCATCCTGTGCGTGCCGGGCACCGTCAGTGGCGGGCAGGTGCTGGGCGACCCGCTGCTCAAGATGGATGGGCAGGCGGTGTTCAAGCTGGCCGTGGGCCTGCTGGAAGACGCCGCCCGGGCCACGTTGGCCAAGGCGGGCAAGTCGGACGCCGACATCGACTGGCTGATCCCGCACCAGGCCAACATCCGCATCATGCAGAGCACGGCGCGCAAGCTCAAGCTGCCCATGGACAAGGTGGTGGTCACGGTGCACGACCACGGCAACACCTCGGCCGCGTCCATCCCGCTGGCGCTGGACCACGGGGTGCGCACCGGCCAGGTGAAACCGGGCCAGCTGCTCATGCTCGAAGGCGTCGGCGGTGGCTTCACCTGGGGTGCCGTGCTGGTGCGCCTGTAAACCGATCAAGGAGAATAAAAATGACGTTCGCATTTGTGTTTCCGGGCCAGGGCTCGCAGGCCGTCGGCATGCTCGACGCCTGGGGCGACCACCCGGTGGTGGCCGAGACCCTGAAGGAAGCGTCCGACGCCCTGGGCGAGGACGTGGCCAAGCTGATCCACGAAGGCCCCAAGGAAGCCCTGGCGCTGACCACCAACACCCAGCCGGTGATGCTGGTGGCGGGTGTGGCCGCGTGGCGCGTCTGGCGCGCCGATGGCGGTGCGCTGCCCGCCGCGGTGGCCGGCCATTCGCTGGGCGAGTATTCCGCCCTGGTGGCGTCGAGCGTGCTGACGCTGGCGCAGGCCGCGCCGCTGGTGCGTTTCCGCGCCCAGGCCATGCAGGACGCGGTGCCGGTGGGCACTGGCGCCATGGCCGCCATCCTGGGCATGGCCGCCGACAAGGTGCGCGAAGGCTGCGCCGAGGCGCAGGCCGCCTTCGCTGCCGGCAGCGGCGAGGTGGTGGAGGCCGTGAACTTCAACGACCCGGCCCAGACCGTGATCGCTGGCAGCAAGGCCGCTGTCGAGAAAGCCTGTGAGGTGCTCAAGGCCAACGGGGCCAAGCGCGCGCTGCCGCTGCCGGTGTCGGCGCCGTTCCACTCCAGCCTCATGAAGCCCGCCGCCGAGCGGCTCAAGGAGAAGCTGGCCGCGACCGCGTTCGCCGCGCCCCAGATCCCGGTGCTCAACAACATCGACGTGGCGGTGGAAACCGACGCCGACCGCATCCGCGATGCCCTCTACCGCCAGGCCTTTGGCCCGGTGCGCTGGGTCGAAAGCGTGCAGGCCCTTAAAGCCCGTGGCATTGCCACCGTGGTGGAATGCGGTCCGGGCAAGGTCCTGGCCGGTATGGTCAAACGCATCGACGCCGAGCTGGCCAGTGCCGCCCTGTACGACCCGGCCACGCTCGCCGAAGTCAAGGCCCTGCTGGGCTGATCCCGAAGGAGCAACACCATGTCTGAAAATGTGTTCGCGGGCCAGGTGGCCCTGGTCACTGGCGCCTCGCGCGGTATTGGCGCCGCCATTGCGCTGGAACTGGCGCGCAAGGGCCTGAAGGTCATCGGCACCGCCACCAGCGACGACGGCGCCGCCAAGATCGGCCAGGCGCTGGCCAACTTCGAATCCTGCCGCGGTGCCAAGCTGGATGTGAACAACGCCGCCGAGGCCGAGGCCCTGATCGACGCCATCGTGAAAGAACACGGCGCCCTGCACGTGCTGGTCAACAACGCCGGGATCACCCGCGACATGCTGGCCATGCGCCTGAAGGACGAGGACTGGGATGCGGTGCTCGACACCAACCTCAAGGCCGTCTTCCGCATGAGCCGCGCCGTCATCCGCCCGATGATGAAGCAGCGCTACGGTCGCATCATCAGCATCACCAGTGTGGTGGGCGCTTCCGGTAACCCGGGCCAGGCCAACTACGCCGCCGCCAAGGCGGGTGTGGCCGGCATGACCCGCGCGCTGGCGCGCGAGCTGGGCAGCCGCAACATCACCGTCAACTGCGTGGCGCCGGGTTTCATCGAGACCGACATGACCGCCGCCCTGCCCGAAGAGCAGCAGAAGGCGCTGCTGGGCCAGATCCCGCTGGGTCACCTCGGCAAGCCGGCCGACATTGCGCATGCGGTGGCCTACCTGGCCAGCCCGCAGGCCGCCTACGTGACGGGGCAGGAACTGCACGTCAACGGCGGCATGTTCATGGCCTGATAACATTCGCCCCCAGCCGTTTTTCGGGGGCCTTGCGGGCCCCGGCTAAAATGGCGTGACTGTTTTTAACCACCCTTAGAGGGAACTATGAGCGATATCGAAGCACGTGTGAAGAAAATCATTGCCGAACAACTCGGCGTGGAAGAGTCCCAGGTGACCAACGAAAAGGCCTTCGTGGCCGATCTGGGCGCCGACTCGCTCGACACCGTGGAACTGGTGATGGCCCTCGAAGACGAATTCGGCATCGAGATCCCCGACGAAGACGCCGAGAAGATCACCACCGTGCAAAACGCCATCGACTACGCGCTGGCGCACCAGAAGGGCTGATTCGCCGATGAGCCGCCGCCGTGTCGTCGTGACCGGCCTGGGCTGCATCTCCCCCGTGGGCAACACGGTGGAGCAGTCCTGGGCCAACCTGATCGCCGGTCAGTCCGGCATCGACCTCATCACCAAGTTCGACGTCTCGAACTTCGCCTGCAAGATCGCCGGCGAGGTCAAGGGCTTCGACCTGGAGTCCTACATCAGCGCCAAAGAGGCGCGGACGATGGACACCTTCATCCACTACGGCATTGCCGCCGCCGTGCAGGCGGTGCAGGATGCCGGCCTGCCCACGGGCGAGGCGCTGGGTGAGGAAGAGGCGTGCCGCATTGCGTGCATCATCGGCTCCGGCATCGGTGGCCTGCCCCTGATCGAGGAAACCCACACCGAACTGACGAACCGCGGCCCGCGCCGCATTTCGCCATTCTTCGTGCCGGCCTCGATCATCAACATGATTTCCGGGCACGTGTCCATGCGGTTTGGCTTCAAGGGGCCGAACCTGGCGGTGGTCACGGCCTGCACCACGGGCCTGCACTGCATTGGCGAGGCGGCCCGCAAGATCGAGTACGGCGACGCCGACGTGGTGATCGCCGGCGGCGCCGAGTCCACCGTGTCGCCGCTGGGCATCGGTGGCTTTGCCGCCATGCGCGCCCTGTCGACCCGCAACGAAGACCCCAAGACCGCGTCCCGCCCCTGGGACAAGGACCGCGACGGCTTCGTGCTGGGCGAGGGCGCTGGCGTGATGGTGCTCGAAGAGTACGAGCGCGCCAAGGCCCGTGGGGCCAAGATCTACGCCGAGCTGGCGGGTTACGGCATGAGCGCCGACGCCGGCCACATGACGGCCCCGAACATGGACGGCCCGCGCCGTGCCATGCTCAACGCCCTGCGCAACGCCGGGGTCAATGCCGACGAGGTCAATTACCTCAACGCGCACGGCACCTCCACCCCGCTGGGCGACATCAACGAAACCAACGCGATCAAGGCGGCGCTGGGCGAACACGCCCGCAAGGTCGTGGTGAACTCCACCAAGTCCATGACCGGGCACCTGCTCGGGGGAGCCGGCGGCATCGAGAGCGTGTTCACCGTGCTCGCGGTGTACCAGCAGAAGAGCCCGCCCACCATCAACATCTTCAACCAGGACCCCGAGTGCGACCTGGACTACTGCGCCAACACCGCGCGGGACGTGAAGATCGACGTGGCGGTGAAGAACAACTTCGGCTTCGGCGGCACCAACGGCTCGCTGGTGTTCAAGCGCGTCTGACCGCGACCCATGGCGGGTCTGTCCCAGGCCGTCCACCTCCCTCCGGCGGTGGACTACCCTGTGCGGCCGTCCGCTTTTTCGCACCGATTGCTCTGGGTCTTGGCTGCCGCCTGGGCCGTGGGCCTGCTGCTGTGGGTCCGTTCGGTCGGATCCGGCCCGCTGCCGGGCGCCTGGTGGGCGTCGCTGGCGGCAGGCTGCCTGCTCCTGGGCTGGAGCCTCTGGCTGTCCAGGCACCCCCGCGTGGGGCAACTGTCTTGGTCACCTCACGGTGCCGAGGCGGGGAGTTGGTGCTGGCACAGCGCCGCCTACCGCCGTGGGACGCCGGTCGTGGCCTTGCGTGTGGCGCTGGACCTGCAGGTCGCACTGTTGGTGCGCGCCCAAACCGCCGCGGGTCTGGGCCTGTGGTTGTGGCTCGATGCGCACCACAGCCCGGCCGACTGGGATGCCCTGCGGCGTGCCGTGCGTGCAGCCCTGCCGCGGCCGACTTGAGAGCCCTTCGGGTATATTTGCCGGCCTGAACGCGTTTATGCCCGATCCCGCTCCTCCTTCTTCTGACACCGACACCCTGCTGGTCCAGCGCACGCTGGCCGGGGACCAGCGCGCCTTCGAGATGCTGGTGGTGAAGTACCAGCGCCGCGTCGAGCGGCTGATCGGCCGCATGGTGCGGGATACCGATCTGGTGCAGGACATCGCCCAGGAAACCTTCATCCGTGCCTACCGTGCCCTGGGGCAGTTCCGGGGCGAGGCACAGTTCTACACCTGGCTCTACCGCATCGCGGTCAACACGGCCAAAAAGCAGCTGATGGAGCTCAAGCGCGACCCGCTCGTGCTCATGAGCGCGATGTCGTCTGGTGATGACGATGAAACTTCCGGGCTCGAACACGAACTAAACGCTCAGGTAGCCGATGCCGAGACCCCCGAAGCGGTGCTGGCGAGCAAGGAAATCGCCGAAGCCGTGAACGCAGCAATGGAGGCCCTGCCCAAGGAGTTGGGCCAGGCCATCACGTTGCGCGAGATCGAGGGTCTCAGCTACGAAGAAATCGCGCAGGCGCTCGATTGCCCCATTGGCACGGTGCGCTCGCGCATTTTCCGGGCCCGAGAGGCGATTTCAGCGCGCATCAAGCCGATGCTGGAGCGTCAATCGGGCAAGCGTTGGTGAGCCTGAAGTTTTTTTGGAAAGCCCAAGACCATGCAAACCTTGCACGAACCCCCGCACGAACCGGTGGCCACCGCGCCCGCCGGCGGTGAGCGGCCCTTGCGCGAAGCGCTGTCGGCCCTGTTCGATGGCGAGTGTGCGGCCGCTGAAGCGGCTGAGGTGACCCGGACCTACGCCGGTTCGAGCGCCTTGCAAAGCGACTGGCGCGACTACCAGTGGCTGGGCGATGCCCTGCGCGCCGCCGAGTCCGGGCGCGTAACGGCGCCTGCCGATGGCGCCTTCGTCTCCGCGGTGATGGCGCGCCTGGCCCAGGAACCCGTGCCGGCCCTGTCGGACGCACCTGCGCCAGTGACGCCCGTGCAGCTGGAGGCATCGGCGGTTGCTACCGCGGCCAACGACGCCGTTTTCCGCTGGAAGATGGTGGCTGGCGTGGCCGCGTTGGCGGCCGTGGCTGCCGTGGCGTGGCAGGTGGCCGTGGCCC
>Ga0208242_100937_pt1 | contig 10074 bp, 10 predicted proteins | sample SubbioAug_CSW13A_FD_184825 | JGI IMG/M metagenome (GOLD analysis project Ga0208242, IMG submission 184825) | Serpentinite rock and fluid subsurface biosphere microbial communities from McLaughlin Reserve, California, USA - CR12Aug_CSW13A (SPAdes) | ecosystem: Environmental > Terrestrial > Deep... | reverse complement strand
CCCGCCATGTCTGTGAGGTAGACATGGCGCAAGGTGTGCCGCACAGGGGGCATCTGCCGCAAGGTGCGGTGGAACGACTGCAGATCATGCTGCCGCAGCGATTCGGTCTGAGCCAGGATCATCAGCGCGTCAACCGTCGACTGCTGATCGCGCTCCATGGTCTGCGCGATCGCAGCAGCGGTGCGCTGCAGGTCATCCGCCAGCTGCTGGTGGGCATCGTTGAGCGCTTGAGCCATCAGCGAGGCGACCAGCACAGCCAGCGGCACGGTGGCCAGGACGATCACGGCCATGAGGTAGGTGCGCAGGCTGGCAGCAGGCCACCAGCGCCCACGCGACGGACCGGACATTCCCTGCACCTGTTCTCCCTGTGGATCCAAGACGGCTCACAGCGTACCGGAGATCCGGCCGAAGCCGTGAGCGTTCGTTGCTTTTGCAAGCACTTACAGATTGCGTCGTATCCGCTGTCATATCGGTCAGGCCAGGGCGCCCAGGCATGGCCCGGAATGGGCACGTGGCTTGCCCGACAGCCGTACCGTGTTCAACAACACCAGGAGCATCACATGAAAATTCAATCCTCCCGACAGGCCTTGATCGCCGTGGCCGTTTCGATGGCCGCTTCGACCGCGTGGGCGCAGACGGCCACCACCGGCACCAACACGACGGGCAGCAGCACGGCCGCTGGCACCGCGGCCCCCACCGCACGCGGTGGCGCCGAAGACTGGCAGCGGATCTACCGCGTGAGCAAGATCATGGGCACCGACCTGCGCAACTCGCGCGGCGAGAAGATCGGCGACATCAAGGACATCGTGCTTGACCGCAGCGGATCGGTCACGTACGCAGTGGTCTCGACCGGCGGCTTCCTGGGCATTGGCGACCGCCTGCATGCCGTGCCTTGGTCGGCCATTCAGACGGTTCCCGGTCGGGATTACCGCCTACTGGACATCGACAAGAACCGCCTGAAGGACGCCCCGAACTTCGAGCCGAACAATTGGCCCAACGTGATCGACGAAAAATGGAGCACTGAAAACCGTCGCTTCTACGGTACGGGCGCAGGTCAGTCCAGCTCGCCCAACGCCCCAGGCAACACCACGGGCGGTCAGTCACGCTGATTGCGTGGGATGCACCATGAGGGACCCGCTGACCCTGAAAGTGGCCCTGATCAGTGAGCACGCCTCCCCTCTTGCTGCGGTGGGAGGGGTGGATGCTGGTGGTCAGAACGTCTATGTGGCCAAGGTGGCGTTCATGCTCGCCCGGTTGGGCCATCAGGTCGATGTGCTCACGCGGCGCGACCACCCCGACCAGCCAGGCAGCGTGGACCTCACCCGGGGTGTCCGGTTGGTGCATTTGCCCGCAGGCCCGGCGCAGCCCCTTTCCAAAGAGGGGCTGCTGCCTTTCATGCCAGAGTTCAACTGTGCAGCCGAGCGCCTGACGCGACACAACGGTGGCTACGACGTCGTTCACGCCAACTTTTTCATGTCCGGCATGGCTGGCGTGCATTTGAAAGAAACATTCGACATTCCGCTGGTGACCACCTTCCACGCCTTGGGCCTGGTGCGGCGCGAACACCAGGGCATGGCCGATGCCTTTCCGGCAGAACGGGTCGAGATCGAACGCCATGTCATGCAGGTTTCCGACTGTGTGATCGCGGAGTGCCCGCAAGACCACGAGGACATGGTTCGTCTGTATCACGCCGATGCCCGCCGGATCAGCATGGTGCCCTGTGGCGTGGATGTAGAGGCCTTCCGCCCGATGGACCGTCAGCGTGCGCGCGCAGCACTCGGGCTGAGCCCTGACGAGTTTGTGGTCCTGCAACTCGGGCGCATGGTGCCTCGCAAGGGCGTGGACAACGTGATCCGCGCGCTGGCTGCGCTGGACCGCAAGGTTCCGGCCCGGCTCTTGGTTGTGGGCGGTGACCATGCGTCGCCAGATGAAAGCCTGACGCCGGAGATCGGGCGCCTGAGGCGCCTGGCCCGTTGCTTGGGCGTACATGCCAAAGTCACCTTCACGGGGCAGCGGGGGCGCGACGTGCTCCCGCTTTATTACGCTGCGGCCAACGCCTTCGTGACCACGCCCTGGTACGAGCCATTCGGCATCACGCCGCTTGAGGCGATGGCGTGCGGTCGGCCCGTGATCGGCAGCGCGGTCGGCGGCATCCAGTACACCGTGGTGGATGGCGTGACCGGCTATCTGGTGCCGCCCCGCGATCCACAGGCGCTTGCGCAGAAGTTGGCGTACCTGCACGCGAACCCGAGTCTGGCCGATGCCATGGGGCGCGCCGGGCGCATCCACGTCCGACGATCCTTCACCTGGGACCAGGTGGTGCACGAGCTCGAACGGATTTACCGGAGCGTGCAAGGCGTACCGCAGTTCCACACCTGGGGGCTGGGCAGCATCCTGCCGGTTCCGGTGCCCCGACACACAGCTCGGGTCATCCCGATGGAGGGCATGCATGGTCACGCTTGACGGCAAGGTGATGCTCATCACAGGGGCAGCCAGTGGCTTGGGCGCGGCGCTGACGGCCGTTTTGCTGGAAGCGGGTGCGCAGGTCATCATGGTGGACCGTCAGGCAGACCGGCTGGCAGCCGTCCGCGAGCGGGCCGACCCTCAGGGGCACCGGACACGTGACGTCGTGCTTGACCTGCGCGACCGTGAAGCGGTCATCGAGGCCATGGCTCAGATGAGCTTGCACTTCGGCGGGTTGGATGTGCTGATCAACAACGCCGGCACCGATGTGACCGCCTCGATCGAGGCGCTGACCCTCGAGAACTGGGACGACGTCATGGCGACCAACCTGACCGCGCCCTTCCTGCTGAGCAAGCTTGCGCTGCCGCTTCTGCGGGCCCGGCGGGGCCAGATCGTCAACATCGCCTCGACGGCGGCCAAACGCGCATGGCCGAATGCCAGCGCCTACCACGCGAGCAAGTGGGGCCTGACCGGCCTGTCGCATGCGCTGCATGCCGAGCTGCGGACCGATGCCATCCGGGTAATGAGTGTGGTGGTGGGCGGCATGCGCACCCCCTTCCTGCTGGACCGGTTTGAAGGGCTGGATCTGGCCCGGCTGCAAGACCCCGGCAACGTGGCCCGTGCGATCGCGTTCGCGCTGACCATGCCTGTGGAGTCGACCATTCCCGAACTGATGGTGTTGCCTCGACAGGAGTCTTCATGGCCTTGACCCCCCCTTCACGCACCGCCGTGTTCATCGACAAAGATGGCACGCTCGTCGAGGACGTGCCCTACAACGTCGACCCGACGCTGTTGCGTTTCACGCCACGTGCGCCTGAGGCCTTGCAGGCCCTGGCTGCGGCCGGCCACCTGCTGGTGGTCGTCACCAACCAGCCGGGCATGGCATTGGGTCACTTTGACCGCAAGGCCTGGATGGCGTTGCGCCACGCGCTGATGCGCAAGGTCGAACAAGAGATCGGCGTGCAGTTGACCGACGTGCTGGCGTGCCCGCATGCGCCCTCGCCGCGCCATGCGCCGGGCTGTCTGTGCCGCAAGCCCGCGCCCGGTTTGCTGCGGCAGGCCGCCGCAACGCACCACATCGACCTGCGGCGTTCGTGGATGGTGGGCGACATCCTCGACGATGTAGAGGCCGGGCACCGCGCTGGCTGCCAGTCCATCCTGCTCGACGTGGGTCACGAGACCGAGTGGCGGCTCAGTCCCCTGCGCCGCCCCGCGCACCGCGCAGGCGATCTCCTGGAGGCAGCGTCATGGGTGCTCCGCACGCACCATCCCGACGATGCGCCCCAGACCCAGGTGTGCGCCACGGCATCATGAACCCGGCAGCGGCACGCTGGCACCGTCTGGACCGGATTCTGGCCGTGCGGCTGGACCACCTGGGCGACGTGCTGATGACCACGCCCGCACTGGCGGCGATCCGTGCGAGCCAGCCCCAGGCGCATGTCGCGCTGCTGTGCGCGCCGGGTGGGGCAGAGACGGCGGCCTACACCGGGCTGGTGAACAGCGTGATCCCCTTTCGGGCCCCCTGGATGAAGCACATGCAGCCCGACGCGCTGGCTGCATGCGCAGACCGGCTGCGCGCAGGTCGCTTTGACGCGGCCGTGATCTTCACCACCTGCACCCAGAGTGCCTTGCCTGCGGCCATGTTGTGTCTGCTGGCCGACATCCCACTGAGGCTGGCGCATGCGCGCGAGCAGCCTTATGGGCTGCTGACCGATTGGGTCCGCGAGACAGACGACATCCAGTCGGGGCCTCGGCACGAAGTGGCGCGGCAGCTGGCGCTGGTGGCCCATGTCGGTTGGCAGGCGCCGCATGACCGGCTGCGCTTTACGCTGGATGACGTGTCCGCTGCGCGCGCCCGCGCGCGCTTGCGCGCACACGGACTGTGTGACGGCGCGCCCTACATCGTCATGCACCCCGGTGCGTCTGCGTCTTCCCGGCGTTACCCGGCCGAGCGTTTTGGCGAGGTCGCGCAGCAGCTCTGGCAGCGTCGCGGGGTGCGCACGGTCTTCACAGGCGCCGCCGACGAAGCAGACCTGGTCGCCTGCGCGCAGCAGGCCATGACGGCGCCGTCTCTGAACCTATGTGGCGATCTCAGCCTGGGGGAACTTGGCGGGGTGTTGAACGAGGCGGCGCTGCTGGTGAGCAACAACACCGGTCCGGTTCACCTGGCCGCCGCGCTGGACACCCCGGTGGTGGACCTCTACGCCCTGACCAATCCGCAGCACACGCCCTGGAAGGCGCGCGCCCGCGTGCTCTCGCACGACGTGTCCTGCCGCAACTGCCTGCAAAGCGTGTGTCCTCAAGGCACGCCCGCTTGCCTGACCGGGATCCCGCCAGCCGCAGTGGTCAAGGCCTGCCTTGACCTTCTTCCTGCCTGACCCCTTCGTCCAATCGCCGGCCTCGCACATGATCACCCTGGGCATCAACGCAGCCTTTCACGACTCTGCCGCCGCCATCGTCTGCGACGGCGTGGTGCTGGCCGCCTCGGAAGAGGAGCGCTACACGCGCATCAAGCACGCCAAGCGACCAGTGCCATTCAGCGCCTGGGAGCTGCCCTTCCACGCCATTGACGACTGTCTGCGCCAGGCTGGCATCACGCTCGCAGACGTCGACCACGTGGCCTACAGCTACAACCCTGACCACCTTCTGCGCGATCGCCTGAAAGGCGAGCGCGAGATCCGCCTGCCGCTTGAGCCGTCCGCCCACGGAGCAGGAGACTGGGAAAGTGTCTGGGACCCACTGTTCGCCGCCTACATGGTCAACGCGCCACGTCAACTGTGTGACGGTGTGCCCCATCACCTGCGCCGCCGCTGGCTCGATCTGCCACGCCCCGCACCCTGGACGTGGCACCCGGTTGACCACCACCTGTGCCACCAGGCCAGTGCCTTTCTGGCGGCGCCCTTTTCTCACTGTGCCGTGATGACACTGGACGGGCGCGGCGAGCAGGCCACGACCAGCTACGGCCTGGCTGAGCCCGGCCGTTACACCGCTCTCGGGCAGGTGGACATGCCCCATTCGCTCGGCATGCTGTATGAGCGCGTGACGCACCACCTCGGCTTTCTGCACGCGTCAGACGAGTACAAGGTGATGGCGCTGGCCGCCCTGGGGCAGCCCCGGTTCCGAGGTGCGATCGAGGCAGCGCTGCGCTTGGGCGACGATGGCCAGTTCACCGTGATGCCTCTGGATCTCTCGGCACTGGTGGGGCCGCCCCGCCGCCCAGGTGAACCCCTCTCGGAAGCGCACCTCGACCTGACCGCCTCACTGCAGGATGTGCTGGAAGATGCGGTGCTGCGCCTGGCCAAATGGCTCAGGGCGGCAACCGGCGCCAGACACTTGGCCATGGCCGGTGGCGTGGCGCTGAACTGCGTGATGAACGCGCGATTGCGTGACAGTGGTGTGTTTGACGCGGTGTGGGTGCAACCCGCGGCGGGCGACGCCGGTACCGCGCTGGGCGCGGCGCTGTGGGTGGACGCGCGGATGCGCCGACCGGATGCCGCCACCCCTGGGCACATCGAGACCACCGCTCCGCCAGGGCAGGCACTGACGCTGGCATCAAGGCGTTGGCGGATGGACGATGCGTGTCTGGGCCCCGAGTACGACGACGCCACGGTGGAGGGCCTGTTGCGCTGGACAGGTCTGCCTTACCGCCGCATGGACAACCCGGCTCAGGAAGTGGCTGCCCTGCTTGCGCAAGACCACATCATCGGCTGGTTTCAGGGGCGCATGGAGTTCGGCCCCCGGGCCTTGGGCGCACGGTCCATCCTTGCTTCGCCGCTGCATGCCGACATGCAACGGCGGCTCAACGAGCTGAAAGACCGCGAAGACTTCCGCCCCGTTGCGCCGATGGTCCCGCGGGAATGCCTGTCGGACTGGTTCAGCCCGGCACACGCCAACGGCGGCGAGTCACCCTTCATGCTGTTCATCTACAACGTCCCGCCCCAGGCAGCTACGCGCATCCCCGCTGCATGCCACATTGACCGCACAGCCAGGGTGCAAACGGTTGACGCCGCCCGGCAGCCTACCCTGCATGCCCTGCTGCGCGCCTTTGGCGAGCAAACCGGCGTGCCCGTCCTGGTCAACACCTCGTTCAACGTGCGTGGTCAACCAGTGGTGTGCAGCCCTCGGGATGCCCTGGAGGCCTTCTTCACCACGCCGCTCGACGCGCTGGTGATGGGCCCATTCCTGATTCGCAAGACATCTGCACCCGCCTGACATGCAGCCTCGTGTTTCCCTGGTCATTCCGACGTGTGGTCGGCCGCATTTGCTGCAACGCTGTCTCGCAGCACTCATGCAGCAAAGCCTGGCGCCACAGGCGTACGAAATCATCGTGGTCAACGATGGGGCGTGTGCTGAAACGGAGGCGCTGGTGCGCAGGCTCGCCGCTGCGCCGGACAGCCCGTCGCTGGCCTGCACCCGGTCGATTGGCACGCGCGGGCCTGCAGGCGCCCGCAACCGAGGCTGGCGCATGGCGCACGCAGACGTGATCGCCTTCACCGATGACGACACGGTGCCGACGCACGACTGGCTGGCCAATGGCTTGCGTGCCATGCAGCCTGACCTGTCTGGCGTTACCGGCCGCATCGTGGTGCCCGTCGGCGAGCGACCCACAGATTTTGACCTGGTCACCAAGGGGCTGGAGCAGGCCGAGTTCGTGACGGCCAATGCCTTCGTGCGCCGCGAGGTGCTGTCGCTGCTCGGGGGCTTTGACGAGCGGTTCACCCGCGCCTGGCGCGAGGATTCGGATCTGCACTTCCGCATGCTGCGTGCCGGCCTGAGCATCGGCTGGGCGCCAGACGCGCTGGTGGTGCACCCGGTACGGCCAGCACCCTGGGCAGTGAGCCTGCGCCAGCAGCGCAATGTGTTCTTCGATGCCCTGCTCTACAAGAAGCATCCGCAACTGTATTGCCTCAAGATGCGCCGCATGGCGCCACTGCGCTATTACCTGATCGTGCTGGCCTCGGTCACAGCGGTGGTCGCGCTGCTCCAGCGGTCGCCGGTATGGGCGCTCGGTGCGTTCCTGGTGGCCCTTGCGCTGTGCATGCACTTTGCCTGGCAACGGCTGCGGCGCACCTCCCATGCACCCCGTCATGTCCTGGAAATGGTGCTCACCTCTCTGGCCATTCCCTACCTCGCCATCTTCTGGCGTCTGGCCGGCGCCTGGCGCTTTCGCGTGCTGTTCTGGTAAGGCACGACGCCCATGAAACGACTGCGCATCCTCACCTGGCACGTGCACGGCAATTACATGTACTACCTGTCACAGGTGCCACATGATTTCTACCTGGTGCGCGACGCGGCCGGCAGCCCACACCATACCGGCCGCAGTGGCCAGCTGCCCTGGGGAGACAACGTTCACGATGCGCCCGTCGAGCAACTGGCCAGCATGCCTTTCGACGTGGTGCTCTATCAATCGCGTCAGGCCTACGACACCGAGCAACACACGCTGTTGAGCAACGCGCAGCGGCGCCTGCCCCGCATCTATCTCGAGCACGACCCGCCACAAGGGCACCCCACGGACACACGCCACTGGGTGGACGATCCGGACACCGTCCTGGTTCACGTGACGCCGTTCAATGCGCTGATGTGGGACAGTGGACGCTCGCCTGTGGTGGTGATCGAGCACGGCGTCAAGCTCATCAACGAGGTGCGCTATGCCGGCACGCGCCCGGAAGGCCTGGTCGTGGTCAATCACCTGCGCACACGCGGGCGTCGGCTGGGCGCGGACGTGTATGACGCGGTGCGGCAGAGGGTGCCACTGGCGCTGGCGGGCATGGATGCCAGCGCCATGCCAGGCGGCCTGGGTGAGGTGTCGCAGCTGGCGCTCGGTCAGCTGATGGCCAGCTACCGCTTCTTCTTTCATCCCATCCGTTACACCAGCCTGGGGCTGGCGCTGATCGAGGCCATGATGGTGGGCATGCCCATTGTCGGCTTGGCGACAACAGAGCTCAGCACCGTCATCACCCCTGGCCGCGAGGGCCACATCGACACACGACTGGAACCGCTCGTGGCGGCCATGCAGCAGTTGGTAGCCGACCCTGAGGGCGCCCGTCGTATGGGCGAGGCCGCCAGGCAAACGGCCCTGGCGCGTTTTCACATCGACCGGTTCGTCAGCGACTGGCTGCAGCTGCTGAACCAGGTGACCAGGTAACCGGTTTACTTCACATGGTGCTGCGGTCGGGCTCCGAGGGCGATGAGATGTCTCTCAGCAACTGCCCAATGCCCTCAGGCTCACGGGTGGCCAGATCACCCAGCGACACGATGCCCACCAGCTCCTCTCGGCTGTTGAGTACCGGCATGCGCCGGATCTGGACGTCGCTCATCTGCTGCAGCACGTCTTCCGTGTTCTGGTCGTCATAGCACCACCGCATGTGTTCGGTCATGACTTCCGAAACCGCTGTTTCGGTGGGGATCAGGCCTGTGGCAATCGCACGCACAGTGATGTCACGGTCGGTGATCATGCCCACCAGCCTTCTCCCCTCGCAAACGGGCAATGCGCCCACATTGAGCGCATCCATGAGCTGGGCGGCCTCTTGCAAGGAAGCCTGGGGGGTGATGACCTCCACGCCATGGGTCATGACCTCTGAAACACGTCGCATGCCGATTCCTCATGAGGATGTTTTGAAACACCTCATGAGCAATCGACGTGCCTGCCCTTTTTTACAAATCCTGATTGCTTCCGTCAGGCCGCGGCACGGAAGCGGTCACGCAATGCGCGGATCTGGTCGTGGTTACGCTGTGCGCCCTGGTATTGGCGCTCCACCACGAGGCGCACCGAAGGCGGCAGGTTTTCGCCCAGCGCCTTCTGATAGCGCGCCTTCGCGACGTCTTCGCCCCGTTCGCATTCTTCCAGCATGGCCAGGTCGGTGTAGCCGCTCAAAGTACCCTTGACGGCCACCCAGCCCCGGTGAATGGCGCCACTGGCGCTGCCACCGTCTTCTGCGCGACCGCCGAACTGGGCCACCAGCGACTGCAGTTCGACCGCCGCCCCGCCGCATTCCCGTGCACGCGATTGAAAGAGCTCGCGCAACTCGGTGGATTGGGTGTGCTCTGCGCAAGCCCGAAAGCCGTACTCGCCATCCCGGCAGTTCTCGATCAAGTCATTGAGAACGTCGATCACGTCTTCATTGTTCATCGTGTGCTCCTTGTGGCATGCCGCCCCCCTCTGGGACGGCTCTCCGCACAGTCCAGCACATGGCATTCCCGAAGTCCGCCTGTTCGGGCATGCCGTTTGCTCTCGGGGCTCGACTTCAAGAAGGACCGCGCATGCCGCATGTGATGGACGTGACCATGTTCTGGGGGCGCACCAGCGGCGGCGTCCGCAGCTACGTGCTGGCCAAACGCCACTGGATGGCGGCATCCGCCGACTGGCAGCACACGGTTGCCGCGCCGGGCGTCAGTGGCGCCGGCACGTTGGCCATGTCGGGGGTGCCACTGCCCTTCTCTGGCGGCTACCGCGCCCCGCTGGCACGACGCGCAAACGGAGACCGCCTGGCGCGCCAGCGACCCGATCTGTTCGAGATCGGCGACCCCTACATGTTGGCGTGGTCTGCGCTGGACGCCGCCAGACAACTCCGCGTGCCCGTGGTCGCCTTTTGTCACTCCAACGTGGTCGCG
>Ga0208242_100935_pt1 | contig 10130 bp, 8 predicted proteins | sample SubbioAug_CSW13A_FD_184825 | JGI IMG/M metagenome (GOLD analysis project Ga0208242, IMG submission 184825) | Serpentinite rock and fluid subsurface biosphere microbial communities from McLaughlin Reserve, California, USA - CR12Aug_CSW13A (SPAdes) | ecosystem: Environmental > Terrestrial > Deep... | reverse complement strand
CCAAGGGCAAGCACGTGGTGGTGATCGGCGGCGGGGACACCGGCTCCGACTGCATCGGCACCTCGAACCGCCATGGCGCGGCCTCGGTGACCCAGCTGGAAATCATGCCCCAGCCGCCGGCCCGGGAAAATAAGCTGATGACCTGGCCGGACTGGCCGCTGAAGCTGCGCACCTCGTCCAGCCACGAGGAGGGCTGCGAGCGCGACTTCGCCGTCGCCACCAAGCGGGCCATCGGCAAGGACGGCAAGATCGAAGCCCTGGAATGCGCCCGCCTGGAGTGGGTCAAGGGCGATGACGGCCGCATGGTCATGAAGGAGATCGAGGGCAGCACCTTCCAGCTGAAGGCCGACCTCGTTCTGCTGGCCATGGGCTTTGTCAGCCCCCGCCATGAGGGCTTCGTCGACCAGGCCAAGGTCGATCTCGATGCGCGCGGCAATGTGAAGGCCTCGGTGGACGACTATCGCACCTCTGAGCCGCGCATCTTCTCCTGCGGCGACATGCGCCGGGGCCAGTCCCTGGTGGTCTGGGCCATCCGTGAGGGGCGTCAGGCCGCTCAGGCGGTGGACGCCTATCTGATGGGCGCGAGCAAGCTCCCCCGCTGAGACAGCCATAACCGGCGGCGGGCGCCTCGCCTGCCGCCGACTGCTGTCGCGGGAAAAGAACGCGGGTCTCAACATTGCGGCGTAAATGCGAAAGATTCGCATTGTCGTTTCTTCCGGTGACAAATAAGAACGCCTCGCAGTCTTATTTGCACTTGGGGGTTCCCGCACATGACGAAGCCATTTTCGGGCGTTCGCGCCTATGCCAGACGCGCCTGGACGCCGGCCGCAGTCGCCGGTCTCGCCGGTCTCGCTCTGGCGCCGCAGGCCCAGGCAGAGGATGCGCCCCACGAGGTGGCCGGCGTGCGGGTCGAAGGGCATCTGGCCGCCGAGCCCGTCTCGCCTAAGTTCACCGCTGACCTGCTGGACACCCCGCGCAGCGTCACCGTCATTCCGCAGATTGTGATCGAACAGACCGCCGCGACCTCGCTGCAGGACATTCTGCGCACCTCGCCGGGCATCACCTTCGGCGCCGGGGAGGGCGGCCAGCCGCTGGCCGACCGCCCCTTCATCCGGGGCCAGGCCTCAGGCAACAACGTCTTTGTCGACGGCGTCCGCGACAGCGGCGGCCAGGTCCGGGACATCTTCAACCTCGAGCAGGTGGAAGTCGTGAAGGGGCCGGACTCTGCCTATAATGGCCGGGGCTCCGGCGGCGGCAGCATCAACCTGACCAGCAAGCAGCCCAAGCTCGTCGAGGCGACCAGCGCCAGCCTGCGGGTTGGGACCGACTCCTATGTCCGCGCGAGCGTGGACGCCAACTATGTGCTGGGCGACACCAGCGCGGTGCGGGTCAATCTGATGGCCGCCCAGGGCGATGTTCCCCAGCGCGACGCTGTGGATTTTGACACCTGGGGGGCGGCGGTGGCCGCAGCCCTCGGCCTGGGGACCGACAGCCGGCTGACGCTGAGCTACCAACACCTGACCCGCAACGACATGCCCGATTATGGGGTGCCGCTGTCGCGGAAGCTGCCCGGGGTGACCGCCACCGAGACCGGCATTCTCGACGTGCCGCGCGACGCCTTCTACGGCCTCACCGCCCGGGACTTTCAGGAGACCACGGCCGATATCGCGACCCTTGTGGGCGAGCACGACATCAACGCCGCCATGACCTTTAGGGGCGTCTTCCGCTACGCCAAGACGGTCAATGACTACGTGGTCACCAATCCGGGCGACGGCGGAAACGCCCAGTTCGTGGACGGACAGTGGTGGATGAAGCGTGGCCTCAAGTCCCGCTGGAACCCGGCCACCACGGTGGCGGCGGTGGCCGACGTCTATGGCCGCTTCACCACCGGGGCGATCGAGCACAGCTACGATATCGGGCTGGAGCTCTCCCGGGAGAAGAACGAGAACGCGAGCTATACGGTGACGACGACGGCGGGCTCAGCCTGTCCGGCGGGCTTCACCGGCGCGGGCACGGGCGACTGCACGCTGGTCTATGCGCCAAATCCGTCCGACCCCTGGGCCGGGACGATCGTCCGGGGTCCGGTCTCCTCGACCGTCTCCAAGACGGCCGGCATCTATGTGTTCGACACCCTGTCCCTCGGGGACCGCTGGAAGCTCAACCTCGGCCTGCGGCATGACGAGTATTCGGTGAGCGGCCGCAACGTGACGACGACCGCTGTCACCGCCAGCGAGGGCGACTGGAGCTTCACCAACTATCAGGCGGGCCTCGTCTACAAGCCTACCGCCCACGGCAGCCTCTACCTCTCGTACGGCACCGCCTCGACCCCACCCACCATCTCCGGCGGCGACCAGAACACCTCCGCCGGCGTGGGATCGGGCAACCTCGCCAACCAGCTCCTGGACCCCGAAGAAACCACCTCGACAGAGATCGGCGTGAAGTGGGCCTTCTTCGGCGAACGCCTGTCGACCTCGGCGGCGCTGTTCCAGGTCAACCGCCAGAACGCGCAGATCCTCGTGGATGTCGGCGTCTACGCCCAGGCCGGTGAGACCGAGGTCCGCGGCTTGGAGCTGGCCGTGACGGGGCAGGTGACCCCAGCCTGGTCGGTGTTCGGCGGCTACACCTATATGGAGTCCGAGCTGGTCAGGGGCGCCTACAACAACGTCAATGTGGGCGATCCGCTGGCCAACACGCCGGAACACAGCTTCAGCCTGTTCTCGACCTATCAGCTGACCCCGGCGCTCAGCCTCGGGGGCGGCGCCTACTATGTCTCTGACAGCTTCGGCGGCAACCAGGGCGGCGCCGGCGGCGGGGCCAATGGCGTCTACGCCCCGGAATACTGGCGCTTCGACGCCTTCGCCAGCTACCGGATCAACGACCGCCTGAACCTGCAGCTCAACGTCCAGAACGTGACGGACGAGGATTACATCGCCCGGACCAACGGGGTTCACCATGCCGACTACGGCCCGGCCCGCCAGGCCCTGCTGACCCTGAACGCCAAGTTCTGACCCCACGCGGAACGCGCGTTCAGTTCCAGGCCCCGCGGGTTCGCCCGCGGGGCCGCCTCTGCTTCCGGCCCCAAGGACGTGTCCCATGATGCTGCAGATCCCCGAGGTGCTGACCAAGGCGCAGGTCGCCGACCTTCGCCGCCTCATCGACGCCGGCGCCTGGGTGGACGGCAATGTCACCTCCGGCGCCCAGTCGGCGCTCGCCAAGCGCAACGAACAGCTGCCCGAGGCCTCGCCAGAGGCGCGGCAGGCCGGGGAGCGCATCCTCGACGCCCTGTCGCGCAATCCCCTGTTCGTCACCGCCGCCCTGCCGCAGACGGTGTTTCCGCCCCTGTTCAACCGCTATGGCGGTGGCCAGACCTTCGGCCTGCATGTGGACAACGCCGTGCGCCAGAGCCCCGATGGGCGGGTGCGCATCCGCAGCGACCTCTCAGCCACCCTCTTCCTCACCGAGCCCGAAGACTATGACGGCGGCGAACTGCTGGTGGAGGACACCTATGGCGTCCATGAGGTGAAGCTGCCGGCCGGGGACATGATCCTCTATCCGGCCTCAAGCCTGCACCAGGTACGCGCCGTGACCCGTGGGGCCCGGGTCTCCAGCTTCTTCTGGATCCAGAGCATGATCCGCGACGACGCCCAGCGCAGCCTGCTGTTCCAGATGGACATCGCCATCCAGCAGCTGGCCGGCAAGGTGGGGGCCGGGGCGCCGGAGCTGATCTCGCTGACCGGCGCCTACCACAATCTGCTGCGGATGTGGGGCGACCTTTAGCCGTCTCCCCGGCCCCTCAGGCTCAGGCGGGGGCCCGGCCGCCAGCCAGATAGTCCATCTTGCCGATCGGGGCGCCCTTGTGGCGCAGCAGGGCGTAGGCCATCGAGACGTGGAACAGGAAGTTGGGCAGGGAGAAGGTCAGGACGAAGTCCTTGGCCGTGAAGGTCATGGCGCCGCGGGGTAGGGGCAGCTCGATGGTCCGCTCCAGGTCGTCGCTCACCTGATCAGGGGTGATGGATTCGACGAAGGCCAGGGTCTTGGCGACGCGGGCCTTCAGGTCGTCATAGGTGGTCTCGGTGTCGGGCATGACCGGCGGGGTGACGCCGGCCAGACGGGCCGCGCCGCCCTTGGCCGCATCGGTGGCCAGCTGGATCTGACCGATCAGCGAATGCATGTCCGGTGCAAGACGCGCCTCAAGCAGGTCCGAGAGCGGTTGGCCGCTCGCCTTGGCGTGGGCCTCGGCCTTGTTGAGCAGGGCGGCGAGGTTGCGCAGCATCTGCACATAGACCGGGATCGAGGCGTCATAGAGGGTCAGGGCCAAGGGAGCGTCTCCTAAGGGTCAAGCTTGACCCCAAATGGGGCTCCGCGGCCCCCCGCGCCATGGCCCTGGCCGGTTCATCCACACCTTAAGCCGACCCCGGAAAAGAGGCGGGCAGGGTCAGGCGGCTCCGCGGAACCGTCCGACCCTGCCCGTTCAGGAACATCCGGGGGAGGAGGCCTTAGAAGGTCTGGGTGACTTCCACATAGCCGAACAGGGGCTCGGCGCCGGTGGCGTTGGGGGCGTTGTCCAGGAACTCGCCGTTCACCAGCTTGGCGAAGCCGAACTCCAGGCGGGTGGCCTTGGGCACGATCCAGTAGCGGGCGCGGGCCTCAATCTGGTGGCCGGCGAAGTCGCCCGAACGGCCAGTGGCGTCGCGGACGCCAGTGCTGGCGAAGGAGTCGGTGGCCTCGTCCAGATAGAGCGCGCGGTAGAAGACCATGGCGTCCCAGCGCTTGTTGGGAACCACCTCGACCCGCACGCCGGGGGAGTTAAAGTTGGAGCGGCCCAGCGGACCATAGGCGCCGACCGGGCCGAAGTCCGGGCGTCGCGGACCAAACAGGCCATCGAAGCGATTGTACTCGCCGTCGGTGCTGCTCTTGTCGCCGCTGGCGAAGTCGTATTCCAGAGCCACGCGGGGCGACCACGCGCCCTCGAAGGTCTTGCCGACCTCCAGGTGCAGGTACTGGGCGTCAACGTCCAGGTCGCGGCGGTCAGCGGCGCTGGTGGAGTTGCGCGTCTCGCCGGTCTGCCAGCCGCCCTCGAACTCATAGTCCCACTGGCCGGCCGCCGGGTTGCGGACGAAGCGGCCGCCCACCGTGGTCAGGCGGCGGTTGCGGGTGGCGACCCGGGGGGAGTCTTCCTCCTCCAGGCGCAGGGCGAAGACCTCCAGCTGGCCGCCGTCAGCGGACTTGGGCGTGGTGTAGATGCCGCCGAAGAACACCAGGTCGTCGTTCTGCCGGTCGGTCTCGATCTCATTGTCGAGGATGCCGGCCCGGTCGGACGGGCGCTTCTGCAGGGGGTAGGTGTAGAACAGGGTGGCGGCGCCGGCCGACTTGGCGCTCCAGTCGGCGCGGACGCCGGCGAAGGCGTTGGTCGCATTGCCGTACGAGGAACGACCCACCAGACGGCGCGAACCGATGTCCAGGGTGAAGCGACCGAGCGTGGCCGAGCCCTTGGCGCCCTCGACGAACAGGTCGTTTACGTCAGCGGCCACATAGGCCTGGATCAGCTCCAGGGCGTTGACGTCGCCCGTGCCGGTCGGCGAGCCGCTGTCGTTCAGATAGACCCGCGCGTCGATGATCTCGCCGCCGACCCGCACCGGCTTCAGATCCAGCTCGGCGAACAGGGTCGAGCGCAGGACGAGGCCCTGGTCGGAGCCGTCGCCAAAGGCCGGCCGATACTGACCATCCAGGCTCTCATAGCGCGCCCGGACCGTGCCCGAGAGCTTCAGATTGTCCGGCGCGCCAACGGCGTCATGCAGGGTCCAGGGCGCGGACTGCGCCGCGGCGGGGCTGGCGGCGACAGCGCTGGCCAGCACGATCAGGGAGGCGCCCAGGGCGCGCGAGGTCTTCAGCGTCATGGTGTTCAGAATTCTCTCTGTTCGGACAACGTCGGTCCGCGATTGCGGGCTAGACCGCAAACCTTGCCTGAGGCTTAAGCGTCACTTTGGGTGAAGGGTCAGGCTGCGGGGGATGAGGCGCGCCTCAACTCCAGGCGCCATAAGGGTTTTTGGGGCTTCCAGGGTGAAGGTCTGGCCTCCGATCTCGCAGGTCACGCGCGACGATCCGCCGCGTCGCGACACGGCGAGAATGCGGGCGGGCAGGCCGTCGGCTGGCGCGGGAAGCAGGTCGGCGCACTCGCCGCGGAAGCTCACCGTCACCTCGCCAGCGGCGGTTCCCGCCGGAGCCGGGGTGCGCCAACCCGCCGCCGAGAGCACGCCGTCAGCGACATGGCCTGGCAACTGGACCCCTTCGCCGACAAAGCTGAAGACGAAGGCTGAGGCCGGCGAGTCGTAGATCCGATCCGGAGTGTCCACCTGTTCCAGACGCCCATCCCGCAGGATGGCCACCCGGTCGGCGAGGTCCATGGCCTCCTCCTGGTCGTGGGTCACGAAGATGGTGGTGAGGCCCGTCTCATCATGGATCTGCCTCAGCCAGGCGCGCAGGTCGCGGCGCACCCGGGCGTCCAGCGCCCCGAAGGGCTCGTCCAGCAACAGCATGCGCGGCTCGATCGCCAAGGCCCGGGCCAGGGCCACCCGCTGCCGCTGACCGCCGGAAAGCTGGGCCGGATAGCGCCCGCCCAGGCCCTGAAGCTGGACAAGCTCCAGCAACCGCTCGACCCGCTTGCGGATCTCCGAGGGCGCCGGCCTGGACCTGGCGGGACGCACTTCCAGGCCAAAGGCGATGTTCTGCGCCACGCTCATGTGCCGAAAGAGCGCATAGTGCTGGAAGACCATGCCGATCCGCCGCGCGCGGGCGTCCATGGCCAGCAGATCTTCGCCGGCAAAGGTCACGGCGCCCTGGTCTGGTCGTTCCAGGCCCGCCAGGACGCGCAGCAGGGTGGTCTTTCCAGAGCCCGACGGTCCCAGCAGGGCCAGAAACTCGCCCTGTCGCGCCTCAAGGGACACGCCGTCGAGGGCGACGTGGTCGCCAAACCGCTTGCAGACATTGTCGACGATCAACGGCATGGCGGCGTCAGTGTCGCCGGACCGCGGCGAGCTCGCCGGCATGCCGCCATTCGAGGGCGGACTTGAGCCCCAGGGTGACGAGGGCGAGACCGGCGAGAACCGTGGCGACCGCGAAGGCGCCGACGAAGTCATACTCATTGTAGAGAATCTCCACATGCAGCGGCAGGGTGTTGGTCAGGCCCCGGATGTGTCCGGAGACTACGGAGACCGCGCCGAATTCCCCCATCGCCCGGGCGTTGCAGAGCAGGACCCCGTAGAGCAGGCCCCACTTCACATTGGGCAGGGTGACGCGAAAGAAGGTGGTCCAGGGTCCCGCGCCCAGCGTGATGGCGGCGGTCTCCTCGTCGCCGCCCTGCTGTTCCATCAGCGGGATCAGCTCCCGGGCGACGAAGGGCAGGGTCACCAGCAGGGTGGCCAGGATCACCCCGGTGATGTTGAAGATCACCCGGATCCCTAGCTCCTGCATCAAGGGCCCCAGCCAGCCGTTGACGCCAAACAGCAGCACCCAGACGAGCCCCGACACGACCGGCGAGATCGAGAACGGCAGGTCGATGAGCGTGACGAGCAGGCTGCGCCCCCGGAACTCGAACTTGGCGATTGTCCAGGCGGCGGCGAGGCCAAACACCGCGTTGAGCGGCACCGAGATCGCGGCGACCAGGAGGGTAAGTCGCATGGCCGCCCAGGCGTCGGGCTCGGCCAGGGCCGCGACATAGGCGCCAGCGCCCTGCCGGAGAGCCTCATGGAACACCATCGCCAGAGGCAGGACGACGATCAGGCTGAGCGCGATGAGCGCCGAGGCGATCAGAGCGAGACGGCCTGCGGAGAGCCGGCGGGCGTTCATGCGCGCCCCCGCCGGGCCAGGGCGCCTTGCAGCGTATTGAGCAGCAGCAGGCCCGTGAACGACAGGGCCAGCATGGCCAGACCCACGGCCGCTGCGCCGGCATAGTCGAACTGCTCCAGCTTGATGACGATCAGCAAGGGGGCGATCTCCGATCTGAGGGGCATGTTGCCGGCGATGAAGATCACCGAGCCGTACTCCCCGGCCGCTCTGGCGAAGGCCAGGCCGACGCCGGTGAGCAGGGCAGGGGCGAGGGCGGGCAGCACCACCCGCCAGGCGGTCTGGCGCGGCGTCGCGCCAAGGGTGCGCGCTGCCTCCTCCACCTCCCGGTCGAGGTCTTCAAGGACAGGCTGGACCGTCCTGACCACAAAGGGCAGCCCGACGAAGATCAGGGCCAGCACTATGCCCAGAGGGGTGTAGGCGACCCGTAGTCCCATCTCCGCCAGCGGCGCCCCCAGGGGCCCATTCGGCGCGTAGATGGCTGTGAGCGCGATGCCGGCCACCGCCGTCGGCAGGGCGAAGGGAAGATCGACCAGGGCGTCGACCCACCGTCGCCCCGGGAAATCGTAGCGCGACAGCACCCACGCGATGAGCAGGCCGAGGCCGGCGTTGATCGCGGCCGCCAGGGCCGCGGCGCCGAAGCTGATTCGGAGGGCGGCGAGGACCCGGGGGTCGGTGACCACGGTCCAGAAGCCAGACAGGCCAAGCTCCCACGGGCGAAGCAACAGGGCGCTGAGTGGGATCAGAAAGATGAGGCTCAGCCAGGTCAGCGTCAGTCCGAGCGCCAGCGGAAAGCCTGGCAGGACGGAGCCCTTGCGCCAGGGCTTGCGGGACATGGCCGCGACGGCCGGGGACAGGGCCCGGCTCATTGCGGCTGATAGATCTGATCGAACACGGCGCCATCGGCGAAGTGTTTGGCCTGGGCCGCGGGCCAGCCGCCGAAATCGGCGATGGTGGTCATCTCCACCCGGGCGAATCTGTCTGAATAGCGGGCGGCGACGTTGAAATTGCGCGGCCGGAAGTGATGTCGCGCGGCCAGGTCCTGGGCCTCGGCGGCATAGAGTCCCTCGAGATAGGCCTCCGCCAGGGGGCGGGTCCCGTGCCGCTCGACGATCTGGTCCACCACCGCGACCGGAGGTTCCGCCAGGATCGACGTGGCCGGCACGACGAGGTCGAGGCCGCTGGCCCCCAACTCCTCGATCGCCAGAAAGGCCTCGTTCTCCCAGGCCAGCAGGACATCGCCGATCCCCCGCTGGGCGAAGGTCGTGGTCGAACCCCGCGCGCCGGTGTCGAGCACAGGCACCTGCTGGAACAGCGCGCGGACAAAGTCCCTGGCCGCCTTCTCGTCACCCCCTTGCTTGAGGGCGTGGCCCCAGGCGGCAAGGTAGTTCCACCTGGCGCCGCCGGAGGTCTTGGGGTTTGGGGTGATGACCTCCAGGCCGGGCTTCACCAGATCATCCCAGCCCCGGATGGCCTTTGGGTTACCCTTTCGAACCAGGAAGACGATGGTCGAGGTGTAGGGCGCGCTGTTGTCTGGCAGACGCCCGGCCCAGTCCGCAGCGATCAGCCCCCGCTTGGCGAGTTCATCGATGTCGGCGGCCAGGGCCAGGGTGACGACGTCGGCTTCCAGGCCATCGACCACAGAGCGGGCCTGCTTGCCTGACCCACCGTGGGACTGCTCCACGCGCAGACCACGGGCAAGTTCAGGCTGCAACTGGGCGAAGAGGCCATTGTAGTCCCGATAAAACTCCCGGGTGGGGTCATAGCTGACATTGAGCAGGGACTTTGCGGCGCCCTCAGTGCTCGACCGCGGCGCGCATGCGGCCAGGGCCCCAACACTGGCCAGTCCGCCGATCAGGGCGGCCCTTCGGTTCAGATCGATGCTCATCTCGCTCTCCCGTTCGAGGAATGGCGAGTGAAGCAGATGCAAACCTATCGGGATAGTGGGAATTAAAGCCTAGACCCTCCAGAGTTTCTGCAGGCGCCTATAGAGATGGCGCCCCTAGGGCAGGACGATCTCGAACCAGAAGTCGAAGCGGTCGAGGGCGGCCAGCAGGGCGGCGAGGTCGTCGGGGCGCGGGGACTCGACCTCGCCTCCGGCCAGAGCCGCGGCAAGATCGATCTCCCCCAGCACCAGGGCCACCAGGGTCGCGCGGCTCAGTCGGGTTGGCGTAGCACCCGGGGCCGCCCGATCACGGGCGTGGTGCAGGACGGCGTTCTCGACGCTCAGACCAAAGCGCTCGCCGGTATCGGTGAAGGTGAGGTCCAGGTCGACCTCGAGCGTGCCG
>Ga0208242_100934_pt1 | contig 10156 bp, 10 predicted proteins | sample SubbioAug_CSW13A_FD_184825 | JGI IMG/M metagenome (GOLD analysis project Ga0208242, IMG submission 184825) | Serpentinite rock and fluid subsurface biosphere microbial communities from McLaughlin Reserve, California, USA - CR12Aug_CSW13A (SPAdes) | ecosystem: Environmental > Terrestrial > Deep... | reverse complement strand
TCAATCATGTGAATACTTTTGTTTGAGTTAGCAATCAATGTTAAATTAGCTGATTCAATTAGGTAATCGGATGATAATAAAGAAACGATATGATTGTTTAGAGCTTCTTGCAAGTAAATTTTTTCAAGGACTTCTCGTTTCATGATGATTCCAATATCAATGTCGGAATAAGTCGTATACAATTCAGAAATCATGTTTAATGCTGGAACCGAGATTTCGACACTACCCACATACTTCGCCTCTTTAAATAAGGGAAACACAAAACGATACCCGCTCATTTGTCGACCTTCTTCAAAACCACTGATATAGGATTGAGTGCTGATGACCTCCCTAATAGTTGGTCGAATGATGGTCAAATCATCACCAAACATTTCAGGTTGATGAAACCTTAAAAAACTTTGACCATTGGCCAAATGAAAGTGAAGTTGCCTAAAATTATAGTTTAGAGTGTTAAGGTATAAGGGTTGTAGAAAGGTGTTGAGTTCACTACGAAGGATTTGTTGTTGAAGTGGGTCAGCACTATTTGCTTTATCTAGAATACTAACAACTGAGTCATCACTCAAATCACTGGAATAAATGAAATTTGCAAAGTTTTCATAGGTGTTTCTAATGTCCAAAATCGATTGATCTATCTGCAAACCATGAGCATTAACATAAGCTTTCATTCTATTTTGATGTCCTTCGTTAATCACAAAAAGAGTCGCAACATAGACCACGATAAGTAACGCAAAATAGACTTTTGAAAGCCCTCGATTAATGTAAGGTTTCATGCTCCCCTTCCCCGCCCAATGTATAAGGTGACTGATTGATGATGGTAATGTCGTTGACGTTGTCTTAGACAAACTTACTTATACCTTTATTATAGTTCATAATTGTTTCATTTCAATGTTGTAGACAATATATTCACAATTAATCAATGCTAAATCGCTTTATCTATCCATTACTTTGAATTAGAATATTAAAACGATTCTACTGGCGAGTTATTTGGACAATGATTCAGTTAGTTGAGATGTAATTTCTGTATGTTTAAAGACCCATTCTATCAAAGTTTTCCCTTCATTAGCCAATTCATAAATGAAGTCGTCTCGATCAGTGATAATATCATTATTCCAAGCATACCAACATTAAAAAGAATCATTGTTACAATGATTCGTGTGGTTATTTATATGTCTTTATTGGTTGTAAAACCATTCATCATCAAATGCTCGGATGAAATCAGAATGAACTAAGAGAAATGAAAAATAATGGAGTCAGTTTATTAACTCCATCTTGATAAATTTATCCGTTATTTTTCTCAATATGTTCAGCTTCTTCAATCCATTGATCGTAATCATCATAAAGATTTCGGTAAAAGAATGAATGGAAAACATGTCCAATGGTTCGTCTTTTACGGTTTTTAAAATAATCAAATTTGATCAATGAAACCACTGCGATGAGAATAATAAATAAAAGGATTTCTTGTAACAACATACTCTTTCTCCTTTAATTTTTTAATAAACATGAAGATGATTAAACTTTGGGAATAGCCACTAATCGCAAATCACAATGCAATCATTGGATTGTTAATGACTGTAAAGACAAACCTAGAAGCTCACTATGAGGTCCTTGCCAAATATTCCTCAATACAAGTCAACAAACTAAGATAACCTCATAAACAAATCCAGTTAAATTATTGAAAATAAATGAAAGAAGTACCGGTATACAATACTCTTCTACATTCTTGTGTCATTAGTCTACTTCATCCTCCCCCGTTTATTTAAGACTAACATTATGGTCCTTGCATGTCAAATTTGATCACGAATATCAATGTCCAAAGAAAACAAGTCGTACTTCACCTCAAAGTCAATCAATCATCCTCTTACACAATTCGTTTAACAGAATGATTTTAACCATTGGTTTATCCAAAAGAGAGTGTTTATTCTGATCCAAACAAAAACTTGAAGTCTATCATTGACCTCAAGTTCACTTCTAATTCTATGTTTAACTCCAAATCATCCAGATAAGCACATACCCAATGTTTACCGCAATGAGTGTTATCGGTATCCCTAGTTTCATGAAGGTTTTACTTTCCACTTCATAGCCTTCTTGTCTTAAGATTCCAATCGCAGTGACATTGGCGGATGCCCCTAATGGAGACATGTTACCACCTAAAGTTGCTCCCACAAGTAAACCAAAATAGAATAAATTAGGACTCATGTTCATGCTTGTCGCAATCAGACCTACCACAGGAAGCATACTTGCCACGTAAGGTATATTGTCAATGAAGGCTGATAAAAAGACCGAAATCCAAACAATGAGTGAATACATGAGGAAGACATTATTATTGCCAATGGATAAGAACCATTGACTCAGTGAGGCAATCACCCCTGTGTATGATAACCCTCCTATCATGATGAACAAGCCTGTCAGTAACGCTAAGGTGAAGAAATCAATGTTGAGGAAATGATCTTTACTTGCTTTTAATGATTTTGTTTTAAATACATCAACGAGTAATCCAAACCCAAAGAGCCCTAATGGAATGGCTCCACTTGACCAATCAGGCGAATTGGGAATGAGGGAATTAAGTATGAGTAGCGCCATCATGGCAATCATTAGAAAGGAAGGGAAATAACTGTGAATCTTCGCTCTTTCAATTGAAGTGATGGGTTGTTTGTACGATTTAAACATGAAACTTAGTAAGATAGCAGCACCAAAGGTTCCCGCTTGCACAATCCAAAACAAACCAAACTTTCCATCTAAGAAGAAGAAATCAAAGAACGATAAATTGGCATATCCACCCAATAAGATGGAGGTTGTGTCTCCTACTAAAGTAGCTGCCCCTTGTAGATTGGAGAAAATCGCAACGGAAATCAACCCAATGACTGGAGACATGTTAATCTTTTTAGAAAAAGATAACACTAAAGGCGCAATCATCAATACCGTAGCCACATTATCCACAAAAGCCGATATCAGCCCCGCAAACACACTTAAGGCCACCAATGTCCAACGCACATTGGGCATTTTTTCAATAAGCAAATCTGCTAATAAAGCCGGCATATTGGATTCGATGAACATGGAAACCAGTCCCATGGTTCCCGCCAACATCATCAACGCATTCCATTGAATGGCCGAAGGAACATTGTTAAGGGGAATTAAACCGAGTACCACAAACACTAAAGCAAACCCTAAGGCAATGTGAGCCCGCTTCTTTGGAAACAAAAAAAGTAAGATGTAGTTAATAATAAATAAACCGATGGCTAACAGTGCACTCATGCATCCTCCAATGGGTTAAAGAAAAGACTTTTACCCTAAGTGTAAAAGTCTTGCGTGTCTTTCGATCAATGGACCGGGCCTAAAGCCGTGATGACGATCTCATTGCCAGTGCAAGCACTGGTGCTACTCCCTAATACACGATGATTATAGGGTTAACAATGATGAATGTCAATGATTTACCAAGCATTCATGACTTTCTCTGCAAAACCAAATAAAGATTCTATCATTAGTACTTCACCATCATCTAATACCACCTGTCCACTGAAGTATCCAAACACTTGATGTTGATTGGAATAAAGCAGTTTGAAGTCGGTATGAGAATGACGATCAAGCACTGGAGTGAATGTCATTTCAAAGCGATGATCATCGCTGGAGAACGTCCAAGGACTAAGGTAATCATCCTTCCCATCAAAGGTTGGGATATGAAACGTAACCAAAGATAACTTGTGTGCTTTTCCTTGATAGAAAATCATGTTTTCACTGGCTTGAGAGGTATCCCCAAAACCATAACCAAGGTTGAAGCCAAAGGAATGGTTGTTGTGCAATCCTGATGCACTTCCCCAATACCAGGTGTTCTTATACGTCCACACTCCTCGTCCCCAATCCAATACACCAAAGGTATTGGTGGGTTGAAAACGAATGACCTCATGTCCTAAAGACAATGATCCTTCAGCTCTGAAACAATTGATTTTTTGATTGTAGTAGAAGTGGAGTGGTTTATCAAAGGGAGTGGCAATAACCATACTTTCTTTTGAAGGAGAAGAAAGAATGATTCTACCAACCAAATCTTTTTTATCTTTAAACTGATTCACTCTTAAATCAATGATTCTTAGCCCCTCTTTATGAATGATCTCAATGTGATAGTCCTTATTCACATAACGAAGATCCCCTTTTGTGGAGGATGACGGGAGGTTTTTCTTCCCTTTGGTCAACCATTTCGTGAACTCTTTGGTTGTGTATGTTTTGTTTTTAAAATCAAATACAGTAATCGCATCCAATCCCATGTAACTATTGTCAGCCACTGTAATGGCACACCCATAGTCTTCATTGCCTAGGAAATAATAATCCCATTCTTTAATGCGATACCATGGTGCTTTAATCATACTTCGATCATAATGAAGTGAAAGATGAGTATCATACCCAGCTTCAATGAGGTTGCCTTGAGAATCTAAAAGAGGATGGACAGAAGTTATTTTGTGTTGCATAGTGGTTCCTTTAGTTATGAAGATAGAGGGTAACCATGACCGTGTCATTTGCTCCCTTACCAATGGCTTGTCGAATGGTTTGATTAATGGAAATGATTCGATCACTGTCTTTTCTTGGGGCAAGGTTGATGTTATTGACCTCATATCCATCAATGGTGCCTGAAACTTTCCACCGTCCCCATTGACCTTTAAGCTCTTGCGTATTGGGAATAATCAAATGATACGTCCATGCGCCAAAACCCCATTTGTATTGAAGTATTAGAGGTTCATTGTCAAGTAATAGTTCCATCATTTCCTCCATAGTGTTTAGGATATCATACCTTGAAATTCAAAAAAATCAAAGCATGATGGATGATCACCTCGCTTTGATTGAATTAAATTTTAACTATACTCAAAATCAATGATTACTCTTTGACTTGCATCTTAAGCACTTCAAATCCCACTTTATTAATGGCTGCTTTCATGGCATCTACATTGACTTGAGTCTCATCAAAGGATAATTTGACTTTACTGGCATTGAATAACACCGATATACTCTCTTTATCGATACCTGTAATAGATTTAAGTGCTCCTTCAATTTTCATTGAACATGAAGGACATACTAAGGTTTCAAGTTGTAATACGGCTTTTTTCATGATTTTACTCCTTTTTGATAATTTAATAATCTCATCCCATTCACAATCACCACCAAGATACTGAGTTCATGCACAAGCATGCCTATCGACATGTTCATCCATTCACTTAAGAAAACATTGGCAAGCAGGAAGAGAACCACCCCAATCGCAATCACGATGTTTTGAGTCATGTTGCTCATCATGGCTTTGCTTAAGCCAATCGCATGCACCAAATGTTTGAAATCCGATTTCATCAAGACCACATCTGAGGTTTCAATCGCCACATCCGTTCCACTTCCCATCGCTATCCCAATATCAGCTAACGCAAGTGAAGGACTATCATTGATACCATCCCCCACAAAAGCAATCTTCTTTCCTTGATTTTGAAGGTGTTGAATATACGTAGATTTATCTTGTGGCAACATCGAAGCATGTGCTTCATCAAGTCCAAGTTCTTGTGCAACACGTTGCACACTTTGCTCATGATCTCCAGATAGAAGAATAAGTGATTTTATTCCACTTCTTCTGAGTTGAATCAAATCTTCTTTCACATGAGGACGAAGAGGATCTTGTAGTCCAAACATGGCTTTGAGCTGTTGATTAATGGCGACCAAGACGATGGATGAACCTTGTGATTGTAGATGTTCTAGGGTTTGTTGCTGGGATGGTGTAAAGTTGACATTGAATCGAGTCATGCATGCCATATTACCAATGATAACCGTAATGTCATTCACCTGAGCGACCAAACCTTCACCTTGAATCACTTCCATGGAGTGTACAGGTAGCACTGCAGCATCCTTCATGTGATTGATCAATGCCTGAGCTAAAGGGTGATTGGATTCTCTTTCAATGGAAACAATCAAGGATTGAAGCAATTGTTCATCGTCATCATAAGTATAATCTTCAATCACTTCAGGTTGACCTTGTGTAAGGGTACCTGTTTTATCAAAGACGACGGTATCCACTTGACTTAAGGTTTGTACCACTTCACTGCCTTTAAAGAGAACCCCATGTTGAGCTCCGTTACCAATCCCTGCAACGGCAGACACTGGAACCCCAATGACGAGTGCTCCAGGACATCCCAAAACCAAGATAATGATGGCTGTTTCGATGTCTTGGGTCAACAACCATACCAAGAATGAGAGAAGTAAAACCAGTGGAGTATAAATACGTGAGAAACGATCAATGAAGCGTTGGGTGGTTGTTTTGGAATCTTGAGCTTCTTCCACCAGTTCAATGATCTTTCCAAAAGTGGTATCTTCTCCCACACGTTGTGTTTGAATGGTGAGTGTGCCATTATCAAGAATGGTTCCCGCATACACCCAATCACCTGATGTTTTAGAAACTGGCATGGATTCACCACTGATGGATGCTTCGTTGACCACACCACTTCCTGATATCACAATGCCATCCACTGGGATGTTGGATCCTGTTTTAACTAAACATAGGTCATTGAGCTCTATCTCATCAACACTGACTTCCTCAAAACTTTGATCGTCCTTGATTCTTAAAGCAGTGAGTGGAGCTAAACTGAGTAAACTTTGAATGGCTTTGCGAGTTGTATTAAGGGTTTTTGCCTCTAAGAAGGATCCAAAGAGAAACAAGAAAGTCACTATGGCCGATTCTTGGTACTCTTGAATCAAAAAGGCAGCAATGACAGCGACAGTAACCAAGACATCAATGCTTATCACTTTGACTTTTAGTGCTTGAATAGCTTGTAACGCAATGGGTAAAACCCCAAGCATGGATGCAATGATTAAGGCAAACGTAAAGAGCTCATCGTTTTTAAATAAGAATGAGGAAGCATAAGCAACCAGAATGAGTGTTCCACTGATGAAGGTGATGGTGTTTTTGTGTTTAAAAATCAACGCTTGAATCTTATTCACGATACGTTCCATTCGCTTGATCCAACTCTTTTAACATCACATACACCGCTTCATAGGTTTCACACACATCATCTGGAACACGGTAATGATCACTGACCTCTTGTAAGGCATGAAATACCTCATTAAGTGAAGTGCCTTCATTTTCAATCACATGATGATCAAGTTGATTAAAGAGGGCTTTCACATCATGAAACTCTGGATGATGATCACCATGAACACGATCCACCACAGAGACGATTTGTCTTAAACGTTGTATACGAGAATTAAAAACATCAAGGAATGATTGATTCATACTTTGTCCTCCTGACATGGGTTCTACTAAGACAAGTATAATGGACACTGACAATCATTTCCTTGATGTACATCAAGTTTTACTGCGAAGATAAAGATTCCAGATTAAGTAGTTCAATGTGCTTGTTGGAATGTTGCTTAATCAAATGAGCATCTTCAAATTCAAACAAGGTGCGACTCAATGTTTCTGGGGTAGTACCAAGGTAAGAAGCCAAATCTTTCTTACTCAATTCTAAGTGAACATGACAAGACTCATCCATCGATTCAAGTAAATACATACTCAAACGTTTGTTTACACTTTCATTCACTAAGCGAGTGTTGTTTCTTTCCACTTCTTCTAAACGTTGTGCAAAGGTGGTGAGCATTTTAACTGCAATTTGAGGATAAAGATTCATGAGTTCTTGCAAGTCTTCTCTTCGTATCTTACAAATGGTGGTATCCACCATGGCGGTTGCAAAATCTTCATGATGACTTTCTTTAAATAAAGCCATTTCACCTGTATACTCACCAGGATTAAGGATACGTATGAGATGTTGCTTTCCATTCTCGGAGAGACGATCAATACGAATACGTCCTTCATTCACGATGAGTAAACCATCACTCATTTGGTTGGCTTGGTAAATGCTTTCACCTTTCTTGTAGTAGATTGTTTGCACCTTATGATGCACCTCATGTTGCGACTCTGCATCCAGATGACTAAAGATAGGAACACGCGAAACACAACTTGATTCATTTAAGCTGTGGCATGAGCAGTGATGACATGTTTTTTCTTGCATAGGACCTCCAACACTTCCATACCTATACAATACACTTAAAAGAACTTCATTTCAAAATAAACGTAAAAAACTACCTTCTCAATAAGGTAGTATGGTTTCTATTTCGCTTTTGTAAACGGAAAGATCATTGGAACACGCTTGGTGTATTCTTTCCATCCTTCATATTTCTCCATGTTTTTTTCTAATAATGGTGTGGATATCTTAATAAGAACCAGTGACATGACCAAAGGTGAAAGAATAAGCACAAGGTAGTAACCCCAAGGGACTGAACCATCCACAATTAAGCTAAGTCCACTGATGTATAACCCATTCCAAATGAGAATTTCACCAAAATAGTTGGGATGACGTGTGATGGACCATAGTCCACTTTGAAGTAGTTTACGTGTTTTCTTCGCAATGTGTTGGCGAAGTTGCTCATCACCAATCACTTCAAAGCCTAATCCTACCAAAGCTAGTCCAAGTCCTAGTCCAATAAGAATCCATTGGATTACATTAAAAGACCCGGTATTGAATTTAATCATGGTGTAAGCAGCAGACCCAACCACGAAATTAATGAGTCCTTGAATCATAAAGACTCTAAAGAAAGCCGTAATAACAACGTTATTTCCCCACTCTTTGCGCCATTGTGCGTACCTAAAGTCTTCAGGTTTACCCACATTGCGTTGAAACAAGCGAGCAGAAAGACGCACTCCCCACACGGTGATGAAGCCAACCATTAAATATGAAATCCATGTTGGGGAAGAAGTGGCCAATAAGGAAGCCCATGCCCCAATCACAAACCCCATACCCCATCCGATATCAACGATGGAATTGTTTTTAATGATTGTTGCGACAATAAAGATACCTGTAAAATAAGCAAACGTGATTCCCATTGGAATGAGTAATCCTTCCACTCCAAAGGAAGTGAACCCTAAAGTTGCCAGTCCTAGTGCTGCAGCTAATAGAATCGAATAAATCACACTACGTTTCATGTCCATGTTAGTTAATCTCCTTAATCAATCATAGAGGTTTTTAGAGATAAATGTAAGTAAAATGCAATGAATTGTCACAGGATATAATCATAGAGAAAGATCAATCATTTCTCCCTATGAATTTTATGTATTCATCAATGATTTTGCAATGGAGGTTGCTAAAAGGAATGTATGTAATCGTGAATCATAGCTTAGTGAACCTAACACTCTTTTATCCCACTCACTTGAATCCAGGTTATCAGCTCCATACACAAAAGGATAGAAACTTAATCCTCTAAGCTGTGCAAATGCTTGCACTGCGCTGATTTCCATATCAACCGCAATACAACCTTGTTGTTTACGAGTGTTCATGGTGTCCATGGTTTCACGATAAAAGGAATCCGTGGTCCATATTCCTCCACTTACAAAATCAACTCCCATTTGAGTTAAGACTTTCATGGTTAAAGATGATCCAACAATATCAATAAAATCACTTGCCTCAGCATAATGATAACTTGTGCCTTCATCACGATACGCTCGTGTGGGAACAATGATCTTACCAGCCACAATATCCGCTTGCAATACACCTGCACTTCCAAACATCACAATGTTTTTGATTGAATAAAAATAGGTAATCTCTTCTAAGAAGGCAACGGTTGAAGGTGCTCCAATAGGGGACTTAAAAACAAGGATATCCTCACTTTCATGATGTTGGTACACTTTGTAAGTGTTACTATCACTGTTAAAGGTTTGATTGGGAATTTCAAAGATTAACCCTTGATCTTCCAATACCCTTGATGTCTTTTCAGAGAAATGCACAATGATTGTTTGGTATGTTTTTTCAGATTGGGATAAGAAATCCTTAGGTAGGATGACTTCTTTTGAGTTATTGAAGGTGGTTTCTATCGACATGCTGTTCCTTATGGATTGATATTAAGCAATCCTTGATTATATATCATTATACCATACCACCTTCTCTTCTTATGAATCGTCTCAATCAGCACCATGAACCTTTCAAAGTGTTATAATGAAGTCAGACGTCATTATTCAATGCTTAGGAGGACACATCATGAACATTGATCATTTTCGCTTTGATGGAAGTAAGCCTTTTAAAATAAGTGAATTTGACACTAAACAAGAAGGAAATTTTAAAGATCGAGAAGAAGCTGAAGAAAGACGTGA
>Ga0208242_100933_pt1 | contig 10182 bp, 9 predicted proteins | sample SubbioAug_CSW13A_FD_184825 | JGI IMG/M metagenome (GOLD analysis project Ga0208242, IMG submission 184825) | Serpentinite rock and fluid subsurface biosphere microbial communities from McLaughlin Reserve, California, USA - CR12Aug_CSW13A (SPAdes) | ecosystem: Environmental > Terrestrial > Deep... | reverse complement strand
GTGTTATTTGAAATAGTAACGTCTTGTTGAAATGGACATAAATGATTCAAATTGAAAAAGAGACATAAGTTGTTCACAATAAGGGTAAGTAGAGTGTGCAGAGAGAAAGGAAAGGAAATGAGAAGCCAATACACTCAACTGTCCTTGAATGAACGTCATCTCATAGAACATATGCTTAATGATAAAAAATCTTTGAGCCAGATTGCTTTAATGCTGGGTCGTGATCCTTCTGGATTACGACGAGAAATCAAAAATTATCGAAGTGAATGGAAGAAAGCGAATCAAGGATCCTATCTTAATGATTGTGCTCTTTTCAAAACATGTCAAAAACGCTTTATTTGTGGTGGAGTGTGTACCTTTAGAGGCAGACCCTGTCGCAGTTGTTCACTTTGCAATGAGCGATGTGAAGACTTTGAATTGGAGGCGTGTCCACGACTCGTTCGTGCTCCTTATGTGTGTAATGGATGTCCAGCACGCCAACATTGTAAGCACACCAAACAGTTCTATTTCTCATCGTCAGCTCATGATCAATCATCAAAGCATCGTTCTGAATCTCGGTTGGGACATGGGTATACTCCGACCCAACTTCATCACTGTGAATCCTTGATGATCCCCTTAATTAAACACCAATCTCAATCTATTCATCACGTCTACGCAAACAATAAAGATCATTTTCCAATGAGTGAGCGACACCTTTACACTTTAATCGATCGCGGTCTATTTCACGTAAGAAACCTCGATTTACCCTCAAAAGTAAGGTATAAACCTCGCAAAAAAGGAATTGAGCGCAAAATTGAGCCGACATGTCGTCAAGGAAGAACGTATCAAGACTTTATGGATTATCTAGAAGTAAATCCAGGAACCCCTGTCGTTGAGATGGACACCGTCGAAGGACGTAAAGGCGAATCGGTTCTACTCACGCTCTATTTCAGAAACTGCTCACTCCAGCTTTTCTTCAAACGAGTTGTGAACACGTCCTACACCGTCATTGAGGTGTTCAATCAATTGTATATCCTTCTGGGTCACGATGATTTTATCTCATTATTCCCATGTATTCTCACAGATAATGGATCTGAGTTTTCCAATCCTACGATGATTGAGAATCATATCGTGTTCAACGACGATGGAACGATTCAAAGTCAAGTTCCTCGAACCAAACTCTTTTATTGCGATCCTAAATGTCCTGAACAAAAAGCTGTGTGTGAACGTAATCATGAATTCATTCGCCGCTTTATTCCGAAAGGTACTTCATTGGATGAGTTTACTCCGTCGCACATTAAAGTGATGACCAATCACATCAATAGTTATAAACGACCAAAAATAAAGATGGAATGTCCCATTTCCATCTTTATCGTTCATTATGGAAGAGCAGTTTCTTCCGCTTTAGGCTTAGAAGAAATACCTCCAAATGAGATTTATCTGAATGCTTCGATTCTAAAATAATGCTCTGCACCATGCACTCTACTTCCACTTAAACTCACTGGACATAACTTCTTCAAAATGTTCCGTTCGTCTGTTCAGTTCTTTTTAGTTGAGCACTTTGGTCTTCTTGAGTTCATTTTAGCACATTTTTGAATCATTATTGTGCTCTTAATTAACTCGCTTTAATGATTTCTTACGTTTCTAATCAAATTCAAGACATGACCTCTTCAAACTGGAGTTTACTTTTTCAATTAACAATAAAGAATTTTGCATCGCATAATTGCATTACTAATGAGTACCTTAGTAATCCAGAGACGATATATAGACTACATACTTTTAACAAGGTCAAGGATAAAGCGATATGGCATATTCATGGCGAAGTTGACTATCCAAGGACCATAATGTTAGGACAAGAGAAATACTCAAATTCATTAAGTAGAATCATAAATTATACAGTAAAGAGATCAGATTCTAAATTTAGTGATGGTGTTAGAAGTTGGGTAGATCTATTTCTTTGCTCAGATGTGCATATTATTGGATTTGGATTTGATTTTTCAGAAATTGACTTATGGTGGGTTCTTAACTATAGAGCAAGAGTTAAATTTCAAAACGAAATCAGTATTAACAACAAAATCGTTTTTCATGTTAGAAAATCAAATAATGTTAATCCAGATTATAATGTCAGAAATAAGAGTCTTATTAGACTGTTGAAAAGTCATGATGTAGATGTTAAAGAATACGACTTGAGCTATATTGACTTATATAAAGAAGTAATATCCAATTTCTAATGAGTGTAAGTGTAAATTATTCATTTAATAAGTAGTTGAAAGCATATTGATTTATTTAAACATGACAATTACAAATACAAGAAAATCGAAAATATTGCATTTTGAATGGAAGCACAACTTTTAGAATAAAGAGAAAAACGAGGTTGAATTTTATGACATTGGTAAGAAACATTCCGTTCTCACCACCAGATATAACAGATGAAGAAATAAATGAAGTAATTGACACATTAAAGTCTGGTTGGATCACAACTGGTCCTAAGACTAAGTTATTTGAAAAGCAAATTGCAGAGTTTTGTAACACATCAAGAGCAGTGTGTTTGAACTCAGCAACCGCTGCTATGGAGATGACCTTAAGACTTCTTGGTATTGGACATAGAGATGAGGTCATCACATGTGCATATACATATTCCGCATCAGCAAGCGTTATAACTCATGTTGGTGCAAAAGTGGTTTTGGTTGATTCAAGAAAGAACTCATTTCATATTGATTATGATGCTATTGCTGATGCAATTACTGAAAACACAAAAGCGATTATTCCTGTAGATATTGGAGGAGTAATGTGCGATTACGACAAGATATTTGAAGCTGTCGAAAGCAAGAAAAATTTATTCAATCCTTCGAATAAGCTTCAAAAAGCATTTGGAAGAGTTATTGTTCTTGCTGATGCTGCTCATTCAATTGGTGCTACATATAAAGGAATGATGAGTGGTGAGGTAGCTGACTTTACTTCTTTCTCTTTTCATGCAGTTAAGAATCTTACAACTGCTGAAGGTGGAGCTGTTACATGGAAAGATATTAAAGGCGTTGATAATGAAGAGGTTTATAAACAGTATATGCTTCTATCTATTCATGGACAATCAAAAGACGCATTAGCAAAGTCAAAACTTGGAGCTTGGGAATATGATATTGTAGCACCTTATTATAAGTGTAACATGACTGATATTATGGCATCTCTTGGAATTGCACAACTTAGAAGATACCCAGTAATACTTGAAAGAAGAAAAGAGATTATTGAAAGATATGATGAATCATTGAGTGGGTTAGATGTTACGTCTATGACTCATTATGATGAAAATAATAAGTCTTGTGGGCATCTGTACTTGTTAAGACTTAATGGAAAAGATGAAGCGTTTAGAAATGAAGTGATTATTAAGATGGCGGAAAAAGGAGTAGCGACTAATGTTCATTACAAGCCACTTCCAATGCATACAGCTTATAAAGGTTTAGGATTTGAGGTGAATGATTATCCGAATTCGTTTGAAATGTACAAAAATGAAATTACATTACCGCTTCATACACTATTGACAGATGAAGATATTCAGTATGTTGTGGAGAGTTTGAGAGAGATATTAAATGAAATTAAGTAGTGGGGTAAGGTATGTACCGCAATTTATTTAAAAGAATATGTGATTTAATATTAGCAATCATAGCACTTCCATTCTGGCTGATTATTTTAGTTGTTGTCGGTCCAATGATCTATTTTCAGGACAAAGGCTCAATCTTCTACAACGCACCTCGCTTAGGTAAGGATGGTAAGATATTCAAGATGTATAAGTTCAGGTCCATGAAAATAAACGCACCTGATTTACGTAACGAAGATGGCTCTACATTCAATGCTGAAGATGATCCTAGGCTTACGAAGATAGGAAAGTTCATCAGAAAGACCAGCCTTGATGAGACACCACAACTTCTTAACATCATCAAAGGTGATATGAGTATAATTGGCCCTAGACCAGATCTTCCAGAACACAAGGAGCTATATGAAGGGAATGAAGCTAGAAAGCTTGAGATAAGACCAGGTGTTACTGGTTATAACCAAGCCTACTTTAGAAATACTATCCCATGGAAAGAAAGAATCAAGAATGATATTTATTATATTGATCATTTGACGATGTGGATGGATATCAAAGTGTTCTTTAAGACGGCAGTATCGGTTCTAAAAAGGGAAGATGTGTTTGTAGAACATAAATCAGAAAATAAGAATGGTGAGAAAGCTAATGTCTAGTAAAAATTATGAACTAAGACCACTACAGTGGGACACAGATTACTTTGGTGTAAGTTCAGCCAGAGTAAATCTTAGTGGCATTGTAGATGAGAGAGGTCAAGAAGAGATAATAGAATTCTCTAAAGACTATAATTTTGTTACTGTTTCTAACCTTGACAACATAAAAGAGAATAACTACTGGATAGGCAATAGAACGAATGCTTTTCTAACGGATATGAACATTCAGTTCCTTAAAGTCTTGGCGGATAAGCCAGACTATCAAGATGAGAAGACTTATGTAGTGAATTACTTATCTAGGAATGAACAGATTGTTGATATTGCAAGGAAGTCATTTAACTATTCTAGGTTCTTTAACGATCCAAACTTAACACAAGAGCAGGCTAAGAACATTTATCTTCACTGGACTGAATGTGCTTTTGGCGAGGAGAATAAGTATTTTGTTATTTCGGAGAGAGAAGGTAATGTAGCAGGGTATATACTTTTCTCCTTTAATGAAGACGGTAGTGTCATTGAGCTTATTGCGGTTGAAGAGAAATACCAAGGACAAAAAGTTGGGAAGTCATTGATTCATACTATGGAATCATTTGTTATAGATCAAGGAATTAAAAAAATCAAAGTTGGAACACAAGTGAATAACGTATCTGCAGCTCAGTTTTATAATGCTATGGGATTTAAGTATGTGAGCTGTGGGAGTATGTATCATCTGTGGAGAAGATAGTGGGGAGTCGTTAAGATGAGAGTTTTATATATAGCAACATCATTTCCGGAACCGAATAAAGGTGCAACAATCTATACTGATTTGGCTGAAGCTCTTCATGAAGCAGGACATGAAATAACTGTGGCTGTCTCAGAACAGGCTAGACATATGAGTCAAACACAGATGAAAGAAGAGCGTGGATTTGACGTTCTTAGAGTTGTTACTGGGAATTATTATGATGTTGGTCTTATAGAAAAGGGGATTACAACTTTAAGAATCCCAACTTTAATGAAAAAAGGAATCTCTCAATATCTAAGTGATCGAAAATTTGACTTCATTTTGTATGAGGCGCCCCCAGTAACAAATGCAAGTTTGGTTAGCTGGGCTAAGATAAAATTTCAATGCCCATCATATCTAATGTTAAAAGATATTTTCCCTCAGAATGCTGCTGATATAGGGATTATGAAAAAGAATAGTCCAATATTTAAATTTTTCAAGTACAAAGAGAAAAAGTTATATGAGTCAGCAGATATTATTGGATGCATGTCTAAAGCTAATAAGCAGTATATTATTAACCACAATCCGTGGTTGAATGAGAATAAGATAGAATTATTTCCTAATACAAAAAGAATAGTTGATAGTATTGATCCTGTTCAACAAGAAATGAGACATAAATATTCTATTCCTGAGGATGCATGTGTATTTCTATTTGGTGGGAATATGGGTAAACCTCAATATGTTGACTTGTTGTGTAAAGCAGTTATTGATTGTAAAGATGATAATAATGTTTTCTTTTTATTTGTTGGACGGGGTACAGAGAGATATAAATTAGAGGAAACTATTAAGAATGAAGAAATTAAAAATGCGATTGTCATTGAAAATCTTCCTAGAGATCAGTATGAGCAGATTACTAAAGAAAGTGATGTTGGACTTATAATATTAGATCCCCGATTTACAATCCCAAATTATCCATCAAGAATATTATCCTATATGGAGTATTCAAAACCGGTAATTGCAGCTACGGATAGAACAACTGACTTAAAAGAACTAGTTGAATCTGCCAAATGTGGAGAATGGGTATGGTCAGGAGATAAAGACGGTTTTGTAGAAGTCATCCAAAGGTTTTCGAAGAGTTTATTACTCAAAGATGTGGGCAGTAATGGTAGAAAATATCTCGAGAATAACTTCACTCTAAAGAGCTCAGTAGATATACTTGAAAAACATTTTAAGAAATAAAAATTACCTGTGATTAAATTTCTGACCAAATAAAAAGTTTATCTCTAATATATAATGAAGGCGTTCTTTAAATAAATATGCTGAATAATGTGATTTAGTGTTGAGATTCCATGTGAAACTGCATAATTGAAGAATTAGAAATTTATCGATGTTTTTTCAAAATAAATTTTGAATATAAAGCGCAATAATCTACTTAATTAAATGAAGACGTTATAGTTATGAAGATTTTTAGAGAAAGAATTGGTGGTAAAAATGCAAAATCTAAGTGAAAGAATTGATAAAACTATAAATAATAAAGTATCTACAAAAGGTGTTTCAATAAGAATTTTGAGTATACCACTATTAATCGTAGAATTGTTTTTTGGGCTTACTTTGGTATTATATTTTTTCGGTCCTACAAGATTCGAGAAAGACAACTCGTTTTTTTTACTATTTATATTAACGTTGTATCACTTAGTTTTTATACTGGGGTACTTTATTGAGATTAAAAAAAACAAATATGATCAAATTGTTGAAAAAAAAATTTATACGAATCCTCAAATACAGAAAAGAAGAATACTTAGATTTATTAAACTAATAATAGTTTTTGGGATAATATTAACCACGATCAGTACTGTCACTTATACAAATATTACATCACTATCACCATTTTATTTAATAAAGCAAATTTCGTATTCACTTAATAATCCACTCGGTGCCTATTCTGAATCATTTGGAATTAACAATGGTGGATTTATATTTAAACTATTAGTTATTTTCGCCCCAGTATCATGGGCTGCTTTCCCTTTATCTGTTGCATTTTTTAAAAAGTTACCTATAACATATAAGATTCTAACGCTAATAATGTTTTTATTTGAAGCAATTAGGTGGATAGTCATGGGAAGAAATAAAGGTGTCTTTGATCTCGCTATAATAGTTTCTGTAATTGTATTAATGAAATTTTTGCAGAATCAGTACACACAAAAAAGTAATATTGAGATAAAAATATCGGGTTACAAGAAAAAGAAGGCTAAATCGAGAAAGTCATTAATAGTTATATTGGTATTATTATCTTCTGCAATTAGTTACTTTACTAATGCTATTGGTAGTAGAACTCAGTATTATAGGTATGACAGTTCTTTATACGATACACTACTAATGAAAATTTCACCAGAAATTTTACATCCCACATTAATCTACTTAACCGATTATCTTACTCAAGGATATCGTGCATTTTCAAAAATAATCGAGGTTGATTGGACACCTATGTTTGGAATTGGGAACTCTATGTTCTTAATTGCTAATTTTAGTGGTTTGTTTGGACAGGATTTCTTTCAGTATACTTATCAAACCAAATTAATATCTCAAGGAATTGATCCATTTGTTGCATGGCATACTTTTTATACGTGGATAGCAAATGATGTTCATTGGATTGGAGTTATAGTAATCATGTTTTTGTTAGGAAAATATTTTGCATTTATTGTAAAAAGAAATATCATTTATGGAGAAATCATCACATATCCGTTGATATGTCTCATGTTTATAATAATGTTTTATATGTCTGGTAATAATCAAGTTTTTTCTCAATCTAATACATTTATAACATTTTGGTTCTTATCGAGTTATTGGCTGCTCATAAGAAAAAAAATAGTTTTCACAAAATCTGTTTATGGTTTATTTGAAAAAAATATCGAAAAGAGTAGTTTAACTAAATAAATAGAATGTATGATTGGATGGTGAGAGATTGAATATTGTAGTTATAACAGGAGCATATTACCCCAAATTTTCAGCCAATTCTAAGTGTATGGGAAATATTATTGAAGAAATTGAACATGAACATAATGTCATCGTAATTAGCAATGATTCAAATAATAAAATGACTATAGAAAAACATAGAAAGCATAAAATAATTAGAGTTAGCACATCTAGGAGACTAAAAAGAAAAAAAATAGAACTGAAAATTAGCAATTCAAAAGGATTATTTAAAATATTTTGGAAAATGTGTTTGACATTTAATAAAGTTATATACGTTATTAAAATTATTTTATCAAAATATACTGTCGACAATGAATTAGTGCGGTCGTATACACAAGCATTACAAACCATTGAGCATAAGATAGATGTCATAATTCCAGTCACTAATCCGATTGAAAGTCCTATAGCGGCTTCGAAGTATAAGTTAGAGAACAATAATGAAACAATAGTTGTACCATTTTTATTTGATCGTTTCAGCACAAGCACCACAGCGCATTGGTTTAATTTTAATCAAAGATTAAAGTTATCAAATAATCTAAAATTAGAAAGAAATATAATTGATAACAGTAATAAAGTGCTAACATACTTTTCTTGGGCGGAACACATCAAGAAATATTTTCCAAGTCTTTTAAAAAAAGTGGAATATGTTGAGCATCCTTTATTAAAAAAGATTGAAACTAATGATGTTTTATTCAACAAAAATGATAAGAAAACGAAAATAGTTTATACAGGAGGATTGAGCAAGAAAATCCGAAGTCCAAGATATACTTTGGAATTGATGAAAGAAGCTATAAAAGAGAATGAATCAATTTCATTACACATGTATTTAAAAGGTGATTGTGATGAAATTATTGATAGATATGTAAAAAAACATAGTTTAAATCAAATTTTCAATCATGGTACGGTTCCAACGGAACATGCAAATAATGCAATAAAAAACGGAGATTATTTGCTTTTAATAGGAAACAGTGATATTACACAGCTACAGAGTAAGGTATATGAATATATGTCATGTGGAAGGCCAATTATTTTAATTTATAAAGATGAAAATGATCCAGTAATTAATATTTTGGAAAGATACCCATATGTATGTATGTTAAAGGAAGATTATCAATTATTAGACCTAAATAAGAATAAATTATTATTATTTATAGAAAAAAACATGGATTCCTATATTCATTATGATGAAGTAGAAAAGTTATATTTTGATTCTACACCCAAATATGTAGCTGAAAAAATTATAAGTATAGTTAAAGAGATAGACAGAAAGGGGGATTATAAATGTTTACATTAATAATGCCAGCATTTAATGAAGAGCAAAATATTTTTGATTCTATTACCAGTGTTTTAAATCAAAAATATCAAAATTTTGAATTAATAGTTGTTGATGATGGGTCATTAGACAATACAAGCGATATTGTGAAAAAATTATCTGAAACTAGTACCAAGATTAAATTTTTCCAACCAGGTAAAATTGGTAAGAATGCTGCATTTAATCTGGCAGCAAAAGCATCAGTAGGTGATTGGATATACTTCATGGGAGCTGATGATATTTTACCTGATGATGCGTTAACTATTTGGTCGAGTCATATAGATGGGATGGATCCATCAAAACGTATTGCCTTATGCGCTAGGATGAGAGTTTTTTCTTCAAATAAAAAATATGACAACTTAATTTTACCAAAAAACAAAAAGACTCAAAATTGGAGTGGGCCATTAACTTTAATGTCACGTGGAATGTTAGAAACGGTACTTCCAATACCGGTCGATTTCCCAAATGAAGATACATGGTGGGCTTTGTGCATTAGATATTTCGCCGATAGTAAAATTCGAACAAATGATATCATTATAAACTATAGAATTCATGATGGAAATGCTATATCAAGAAATTCAAACTATGAAAGCTTCAATGAAAAATACCACATACGAGCAATTGTAAGGAATGAATTCTTGAAAAGATTTGAAGAAATCTTGACAGAACAGCAAAAAGAAGAAATCTATGAAGAACTAAAATTAGAAAATTACAGATATAATGGACAATTTTTTGGAATTATTACAAAAAATAAAAATGGCATAAAAAACAAAGTTAGGGCATTGTTTTTATCAAATTATTTGCTATATAAAATAAAAAAGAAGCTAGATAGATATATGTTGGGGCATTGATTGAGTTAGGTAAAAGATTGCAATAAGCTAATTTAAAGAACAAAGGAGATTAACTATTAGAAATCAAGAGGAAAAGCAAAAAAACTAAAAATTCATGACAAAAAGAACTCACAAAGGAGTTTTATTGAAAAGATTTG
>Ga0208242_100932_pt1 | contig 10187 bp, 7 predicted proteins | sample SubbioAug_CSW13A_FD_184825 | JGI IMG/M metagenome (GOLD analysis project Ga0208242, IMG submission 184825) | Serpentinite rock and fluid subsurface biosphere microbial communities from McLaughlin Reserve, California, USA - CR12Aug_CSW13A (SPAdes) | ecosystem: Environmental > Terrestrial > Deep... | reverse complement strand
GTATCTAAACACTCGCGATGTTCCACTTGTTGTGAATGTGCTTAAACTACAGCGCTTCATTCAAGATGAGAACACAACACTTACATTGACTCCTAAAGGACTTCGTATTCAAACTACTCAGTGTCAGTATTCATGGTGTCAATCAACTCAATTCAGTGCGCTCATCGATATAGGCTATCTTCATGATGCAACATTGACTCATCCTTCACAGTTTAAAGATCCAATCAAAGAAGGAACATTCATTACTGATTCAATCATTGACCCAAGTTTACCGATGGTGGCCATCACCTTTGATGATGGGCCTAAGCCACTATCACTCAAAATGAATGATATTTTAGCTCAATCCAATACGAAAGCAACCTTATTTTGGGTTGGACAAGAAGTCAAAGCTCATCCACAGATTGCGAAAACCTTGTTTGAAGCAGGACATGAGATAGGAAATCATACGTACCATCATCCTCATTTGAATGAGATGTCACATGATGCGGTTCTCAAAGAGTTGGAATCCACAGATGACATCATTGAACAAACCATTGGCGTCAGACCAACCATCATGCGTCCACCATATGGAGAATTGAATCACAGTGATGTGGATAAGATATCACATACCATCATTCGATGGAATTTAGATACTGTAGATTGGAGTGAACCATCGCATGAGGTCTTGCTTCAATCACTGATGAAGTGTCAAGATGGAGATATCATTCTTATGCATGATGTATTTAAAAACACACATGGGGTTGTTCATGAATTCATTCAATCTCAATTATCCAAAGGTGTACAGTTTGTTACAGTCAGTGAACTGATCCATCACCGTAGTCTTACCTCCCATGTGGTTTATGGAGTAAGAAGACCAACACGAATCAATCCTTAATCATTCTTCAATGAGTGGCACTGAATAAAGTGCCACTTTTATGTTACTTCATGTGAAATTGTGGGTTGAGTCCTTTACAATACAATTAAAGAGTGTGAAAACACAAGAAAGGGGTTTGTTATGAAAGATAACATTCAACGCTTTGGTCGCTTCCTATCCGGGATGGTGATGCCAAATATCGGAGCCTTCATCGCATGGGGTTTCATTACCGCTTTATTTATTCCAACAGGTTGGACACCTAATGAAAATTTATCAGCTTTAGTCGGTCCAATGATTGTTTACCTTCTTCCTGTCTTGATTGGTTATACAGGTGGTAGCCTAGTTCATGGTAAACGTGGTGCCGTTGTTGGTGCGACAGCTACGATGGGGGTTATCGTTGGTACATCCATTCCAATGTTTATTGGTGGGATGATTATGGGTCCATTAGCAGGTTGGATCATGAAGAAAGTTGACCAAGCTTTCGAAGGTAAAATTGCTGCTGGATTTGAGATGTTAGTAAATAACTTCTCTGCAGGGATTGTTGGTTTAGTTTTAGCTTTAGTTGCTTACTTAGCGATTGGTCCAGCTGTTCAAGCCGGTTCTGATGCGGTGGGTGCAGCAGTTGAAGCCGTTGTAAACTTAGGATTACTTCCTTTTGTTTCTATCTTAGTTGAACCAGCAAAAGTCTTATTCTTAAATAACGCTTTAAATCATGGTATCTTTGGTCCTCTTGGTGTTGAGCAAGTGACTGAAGCAGGCCGTTCTATCTTCTTCCTTATTGAAACTAACCCAGGTCCAGGTCTTGGTGTTCTCTTAGCAGTATGGATGTTTGGTAAAGGTATTTCTAAACAATCTGCTCCAGGAGCAATCATCATTCACTTCTTTGGTGGTATTCATGAAATTTACTTCCCATACGTCTTAATGAATCCTCTTCTTGTCTTAGCCGTTATTGCTGGGGGAGCAACAGGAGTCTTAACCTTTGGTTTACTTGGTGCAGGTCTTGTGGCTACACCATCTCCAGGAAGCATCTTTGCATTAATGGCAATGGCTCCTCGTGGTGGATTACTTCCAGTTTTAGCTGGTATCTTCACTGCCGCTGCAGCTTCCTTCTTCGTTTCATCGCTTATTCTTAAGTTCACTGAAGGATCTCAAGATTTAGCATCTGCTCAAGCGCAATCAAAAGCGCAAAAGGGGTCACTTCGGCAAGTAAGTGTTAAACAAATCGTCTTTGCTTGTGATGCTGGTATGGGATCTTCCGCAATGGGAGCAACTACACTTCGTAAGAAATTGGTAGCTAAAGGATTAGATGTTAAAGTCATTCATACCTCCATTGAAGACATTCCAGCTGACAGTGTCTTAGTTGTTACTCATGATAGCTTAGCTTCTCGAGCAAAAGCCGTTGCACATGGTGCAGAAATCATCAGTATCACTAACTTTGTTGGAGCACCAGAATACGATCAACTTGTTGAACGTTTAGCACAATAATGTTCATAGAGCCTGCATAGTCAGGCTCTTTTTAATTTTGGCATTAATGAGGTATGACTTAAGTTGTCTAAGTCTTTTGTATAAAAGAAACAAACACTTTATAATGAAATTATGAACAAACATTTGCTGACACCAAGATTAATCTTAATCTTAAAAGTGCTCTTAACACAAAATGAGCCTGTTTCAGCATCCACTCTTGCAGATTTAACCCAAATCAGTAAACGAACATTATTCAGAGAAATCAGTGGATGTAATCGTTTGCTACAACCTTTTGACTTAGTTTTAGAAACCAAGACAGGAAAAGGATTATGGCTTTTAGGCAGTGATCATGCCAAAGACACCCTAAAGAAAGTGTTGGATGCACAAAAATCGTCCTACATCAATAAAGCCCAGCGACAATCCATGCTTATGGCAGAACTCTTAAAGAGTAAAGAACTTGTGAAGCTGAGTAGTTTCTCAACGTTATTTGATGTTTCAGAAGGAACAATCTCCAATGACATTGATGATTTTGAAGCATGGTTTCAACGTTATAATCTGATTATTGAGCGTAAGCCAGGGGTTGGTGTGAGTGTTAAAGGCAGTGAAGATGATGTTAGAAAAGCCATGACAGATTTTGTTCATACACAACTGGATGAAAACAATGACTGGGCATTTGTGATTCATGCGAATACCAGTGAAGCACTTGAACATTATTTCCAATCCCAAGAAGAAAGTTCCATCCTAAATCTTCTTAATAAATCCATTCTAAAAAAGGTCATTCAAGCGTTAAAGCATCATGCGAATGATATTCTACTTCTGTATGCTCAAAGCTCCATTATAGGATTAATCATCCATCTTACGATCGCACTTGAGCGGCTTATGAAACAGGAGATCATTACCATTGAACCTTCAATTCTAAATCAACTTAAAGATGATGAAGATTTTGAAATGGCGAGACGTGTTTCACGCATCATGGAAGTGGAGTTCAACACTCCTTTTCCTCAAGCTGAAGTAGCTTATATCTTAATGCATCTTAAAGGGGCTAAACGAAGAGTGCTAGATCAATCTTCACAAGCTTTAGAAAACTTATCTAAAGATGCCCAGATTCATTCCATTGTGGAAGTGCTTATTTCTCATTTTGAAGCTGCAAGTGGATTGATACTGATTGATGATCAACTTCAAATGGGATTGATGACTCATCTTCGTCCAACCTTAACACGACTTCATTATAAGTTAGAAATAAGGAATCCTTTGTTGGATCAAATCAAAAAGAACTATGCTCAAGTCTTTCAGTGGACCAAACAAGCTGTTCAACCTATGCAAGAGAACTTAAAGATTCTATTGCCTGATGATGAGATTGGATACCTTGCAATTCACTTTGGTGCAGCAATTGAGCGTGCTAAATCCAATGTCAGTGAGAAACCTTCCTTAAAAGTAGGGGTGGTATGTGCTTCTGGTATTGGGATATCGTCCTTATTATCTACACGTATTATGAATCTGTTTCCTCAACTAAAGAGTGTTATTCCACTCTCAGTGGATGATACGCAACAAATGATGGATGTGGATTTGCTTATCTCAACACTAGAACTACACCAATTGGGTCGAGATTTCATCTTTGTTCATCCATTGCTACTTGAAGAAGACATTCAAAAGATTCAAAAAGCCATAGGGAAAATTCAACCTAAGAACAGCGCAGCTTCATCATCATTCTCACTTGATGATCAACTGTTGCATATGGCTAATATCCAAAACACCGTGTTACATGCGGTAGCACAACTTACGATTACCCGCATTGAGCCAGCACACAAGAAAGAAGTCATGATTCAATCGTTGTGTGAACATGTCTTTGAAAACGCTGATCAACAACGTATAGCTTTTGAAGACATTATGAGAAGAGAACGTATGGGTAGCATTGTCTTGGAAGATGCAGGCATCATGTTACTTCATGCGAAGTCAAAAGCCACCAAACAATTTGAGTTTAAACTGTTCTTAAGTGATACCCCTCTGACTTTCTTGAGAGAAGCCAACATTAAAGCCATTGTCTTCATGTTGATTCAAGAACATCCCCTCAGTGTTCAAACATCCTTGCTTTCCATGATTAATCAAAGTTTGATTGACGATGATCGTTTTATTGCTGATATACAAAGTCAACATGAAGGACGCATTAGAGAAAGTATCCAACGTCTATGCCAAACTTGGCTTACCACACAAACCAAACAACACATACTTGGATAGGAGCACCATATGAAATTCAATTTATTCAAATCAAAAGCATTGCCATTACTTAAAGAGGAAAACATTACATGGGTTCATGATCCAATCAGCATTGACCAAGCTATTGACTTAGTTGGAGGGATGTTAGTCAAGAGCGGTTATGTTGAAGAGGGGTATGTAGCCAGCATGCATCAACGTAATCAAGAACTTTCAGTCTATATTGGAAACTCATTAGCCATTCCACATGGGACCAATGAAGGTAAAGTTTTCATTAAGCAAAGTGGGATCAGTGTTGCTTTACTCAAACATGGCATTGAATGGGGTGGAGAAAAGGCATTTGTGATTATTGGGATTGCTGGTAAGAATGAAGAACACATGTCTATTCTAGCCAATTTATCTACCATTTTTGGTGATATGGATAATGTTGATGCTTTACTTAAAATGGAAAACATCAAAGACATTCATGCGTTTATCACCACTGGGGATCAAGCATGAGAAAAGCACTATGTTTTGGGGCAGGGAACATAGGTCGTGGTTTCATTGCTCAAGTGTGTCAAGAGTCGGATGTTCATCTAACCTTTGTTGATGTGAATGAGGTTGTTCTCAATCAATTGAATCAAAATCATCAATACACCATTCATTTGTTGGATGAGGCACAAACAAGTATCCAAATCAAAAATGTGAATGGAGTGAACTCCAACGATATTGCTACTTTATCTTCTTTAATCCTAGAAGTTGATTTTGTGTTCACAGCAGTAGGACCTAATGTTTTGAAGCATGTGGGTGCTACTTTAGCACAACTATACAAACAACATCCAAATCTTCAACACCATGTGATCGCATGTGAGAACATGGTGGGGGGATCAACAACATTGAAGAATCATGTTTTAGCATCGCTAGATTCATGTCCAATAGGTGTTAATTTTCTAGATGCTGCTGTGGATCGCATTGTTCCTTTATCTCAAAAAGCAGGAACATTGGATGTTAAGGTGGAGCCATCCTTTGAATGGATTGTGCAAACAACAACTCCTCTACATCTAAATGGAGTGGAAGAAGTGACGAACCTAGAACCATACATTAAGCGAAAACTTTTGATGGTCAATGGAGCACATGCCTTCACCGCTTATTTAGGTTTACTTCATGGGTATACTACCATTGATGAAGCCATTAGAGATTCATCCATTGAATATGCGGTTAGAGGATTACTTCAAGAACACCAACTCTTTCTTAATCATACCTTTCAATTAGAAATGAATGATTTAAGCAAAATGCAAGACAAAGTCATTAAACGCTTTAAAAATGCACTACTTCAAGATGATTGTGTTAGAGTTGGAAGAACCCCTCTAAGAAAGATTGGACTTCAAGAGCGTTTAAGTATGGGGATCAAGACTCTACTTTCACTAGGGCATAAACCCATCTTTGCCTATCAAGCCATTGCGGCTGCAACCCTCTATCATTATGATGAAGAAGGGGAGATTTTAACAAAAATGAGTGATGAGCAACTTCATGAAACACTCAGTCAGTTACCTCTTCCACCATCATGTGTAGATCAGATTATCAAAATAAGAGATCATTTAAAAAAGAAAAAAAGATAGACACGTCTATCTTTTTTAGTGGTTTTATTATGCAATCAGTTGGTAAGTATCCAAAGCAATCATCAGTTCTTCGTTGGTTGGGATCACGTAAACTTTCATTGAAGAATCCGTTCCAGTGATATCAAGGAATTCTCCTCGCTTTTTGTTCACTTCAGAGTCAATCGTTACTTTAAATACAGGAGTTAGATAATCAATGACTCTTTCACGAATGAAGGTGGCATTTTCTCCAACCCCAGCTGTGAAGATAATCGCATCATTTCCTTTAAGTTGGGCAATGTAAGAAGCAATCAACATACCAATACGTTCAACATACATTTCAATGGCTAGAATGGCGTCAGGATGACCTTGATCCATGGCTTTTTGAATGTCTCTCATATCTGATGAGATACCAGAAACGCCAAGTAAACCAGATTCCTTATTGAAGACTTCTAGAGCATCATCGCTGTTGAGGTGAAGTGCTTTTTGAACGAAAGGAATAATGGAAGGGTCAATGTCACCAGAGCGTGTTCCCATCATAATTCCAGCCAGTGGTGTGAATCCCATGGAGGTGTTGACGCATTTACCAGCATCAATCGCTGCAAGGGAAGCTCCATTACCTAAGTGACAAACGATGATTTTAGCATTAGGATTGTGAAGTGCTTCAAGTGCTTGAGCGGAAACATATCGATGTGATGTACCATGGAAACCGTACTTACGAACTTTATGTTTTTGGTAGAAAGAACGTGGGATTGGATAGAGATAAGCATGAGGTTTCAATGTTTGGTGAAATGCAGTATCGAAAACGGCAACTTGAGTTGCATTTGGCATAAGCTGTGAGGTAACCATAATCCCTAAATGATTCGCTGGATTATGCAGTGGAGCTAATGCACTGAGTGCTAAGATGTCGGTTGCAACTTTCTCATCTATAATAACTGATTTCGAATATTTTTCACCTCCGTGAACAACACGATGACCTACAGCTGAAATGTCATCGTATGATTCAATGATTTTATTTTGAATCAGATTGTTGAGCAAAGTTAAGATGGCTTCATGATGGGACTTGAAGTCTTGATTCAATGTAAGGGTTTGGTTATTAAAGGAAAGCTTTGCGATCCCTTCACTTAACCCAATACGTTCGAATACAGCACTGCATAAAACCTTCTGTGATGGCATCTCGAAAAGCTGTGCTTTGCAGGACGAACTGCCAGAATTTAATGATAATACATAAGACATAGTACACATTCTCCTTAGGTTGTAGGCGAATCAATATGTTCAGTTTAGCCCACACATTCACAACGTGTCAAGTGAAAAAAGAAATTTGTAACCGTTTACAAAAAACTATTGACAATTGTGTAAGACGGTAGTAGATTTAAGGTATAAGGTGAATCAGTATTCATATTCAAAATACTTATAGATTCACAGAGTTGTCACACAAATAAAGGAGAATTCTATGACAAAACGTGTTTTCATTGCCAGTGCTAAGCGCACCCCAATCGGATCTTTTTTAGGAGTATTTAAAGACGTTAGTCCTGTGGAATTAGGAGCACTTGTGGTCAAGAGTATCCTAGAAGAAACCAAGATTGATCCTTCACACATTGATGAAGTGATTGTTGGGAATATCTTACCAGCAGGACAAGGGCAAAACATTGCTCGTCAAGTGAGCATTCATGGCGGTGTTCCTGATAATGTTCCTGCTTATGGCATCAACATTGCTTGTGGTAGTGGTATGAAGGCAGTTATGCTCGCCTATGCTAACATCCAAATGGGTTACCATATGATCTTAGCTGGTGGTACTGAATCCATGAGCCAAAGCCCATTCATTTTGCCACGTCAAACGCGTTCAGGCATTAAAATGGGAGGATTCAATGTTAAGGATCATATGATTGATGATGCACTTAATGATGCATTCCATCATTTCCATATGGGTGTTACAGCTGAAAACATTGTCGCTAAGTATTCGATTTCTAGAGAGAGACAAGATGCATTTGCGATGGCATCTCAAACTAAAGCCATTAAAGCTCAAGATGAAGGATTGTTTGCGGATGAGATTGTTGCGGTTCCAGTCAAGGTTGGAAAAGAAGTTGTCTTAGTGAAAGATGATGAATATCCAAATCGAAAAACAACCTTAGAAAAACTGGCTTCTTTACGTCCTGCTTTCTTAAAAGATGGAAGTGTAACGGCAGGCAATGCGAGTGGTATCAATGATGGTGCTAGCATGATGCTTGTGGTGGATGAAGAAGCATTGAAAAAATACAATCTTACACCTTTAGTTGAAATCGTTGGTTTTGGTCAGGGTGGGGTTGATCCTAAAATCATGGGACTTGGTCCAACCCCTGCCATTAAACAAGCATGCCAACATGCCAATGTAGACTTTAAAGACATTGAAGTATTTGAGTTGAATGAAGCATTCGCAGCTCAAGCCTTAGGAGTTGTGCATGAACTTTCTGAAGCTTTTGGAGTCAGTGAAGACGATATCTTAAATAAAACCAATCCTAAAGGTGGAGCTATTGCGTTAGGGCATCCAGTAGGAGCGAGTGGGAACCGTATTCTAACAACCCTCATCTATGATTTACATCACAATAATCAAACCCTTGGTTGTGCTTCCTTATGTATCGGCGGAGGAATGGGAACAGCAGTGATTGTAAGAAACATGAAAGGACAAACCCTCTAATATGAGACTCAAAGATAAAGTTGCTTTAATTACTGGTGGAAGTCGTGGTTTAGGCCAAGCGATGGCGGAACGATTTGCGAATGAAGGAGCAAAAGTTGTCGCATTGGATTTAGGTGAACTATCCTACTCACATGATAATGTTGAGTTTATGCCACTTAATGTGACGAATACCTTGGAATGCGAACTTGTTTTTAAGAAGGTTGTTGAGAAATATGGTCGCATTGATATCTTAGTGAACAATGCAGGAATTACACAGGATTCACTTACTCGCAAGATGAGTGATGACCAATGGAACAAAGTCATTGATGTTAACTTGAAAGGGGTATTTAATCTTACGCGTTATGTTGGTCCTTACATGGCAGAGCAAGGTTTTGGATCCATCATTAATATTTCTTCTGTAGTTGGTGTTTATGGCAACATAGGCCAAGCTAATTATGCAGCAACTAAAGCGGGAGTGTTAGGACTAACCATGTCTTGGGCGAAAGAATTCGCAATGAAAGGAGCTCAAGTTCGCGTTAATGCGATTGCTCCTGGATACACCTTAACTGATATCTTAAAAACAGTTCCACAGGATTTGCTTGATAAGTTTGCAGCTCAAACAATGTTGAAACGTTTAGGTCAACCGCATGAAATTGCAGATGTAGCATTATTCTTAGCCAGTGATGAATCATCATATCTCACTGGACAAACACTTCAAGTTGATGGAGGAATGAGACTATGAGTATCACTCAACACACTTTTACCACTTCCTTAGGGGAAACACTCGCTTACCAACAAACCAATACATCAGGACCAGTGCTCATGCTTGTGCATGGCAACATGTCATCTAAAGGGTTCTATACCCCAACCATGGAATCACTGTCATCAAAAATGAATGTGATTGCGGTGGACATGAGAGGATTTGGAGATTCGACTTATCATCATCGTTTTGATTCGCTTAAGGAACTTGCGGATGATCTAAATGAGCTTGTTGTTCATTTAAATCTTAAGGATGTAACCTTACTTGGATGGTCTACAGGGGGTGGAGTTGTATTGGAAATGGCAGCTTCAATTCATGATCGTTTCAAACAAGTGATTCTTCTGGACAGTGTCGGATTAAGCGGATACCCAATGTTTCAAAAAGATGATAAAGGTCAACCAGTCCTTACTCAACCTCATACGTCAAAAGAAACCATTGAAAAGGATATGGTTCAAGTGGTTCCTATCCTAATGGCTTATGCGAATAAAGATAAAGCTTTAATTAAGATGATCTGGAATGCGTTAATCTATAACCTTAAACAACCTGATGAAGCAACGTATGATTATCATTGCGATGAAATGTTTAAACAACGAAATCTTGTCGACATTGACTATTCACTCATGACCTTTAATATGACCAACACCCATTCAGGGTTTGCGCCAGGAAGTGGTC
>Ga0208242_100930_pt1 | contig 10189 bp, 9 predicted proteins | sample SubbioAug_CSW13A_FD_184825 | JGI IMG/M metagenome (GOLD analysis project Ga0208242, IMG submission 184825) | Serpentinite rock and fluid subsurface biosphere microbial communities from McLaughlin Reserve, California, USA - CR12Aug_CSW13A (SPAdes) | ecosystem: Environmental > Terrestrial > Deep... | reverse complement strand
CGACTATCCGCACCCCGAGGGGACCACTGACCCCATCGGCCGGTTCGAGCGGACCTTTGACGGCCTCAGCGAGGACGACCGGGAGCGGTTCTACAGCCGCAATTTCGAAGAGATGATGGGCGCGTTTTAGAGAGCGTCCGCAAAAGGGAGACACGCCATGGCTGACACCCTCCAGGGCAGGATCATCGAGGGCGAATTCCGCAGCCCCCACAACGGCTTCCAGCAGGCGCCGGGCTCGATCCACAATGACGAGGTGGCCGCCAAGCTCGGCTTCAAGGGCGGCACGGTGCCGGGCTCAGTCCATATGGACCAGTTCGCGCCCCTGCTGGTGGAGACCTATGGCGCCGACTGGTTCGCCCGCGGGAACATGTCCCTGCACTTCACCCAGGCGACGGTGGATCGTGAAGAGGTCAAGGCGGTGATGGAGGCCGCCAGCCCCCGCTCGCGCCTGACCATGTTCAACCGCGAGGGCGTCCAGGTCTGCATCGGCACCGCCAGCGGCGAGACCCGTGACGCGGAGTCGGAGATGGCCCGCCGCATGGCCACCCAGGCTCTGGCGTCGCCTGGGGCGCTTCGGATCCTGGCCGGATACAAGATCGGCGACACCAATACCGGCATCCCCATGCGCATCGAGCGTGAGGCGCTGGAGAAGTCGCTCGGCCGCATCACCGAGCGGCTGCCCCTTTACGATGAGGGGGTCCTCCCCCCCTCTCACCTCGTGCGGCTGGCCCATATCAGCCGCCCCACGGTGCTGGCCAAGGTGAACCAGTCCGTGGGCCTCTTTGGCGCGCTGGAGATCCGCATCGCCGACGGGCCCCTGAAGGCGGGCCATGACTATGTCGGGCGGACCACCATGCTGAAACTCACCGAAAGCCCCAAGACCGAGAACGCCTGGTACGACGTGGACATCGCCGACGCCACGACCGGCAAGGACGTGGCCACGGTCACCTTCATGATCCGCTTCATGAAAGCCTCCTCGCCCCTCTGGGCCAGGCCGTCCTGAGAAGGTAAGCCTTGGCCCCATGGCCGCCCCGCGCCCCCCAGCTGAGACTTCCGCCGCGCCGCGCCTGACGCGGGAGGCGCTCTATGACCAGGTCTGGACGACTCCGCTCTCGACCCTAGCGGTCCAATGGGGGATCAGCCGCAACGGCCTGGCCAAGATCTGTGACCGGCTGATGGTGCCCTACCCCGGGCGGGGCTATTGGAACGCCCAGAAGGCCGAACGCCCAGCCTTGCCGCCGGCGCCGGCCGGCGTGGACGCCGAGGTGGACCTCGGGGCCCGGGCGGGCCGCACGCGCCGGGACCGCACCCGCCTGGCGCCGGAGGCCCGGCAGGCGCAGCTGATGGCCGCGGCGGCGACCATCATCTCCCGTGAGGGCCTGCATGCGGCGACCATGAAACGCGTCGCCCGCGAGACGGGCCTCAGCGAAGCCCAGGCCCACAACCTGTTTCCCCGCCGTGCGGATCTCTTGATCGCGCTCGCCCGCCGGGAGCTGGCGGCCATGAATGACGAGCGCCAGGCCGAGATCGAGCGGGGCCAGGACAATCTGACCCGGGTGACCCTCTCGACCCTGGCCTATCTGCGCCAGGTGGAAGAACGCGGCGCCCTGATCCAGCGGCTGCTCAACAGTCCCGAGGTGCGCGCCGGCCTTCGGGCCGAGCGGGAAGCCCAGAGCGGCTATTCCCGGCGGCGCATGACCGAGCGGCTGACGACGCGCTACGGCGTCGAGGCCGATCTGGCCCGCGGCGCGACCGTGGTGCTGACCGCAGTCTGCCTGCGGGCCGGACGGCTGCTGGCCGAGAAGAAGATCCCCCTGTCCATGGCTGAGCGCCTGAGCCTGGCCATTGTCACCGGCGGCAATCGCGAGATCCTGCGTGAGGGCCGCAGCTAGAGGTCTGGCGTCAGCGCCCGCAGGGACGAGCCGATCAGGCGCGTGGTGAGCTCACGTCCCCGTTCGGGAGTCAGGTCGCCGGCATGGACGAGGCGACCGGCCTCCTCCGGAATGGTGGTCATCAGGCTGAGCGCCGCCACCGCCTCCTTGGGCGACAGGCGCAGGGTGAGCCGAGCCAGCCGCGCCAGCCGCCGGGCGAGCCGGTCGCGGACGGCGGCCAGCTCAGGATCAATGCGGCCCGCCATGAAGGGATCGCGCAGGACGATATGCGCCACCGGCCCCGCCTGGGCCACCTCGTCGAAATAGAGCGCCCCACAGGCCTGGGCGGCGTCGAACAGGTTTGTCCGCGCCGCAGCCGCCTCCAGGCCCGCGGCCAGCAAGGCGTCGAACCGCCGGGCCAGGAGCGCATTGGCCAGATCGTGCTGATTGGGGAAATAGGCGTAGATCAGCGCCTTGCTGACCTGAGCGGCGCGCGCCAGCGCCTCGAGCGGCAGGGGAAACCCGCCATGGGCCACGAGCAAGACCTCGGCGGCGTCAAGAATCTCGCCCCGCCGCACCTCAGGGGAAAGCCGGGCGCGCCCACCCCTCTGCGCCGTTTCGGACCTCATGGGGGATTTGTGGGCCGGCTCCGTCAGCCGCGCAAGTTCCGCTGTGCGGAAGCCTCCCAGCGCTAGTGACATTCGCACCACTAGTGCGGCATATTGGCCGGGCTGGCCACCTGGGAAGGCGCCCTCGAGAGCGTTGAGGCTGGCTTAGGGAGGCCCCATGGCCGGACGACTCGACGATAAGGATGCAACCGCCCTGAAGGCGGCCGCGGAGCTCGGCATGGCGCCCGCCTTCTGGGCCGCCCGGCAGCCCGACAAGGTCGCCGTCTTCGAGATGTCGGGGCCGACCCGCACCTTCGGAGAGCTCAACGCCAATGCGAACCGCATCGCCCGGCTCCTGCGGGACCAGGGCCTGAAGCCCGGCGATTCCGTTGCGCTCCTCTGTCCCAACCGGGCCGAGTTTGTCGACGTGCTGTTCGCCACCCAGCGCTGCGGCCTGCGCATGACGCCGGTGAACTGGCACCTGACGCCGGACGAGATCGCCTATGTCATCGACAACTGCGAGGCCCGCGCCCTGTTCGCCGAGGCCTCGGTGGCCGGCGCGGCCCAGGCCGCCGAGCGTTGCCCACGCCTGACCTTGAAGGTGGCGATCGGTGGGCCCCTGCCGGGCTTCCTGGACTATGAGGCCGCCCTCGCGCCCCATTCCGGCGAGGACATCGACGATCCGGTGCGCGGCCACACCATGCTCTATTCGTCGGGGACGACGGGCCGACCCAAGGGCGTCTACAAGCCCAACGCGCCCATCCCAACCTATGACCCGGCCTATCAGGAGGACGACGTCCACTTCTGCACCGGCCCGGCCTATCACGCCTCGCCCATGGCCGGGGACGTGCGCAAGGCCCTGGTGAACGGCGTGCCCACGGTGCTGCTCGATAGGTGGGATAACGAGAAGGTGCTGGCCACCATCGAGGCTCGGCGGGTCACCCGCAGCCACTTTGTGCCCATCATGTTCCAGCGGCTCCTCGGCCTGCCGCCTGAGGTGAGAGCTCGCTACGACCTCAGCTCGCTACGGCGGATTTCGCACGGCGCCGCCCCCTGCCCGCCGGAGGTCAAACAGGCCATGATCGGGTGGCTGGGACCGGTGCTGTTCGAATACTATGCCGGGTCTGAAGGCGGCGTCGGCTTCTGGGTGACGTCGCAGGACTGGCTGAAGAAGCCCGGCACGGTGGGCAAGCGGCCAGACCCCCTGGCCGCCAAGATCCTGGATGACGAAGGTCGCGAGCTGCCGCCCGGCCAGCCAGGGACCATCTATATGCGCCTCGCCGACCAGGGCGGGTTCGAATACTTCAAGGACAGCGCCAAGACCGACTCCGGCCGCCGCGACGGCTACTTCACCATGGGCGATGTGGGTTACTTCGACGAGGATGGCTATCTGTTCCTCACCGGGCGCAGCGCCGAAACCATCATCGTCGGCGGCGTCAACATCTACCCCCAGGAGATCGATAACGAGCTCATCAAGCATCCGGCGGTGGCCGATTCCTGCACGGTTGGGGTCCCCCACGACGAGTATGGCGAGGAAGTCCGCGCGGTGATCGAACTGGCCGAGGGCTATGAGCCCTCCGAGGCTCTGAAGGACGAGATCCTCGCCCATGCCCGCCAGGCGGTCGCCAAGTACAAGGTCCCACGCAAGGTCGACTTCGCCGCCCAGCTGCCCCGCAGCGAAGCGGGCAAGATCCAGCGCAACAAGGTCCGTGCGCCCTACTGGGAAGGCCGGGCCCGGGCGATCTGAAGGGTCCCGCCGCGTACAAGCACGGTCAAGGCGGGTCCGCCCCGCCCTTGAAAGACGCCAGCAGGTCAGTCCAGGGCTCAGGGCGGACGCCCGGCGTTCGCCAGAAGTCCACAGCCTGAGCCGATGCGACGGCCTCATCGAAGGTCTTTCGCATGGCGGCCGTATCGAAGCTAAGCATGCCTCCATTCTCCGTCGCCGCCGGCGAGTCCGGCAGGGAGGCGACACAGAGCGGCAGGTTGTGAGCCACGCAAAAGGTCAATGCGATATTCAGCGCCTGACGATAGGACACCCTCAGCATGGTGTCGAAGCTGCGGACGAGGACCGCAGGCAGGTTCAGCGCCGTGGTCCGGGGCGCGGCCTCCAGGACGGTGTTCACGAGGACGTAAACCCGGCCACGCTGCATCCGCCGGCCAAGCTTCCGCCAGTGAAGGAGCGCCTCGGGCATGATGAAGAGCGGCGCTGTCACCCCTCCGTCCACATGGGCTTCCTCGTAGGCGACCCCTTCCGCCTCCACCGTGAAGCGGTGCGGCGGAAAGAGACCTGGGAGGCTGGCTGACGCCACCAGCACGTCGCGGAACAGCTGGGTTGCTTTCACCCCACCTCTCAGGGCGATCTCGCCCATGTCCCAGACGCACGGTTTTTCAGAATCCAGATCGGTTGTGGCGACGAGCAAGCGCCGCCCCAGCCGATGCTCCGCCGCCACCGCCGACACCAGGGCCTCATCCACAAAGGGATGGATAAGCCGCTGCAACGCCACGGTGCGGAACAGACCCGCCTCGAGGCCGGGCGACAGACCTCCTAGACCTAGCGCCTCAGCAGCGTGGCCGCCGATGTAGGCGTCCTGAAGTCGATCATCCCACTGGGGCCCGAGGAATGCGAAAGGCGCGATCAACGCCCCCGTACTGACTCCCGTCACGATCGCGAAATTCGGCCGCCGCCCGGCCCGTGTCAGCCCGACCAAGACGCCGGCGCCGTAGGCGCCCCCAGCCGCGCCGCCGGAAATGGCGAGGACGTTGAAGTCTTCACCACTCCAGGCCGATCGTGGAATAGAAAGCCGATCCGCAGCTTCGTTGAGGGAAGCCTCGGCTTCCTCCACGCTCAGGCGGACGTTTTCAAAACCCTTGAGCCGCGCCCGCATGCCTACCGGGGCCGGTAGACGGGTGTTTCGAGCCGGACGAGTTCTAGGGCGGGGCCGTTGGTCTTGGCGCATCACTGACTGTCTCGGCGATCCCGCCGCAAAAGACCCTTGGTCCGCGCAGCAGTACCCATCGCAGTCTAGCTCAACAAGGTCTAGCGGGGCCCTATGGCGCCTCTACCGCGCCGGACTGCCAATGTCGGGTCTGGCCCTCTCCGCCGCTCTGCTTGGCGGATTTGGAGGGTTGGCACATCGTCGACAGCGTCCTCCACTGGCTGCTGGCCATTCATCGGATCAAGGTTGATAGCCCCAACCCGCTGGCCTGGGATCTCGCCTGGCTCGTCGAATTTGGCCTGGTCCCCGTGACGCTCGCCTGGTGGCTGCATCGTCGAAATGGCGGCGATGGAACAGCCCTTTTGTCACGCCCCAGACTGGTCGCGATCCTCATCAGCTCTGTCGCGGCTGGAGGCCAGGCGCTCCGCGGTCCGCCCGATGCAGACACCTCAGCCGTGGTCTTTCGCGACGCCCGGCCCAAGCTGCAAAACGAGAAAATTCTAGCTCAACCTGGTCCAGTTTTCAGGGAGCACGTCGGCCAGATAGGCAATCGGATAAATCATATTTGATCAATAATTATTGGTAACTCGTCATATATGATCTAAAAACTAAGCGCTACCTCCATCTCAGCGCCGACGAATGCAGCCTCATAGTCACGCGCCAGAGCGCCGGAGACGCCGACCTGTCTAAAGGCTTCCCGCCATCCGTCCGACACACGCTGCGCCGTGGTCCGGATGATCTCTCGTGCCTCGGCCTCGGGAATCTCGAAGAACGCGCAGGCTTCCAATGCGAGATGGATCGACCGATCGTGGCCGCCGCCCTCAAGGATCGCCGTTTCGAGATGAGGGTTGCGATCCGGCGCCGGGTTCACGTCGAATACGGGCGACAAGCGCCACCGGCCCGCCCCCACATACAGGAAGCCGTGGTTCTTCAGGTGATCGTCCTTGTTGGACACGAGGATCGTGAAGATCAGACGCCGATAGAGCTCGCGGAAATCCTCAGAGGGATCAGGTGCATAAGCCCGCATGAAATCGACGATCTCTGTATAGGAACCCAGTTCTGCGCCCGTCTTGCAGAGCGCGGTACGCGCAGAGATGTAAGGAATCCGGGCGGATCCACGCCGGTCGAACCGTTTGATCAGCGCCACCGGAAATGGTGTGTCGGCCAACTCCAACCGTGTCTCGGGGGTGCGGATACCGCAGGCGGCCGCCAAGCGCAGCGTCGCGACCTCGACGCGCTCGATCGGCTGCTGATCGTGGACCGAGGTGAATTTCGCCAGCCACAGCGCATCGCTGTCCCTGACATTGGCTTTGGGGCGAGCGCCGCCGGAGCCGCCCGCGCCGGCCAGCGCCTGCATCTCCTCGGGCGAGATCTCCTTGCCTTGCTCATAGGCTCGCGCGATCGCCGTGATGGCTTCCAGATCGACCAGACGCGGAATGGCGTCCGCTGCCTTGCCGCGAATGACCTCGCCCTTGTCATCCAGAAAACGCAACGCGCCTTGCCGGCAGGTATCGTCAGAAAGCGTCAGATATTCGAACTCGCTGAGGCCATTGCCGTAGGTGCGTTCGAGCAGTCTGCGCCCCCAACTGTCCGGCGACGCATCGGCGAAAACGCCCGCCAATGCGTCGCGCATGTTGCCGGGCTGCCCCGAAGTATGGAACGGGCCCACCTCGAGAGGGAAATCGGGCTGTATGGCGAAGGCGCGCGGGTTTTCGATCCACTCTGAACCATAGGCGAAGGTCGAGAACTGCCGTGGCCCGGCATGGGTAAATCGCAATCGGCCCACCGATGTCCGGCCTTCGCCAAGCGCGACATGGGCGACGAAGTCGGCCATCAGAAGGAAGCCCCGTCAGGGTCCACAACGTCCTGCTGATCCTGCTCCTTTTCCGTTTGAGCCTTCTGCTTTTTCAGCCTTGCCGCGAAGGAGCGGCCCCGCCGCGGTCCGTGCGCCGCTGTCAGCGCGAGCCCCAGATCGTCTTTGCGGATATCGATCAGGTCAGCGAGCCGCTCCAGAAGGCCCAGCACAACAAGAATGTCGGCAAGCGTTCCAATAGCGACACCGGGATCACCCCGTTCGAGGCGGGCGATGGAACTCGGCGAGGTTCCCGCGCGCACGGCGAGATCCGCCACGGCTATACCACGCCGCAGACGCGCGTAGCGGATATCCTGGCCCAGTCGTTCCAGTGCTGGCTTCGCCTTGGGGGAACCCATCTCAACCGTTCATATATGACCGAGTGAATTGTATTAATGGTCATATATGACGCATTACGCCCCTAGTCAAGGATTCCGGTCCGTGCCCGCCCGGGCCACAATCACCCCGCTTTTCAAACCTGCGACCGGCGAGCGCGGACTAAGGCGTGACCCGCATGATCTCCGACGCCCGCCGCCCGCCAAGCGTCAACCCCACCAGCACAAGCTTGGCCTCGGGCGATGTGGTCGAAGAGCGCATCGGAGACGAACAGGTCGCACCCGATCGATCGGGTCAATTCCGTCGGGGTTACACCTCGGCGCAAGGCTGCCAAGTCCAGGCGCCGGCACGGGCGGCCCCATAGGAGCCGCGCCACCCGGCGGGACAGCACGCCCGCCCGTCGCTCTCCGTCATCCCACGGTCGCCATTCACTCAACGGCGGCATGATTTGGACAATTATCTTGCGATCATCCCATCATTTGGCCATATATGGACAATGCTGAGGACGCCCTCCGAAATCCTGCAAGACCTTGCGGGGCGCATCAAAGCGCGTCGGGTCGCCTTGGGCTGGCCACAACTGGAGGCCGCGCAGCGGGCCGGCGTCGCCTACCGGACTTGGCGGCGTTTGGAGACCGAAGGTCAAGCCTCGCTGGAGGACATGGTCAAGGCCGCTGTCGCCCTGCGCTGCGAGGATGCGCTGAGCGAGCTGTTTCCGCTCCCTGCGGCCAGTAGCCTCGATGCGCTCCTGGCGCAGCAGGCCGCCAGCGCCGCGACACGGCCGGCGCGTGCGCGCGCGCCCAGGTCACGATCTGCAAAGGCGCCCCGCCCATGAAGCTGGCGCCCGGGACCCCGCTGGCCACCAGCCTGACCTTTGGCGAGGACCAGCCAACTCTGCCCGTCGGCCGGCTGGCTATGGCCGGCGGTCTGGCGCAGCTAGAATGGTCGCCGGAGCTGATCGCCGCGCCGCTCCCCGTTTCGGCCCTGCTCTATCCGCCGGAACCTGGCCTTCATCCTGCGCGCGGCGGGGAGTTTGAAGGTCTGCACGGCTTTCTCGCTGACAGCTTGCCCGAAGGCTGGGGCTCTTTGGTCATGCGACGACGCTTGAGCAAGCTCGGCGTCGCCATCGAGACGCTGAGCGCCTTGGATCGGCTGGCCCTGGTCGGCGACCACGGCCGCGGGGCCCTGACCTACCACCCGGCGACCACGCCGCCGCCGGAGATCGAAAGCCTCGATCTCGACGCCCTGGCCGCCGAGTCGATGGCGATCCTGACCGGCCACGAGGGCGCGCTGGCCGACACCTTGGCCGCCCTGGCTGGCGGCTCGGGCGGCACCAGGCCCAAGGTTCACGTCGGGTTCGACGCCGAAGGGCGGGTCTCGGTCTCTGAAGGCGAGACCGCCTCCGGTCACGAGGCCTGGATCGTCAAGTTCGCCGCGACCAACGATCCTCCCGACATCGGTCCCATCGAAGCGGCCTACGCGGCCATGGCCGAGGCCGCCGGTCTGGCCATGGCCCCCTATCGCCTGCTGGCGTCAAAGACGGGGCCCGGCTATTTCGCCACCCGCCGCTTCGATCGCCCAGAACCCGGTCGGCGCCTGCACATGGTCTCATTGAGCGGCGCGGTCGAGGCGCCGTGGCGCGCGCCCGCAAGCTACGATCTCTTTCTGCGCGCGACCCTCGCCATCACCCGCCATGCTGACGACCTGCATGCCGCCTTCCGGCGCATGGTCTTCAATGTGCTGGCCAGTAATCGGGACGATCACACGCGTCAGCACAGCTACCTGATGGACGAGACCGGGGAATGGCGGCTCGCCCCAGCCTACGACCTGACCTACTCGGCGGGGCCGGGCGGCGAGCACTATCTCGACGTCGAGGGTGAGGGCAAAAACCCGACCCGCGAGCAGGTGCGTGCGCTCGGACGTCGGCACGGCCTGCCCGACCGCCTGATTGGCGCCGTCATCGACGAGGTCCGCGCCGCGGTAGCGGACTGGGGGCGCTTTGCGGAGGAGGCCGGGGTCACGAAGGCTTCGCGCGTAGAGATCTCGGCCGCCCACCATACTGTGGCGGCACACTTCTCGACGCCAGAATAGGCAGCTTTGTCTAGCGGGTCGGAAGGAGACCCAGCTCCGCCGCGATACAAAGCGCGACCACGATTACGGTCTTTGGCCTGGGGCTTACTGCCCGCGACGGGGCGGTGGTGCTCATCGCCCTCACCGTAGGCCTCGCCGCGATCGCTCTGGTGGGCTGGGCGGTGCTGGGCTGAGGCGGTGGCCAGACAGCAAAAAGCCGCCGGACGTCATGCGTCAGGCGGCTTTGAGGTGTCTTGGGTGCGGGGACAGGATTTGAACCTGTGACCTTCAGGTTATGAGCCTGACGAGCTACCGGGCTGCTCCACCCCGCGGCAGATGAGTTGGCGCGTATGGGTGCGCCTTATGTGCTGGCAAGGGATTGATCTGATGAGTTCATCCGTTTGGTAGACCTGGCGGCGACCTACTCTCCCGCGCCTTAAGACGAAGTACCATCGGCCCAGAGAGGCTTAACGACCGAGTTCGGAATGGGATCGGGTGGGGACCTCTCGGCATAACCAC
>Ga0208242_100929_pt1 | contig 10199 bp, 5 predicted proteins | sample SubbioAug_CSW13A_FD_184825 | JGI IMG/M metagenome (GOLD analysis project Ga0208242, IMG submission 184825) | Serpentinite rock and fluid subsurface biosphere microbial communities from McLaughlin Reserve, California, USA - CR12Aug_CSW13A (SPAdes) | ecosystem: Environmental > Terrestrial > Deep... | reverse complement strand
GACCACCAGCGGCCAGCCGCAGGCGGAGCGCACCTGTGCACTGGCGCGCCAGGATGGTCGGCTGGCCTGGGTGACGCTGTCGTGTCACCCGCTGCGAACCGATGCGTCGGCGGCGCCGTTTGCTTTCATGACCCGGCTGCGCGACGTCACCCACGAGCGCGACGCGCTGCGCGCGCTGGCGCGTTCGGAAGAGCGCTGGAAGTTCGCGCTGGAAGGCGCGGGCGACGGGGTCTGGGACTGGGACCTGGGCACCGGCCAGGTGTACTTCTCGAGCCGCTGGAAGCACCTGCTCGGCTATGCAGACGCCGACATCGACAGCACGGCAGAGGCCTTCTTCGCGCGCCTTCACCCGGACGACCGCGAACGCGTCACTGCGAGCCTGATGGACTACGTCGGCGATGGCCAGGGCGAGCTTCAGCTTGAGTTCCGCATGCTGCACCGCGACGGCCGCGAGCGGCAGATCCTGTCGCGCGGCAAGGTGATGCAGCGCACGCCGGATGGCATGCCCACACGCGTGGTGGGCACGCACTCGGACGTCACCCTGCTGCGCGAGGCCGAACGCACGCTGCTGGCCAAGCAGATGGCGGAGGCAGCCAACGCAGCCAAGACCGCGTTTCTGTCTCGCATGAGCCACGAGATCCGCACGCCGCTGAACGCGATCCACGGCTTCGCGCAGTTGTTGAAGCTGCAGCCAGCCGTGCAGTCAGGGGCATGGGGCGGGGTCAGGGACCACATCGATCAAATCCTCCATGCCAGCGATCACCTGAGCGGCCTCATCAACGAGGTGCTGGACCTGCAACAGGTCGAGGCCGGCCAGCTGCGCTTCGTGCTGACCAGCGTGCCGCTCGATGAGGAGGTGCCCCGCATGCTGAACCTCCTGCGGCCGATGGCGGCACGGCATGGCGTCGCGTTGGCGGCGGCGGTTCCAGCGGGCACAGCTGTTCGCGCCGACAGGCAGCGCCTGAGCCAGGTCCTGATGAACGTGCTGTCCAACGCGATCAAGTACAACCGCCCGCACGGCCGGGTGGACGTGCGCGTGCTGCCCGCGGACGACCACGGCATCCTGCTTGAGATTGAGGATACCGGACACGGCATGAGCCCGGAGCAACTGAGTCGGTTGTTTCAGCCTTTCGAGCGCCTTGGCAGGGAAACCTCAGACGTGGAAGGTACCGGCCTTGGGCTTATCATCACCCGTTCCCTGGTCGAAGCCATGGGCGGGCGCCTGTCAATCGACAGCCAGCCCGACCACGGCACCCGGGCAACGTTGCACCTGCCTCGCGCAGACACCGATGCCGGATTGGCCGCAGTTCAAGCCGCAACCTCTCCGGACGGCAACCGCCTCGTCCACCCGGAACCCATGTCACCCGTTTCAACGCCTGACCCGCTGCGCCCGCTGAAGGTGCTGTATGTCGAGGACAACCGCATCAACGCGATGCTGTTCGAAGAGGCCTTGCGCCCATTCGACGAGCTGGACCTGACCGTTGCCGAGGATGGCGACGTGGCCCTGGAGCTGGCTACCGAAGCGCCGCCCGATGTGCTTGTGCTGGATGCGCACCTGCCTGGCATGTCTGGCTTTGACGTGTTGCGGGTGTTGCGCGCGCTGCCGGGCCTGGCGTCGGTGCCCGCCTACATGTGCTCGGCCGATGCCATGCCGGAAGACATCGAACGTGCGCTGGCCAGCGGCTTCTGTGGCTACTGGACCAAACCCATCGACATCGTCGCGGTGACCACAGAGCTGCGAAGGTTGGCCGGGAACATGGACAATCGCACGCCATGAGCGTTGCCAAAGAACCTGCGTACACACACGGCACAGCGCCACGGACGGCCGTGGTGCTTGTCAACCTGGGGACACCGGAAGCACCGGATGCCCCTGCCCTGCGGCGCTACCTGGGCCAGTTCCTCAGCGACACCCGTGTGGTCGAGATCCCGCGACTGATCTGGAAGCCCATCCTGCACGGGATCATCCTGCGCGTGCGGCCACGCAAGTCGGCTGCAAAGTACGCGAGCATCTGGATGAAGGAAGGCTCGCCGCTGCGCGTCTGGACGGAGCGTCAGACGGCACGCATCGAGGGCACGCTGGGCGAGCGGGGACACCGTCTGGTCGTGCGCCACGCCATGCGGTATGGCCAGCCCAGCATCGCATCGGTGCTGACAGACCTGAAATCGCAGGGTGTGGCCCGGGTGCTGGTTGTGCCGCTGTATGCGCAGTATTCGGGCGCCACCACGGCCAGCGTGATGGACGATGTCTTCCGCTGGGGCTTGAACACCCGCCTGCTGCCCGAACTGCGTCACATCAACCACTTCCATGACGACCCTGGCTACATCGAGGCGCTGGCCGCCACGGTGAGGGCCCATTGGCAGAAAGAAGGCCGCACCGGTGTGGGCCCCAAGGGCAAGCTGGTGATGAGCTTTCACGGCATGCCGCATCGCACGCTGTTGCTGGGCGACCCGTATCACTGCGAGTGCCACAAGACCGGGCGGCTGCTGGCGCAGCGGCTGGGGCTGAAGGCCGACGAATACATGGTGACCTTCCAGAGCCGCTTCGGAAAGGCCCGCTGGCTCGAGCCGTATACCGAACCATCGCTCAAGGCGCTGGCCGAGGGCGGCACGGAGCTGGTCGACGTGATCTGCCCGGCTTTTGTCTCGGATTGCATCGAGACGCTGGAAGAGATCGCCATGGAAGCGCGCGAGACCTTTCTGCACCACGGTGGCAAGGCGTTTCATTACATCCCTTGCCTGAATGACCAGCCCGCCTGGATCAGCGCGCTGTGCAACCTGATCGAAAAGCACATGCAGGGCTGGCCAACGCGGCCCGACGACGCCCCGCCGCTGGCTGTGCTGCAGGCGCAGGTCGAGCGCGCCCGCGCCATGGGGGCGCCGCGCTGAGCGGCTTCTGGACGGACGGCGACTGCGCGCAGCGCAGCGTCGTCGATCAAGCCTGCTCGTCGCCCTCAGCACCCGTCTCGGCCAGCTCACCCGGCAGCAGCGCCTGGGTCTGCGGCTCGGGCAACGCCTCGACCTGCTTGAGCGCCCGCCCCATGACGCGGGTGCGCGTCTCGGCCTGCGAGATGGTGTTGCTGGCTTCATCGAGCTTTCTGCGGGTTCGGGCCAGCACATCGCCAAACTTGGCGAACTCGGTTTTGACGGCCCCCAGCACCTGCCACACCTCGGTTGAGCGCTTCTCAAGCGCCAGGGTGCGAAAGCCCATCTGCAGGCTGTTGAGCGTGGCCAGCAGCGTGGTGGGGCCTGCCAGCATCACCCGGCACTCGCGTTGCATGGCCTCCATGAGGCCCGGGCGGCGCAGCGCCTCGGCGTACAGCCCTTCCGTGGGCACAAACAGGATGGCGAAATCGGCGGTGTGGGGCGGGGCCAGGTACTTGTCCCGGATGGTCCGCGCTTCCAGCCTCAGCCGCTGTTCGATGGCTTTGGCGGCCTGCTCGATCGCAGCCACATCGGCGCGATCCTGGGCTTCCAGCAAACGCTCGTAGTCATCGCGTGGAAACTTGGCGTCGATGGGCAGCCACAGCGGCTGGTCGTCGCCGCCGCGCCCAGGCAGGCGCACCGCGAACTCCACCCGCGCGCCGCTGCCCGGCACGGTCTCGACGTTCACGCCGTACTGCTCAGGCGTGAACACCTGCTCAAGCAGGCCGGCGAGCTGCACCTCGCCAAAGATGCCGCGGGTCTTGACGTTGTTCAGCACGCGGTTGAGCGAGCCGACGTCGCTCGCCAGCCGCTGCATTTCACCCAGGCCCCGGTGAACCAGCTCGAGCCGCTCGGCAACCTGCTTGAAGCTCTCGCCCAGGCGCTGCTCGAGTGTGGCGTGCAGTTTCTCGTCGACGGTCTGCCGCATCTGCTCCAGCTTCTTTTCGTTGTCGGCCTGAAGCGACTGCAGGCGCTGATCCACGGTCTGGCGCACCTCGGTGAGCCGCCGGTCATTGGCCTCGGACAGCGCCCGCAGCTGCACGCCCAGTTGGTGGCCGCTGTCTCGCAGCCCATCGGCCAGCGCCTGCTGGAAGGTGGCAAGCTGCACCCTGAAGCTGTCGAGCTGCTCGTTTTGCGTGCGCGCGGTGTCGCCCTGCTGGTTCAACAGGGTCTGCTGAAGCAGGGCCAGCGTCTGCCCGAGCTCTTGCCGCGTCCCGCTGGCGCTGCGCGAGAGTTCGTCGCGAAGCTGCCGCTCGAGCTGGGCTGTGGCCTGCGTGAGCTGCGTCTGCCAGGTTGAAGCGAGCTGCGCCAGCGCTTCTGACGCGTCCGCCGCGCCGTGTGGGCGGCGCAAGGCCAGCCAGAGCAACAGCGCACAGTTGACGACGAGCAAGCCGATGGTGATCCAGTTCATGCGGACGATTGTCCCAGACGTGACGGAGTACCGATTCGTGAGGCCACCGCGGGTGCCCCCCGATTCATGCGTGGCCCGGTGTTGCCGAATAGCTTTGCATGCGGCGTCCGCGCGGGGTCGCGCCCGCCCACCCGAAAGGAACCACCATGTACGGCCTGGTGAACCGCGCCATCGAGCAACTGGTTGAGTCCCTGAAAGGCCAGGAGGGCTGGCGCCGTGTCTGCGCAGCGGCCGACTGGCCCGACGAGGGCTTTGTGGCGATGCAGACTTACGACGACGCGCTGACCTACCGGCTGGTGGGTGCAGTGAGCGCCGAGCTCGGGATGCCGTCCGACGATGTGCTTCGGGCATTCGGAGCGTACTGGATCTTGTACACAGCCGAGGAGGGCTATGGCGACATGCTGGCCATGTGCGGGAGCGATCTGCGCAGTTTTCTTGAAGGCATGAACCGGATGCACGCCCGGGTCGAGGCCACCATGCCGCACATCCGGCCGCCCCACTTCGAGGTCCACGCGGGCGAAGACGGCTCGCTGACACTGCACTACGAGTCAGAGCGCGAGGGGCTGGCGCCCATGGTGGAGGGGCTGATCACGGGCTTGGCCAGACGCTTCGGGCACGGCGTTCGCATCGACCATGTCCGTCGGCGTTCGCCCGAGCAGGGATGCGACGTGTTCGTCATCCACCCCCTGGAATGAACCCGGCATGAAGCCGGCGCCCTCCGCCACCCTGCCACCGTGCCCGGTGCTTGCCGGTGCGGCGTTCGAGGCCGCCTTTCCGTTTCATGTGTTGCTGGACCCGGCGCAACGCGTCTGGGCCGCCGGTCAGGGCATCCAGCGCGCGGTACCGGGCTTGAAGCCTGGGGAGATGTTGCATGACTGGCTGCTGCCTACCCGGCCTCGTGGCATGGATCAAGGCCGCGACTGGCGCGCTTTCGATGGGCTGTCGGTGGTGCTGCGCGGCCGCAACGCGCCAGAACCGATGTTTCGCGGCCAGTTGTTCACACAGGGCTCAGACGGCAGCACCTTGCTGCTGCTGACGCCAATCGTGACCCGGCTGGACGACCTGCGCCAGCTCGGCCTGCAGCTCGGCGACCTGGCCGTGCACGACGCCACGGGCGACATGCTCTTGCTGCAGCAGGCCTTGCAGACCTCGCTCGACGACGCGCAGCGGCTGGCGCAACGCCTGCGGACGCGCGGCCAGCAGCTGCAGTGGATGACGGAGCTGTCTGGCCATGGCGTGGCCTACTTCGACGGCGATGGCGCGCTGCTGCAACACAACCCGCTGTTCACCCGCCTGCTGGACTGGCCGGGTGGCGCGGCCGCGCCGACCGGCATCGACGCCGTCACCACACACCTGCACGCCTTGTTGATCCCGACCGATGCCGATCGCATGGATCTGGCTGCGCTGGCCGACGCGGACGCGCAGGCACAGGCCGCGGCCTCGCCCGCGCCCCCGCCTGCGCTGGTGGTGATGACCCGCGGTGGCGCGCACCTGCGGCTGCGTTACCGCAATGCCGGGAGCGACGCCCACGTGTTGTACATCCGCGATGTCACAGCCGAGACCCAGCTGGACCGGATGAAGACCGAGTTCATGACCACGGCGGCACACGAGTTGCGTACCCCGATGACCAGCATCTACGGCTTCAGCGAAATGCTGGTCCAGCGCGAGCTGCCGCCGGACAAGGTGCGAACCGTGGCCGAGACCATACACCGGCAGGCATCGTGGATGGTGTCACTGCTCAATGAGGTGTTGGATCTCGCCCGCCTCGAAGCCCGTCAGGGCAGCGACTTCGTGATCGAGCCGGCGCCACTGGCTGAGTGGATCGACGAGGTGACGACGGGCTACTGCGACGCCGCCGCACAAGCCAGGCTGCAAGTGCAGCTGGACGCGGGGCCGCAGGACTTGCTGATTGACCGGCTGAAGGCGGGGCAGGCGCTCGGCAACGTGCTGTCCAACGCGTTCAAGTACTCGCCGCAAGGCGGTCCCGTGAGCCTGCATGTGCACGCGCAGGCTCAGGGCGACCGCGCAGGCGTGGCCTTGCGCGTTCGCGACTGTGGCATCGGCATGACCGATGCCCAGCTCGAACGGGTCTTCGAGCGCTTCTACCGCGCCGACCCGTCCGGCAACATTCCCGGCTCAGGGCTCGGCATGAGCCTGGTGCAGCAGATCGTGCACCTGCACGGTGGCACGGTGCTGGTCAGCAGCCAGCCGGGCCGCGGCACCGAGGTGACGCTGTGGCTTCCAACGGCTGTCAATAGAAGTTGACGACCAGCTGGAACTGGGCTGTCGCCCTGCCCCGCTTTTGCTCGGGCACCTTGTCGAGCGCGTAGGCCAGTGTGACGCGCGTGCTGGTGTGCGGGCCAAACGCAGCATTGAGGCCCCAGCCAACGCTGGTGAGGTGTTCATGGCCGCGCAGTGTGGTGGCGGGCGGGCGGAAGGGCCTGACGTCTCCGTGGTCGACAAACGCGAAGCCGGTGGCCGTGAGCAGGGGGCCGGCTGTACCGAGCTGCGTCTGGCCGATGGGGTGCTGCAGCTCAAGCGACGCGACGTAGCCGGTCTCGCCTGACCAAGTGCCCAGAGGGTAGCCCCGCACCGAGCCTTCGCCACCGATCACGAATTGCTCGCTGGACGGCAGCATGGCCATGCTGGTGTGCTGGAAGGACACGGTGCCCGTTGTGACCCATCCTTCGGACAGCGTGTGCTGTCGGCGCAGCCAGCCGCGGCCGTGGTGGTAGCGGCTACGGTCCACCGCGTACTCGCGGCCGGTCGTGTAGGCATAGTTGGCCAGCCAGAAGCCGGCGTTGTCCAGCCACTGCCACTCGGCGCCCACGGTGCCATCGCGGGAGTCCGCGCGCTTCACCAGCAGGCCTGCGATGTGGTTGTCGGTTCGCCGGTCTCTGGCCGACACCAACAGATCAAACTGGGCCTGGCGGTTGATCAGCAGCGGCTGCCGCACAGACACGATTGCGCTGTTGGATTTGCCGGTGATGTCCAGCGTCTTGTAAGGGCCGAAACGGATCTGGGTGTTGTCATCGTAGTAGCCCAGGCTGAACCGACCGCCCGTGCGGTTGAAGGGAAAGGCATAGGCAACGGCGTAGCTCTGCTGACCACGCGACTGCGTGGTCGTCAGCGATGCCTCGTCACGGAAACCCAGCAGGCTGCGGTTGTAGTAGCCGACGCTGGTGCGCAGCTCGCCCGTGCTGCCGCTGCCCACGTTGTCATACGCCACGCGCAGCAGGTGCCGGGGCGGCTCGGCGACGTTCATCACCACATCTGTTGTGCCGAAGACGGCGCCGGGCTTGAGCTGGGCCTGCAGTTGGGCGTCGTTGGTGCGGTTGAACCACAGCATGTGGTCCTCCAGCACCGGCAGGCTCACGAGCTGCCCTGGCTGCAGGCCGATCCGGTTGCGGACGTAGTCGGCATCGGTGTGGGCTGCGCCCAGCACCTGCACGTCGCCGACGCGGCCTTCCACCAGACGGATCTGGACGACGCCGCCGGCCACGTTCTGCGGGGGCAGCACCGCGCGGGCCGTCACGACACCGCGGTCGCGGTAAGCGGCATTGATGTCTGCCACCACGGCCTGCACGTCGGCCAGCGTGCGCCCTGTCCCTTTGATGCGCTCGGCATAGCCGGTCAACTCTGCTTCGGTGAAGATGGCCGATGCGGTGAAAGACACCTCGCGCACGTCAAACCGAACCGACGTGTCACCCGCGGGCGACGCGGCCGGAGCGGGCGACTGCACCGCGGGCTGGGCGGCCCGCTGCTGTTCTGCGCGCTCGATCATGCGGCGCCGTTCGTCGTCTTCGATGCGCCGCTGCTGCAAGGCCGCCGGATCGACGGTCTGCGGCAACACCACGGCCATGGCGGGCCAGGCGGCCAGCGTCAGGGCCAACCAGCCCAGAGTCGGGAACGTCTTCACTCGCATTGTTGTGCTCCATCCGGGCAGTTGGACTGACCGCTTTCTGATTGAACGCCGCCTTCGGCGGCCACGGTCACGCTGCCTGCTGGTCGGCCCACCACGGGCGTTGTGCCCCGCGATGCATCCGCCCACCGGCTTTCTGTCAGCACGTTGTTGGATTCTTCCACTGCGCTGGTGTTGTTGCCCCTGTCAGACAGCACCTCGTGGGTGACCCGACGCCCGACGGCCCACGTGTCTGTGGCCACGTGGTTGGTGAACACACCCAGGGTGAAGGGTTTGCCGCCGCTGTACAGCTGCACGTCGGCATCCTTCAGGCGCAGGCCGGTCTGGTCGATGAGCAGGCTGGTCTGCGGGTTGCGCAGCGTCAGCGTGCGGCTGACGTCCATCTCGTTCACCCAGAACTCGCCAGCTGGCACGCGCAGCGCGCCGGTGACGGTCAGGATGCTGTCGAGCCTGAACGCGGTCGGCGAGCTGAACGAGGCGTCGATCACCGACGCGCGGGCGCCCTCCCATCCTGTGAGTGCCCCGCCGTGCGCATCAGGCCCCGTGCCCACCACGGTTGCAGCGATGCGGTCGCTGGCGGCAAAGAAACCGCCACCCACCTGCACCGCACCCAGCTGAACGGAGACAGGCGCGGCCACCTGCACATCCGAGGTGCCCGACACCTGCTGCAAGTTGACCAGACCGGTCTCGGCGCGGATGAACACGCTTTGATCCGGATTGGCCGTGCCGAGACCGGTGCTGACCACGCTGTCGCCGATGATGTCACCCTGCGCGGTGAGCAGCACGCGGTTGCCCGCCTGGATGCCGACGATGTCGATGTCGCCTTCAAAGGCCAGGTCGACCACGCCACCCGATGTGGCGCTCACGCGGCGCGTGGCCACGTCGAGGGGGTCGTTGCCCACGCCCAGGGCGCCCTGCAGTGTGACCTGCGAAGTGGCGCCGCCCATGGCGGTGATGTCGGTGCGGGTGTCGCCGTTGTCCAGGATGCGGCCAGCCGTGCTCACGACGCGCACCGCATCCGCACCGTCGCGGCCCGATGTGATGCCGGTGATCAGGGCGTCGCCGACGGTCTCGATGTCGACGCTGCCCAGGTCAACTCGCATGCGTGCGGCGTCCACGCCGTTGCCGGCGTCGTCCATGCGCAGCGTGTCGGCGCGAACACGCAGGCCCTGCGTGGTGACATGCAGGTCGGCCTGGTCGGTCAGGCGCATGGCGCCACCTGCGGTCAGCGACATGGGTCCGACAGACGACACCACGCCGTCGATCGTCATGTCGGTCGACGAGCCCAGGCTCAGCGCATCGCCCGACTGGATCGAGCCGATGTTGAGCCGCTCGCCAGCCGGCGCAAACAGGTGCACCCCCTGCCCTGGCGTCGTCGCGAAGGCGTTGACGCGGCCATCTGCGTTCACCCCCACGTCGAGCGCGTTGTCCATCGCCCCGATCGAACCCGTGCGGGCGGTCAAGGTCATGCTGCGGCTGCGGATGTTGGTCTCGGGCACCACAGTCGATTCGCCAACATGCGCGTCGACCAGCGAGCCGTCGGCCACCAGCGTCACATCCTGTCTGGCGTAGATGGTGTCGACGGCGAGGTCGTCCTGCGCATCCAGCGAAATGTCGCCTGCGGCACGCGCGATCAGGTTGCCATTGACGTCGATGCGCATGGCGCCTGTCACCTCGCCCTCGAGGTTGACCACACCGATGCCGCCGTTGGCAGCCTCGAGAATGACATTGCGACCGCTGACGTTGGTGGTGCTGCCAGATGCCGCAGCATTGATCAGCGCACCTGCCGTCTTGATTCGCACATCGCCAGGGGCGCTGACCTGATCCACACGCAGGTCCTGCTCCGACCCGATGAGCACGTCGCCCGTGCCGGCCGAGGCAAACAAGGCGCCTGCGCCCACCACCACGTTCACGGGGCGGGGCCGCGTGATCAGGATCTGGTTG
>Ga0208242_100928_pt1 | contig 10207 bp, 11 predicted proteins | sample SubbioAug_CSW13A_FD_184825 | JGI IMG/M metagenome (GOLD analysis project Ga0208242, IMG submission 184825) | Serpentinite rock and fluid subsurface biosphere microbial communities from McLaughlin Reserve, California, USA - CR12Aug_CSW13A (SPAdes) | ecosystem: Environmental > Terrestrial > Deep... | reverse complement strand
CATGTGTGATTTGATGATCGCAAACATGCCTTTTTCAAACTCCATCCCTGATTCTACACCCAACTTAATGGTCTGCATCATTTTCTTCGTTAATGAAGCTTCAGAAACACTTTTCCCTTCAAAGTCAACGTACAAGTGTTTTAATCCTTCAATATAGGATTGTAACTTCTTACCTTCAATCCCCTTTTCAGCCATTTCATTAAGAGCACGAGCACATCCTTCATAATTGGCGTTGGAAAGATTTGCCATAAAGTTAAATAAGCCATACCGTATTTTATCACTCACATGAGCAATGGCTCCAGTATCAATAAAGTAAAACGTGTTATCTTTATAAATCATGTTTCCTGGATGCAAGTCACCATGAAAGGTTCCTGTGTGATACATGTAGAAACCATGAAGTCTGAAAATTTCCAGTAAATCATCATTGCTTAACACTTTTTTAGGTAAGATGTCATCCACTGTTGGACCATCCAGAAATTCAGAGACCAGTATCTTCTCACTTGAAAGTTGTTCATATAGTTTTGGAAACGCTAATCGTGATAAGTCAAATCTTTCTTTGTGTTGTTCGTGAATGCTTCTTAAGATTTTGCCATTCTTGATTTCATTATTTAAATCAAGTTCAGCTAAAGTGTATTCCTTGATGTAATCAATGATCCCAATCGGATCGGCTACCTTAGCCAGTTTAGGGTAGACAAAAATCGCTAATTTCATTAAACGATGCAATTTTCTAACATCGTTTTCAAAGTCTTTAGTGAAGTCTTTTTTAATGAGTTTAATCACGACTTCATCTTTATTCTTAAGTCGTGCTCGATGCACTTGTCCCACTGAAGCACTTCCTAAAGGATGTGGATCAATCCATTCAAATTGATCTCGCCACTGAGGTGTGGTGTATGCTTCAATTAAGGCCAAAGCATCTTCTGAAGGCAATGGTAAGGTTGAACTATAGAGTTGAGCTAAATGGGTGCATTGTTCACTCGAAAGAAAGTCAACACGCAAAGCAAAGGTCTGTGCAATTTTGACTGCCAATAACCCTTTCTTTTGAATGACTTCTAAGTTCGCTTTTTTCTTCGAGAATATCATCATCATTAAATGAATAAAACTCAATGCATTCATAGCTCTTCCTCACTCTAGACTAAGTGTATCATAGTGGTTTAATAAAGATAAAGAAAACACCTGGCATTGACAGGTGTTGTGGTTATGGTTGCATTGCTCCAAAGAGCACTAACCAGGCTAAGACAGATTTGGCTGCTAGAGACAAGACAATGTATGTTCTTTCTCCATACAAGTAATCTTTCCATTTGCCTACACCCAAGTATTGAAGAATCATGTTGATTGGGAATGTGTTAAAGGCGACAAAATAGGTACCAACAATGGCCCATACAAACCAAGGAATTTGATCTAAGGTTGCACTAGAACCACTCATGTACATGATAATTGCAATCCATGGTGCCAATCCTGCCACTGATCCCCAAATGAATGGACCCCAATTAACATTTTTCTTATCCACTCCTGCATTCAAGAGTTCCATGTCTAAACCAAAGAGGTTCATAGAAGCATTGATGAGGAAAATGAGAATAAGCGTCACGACATCATAGATTCCAAACAAGGTTGCGATGAGTACAATCATGATGGAGGAAGATAAAGCATATTCAAACCATCTAAATTGGTTAACCCCACGTTTTAAATCATTGGTATAACGATCTTTGGATAAGACAATTAAAAAGTGTGCTACAGCTGAAATGAGTAAGAATGAAGCCACAAGAACACCAAATGGTAATTCAAACAAATCTTTCGTCGCTGTGGCTAAAGACATCGTGGTGGTATCAAAGAATTGATATGTTTGTGTGATGGTTGGGGTGAAACGTGCAATACGCTCAAATCCAATCGTCGCAAGAAACAACATTCCCAAACCTTGAACCAAATGAAAGAAACCCATAATCAAATTAAATCGTCTTAATTTTACAAATTTGTCTTGAGTCATACCCTTTCTCCTTTGAGAGTTGAGTCTATTGTATGATTTCTAATGCAATTAAACAACTTAAGTGCCTTAACTATTAATACTCTGTCATCACTCTTTAAAAATCATCACTTTCATTTCAATGCCTTGACTGTTTTTCATGGGGTGTCGTGGTACATTTTCTCCCCCTCTTTGATGTATTAAATAGGCCCCATACGCTAAAGCACATGCATCAAGGATGTCTGAGTGGTACTTGATTGGAAACCGCTTTTGGGCAGTCACTAATCCAGATTCAAGAGAAGGAGCATGGTGAAGTAAAAGATCATAGCGTTCTTTTCTTCCTTCTATCGTATGTTTCGATGAGTTTAATGGGTGTTGATTCAATCGTTGAAAAACAAGCTCAGGAAAAGATTCATGAACATTCAGATTGGGATATTTCAATACAAAGGTATTGGCCAGTTTAATCAAAGGGAGTAAGTGATAGGATTGAAGACTTAATCCTTTGTTCATGATGGTGCGGTGCATTTGATTGGCTTCATCATAAGAATGAGCCTCCCATGTTTGTAAAGCAGGAACATTAAACACACTTGATGCCTTACCTTTCATGAGTTGTCTTAGTTGTGGTTCTGGACGAAGATCATTACTGGAAGATGGACATCCTAAAGGGATATCCATTAAGATTAATCCCATTTCATCCTTAAGGCATTCTAAATCTGGACTTAACCCTATCTTTACATGATTATCCACGATCTTCGCGATCATCACTTCACCTTGACATCCATCTACACCGATCATAAGGGACACCTCTTGACACACCTTGTTGTTCATGATTAAATAACACCAGTATACTAGAAAATGAGGATGTTTATGAATCAAGCACTCTATCTTATCACCTTTTCATTATTAGGGTTTTCTGCAATCAAAAGTATGAATAAAACCAAACTTGCTTTAAAGAAAGCATTTAAAAGCTTTGAGGCCATGCTTCCACAAATCTTAACCATCATTTTAGTGATTGGTGTGGTCATTGCAGCACTATCACCTGAACAAATTGCTTCTATCATGGGGTCCAATTCAGGATGGTTCGGTGTCCTTATCGCATCTTTGATTGGAGCGATCACTCTAATGCCTGGTTTTGTGGCTTTTCCATTGGCAGCCACTTTACTTTCTCAAGGGGCAGGACTTCCACAAATCGCCGCCTTTATCTCCTCTTTAATGATGGTAGGATTTGTCACCTTACCACTAGAAATGCAACACTTTGGAAAGAAGGCAGCCTTACTTCGCAATGGTTTGGCTTTTATCTTTTCATTTGTGGTGGCAATCATCATGGGGGTGGTCTTAGGATGAAACTAATACTTAAACGCTATCGTATGGTCTTGTTGATGATCGTGGTTTATACGATCCTCTATTTTAGTTTTAACCCTTTATTTATTCCTGCTGTGAGTGGATCGATTCGTTCTTTAACTGAGTTGCTTATCGTCGTTCCACCTATTTTCATTCTGATTGGACTGCTTGATGTATGGGTAGAAAGAGAAAAGATGATGAAGCTGATGGGTCCAGAATCTAAAGGGTTAGGCTTACTCATTGCCTTCTTATTAGGATCTGTGGCGGCAGGGCCATTGTATGCTGCTTTCCCAGTCGCCATCACCTTACTTAAGAAAGGATCTTCCTTTAGAAACGTCTTAGTTCTTTTAGGAGCGTGGTCAACAACGAAGATACCCATGTTGATGTTTGAAAGTACTTCTATGGGTCTTTCTTTTACCATCACACGCTTTGTGATTAATTTGTTTGGAATCATGGCCATTGCCTTGATTTCAGAGAAGTTACTCAGTGAAAAAACCATATTAACCATCAGTGAAAAATTCTCTCAATCTTAATGATATCCTTAAAATAACGGATTAGCATTGTGTTTAAGCCCTTTCCTTGATAGACTAAACCTTGTGAGGTCCAATATGAAAAAAATCGTGCTTGGTTTAGTGTTTATCTTGTTTAATTTCAATCTTACTCTTGGAAATGTCATCATTAACCTGATTCCTTCTTTCATTGGTTATTACTTCATCATGAATGCATGTGTCATCTTAGCTGAAAAGACACAAAATGAGCATTATCTTGAAACACGTAAAATGGCATTGTTGTTGTTTGTGATTAACTTATTCACCTTTGTATTGGATTTAATTGGCTTAAGTTCAGTCAATCCATACTTCTCTGCTGCGATTGGCACTCTTAATCTTATCTTATCCTTGGTCTTCTTATCTCGCTTAACCCAAAGCATTACCACAACCACACCCTTTGATTTAGATGAAGCTTGGATCACTAAACTACGTTCCTTGTTCAAATGGATTGTTGTCTTGGATATCCTTGGTTTTGTTTTATTGATTGTCCCTGTGATTGCCTTGATGGTGCTTGTTGTTGCGATGGTCTTCCATGTGCTCTACATCATTCAAATCAATCAACTTAATCAAAGACTGGATCCTGAATACCTTTAAACCAAATGAAAACGAGCACTATGCTCGTTTTTTAGTCTAATAGAAGTTTTGTGGTATAGCGATTACGTGGATGTTCATGACAAGCTTGTGAACATGATCCTTGATTGGCAATTTCACTTTCTAAGCTGCAAATGATTTGCTTATTGCAATCAGGATTGGCACAATTAATATAGCGCTCACAAGGTTCTCCTGTAAAATAGTCCTTTCCTACAATCACATGCTCCACTTGATTGATGGGCACACTGATGCGTTCATCAAACACATAACACAATCCATCCCACAGTTGTCCTTTTGCAATAGGATCTTTGCCATAAGTGACGATGCCACCATGAAGTTGTGCTACATCATCAAACCCTTCACGTTTCAACCATCCACTGAATTTCTCACAACGAACTCCACCCGTGCAATAGGTGATGATTTTCTTGTCTTTAAACTCGTCTTTGTGCTCTCTAATCCATTGTGGCAGTTCTCTAAAGGTTTCAATATTAGGACGGATGGCCCCCTTAAAATGACCTAAATCATATTCATAGGTGTTTCGTGCATCAATCACTATAGTTTGAGGATCTTGAAGACGCTTATAGAATTCACTAGGCTCTAAATAGTCACCCGTGATTTCTAATGGATTAACATCATCTTCAAGCGAGAAATTAACCAACTCATTTTTAATCTTGAGTTTGAGTTTCTTAAAAACATGGCCTTCACTTTCATCAATCTTAAATACGATGCCTTTAAAAAGATCATGCTTTTGCATGATATCCATGTAGGCTTGTGTGTCTTCAATCAACCCTGAAACGGTACCGTTGATCCCTTCATGGGTAATATAAATGCGTCCTAACAAATTTAAAGACTGACACAATGCTTTGTGTTCTTCTTTCAATGCGTTAGGATCTTCAATTGTGGTGTAATGATAATAAAGTAATACGTGGTACATATAAACATCCCTTCTTAACGTATTCAGTTTAGCAATACTCACAACGAAACTCAATCAAGATACCCAAAAGAAAACCTTAGTATGATCTAAGGTTAATGAATGAGTATGGAGTATAGAGGTGTAAACAACGCAATGGTAATCACATTGGACAAGAAATTAACCATGTGATTATCCATCCAACGCACGCCTGAGATGAGCACATCACTGGAATGATGCATGATTTCCACAATTTCATGACTGGTTGTTTTGAATTTAGCTTGAAAGAGTTCCCCTAAGATGGAGTCCACTAATGATCCACCAAATCCTGCAAAGGTAAAAAACACACCCATCACAAAGGATAACAGTGTCCAACCATTCATCGAGATGATCACCGGAAGAGAGATGAGGGTTATGAACAACGAACCAAATAAAGAAGCAATTAATCCTAACCATGTCACTCCACCCGATAAACCACTGGTCATTGTTTGACGTTTAATGATGGTCCAAGGCGTTTCTAGTGAGAGAGTGCCGATTTCTGAAGCCCAAGTGTCGGCTGTGGCGGTAGCCATAGAAATGATGGCTAACGCAATAATCACATTGGAAGGATTGAAGTAATAGACAAGACTTGCAATACCCAACCAACTGCCATTAGCCAGTACATTCACCCAACGTCGAGGTTCATGATCTTTAACACACTCCTTAATGTTAGGGATTAAGCGAATAATGACTTTGTTGATTAACAAAGATGAGAAAAGAAATGAAAGCATTAAGATATAAAACAAAAGATGTCCATATCCAAGCACAATAAAACCTAACATTAAGGATGCAAAAGCACCTGAGCGTGTCAGTTTTTTCATTTTATAGAGGATTAGGACTAATCCTAAATTAAAGATCAAAGAAAATAAAACCATATTACACCAACATGAGAAGATAACTCATCAGTGACACCCCAATAGGTAAGGTTAAGTTATCAAAACCATCCTTGGTATAGAGTTCTAATCCAGTACTCACGACTCCAATAAGCAAGGCTTTAACACCCCACCATGCATCCCCCATTGAAGCAAAAACAAAGCCTGAAATCGCAAATCCAAAGAAGAACACCATGAGGGAACCTTCAATCGACTTTACACTGGAACCGATGATAAGTTTGGTTTTCCCAAACTTCGCTCCTACCACTGCCGCAAATCCATCACCATATCCCATGGTGAGAATACCAATAGCGCCGATGACTTCAAGACCACTGGTAAAGTTAGCCAATGTCAAGACTAACAGTGAGATGGCATAATAGACGGTGCCTAAATCTTTCTTCGATCCATCTCGCTCCATGGCTTTAAAGGTTTGATTTTTATATGAATAGTAATTAATTACCACAAATGCTGCTGGGGTAATAGCCGCAAACCACACATTATCAAAGAAAAACATCGCAATGAACCACCAATTCGAAACCATGATATGAATAAACTTACGTGATGATTCCCCATCCAACACTTTCAACGTGCTTAATAATGTACTTAAACCAATGACCACAAACACAAATCCAAACGATGCCCCCAATCCAATCCAATTATTCATCATCCAATCGCCCTTTCCCTTTGTGCTTGACTCACAATCTGTTTCACTTGATTCTGCAGGGTTATGAAGTTTTTCACTCTGCATCGCTGACTTAAGCAATCATAGTTCGCTTCTCTCACCGCATTGAGAATGCCTCGATAGTATACAATAGCTTGGGTCATGGAAACCAGTGCATCGTCATCATAATATTTTAAATCTTGAATTGCATTATCATAAAACGTTTCAGCCAATCCCGCCAGTCGCTCCCACACCTGAATAAACGCCTCATTCACCTTCTTGGTTTGTATGGCTTGCATAACGTCATCATTCAATTCATCTTTAGGAAGATAGATTCTAGACTTCTGATGGTAATCCTCACCCACATCTCGTAAGATGTTAGTGATTTGCATGGCATAACCAAGTTCAATCGCACTTGGTGTGATTTGCTCATGATGTTCACTTGCAAGAATAGGGAGTAACATTAAACCCACACTGCTTGCAACATGATAACTGTATTTCAATAATGCTGCTTCATCTTCAATGCCATCAAAGACAATGTCCATTTCCTGTCCAACTATCATATCTTTGAATGGTTGAAGTGGAATACTAAAACGTTGTACGGTATCCGATAAAGCATAAAGGATGGGTTGAGTCTCATCCATCTGTGAGAGTTGATCAATGGCCGAAGCAAACGTATACAGGGTTTGCAAATCTTCATCCTCATCGATCGCATCATCCACGACACGACAAAACCCATACACTGCATACACTCCTTGACGTTTATGAAGAGGCAAATCTTTAAACGCCATATAGAAGGATTGAGAGTGTTTCTTAATAATGGCTTCACATTGTAGATACGCTTGGCTCAATTTCATGTCAAAAGTATAGCATACCCCTTATCACTTGTCTTACAATAGACACAGGAGAAACGTATGAAAAAAGTGATTATTGTGGGAGGGGGCATTGGCGGTTGTGTCAGTGCCATTAAACTTAAACATCATGGCTATGATGTCACCCTCATTGAAAAAAACAGCAGTCTAGGTGGTAAGATCAATCAAGTCAAAAAAGATGGTTTTACCTTTGATATGGGTCCCACCATTGTGATGATGCCTCACATGTATGATGAGGTGTTTACCTATGTTGGAAAGAATCCAGACGACTATTACACCAAAACACAACTGAATCCCATTTATAATGTGTATTTCAGTAAAGAAGACAAAGTGGAAGTGAACACTGATTTGGTGCATTTGACCCGCTTTCTTGAAAGCATGGGTGAGCAAGAAGCTTCTGGTTATTTTAGATACCTGAATGACATTTATGAGCGTTATGTGGTGGCTAAAGAACATTTCTTAGAGAAAACCTTCAATCATCCAAAGGATGTGTTCAATCTCAAAACCTTATGGAATGGTTTAAAACTCAAAACCTTTGATACAGCTTATCATTCTGTATCCAAGTTTGTAAAAAGTGACAAACTAAGAAAGCTTTTAAGCTTTCAAACGCTCTATATCGGCATATCCCCTTATGTGGGACCATCCATTTATTCCATCATTCCTATGGTTGAAACCCTGTATGGCATATGGTTTTTCAAAGGAGGAATGTATGGGTATATTCAAGGCATAGAAAAACTGATGAAAGAAATGGGCATTAAGATCATGCTTAACACCCAAGTGGATGAAATCTTCATTAGCAACAAACAAGCCAAAGGGGTGGTTGTGGGTGAAGATATCTTATGTGCAGATCTTGTCATCAACAACACTGACTTTCCTTATGCCATGAAGCATTTAATTAAGAATGAAAAGCATCGACCATCCTACACGAATAAAAAATTAGAGAAGATGGATTATTCCTCTTCAGCCTTCATGATGTATTTAGGACTTAACAAGAAACTCGATCACTTAAACGTACACAACCTCTATTTATCCCCTGATTTTGAAGGCAACATCAAAGACATCTTTAACGCCACCTTACCTCCAACTCCATCCATGTATTTCTATGTTCCATCTAAACTGGATCCATCCTTAGCACCAGAAGGACATGAAACCCTGTATGTGCTTGTGCCAATTCCTTCTCTAAAGGGATTTAAACAAAGTTGGAATGAAGAGTTAATTCAAACGTATCGACGTGAAATTTTAGATCGCATCGCCAGTGAAGGCATCATTGAAAACCTAGAATCACACCTTGTGAGTGAAACCATCCTCACCCCTAAGGATTGGGAAGAAAAAGTGCATGCCCATTATGGAGCCACCTTTGGTTTAGCCCCAACCTTAAGACAATCCAACAATTTTAGACCTCAACCTAAGTTTAAAGGTTTAGACCATTTCTATCATACAGGATCTTCCATCCATCCTGGGGCAGGCATTCCCATTGTGATGATGAGTGCTCAGTTGTGTGTCAACGAAGTCTTGAAATATGATCCAAACACACAAAGCAATGTGTGCAGTGTTTTTGCTAAAGAAGTTGAAAACGCTTAACTTGTGAAGACTGAACACAGTCTTCTTTTTTTTACTTAAAAAGAATAAAAAATTCACAAATACCACTATACATTCGTGATAAAAAGGAGTATATTCATTGAGTGTGAATCAACACAAAAAAAAATCACCCTAGTTATCCTCTCAATTCAACTTGTGAATTATTTGTCAAAAAGGTTTACATTTGTGAATAAGGTGGTATACTATTTATATGTGAGACATTTCACAAGAAAGAGGACGTTATGTTAGAATCCATTACTTATGCTATTTCAAACTTCACTCATGATATCACCAAATTCATGATCTACATCATGGAAATCATTGGGTTATTCATCATCATTTACTCCTCTGTATTAACACTGACTCGTTTTGTGAAACTCAAATACAATCAAACATCCACTGATATTCGTATCCGCTTAGGTCGTGGTATCTCATTCGCATTAATGTTTTATCTCGCAGCCGAGATCTTACGTCTTATCCTTATTCGTGAGTATAAAGACTTGTTTATTGTTGGAGCCATCATTGTCCTGCATGTCATTGTCACTGTGCTCATCGCATGGGAAGTTTCTCACTCCCTTCATGTCATGAAGGAAGAGCGTGAGCTTGATCATGATTGTGTTGACTAAATCATTCTAAAAACAGTAAAGACATGTTGCCATGTCTTTTTTAATATTATGAATAAATATTTCATTTATTTCAATGGAGAAGTAATTCGATAATGTCCTACAATCTCTGAAGAAGACTTTTCTAAAATATCTTCTTCAGTTCTAATTTGATAGGGATTAGCTAAATGAAGAACATAAGGAATGCCTTGTTTATTTCTTATGTTAGAGATAAT
>Ga0208242_100927_pt1 | contig 10214 bp, 11 predicted proteins | sample SubbioAug_CSW13A_FD_184825 | JGI IMG/M metagenome (GOLD analysis project Ga0208242, IMG submission 184825) | Serpentinite rock and fluid subsurface biosphere microbial communities from McLaughlin Reserve, California, USA - CR12Aug_CSW13A (SPAdes) | ecosystem: Environmental > Terrestrial > Deep... | reverse complement strand
AGAGGTAGAACGTCAGCTTCCCAAGCTGAATGTCGGGGGTTCGATTCCCCCCGGCCGCTCCAGTTTTCCGCGGTATGACGGATCAGAGGGCGCGGCCGGACCGGCGCGCAGCCTTTGCCGTCAGGCCTCGAATCCTGGTCCAATCGCCATTCATTCAGGACGGACCCAGGCGATCATGGCCGGACGCGCGACATCGCTGCCCGAAGGCGGCGTCCGGGAGGCCAGCGTCCGCGAGGCCCTGGCGATCATCGAGCAGGACGGGCTCGAGAAGCTGTCCCTGCGGGATGTGGCCCGCCGCCTCGGCGTTTCGCATCAGGCGCCATACAAGTATTTCCCCACCCGCGATCATCTGCTGGCCGAGGTGATCGGCCGCTGTTTCGACGACTTTGGCGACCAGCTGGAGGCCGCCGCGACCGGCGAAGCCGACCTGGAGACCGCGCTCATGGCCATGGGCGCGCGCTACCTGGATTATGCGGCGAAACGGCCCTCGGCCTACCGGCTGATGTTCGCCTTTCCCTTGCCCAGCGGCGAGACCCATCCGGAGATGGCCGCCAGGGCCAGCAAGGCCTTCCACGCCCTGCGCGGGGCGGTCCTTCGCCTGCATCTCCACCATGGGCGACCTGATCCGGACGCCCTGGCCGACCAGGACGCCCTGCACCTTTGGGCGACCATGCATGGTCTGGCGACCATTCTGCAGCATGACTCGATCAGGGTTCTGGGCATTGATCCGGCGGTGATCGCCGCCGCCCCCCTGCACGCCTTCATCAGTCTCAGCGCCGCGCTTACGCCCGAACGCTGCGACCCGAGCGAAGAGACCGTGGCGGCGTTCGGACCCGGCGCCTTCGGCGGTTGAGATGCAGCTCCCCAGAATGGGGACGTCGCGGCGTCCGCGTGGTTGACGCTGTCATCTCAATGGTTAATGGCTAGCCGGCCGTCCGCCGAAGCTTGACCATGGCGGTCGAGCGGACCCCTCCCCCGGGTAGACTTCACGGTTGATGAGATGACTGTTGTCGAGCTTGCCGCCTATCGCCGGCTGATGGGCTCTGTCCGGCTGGACGAGCTCGCCCCTACGGTGGCCGAGATCCTGGACACCCTGACGGCCTGCGGCGGCGCCCTGCATCGGACCGATGTGGCCAGACGGATCGCCGAGCGGCGCGGGGTGCGGGCCAAGCCTGCCCGTCAGGCGCTGGAGGCTGAACTGTTCGAGGCCTTTGACCGCTATCTGGTCTTCGCCGCTGCGCGCCCGCAAGCCCCCTTGATGCATCTGCCCTTCGGTCCCGGCAGCTACCGCTGGGCCCTCACTGAGGCGGGACGCCAGTTGATCGGCCCCGCGGAGACGCCGGCGAGCCGCAGCGCCGCCGGCTAGGCCGCCCACCGCATGGCGCTGGCATAGGGTCTGCGGCGATGGGCAGGCCCGCAATGACCTGACGGGTCGTCAGCGGGTCAGGACGGGTCGGCCGCCGCTACATCGGAGGCGGGCTGCGGCGTCAGGATCATGGTCTGCCCCTCCACCCGCCAGCTGGCCAGCCGCACCAGGACGTTCATGCCCAGGATGTCCACGGGACCGAGGTTGGGGGAGATGGCGACCTTCAGGTCGGTGGCGGTCAGGCCGCCCAGGCGGAAGTCCTCCACCGAGGCCGGCTGGGCCTGGACGACGCCATTGGCGGTGCGGGCGAAGATGGGGGCCAGGCCTGGGGTGGGGGTCAGGCCCGCCCGCTCAGCGGTCTCCACCGACAGGGTGGTGAGCGTCGCCCCGCTGTCCACCAGCATCCGGGTCTCCACGCCATTGAGGGTGACCTGAGCCCAGAAATGGCCGTCCGGCGACATGCGCAGGCGCACCTCCTCGCCGGTCACCTCCTGGCTGTCGGCGCCCACCCGGTCGAGCAGCGGCGCCAGCCACGGCTGATAGGGCGCCTGCTGCAGCAGGAAGAAGACGCAGATGGCCAGGACGGCGAAGGACAGGACCGCGTGCAGGGCCTGGCCCACATAGGGCAGCCGCGGCAGCAGGGTCAGGAGCAGGGCCGCGGCCATGGCGTAGACCGCCAGCTGCTGCCAGTAGGGGAGGGCGTCGAACATAGGCGGGGGATGATAGGGCACGTCCCGACCGACGGGAAACGCTGGCGCGGGGACGTGGCCTAAACCTTTGCGTCAGGGGTTCACTCGGGCAGGGCGTAGACCTTCAGATAGTCACCCGGCGTGGTTTCGAAACGGGCGTGGCCGGTGGCCGTGATGGCGACGTACTGTCTGCCCTGATGCTCGTAGGTCATGGGGCCGGCCTGGGGACCGGCGGGCAGGCGGGCCTGCCAGACCAGCTTGCCGGTTTCGGTCTCGAAGGCCCGCAGGAAGTCGTCCTGGGCCGCGCCGATAAAGGTCAGGCCGCCCGCAGTGACCAGGGGGCCGCCGAGATTGGGGGTGCCGGTGGCGATCTTCAGGAAGGTGGGCAGGCCAAGGGGACCGACGTCGAACCCGGTGCCCAGCGGCTTGGACCAGACGAGCTCGCCCGTATCGATGTTGGTCGCCGAGATATAACCCCAGGGCGGGGCGATACAGGGGACCTTGAGCGCCGACCACCAGATCGGCCGGGTCACGCCATAGGGCGTGCCCTGATGGGGGGCGACCGCCTGATCTGGCCGCGCGCCGCCGGACCCGACGGCCTTGTCTTCCACCTGGTCGCGAGGGTGCAGGATGACCAGATTGGGCAGGCGCGAGTTGTTGGCGATGATCAGCCGGCGCTCCGGGTCAAATCCGAGGCCGCCCCAGTTCAGGCCGCCGACCGTGCCGGGGAACAGCAGCATGCCGGCCTTGTCGGTGGTCGGCGGGGTGAACATCCCCTCATAGCGATGCCGGTGGAAGCTGATGCGGCACAGCGCCCCGTCGATGGGGGTCAGGCCGAAGGCGTGGCGGGGGTCGATATGTTCGGGCTCGCGGCCGGGGACGCCGCCGACATTGGGGAAGAACACCGATTGAGGCTGGGTGGGCGACACCCAGTCGCCGGGCGCGGCGCCCTGCGGCGCCGGGCGTTGCTCCACCGGGCGGAGCGGCGCGCCGGAGGCGGCGTCCAGCAGGAACAAGTTGCCGGTCTTGCTGGCCTGCATGATGGCCTGGCGCGGGGCGCCGTCGATCGTCACGTCCACCAGCATGGGCTGGGCGCCCAGATCATAGTCCCAGAGGTCGTGGGTCACCGTGGTGTAGACCCAGCGGGTGGCGCCGGTCGCCAGGTCGACGGCGACGACGGCGTCGGTGAAGCGGTCCTCCTCGGGCGTGCGGTTGCCGCCCCACTGGTCGGCCGCGGCGTTGCCGGTGGCCAGGAAGGCCAGGCCCAGGGACTCGTCGGCAGAGATGATGTTCCACACATTGGGGGTGCCGCGGGGATAGATCTCGCCGGGCGCCAGGGCGGCCTGGGCGTCGGGCCGCAGGGCGTCCCAGGCCCAGCGCAGCTCGCCGGTGCGGGCGTCATAGGCGCGCACGACGCCGGAAGGGGCGTCCCGGCGCTGGTTGTCGCTGACCTGCTGGCCGAGGATCAGCAGGCCCCCGACCACGGTGGCCCCAGAAGTGTTGGAGGCAAAGCCGGTCTCGCGCAGGCCCATGCCCTCGGTCATGTCGACGACGCCAGCCTCGCCGAATTCCTGGCAGGGGAAGCCGCCTACGGCGTCGAGGGCGATGAGCCGGCCATCGGCGGTGGCGACGAAGACCCGGCGGTGGCACTGGCTGCCGCCCCGGGGGACGGGGCCGATGGCGCCGGGAACGGCGGGCATGGCGGAGATCGCCTCGGGGCGACCGGCCGGGGCGCCGTCATCGAAATAGCCCACCGCACGGCAGGCGGCGGTGAACAGGGACTCCATGGTCTTGGCGGGAACCTTGGGGTCATGGCTCCAGCGCACCTCGCCGGTGCCGGGATCGAGGGCGAATACCTGGCTGGTCGGGGTGCAGGTGTAGAGGAAGTCCTCGACCTTGATCGGCGTGTTCTGGGACGAATAGAAGACGCGCCCAGCCTCGGGATTGAGGTCGCCGCTGCGGAAGGTCCAGGCCTCCTGCAGGTCGCCGACATTGGCGGTGGTGATCTGGTTGAGGCTGGAATAGCGCCGCCCGCCCAGGGCGCCGCCATAGGCGGTCCAGTCGGCGCCGGCCTCATTGGCAGACGTGGGCGCGGCCGGACCTGCGGCGCCGGTCGGCGGCTCGGTCCGCTCCCAGCTGACGAAGACCAGGCCGGCGAGGGCTACGACGCCTCCGGCCACGCCGGCGAGCGCCGCGCGGCGCGGGGTCGAGCGGGGCGGGCTGCGCCACAGCAGATAGGCTAGGGCCACAGCGGCCAGGAGGCCGGTGAGCACGCCGATGCGTCCGGCGAGGTCGATGCCCCAGGCGGGCAGCCAGCCCTTGCCAGCGATCTCGATCAGCGACCAGACCAGGGTGAGCAGGAAGGCTGCAGCGAACAGGCCAAGCGCCAGCCGGTCGCGGCGGCGCCAAGTGAAGACGGCGCCGGCCGCCAGCAGGGCGCCGGCGGCCAAGTAGTAGAACGACCCGCCCAGGGTGATCAGCCAGACCCCCAGGCCGGCCATCACCAGACCAAGGGCGCCGGTCAGGCTCGCCAGGGCGAGATAGAGCCAGCGCCAGCCGCGGCGTTCGGCGCGTTCATGTTCCGCAACCTCGTTGGCCATGACCCGGTCTCCCTCCAGCTTCGCAAGCTAGAGCGTCCGAAGACCCGAAGGCGTTTCATGCTGGTGCGAAAAAGTTCCCGCACCCGTGCGCAGAGCGAGGCGTTCCGGCGCGCGGTTAGTCGCCGAACCCGACGAAGGTGGCGGCCTCGGCCACGGACTTGCGCTCCGAGACCACGGCGTTGGCGGGGAAGGTCTCGTCGGGCCAGCCCAGCGCAATGCTCTTCATGATCACCTGATCATCGGCGATGCCAGCGTGTTCGCGGACCACCGGCGACTGCATGATGCCCTGGCTGTTGATCACCGCCCCCAGGCCCCGGGACCAGGCGGCGTTGACCAGCGCCGTAGTCACCGCCCCGCAGTCGAAGGGCGTGTCGTCGCTGCCGTCGAGGACCTTGTCATAGGTGACGATGATGCAGACCGGCGCGTCGAACTGGCGGAAGCCGCGCAGCACCCAGTCCTGGCGCATCTCCTTGTCTTCGCGGGCGATGCCCATGGCGGCGAACAGTTGCTTGGCCACGCCCACCTGGCGGTCGCGATGCTGGCCCTCGAAGGCCTGGCCGGTGCGGAACTCCCGCGACTGGGGCACGCCAGCCACCATCCGCTCGGTATTGCCCGCCCGAATGCGGTCCAGGGGCTCGCCAGTGATGACGTAGAAGTTCCAGGGCTGGGTGTTCATCGACGACGGCGCGCGCATGGCCAGGGTCAGGATCTCCTCGATCAGTTCCCTCGGCACCGGGTCGGGCTTGTACCCGCGGATGCTGCGGCGACCGAGGATGACGTCATCAAACTGCATGAAGGGGACCCTTGAGATTCTGGCGCGGTTCCAAGGGATGAAGACCTGTCAGTTTTCGGCCGCCAAGCCAATCTGTGCCGTAGCGTCAAAGGCAAGCGGCCTCACGCCTCGCCCCACATGCGCAGCAGGGCGGCGATGGTCTTGTCGAGCCGCAGGGCCGCTTCGCCGGGGGGCAGGGTCTCGCGCACCTGCTCCAGGTCGTAGAGCGCCTCGCGCTGGTCGGGGTTGCGGATCAGGCTCTGCACCCAGCCGACGCAGGCCAGCCGCTCGCCCGCCGTCACAGGCGCCACCCGGTGCAGACGGCCGGTGGGATAGAGGATGGCCGCGCCGGCCGGAGGGCGGAAGGCCCGCTCGCCGGCCAGGTCCTCGACCACCAGGGCGCCGCCCTCATAGGTCTCGGGATCAGAGAGCAAGAGCGTGAAACTTAGGTCGGTGCGCAGGGGCCAGCCATGCTCGTCGCTCATGCCCGCGTTGTCGGCGTGCAGACCGTAGTGCTGGCCCTGGCCATAGCGGGAGAAGATCAGGTTCGACCAGCGGACCGGCCTGGCCAGCCGACGCATGATGGGGTGGGCCTCCAGGGCCAGGCGCACCTGACGGGCCTGGGCGATGACGGTGGGGTCATCGCCGCGGGCCTGCTGGTTGTCCTTCACCGGGGCCGCGGCCGCCCCGGCGGTCGCCCGCCCGTCGCGGAAGGGCGCGCCGGCCAGGGCCTCCCGGATCTGACGGACCAGGTCGGGGGACAGGACGTCGGGCAACAGGATCACGGGCGCAGCTCCTTTGGCCAGGTCAGCAGTCCTATCTGGCGCCCCGCGATCAAGCCGCAAGAGGGGGCTTGCCGGGCCGAGACCTGGCCCCCATCTTGGGATCGCGAACCGGGCCCCTCTGGTGACGCCGACCCTGGTCGGCGCACGATGTCGGACGCATCACGTCGCCACGTGAGGTCGAAGGGTCCGTCAACGCCATCGGCCTCCGTTGTTCAGAAGGAAGCCTCCATGCCCCTGCTCCTATGCCCCAATGACAACAGCGCCATGCAGACGGTGGACCGCGCCGGCGTCCAGTTTGACATGTGCCCCACCTGCCGCGGCGTCTGGCTGGACCGGGGCGAGCTGGAAAAGCTGATGGAATCCGCCGCCCAGACTGCTGCGCCGCCGCCGCCCTCGCCCGGCGCGGCCCCCTATGGCGGCCCGCCCCCGCACCAGCCCCCGCCGCAGCCCTGGGCCGGCGGCTATGGGGAGCGGGGCGAGCGCGGCGAATATGGCGAGCGCGGGGAACGCGGAGAGTACGGCTACGGCCCCCGCTACAAGAAGCGCCCCTCCATCTTCGACATCTTCGACTGAGGCGGCCGGGCGCCTCAGTCCACCGCCTTGAGGACGGTCTCGATGGCAGAAAGCCGGGTCTTGATCTCGGCCAGGCCGTTGAGGAGGTCCTGCTGCGAGGCGCCGGTCCTCTGGGCGGCGCGGGCCTCCATCACGGCGGCGCCATAGCGCATGGCGAAGACCAGCAGGATGGTCGCCATCGGCATGGCCAGGGCGAGGAGGAAGATATTCTCGTGCATGTCAGTCCCTATTTCTCGGATTTTTCAGACAGGGTCGGCGCCAGCCTGGCGACGATTTCAGGGGTCAGCTCCAGATGGAACGGACAAACTTCAAAGTATTTCAGCGCCTTGCCGTCAGCCGACAGCTCAAGCTGGCTGCGGACAAGGCCGGCCTCCTCCAGCTTGCTCAGGTGCAGATGAAGCAGGGGCCGGCTGATGCCGATCTCGCGGGCCAACCGGCTGACATAGTTGCGCCCCCCCTCGCTCAGGACCGCAAGGACGCGCAGGCGGTGGGGATTGCTGAGCGCGGCGAGGGTCAGCGCCAGTTCGTCTCCAGTGGTCAAATTGGATGCCCGCCTTTCATGTGTAAGTTATTTCTTACGCATGAAAGGAAGTCAAGCGATCACGCGCGCCCTCCCGCGAAGCGGCGCCTGCGCCCGGCTCTGATTGCGCCGCTCTGCGCCCTGGCCCTGGCCGCCTGTGGGGAGGCTGATCTTGGACAGGTGAGCCGAAACGCCGCCTGGGCGGCGGTGGAGGCGGCCAATCCGGAACTCAGCCAGGGGCTGCGGGCCGCCCAGACCCTGCGGCAGGCCGCCGCCACCTGCGGCTGGGCAGATGTGGACGCCGCAGCGCTGGCCCGGATCGGCGTCGCCGGCATCGAGGAGCCCATGCTGCGCGCCGCCGCCGAGAGCGTGGTCGAAGACCTGCTCAGCGCGCCGGCGGCCCCGTCGGCCACGGCGAACATCTCCGATTGCTCGCCGGAGACCCGGCGCGCCCTGGAGGCCCAGATCGCCGCCATGGCCGGTGGCGACGGGGAAGGGGAGGCCGAGGGCGGCTGAGGACGCGCTTGACTCCGTACCATGGTCCCTAGGGCAAGAAGGCGGTCGATGGCTGAAGCTCAAAGGAGTCCGCCCCGATGATCGACCGCGAACGACGCCGGCTGTTGCGAGCCATGGGCGGGGGCGCTGGCCTTCTGGCCCTGCAGGGGCTCATGCCGGCCTGGGCGCAGTCGGGAACCCATGGGCTGCGCGCCGGGCCTCAGACGCTGAGCGGTCCGGACATCAAGCTTCGGGTCGGCCACTCGCCCTTCACCGTCGGCGGGCGCACCGGCCATGCGATCACCGTCAATGGGACCGTGCCCGCCCCGCTGATCCGCCTGCGCGAAGGCCAGACCGCGCGGCTGTCAGTGACCAACACCCTGGATGAGGACACCTCGATCCACTGGCACGGTCTGCTGCTGCCCTTCCAGATGGACGGGGTGCCCGGGATCAGCTTCCCCGGCATCGCGCCGGGCGAGACCTTCCAGTACGAATTCCCGGTCATCCAGTCGGGGACCTTCTGGTACCATTCGCACTCCAATCTGCAGGAGGCGATGGGTCATTACGGGCCTTTGGTCATCGATCCGGCCGAGGCCGACCCGGTGGTCTATGACCGCGAGCATGTGCTGGTCCTGGCCGACTGGAGCTTCCTCCATCCCCACGAGATCCTCGACCGGCTGAAGAAGAGCCCCGGCTATTTCAACCGGTCGCGCACCACCCTGTCGGGCCTGATCTCCGGCGAGGACGGGATGAGCCTGGAGGAACGGCGCATGTGGGGGGCCATGCGGATGGACCCCCGGGACATCGCCGACGTCAACGGGACCACCTACACCTATCTGGTCAACGGCCATGGGCCGGCGGAGAACTGGACCGGCCTGTTTTCGCCCGGCGAGCGGGTGCGGCTGAGGATCATCAACGCCTCGGCCATGTCGATCTTCAATGTCCGGATTCCAGGCCTGGCCATGAGCGTGGTCAACGCTGACGGCGAGAACGTCCGGCCGGTGGAGGTCGACGAGTTCCAGATCGCGGTGGCCGAGACCTATGACGTCATCGTCCGGCCCACCGAGGATCAGGCCTACACCCTGGTGGCCGAGGCGGTAGACCGGTCGGGCCTGGCGCGGGCGACGCTCGCGCCGCGCCTGGGCATGACCGCGGCCGTCCCGCCCCTGCGCAAGGTTCCGACGCTCACCATGCGCGACATGGGAATGGGGGGCATGGGCGCCATGGACGGCTTGGACCACGCGGCCATGGGCCATGGCGCGCCCGCGGCGATGGATCACGGGGGCATGGACCACGGCAGCATGGACCATGGGGGCCACGCCATGCGCGATCCCGATAACGCCCCGGCCGCCATGGCCGTGGGCGTCGGGGTGGACATGATCTCGCCTGACCCGGCCAACCGGCTGGGCGAGCGGCCCATGGGGCTGGAGGACGTCCCCCACCGGGTGCTGGTCTATACCGACCTTGTGGCGCTCAAGCCCAACAAGGACCAGCGGGCGCCGTCCCGGGCCCTGGAGATACACCTGACCGGAAACATGGAGCGGTTCATGTGGGGCTTCGACGGCCGGAAGTTCTCCGAGATCGTCGAGCCCATAGCCTTCGCCCGCAACGAGCGGGTGCGGGTGACCCTGGTCAACGACACCATGATGGCCCACCCCATCCACCTGCATGGCCACTTCTTCGAGCTGGTGACCGGCGGTCCGGCGGGACATCAGCCCCTGAAGCACACGGTCAATGTGGCGCCAGGCTCCAAGGTGACGTTTGACCTGACCGCCGATGCGCCCGGCGACTGGGCCTTCCACTGCCACATGCTGATGCACATGCATGCGGGCATGTTCAATGTGGTCACCGTGCGGCCCCTGGACGGAGCGCCCGCATGAAGGCCTTGCTCATCGCCCTGATCCCCCTGGCGCTGAGCGCCGGCGGGGCCCACGCCCAGGAACACGTCCACGGGGCGGCGCAAGCTGATCCCCATACGGGCCACACCATGGGAACTTCGGCCAGCGGGCCGCCCGACGTACCCACCAGCGCCGATGATCCGGGACGGCCGCGGCGTCCGCCGCCGCCTCGGGCCGCGCGCTCTGGTCCCGCCCACGCCGCCGACGCCCTGTGGGGCGAGGCTGTGATGGCCCGCGCCCGGGAGGGTCTGCTGCGGGAGAATGGCGACGTGCGCGCCACCGCGGTGATCATCGACCGGCTGGAGGTGCGGATCGAGGACGGCGAGGCCGCCGGCCTGTGGGACGTGGCCGGTTGGACCGGCGGCGACATCAACCGCTTCTGGTGGAAGTCCGAAGGCGAGGTCTCCCCGGACGGCGAGATCGAGGGCGAGGTCCAGGCCCTCTACAGCCGGGCGGTCACGCCCTTCTGGGACGTGCAGGCCGGCGTCCGGCAGGATTTCCGCGAGGATGGCGAGG
>Ga0208242_100926_pt1 | contig 10222 bp, 10 predicted proteins | sample SubbioAug_CSW13A_FD_184825 | JGI IMG/M metagenome (GOLD analysis project Ga0208242, IMG submission 184825) | Serpentinite rock and fluid subsurface biosphere microbial communities from McLaughlin Reserve, California, USA - CR12Aug_CSW13A (SPAdes) | ecosystem: Environmental > Terrestrial > Deep... | reverse complement strand
CTTCTTTCTTGACTACTGAATCATCTACTGATAATTCGCAATCAACTATTTGGCTGAAGTTATGTACTCTATCAATTTTATGACTAAATGATAAAGGAAAGTCGATGTTAACTTTTAGAATAGCAAACAAATGATTCTTATTATCAAAGACAACTTGTCGGCCATCACTCATTATAAAATTGGATGTCTCTTCAATTCCATATTGTTTAAGCAAGTCAATTCTCTGTTGTGCATGACTATTAACGTGATATTTTGAGTATCTCTTCTTTAGAAACTCAAAGCGCTTGCCCTTTGGTGACAATTGATAAAGTATATTCCCAATTAATCCCATGAAAAATATCAAACCCAATACAAAATTACCGAAAACTAGTAAAGAAATGATTGATCCAAAAAAACTTATGATTGCAATAAAATAGACACTATAAGTTAATGATCTTAATTTAAGATATTCTGTCATTTCTTCCTGATTAATCATTTCATAATTATCGTATTCCACTTTTAGATTCCCCTTTTTATTTATTGTAACTAAATTCTATCCTATCTGATAGTGTCCTGTCAGTTTTACAGTGTCAAATAACCTTCTTATCATAGATTATTCCATATAATGCAACGTTTCAGTAAGAATTTACACATAAAAACTGGTCTACAACGGCTTATAACAATCATTATTTTACTTTTTCCATTCAATGCACAATCACTATGGAACTCATAGATTGATTCACCAATTTTGATGTATTGATTCGCAATCATGTACATGGCTAGTAAGGAATCAAAGAACTTATCACTGTCCATAATATCATTCATTATGGCATTTTCTTACACACATCATCCTTAAACATCTTATGGTAATCCGTCTTGTTTTCATAGTTAACATCATATGCAGGATCTTTTTTAATAAGATTTGTAATCTTCCCATTCATGAGTTTCTCCACATCATCAAGAGCTGTGCTTTCTCGACAAATGACTTGGTGTGGTCATAAGATGAAGATATCTCTATGGCAAAGAATGATTATCTATATTGTCAATTTAATCGGAAGTGAAAAGTCTGCAGTCCGATACCGAAACAAAGCCATTTTTCTTTTGAAGAGTGTGTCACGATTTGGATATGATTATTATGGGCTGAAAGATCATGCTCGACTTCTTGAAATTGCTCCACTTAAATCCACTGAGTTTAGAGAAAAGGAAGTACGGACCCTGATCAGTTTAAACTCTTCATTGAACATGTGAATCATTATGTTTATAAAACATACTTCACTTTCTTATACTATACTGGGATGAGACGAAGTGAAGCTCGAGCTATTGAGAATCGAGATATCGTCGATGGAGTCGTTAGCATCAATAAATCGATGCATCAATACATTGGTAAATTTAAGTCTCTGAAGACAAATTCTAGTCGTCGTAAGATCCAAATTAATCAACATGTATTAGAGATGATCCAACCGCTCATGGAAACTGAAGGCCACTTACTCTTTGGGGGAAATGAACATTTATCATCTACATCCATTCAGCGCTATTTCTCTAATGGAATTAAACTCTGTAATGAACACCTTATTGCATGCGGAGAAAAGCCAATTCCAAAAATACGACTTCATGATATGAGACACAGTCACGCGACATTTCTAATCAACAAGGGAGCAAATATTGTAGCAGTTTCTAAACGACTTGGACATTCAGATATAAATATGACACTTAAAGTATACACACACCTTCTCAAGGAAAACGAAGATAAAATAATAAACCTTCTTGAAGAAAACTGATTAATTGTCTGGACTTGTTGGCAACACCATGATATATTATCTATGCAAGAACCCTGGCGGCCTAGGTTGAGAAATCAATATGCTAACTGTCCGGGGGCTTTTTTATTATTGGAGGCAAATAATGGCACTCATTCCTAAAGCGACGAAAGAACAACTTCAAACTCTTAAAGATAAGAATCTAGTTATTGATATAGACGATAGTGATGTTGAGTTATTTTTGGAGCACAACAACTACTATCGGTTAAGAGGTTATATGACTTACTTTTATACTACTGATCCTGTAACTTCAAACGAAGTTTTTAATGGAATAACTACTTTTTCTGATATTAAAAACACATATGAATGTGATGCACTATTGAGAAGATCACTAAGAGATCTACTCGAGGTAAACGAACTAAGTCTAAGAACAATCTATGTTTTGTATTTTGCTAATTACTATTCAAATGCATATTTTTTCTATGAAGATAGCCCTTTTAAGTTCAATGATCTAAGAGAGAGTAAAATCCACAAAGTAAGAGAAAGTATCAAACGAATGATTTCAAGTTATAGCCATTCCCCCATCATTAGAAGATATACAATTGGTGACACGTGCAGATTACCTAGTTGGGCTTTCATTGAATTCATGACATTTGGAGATATTTCTATTATCTACGAAGCAACAAAAGATCCGTTGATTAAGCAATTAAACAATAACCACTTTAATTTTCCGAGTAATTTATCATACAATTTCTTAACAAGTTGGATTAAATCACTCAATAAGCTCAGAAATGTATGTCATCATCATGAGCGACTGTTTTATAAAAATTTCATTGTAACACCCCCAAAAGCATATTCAGACCCTTTTTTCAAAAGCATTTATGAGATGAATGCCTCCAACATCGGAACTTTATTCACTCATATTGTTATATCCGTGTGTCTTTGTCCTAATAAGGAAATCGTTTCACATTTTATTGATTCTGTTGAATACCTGCAACTTAAATTTGATTCAATTGATTTTCAATCAGCATACGGTTTTCCAACTAACTGGAATGATATATTACAATCATTAAGTGGATACTTTATTAAGAACCGTTAAAATCTGTGACCACATCTGTGACCACATTTCTTGAAAGATAGGGTAAAGATTGGTCAGATATAGGACAGAAAAAGTCTCTAAAGAGTGGATTTGTAAGACTTGGTATAGCTTTTCCATCAGTCCTGCTACCCCTGCCAGTAATCAAATCAACCGCTTAAACAGCGGTTTTTATTTTGCCGTGACCACATCTGTGACCACATTCAATATTACTTAAATTACACTAGCACCAATAATCTACATATTGAAATGAATTTTTCGCATACTACTATATGAATATTTCAAGACCTTGACACTTGACAGAAATGCTGCAATTAACCATTTATTATGTAATTGATAAAAAATCATCAGAATGTTAAAATCCATGTTAAGGCAACTCATAAAATATCATGTTGATGAGGAAAAAAGCGTTATCGAATGAGTATACAGTATATTAACTATTAATCAAAGTAGGAATAAGGATACAACAATCTACACTATTCTAGACGAAGAATGTGATATAACGTTTTTATGTAAATCGACTTCCACAATTACTCTTAGTTTAAATTTAGGCTTAAACGTAAAACTGATGATATTTGAAGTGATTTACGAAGGGGGATAAATTACGATCATGGAGCACATCTCAATTTTCTATCAAACAATTAAGTTCAAGAAGTTACTTTACAATGCAGGTAACCTGCGTCTAGTAACAAAAGGTATCACGGTTCTAAAAGGTGATAGTGGCACAGGAAAAACAACGTTTATAAACCAGCTGTTCTATAATCATAAAGATCAGTGCGCCCTGTTATCACAACATAATAATCTAATGATTGATGACTTGTCAGTACTTGATAACATCCTTTTTGGGCAAAGTGAAAAATACAACCAAGCTTTAGAAATCTTAAAAACATTAAACTTCGACTATATTCTTAAACGCTCTACTCTGCACCTCAGTGGAGGAGAGCGTCGTATTGCGTTGATTGTAAGAAGTTTTTTAATGGATAAACCGATTTTATTGTTGGATGAACCAACCAATAGTCTTGATTTTGACAAAGTCAGAATCTTAAAACAACTCTTGAAATTAATCGCATTAGAGAAGTGCATTGTTGTGGTAACACATGATGATCGACTCATTGAAGTAGCTGATTATGTTTATAAATTGCAACATCATGATTGGGTTTTAGTAAATGATGTTAAAAAATCTGAACTAATTACACTTCCAACAAAGCACACTAAATCAATTCCTTTTAAATCTATGATTAAGACATCACTTGCTTTAAAAATCTATCTCATTTTTTTCACATTACTCTTTACCATTAATATTGGAAACCTTGCATTTCAATCCAATCGATTAATTGCTTCGGGGTTTCCATCAAATCAGATTGATGTTGGTAGTGGTTTACCAGAGTTGTTTGAGAATCTTGTTGCTGCAGGTTTCTTACCTGAGGTTATTTTTAAAGAAGTATTACCAACCAATAATCGTGTAATTAGTGTTATAAAGCAAACCCTTGAATCTCCATCATTTGGGACTGCACCGATAAAATTCACAATTGAAGAGAGTGAGTATTATCATATTTTCCCAATTGTTTATCTTGATTTGATTAGTGGAGAACTTGTAAAGTTCGCTGAACTTTATGCAGATGCATACTATGAGTTAAATGGGAAATACCCAAACATTAAAAACACACTTTCAGTGGGTAGCACTATTCCGTTTGAAAAAATAGGAGAAGAAGATACTCCTTTAGATGTTTCTTTGTATAATGAAGTTGTCAGCGCTATAGTTCTCGACCGAGATGCAGATGATTTTTTACCTCTCCTAGTTAGTTTGCTTTTTGATGAAAGCTTAACACTAGATTATGTCGTTGATTATCTATCAACACATCAACAAAATCGTTTTATTCGTACTACGCGATCGATTGAACTGACTAATGGGCTAATTCTGTATGAGAATTTAACTTTTGGACTTATCGTTCTTGTGATGGTAGGAATAGGTTACTTAATACTCATCTTAATTGACTTACTTCTTACACTTAAAACCAACCAAGGATTAATTATTAGTCTGCGCAATATAGGAGAGTCAATGAACCATGTAATCAATGAATACTTGCGAAAAACAATTCCTATTAAAACAATGGGAATGTCTTGGGTCTTTACTCTGATTACACTGATTGCACTAGTAAAATTCACTCCATTTGTTTGGATTAATTTGCTTTCATTCATTGTGTTATTTCCTTCGATTTTAATTGTACAAGTATTGCTAACCTATGGTATTGTTCGATTCTACATAAAAAGAATTTTTACATTTGGGGGAATCTATCGTGAGATTAAACATTAATATCAAGAATTCAAGTATTCATTTCCAAAATCAGATCTTTGAGTATCGTGATGAAGGCATTACTTTGGTACGTGGTATCAATGGAAGTGGTAAAACCACGATCATGAAAGAAATCGTTTTTAATCAACTTCCTCGTATGAAAGAATATCGATGCACCTACATCGAACAAGAAGCTCCAGTTTTTGAATGCAAAATTAAACACTACTTAACCCGATTTAATCCTTATGTAAACGAAACTGAAATAACTGAATATTTAGAGTTGTTTCGACTCAATGAAATAAATCTGAATAGTGAAATCTCAAATTTAAGTGGAGGTGAACTCACAAAATTAAATATCATATCGGGCTTGCTAAAAGAGAGTGATGTTATATTTATGGATGAACCCACTAATAACCTAGATGATGAGTCTGTTTTGACATTATTATCGATTTGCAAATCTATTTCACTCAATAAAGCAATTGTTATGATCACACATGATGAGCGAGTCGTAAATCAAGGGTATGAAGAGATTCACATTGAAGAAGGTAGGATTACCTCCCCTGAAGTAAACTCAACGACACGGCTAACGAGCAATCATCACAATCCAAAACTTAAATATCCAACATTCAAGATACTAAAAGACTTTAGTTTACAACCTTTCATGTTTTCGCTAAATATCACTTTGGTTTTAATTCTTATAGCAATGATTATGGTTAATGATTTTATGATTAAACTGTATTTCCCTTTGAATGAAACTGAAAAAAGCAATTACATCGTTCTTGAAGGATGGCTAGAGGATTATTCACTTCGTAATGAGTATTATGCTCGTGAAAGAGGAATACATGATCAAATAAACCCTTTACGATATACACAAATCATAACTTATGCAGATTTAGAACAACTACATGATCGTGTTGATATTAAAAACATTTATTTCACAGTGGATGATAACTTTTGGGCTTTCTTTATCAAACGCAGTGAAGAAACCCATTTAAATGAAATCAACGTATTTTCTGCACCAATGGTATACACACAAAATGCAAAAAATTTTGATACCTTTCATGGGGAGAGAGTTCTTCTTGATGGCAAAATTCCAGAAGACGGGAAAAAGGAAGTTATGATCTCTATCGGATTACTTAAAAAGCATTTCCCACATATTGATACAATTAACCCTATTAATCAGCAAATAGAAATCAATGGTGAAATACATACCATCGTAGGCATTGGGGCTAGTGATATTGCTGTAATTTCCTATGAAGAACATCATGAGTATTCCATTGCTAAATACGTCCCAGGAAAATCAGATAAACTAATTGGAAGAATTCCGAATTATTTATCAAAACATGGTCGTGCACTTCCTGAGACTCCAGATATTGTATTCATTGAGGGGCATGGAGATTTAGAGTTATTGACAGATGACTTAGTCAATATGTTTCCAGGAAATGTTCCTTATGGATACTTTCACTCGGTGCATGCTATAAAGGGAATGCAAAAGCCTTATATTAGAGCGATGTTCCTTGCTAATATTGCATTTTCAGTAGTACTTTCCTTAGGATTATTTATTAGTAATGTTAAGAATTTTAAACGATTGAAGATGATGTTTAGATTCTATGATAACTATTATGTAAGAAGTAATCACACATTCAATTTGCTTAAACTAAGTTATTCAATGTTTGCTGTATCATTAATTATGACGGCTTATGGTGTGACTTCATCAGTATCTGATTACACATCATTACAAACGGCCACGATTGCCTCACTGAATATGGCAATTATCACTATACCTTTATCTCTTTCAATGAGACTTAATGGTAAAACAGCTAAGAAATGAAAAATGAATCATAAGACTTACTTAATTAGGTAAGAGACTAACTCTGGTAAAATGATGACTGTTTGGTGCGATATTGGAATTTTCCTACAATCCGCCTAAGATATGAAATTTCTTAACAATATCTTTGTATGAAGCTCAATGAATTCAGAGTCTGATTGCTTTTATTCTTATATAACCAATCTTATTTGCCTTTGAAATTTCTGTCGCTTATTCATAGTACTACTTATCATTACATTAATTCTGAGCTTTGCTATGCTTAATAATTGACGAAGCTGTCCATGATAAATGAAATATTTATTGGAATATAGGATTCTATGAAGTTTCCCATGAGTAGTGACCACATATGTGACCACATTTTTTGAAAGAGAGAGTAAAGATTAGCAAGAGATGGGACTTAAAAAGCCTCTAAAGAGTGGATTTGTAACACTTAGTAAAGCTTTTCCATCAGTCCTTCTACCCCTGCCAAATATCAAAATAACCCACTAAATAGTGGGTTTTCTTGTCTTTAGGGTTAGATGCGACCATTTCGTGACCACATCTGTGCCTTTTTATTTATTTTTCTACTAAACAGGGAATAGTCTAACTTGACTATTCATTTTTTTGAATCAATAACTGCTATTGCAGAAAATCAGCATGGAATTTATTCCGTATCTCGTTTTTGTTGACAACATTTACAGTTTGAGATACGATACATATGTAAATAGCCTTACAGGCAGGAGAAAACCACGTATGTGGTTTTTTTCGTTATTCGATTAATTGTTTGATTAAATTCGTGAAAAATTTTCTATCACTGCTTGTTCTTAGAGCTCTGCTTTTTATGTCGTAATATCTCAAAAGAATTTCAATACTGTTGTTATGATATACACAATTCCTTATATTAACTAGAGTGAAGAGTTTCCTTTCAAAAGTTTGAATATCGGACACACTGAATGATATTTGCCTCTCAAAAAGATCTTTAAGAATTTGCTTCTTAATTACGGTAGACAAGCAGGTATATACCATCAATTGTTGACCAAGACTTAATCTGTCAAAGAAAATAAACGGGCTATCATAATCATCAATCTTCTTCTCAAAACTGTTAATAACCTTCAGATAGTGTGTTCTCTTTTTTTGTTTTACATTCGTAATTCTTGTCTTCAAGTCATCAACAAAGAACTTGAATTGAACACTATTTTCAATTTGATAATGTAATAGTATTCGATAAGAAAGAACTGAACTAAATACAGACTCGAATTTTCTGATTGATTCGTATATTTTAGGGTATCTAGATTTTTCGTCATAATACATGTCCAAATAGTCAGCAAAATCAACCTCATGCTCGTATACATGTTTGCCATTTACTTTCTCAGTTTTGAATGGATTATTGTTCGATTTCTTTGCAAAATGATGTTTGAAAGGTGAAATAAGATTTATATAGTTAATTAGGAATAGATGCTCTTTTGCTTCTTCCTCACTAATTCTTTTAAACACAACATTCTTTTGCAACTTTAAAATCTCTATCTGCTCATCTAACTGTTTTGGTTTCTTGTAGTAAGTTGTCAATAACATCACCTCTTTTCAACAACATTTGTGGAATTATAATACTCGCATCATAGTGTTCTAGTAACTTCATATTTTTCTTCGATAAGTTTAGTCCATATTCAGGCAAGCTCACTGTTTCCTTGTATTCTCTAACTCGTAATAAATCATTAGGTATACTCCAATCTGATGAAGGTATGAGATAACACTTAGGTTGTTTACCAAGTTCAAAAATAATTAAAATTAGATACAGATTCTTTTGCGTAATATCAAATTTACTTTGAACCAAAAAAACATAGTCTGACTTATATTTTGACTTTACTTGAAACTCAAAGTAAGTGTCTCGATTTGACTTTGCTATAAAATCAATACCATGATCATCAACTTCTGAGGTATACACATCAAATCCATAAGAAGCTAGTTCCATCTTTGCATAATACTCTGCAAATCTACCTAATTGAAGCGGGGTCAACTCATTCCAGTTCAGATTGCTCATTTTCGCAGTTGCTCCTCAGTATTTACATAAAGGTATTATAGCAAGTAACCATCGTCTCTTAACTTTGAAAATAATTACATTAAAAAATTGACTTGTGACCACATCTGTGACCACATTTCTTGAAAGATAGGGTAAAGATTGGTCAGATATAGGACAGAAAAAGCATCTAAAGAGTGGGTTTTTAAGACTTGGTAAAGCTTTTCCATCAGTCCTGCTACCCCTGCCAGTAATCAAGTCAACCGCTTAAAAAGCGGTTTTTAATTTGTCGTGACCACATTGTGAGTACATTTTTCAAGCCCTATTATGGAATTTTTCTAAAATAGATAATTATACACTAATAAATGAAGTCAAAACTCTTTCTCATAATCAAAATCTTTTTGTTACTTATTATGGTAGAAAACAATGTTTTCTTTCGAAAAATTATTAATAATAAACATAGAATTTAATATTGACTTTAATAATATTAAAGTGTAGACTTAATTATATTAAAGGAGACATGTTATGGCCATGACAATTGTACCTGAATGGATGACCAATTTGGAAGATGAAGACATTTCATTCATAAAAAAATTCATATTAGCATCCGGTTCACTCAAAGAAATGTCATCCATTTATGGAGTCACCTATCCTACAGTACGACTTAGACTTGATAAAGTCATACAAAAAATCAATATCAGTGAGAGTGAAGATCAAGATTCATTTATTGCTCTTGTAAAAAGAATGGCGATTAATGACAAGATCGATTTTGAGACAGCTAAAGCACTAATTAGTGAATATAGAAAAACTAAAGAAAAAGGGAGATAGATTATGAACATTGGATATGGAATTTTCCTCATTTTGACTATCAATATTGGGTTGTTTGCGCTGCTATTCTTCACAATCAGATACTTTATTCGTTATTCTCATCAGTTGAAAAACAAAAAAACACCGCAACAAACTGAGTTGGATCGAATGAATCTTGAAGACTTGCAGTAAGCATCTTCATCTCTAAACTTCAATATGACTTCGATTAGTTCTATGATATAATTGTTTTAAGCTACATTAATCAATGATTCAACGGGGGAAACAATGAGAAATAAAATGAATTTAATGCAAATGGTTGCCTATCTAAGTATTTCAGTTATGCTTACTTTGATTTTGTTTTATTTCATGAGTTGGTATAGTTTCGCTACTTTACCAACTTCCGTAGTTTTTAATCGAATGCTGTTATCAACAATTCTTCTTACCTTTTCTATGGTTTTATTCTCTATGATTT
>Ga0208242_100925_pt1 | contig 10224 bp, 5 predicted proteins | sample SubbioAug_CSW13A_FD_184825 | JGI IMG/M metagenome (GOLD analysis project Ga0208242, IMG submission 184825) | Serpentinite rock and fluid subsurface biosphere microbial communities from McLaughlin Reserve, California, USA - CR12Aug_CSW13A (SPAdes) | ecosystem: Environmental > Terrestrial > Deep... | reverse complement strand
TGCGCAGCCTGCCACCGCGAGAGCACTTGCCGCCACTCAGCGATGGCGGCTTCATCTGGCGCATGGGCCGCCAGCGGCCACACCAGGCTCACCACCTTGCCGCCCACGGGAGGCGCAGGCCACGACGCGGCGGGCCAGGTCAGCGACACCGGGACGTCGGTGTTTGGCAACGCGGCGGGATGGCTCACGTGCAGCACGCATCCAGGCGGCAGAAGCCGCCACAATGATTGCGCCGCGGCAGCATGGCCGGGCGCCAGGTCGACGCAGACCCTCGGGGCATCCCCCGGGTAGGCGGCAGCAGGATCGGATGGCGGCATGGGTTAGGCGGGGAATGTGCCTCGATTCTGGCGTTTTTCTGGGCCCCTGGGCAGCTGGTTTTTCATAGGATGCACACAGCAGGCTGGGTGCGCGGCAGGTTTGCCGCTGCGCCGCCTGCCGGAAGGAACACGATGTCTGACACCGAACCGCAAGCGCGCGACGCCTCTGCCCTTGAATGGCAACCGGCGCCTTCAGACGCCTACGCACCCGAAGGCTTCATCTGGCCGATGCCGCCCGGCGACGCCTTCCCGCGCGCCCAGGCCCAGCACCACCATGAGCCGTGCGACATCGTCGGCCTCAACGGCCGGGTGATGCACGGCCGGCTGAACTTCTTTGTGCCCGAGCAGGGTGTGGCCCACATCCAGGTTCCCCCCGCCCGCACGACCATGCCGCTGCGCTTTGGGCACTTTCAGTGCCTGCGTCTGACCCGGGCCATCGTGCCACGCGACACCGTGGTCAGCGGGCTGATGCCGCTGGAAGGCGGCAGCGAGCGGCCCGTGACGGCCTACCGCATCGCGCTGAAGAACGGCGATGTGCTGGCCGGCGAGACCATCGGCTGCGTCGAGCGCGATTTCGGCTGTTTCCTGTTCCCGCCGGTCGACGATCAGGGAGCGGTGGTGCGCCTGTTTGTGCCGCGCGAGGTGATCGACAGCATGGACGTCCAGGCGGCGGTTCACCACGGGCTCGACCCCGATCCGTTCGCCGCTCCCGAACCGGTCAAGCCGGCTGCAGCGAACCCTGCTGCCCCGGATAGCCCCCAGCCTGCGCTGTCGCGCACGGCCGCGCGGTCGGGTGACACGATGACACAGCTGGTCACCACACCAGAGCAGTTGATACAGGCCGTGGAGGCGCAAAGCCGCATGCCGATGGTGCGGATTGGCGAGGCCCTCATTGCCATGGGGCTGATCACCGAAGACGAGCTGCACGAGGCGCTCAGCCAGCAGCAGAGCGACCGCACGGTGCCGCTGGGCGAGCTGTTGGTGCGGCTGGGCCTGATCACGCGGCATGACCTGCTGCAGGCGCTGGCGCGCAAGATGGGCTACCCGCTGGTCGACCTGCACCGCTACCCCATTGATCTGGATGCGCTGCACAAGGTGCCATTCAACGTGGCCGCTCGCCTGGTCGTCGTGCCCTTGATGTTGCGAGATTCCACGCTGATCGTGGCAGTTGAAGACCCGAGCAAGCGCCTCACGCTGTCCGAGCTCGAGTTCATCACGCAGTGCAAGGTGGTGCCCGTGCTCGCCCAGTCCCTGCAGCTTGAGCTGGCGCTGCGGGATGCCTACGGCAAGTTGGGTGCGGATGTCTCGTCGCTGGCTTTCAAGGATGCCGGGCTGCCCGTGGATTTCGATGCGCTCGACTCTGGCAAGCTGGTCGAAAACCTTGAGCGCGAGGGGCTGGATGTGGTCGGCCCGGACGACGAGAAGTCGATCGAGCAAAGCGACAATTCGTTGGTGCGCCTGATCAATACCATGATCGTCGAGGCGTATTCGCGAGGCGTTTCTGACATTCACATCGAGTGCCACCCCGGCCGCGAGAAGGTCAAGATCCGCTTCCGAAAAGATGGCGTACTTGTGCCCTATCTGGAGCTGCCGCACAGCTACCGCAGCGCCGTCATCGCACGCACCAAAATCATGTGCGATCTGGACATCTCCGAGCGCCGCAAGCCTCAGGACGGCAAGATCAACTTCGCGCGCTTCGTCCCCCAATACCGGATCGAGTTGCGAGTGGCCACCATCCCGACCAACAACGGTCTGGAAGACGTGGTCATGCGGATCCTGAGCTCTGCCAAGCCCATGCCGCTGGACAAGCTCGGTCTGAGCCCCTCGAACCAGACGCAGCTCAAGGAGGCGCTGGAGCGGCCCTATGGCCTGATCCTGTGCGTGGGCCCCACCGGCTCGGGCAAGACCACCACGCTGCACTCGGCGCTCAGCTACATCAACGTGCCTGAGCGCAAGATCTGGACGGCGGAGGACCCGGTCGAGATCACCCAGCCAGGCCTGAGACAGGTTCAGGTCAACCCCAAGATCGACTGGACGTTTGCCAAGGCGCTGCGGGCCTTTTTGCGTGCCGACCCTGATGTGATCATGATTGGCGAAATGCGGGACCACGAGACGGTCACCATGGGCATCGAGGCCTCGCTGACCGGGCATCTGGTGCTCACCACGCTGCACACCAACAGCGCGCCCGAGACGGTGACCCGCCTGCTTGACATGGGCATGGACCCGTTCAGCTTCGCCGATGCGCTGTTGTGCGTCATCGCGCAGCGCCTTGTGCGGCGCCTGTGTCCCGCATGCCGGGTGGAAGAGCCGGCCAGCCCAGAGGCGGTCCAGGACCTGCTGCAGGAGTACCTGCAACCCTTCCAGAAAGATGGCAGCGCGCCCTCACATGCCGCGGTGCTGGAAGACTGGCAGCGGCGTTTCGGCAAGGATGGCCAGCTCATGCAGTACACCAACACGGGCTGCGAGCAGTGCAGTCATACGGGTTTCATGGGACGGGTGGCCATCCATGAGCTGATGGGGGTCGACCGCGAACTGCGTCGGCTCATCCAGACGGGCGCTCGCGTGGACGAGCTGCAGGGGCAAGCCATGCGCCAGGGCATGCGCACGCTGCGGCAAGACGGCATCGAGAAGGTGCTCGCGGGCCTGACCTGCCTTGAAGAGGTGCGCGCCACCAGCAACACCTGAGTCAGGCGGAGTGCAGACCGCACGAAAGCGGGGTCTGTTGTGCACCCGCCGCACGCAAAGGCCAAAAAAGGTGCAAGATAGTCGTTAACGAAGCCGTCAAAGTGGTAGGTGAAAGCAGGGCTAGTTTCCTGAGTTCACCCTGACGATTTCCTCGATCTTTGGTGTCAAGGCGATGCAGCAGCGGTCGCGCCGGTTCACCAGGCAGATCCGGCCGGCCAAGCGGCATCCGTGTTCCAGGCGATGGTTTGGAGGTCGGTATGGACGTGATCAGCAGCTTTGCGGCCCGCTACGAGCGGACGCGTGAAGAAGAGTACAGCCTCGAGGAATACCTCGACATTTGTAAACGCGACAAGATGGCCTACGCCTCCGCTGCAGAGCGGATGTTGCAGGCCATCGGCGAGCCACAGATGATCGACACCCGCAACGACACGCGCCTGTCGCGTATCTTTGCGAACAAGGTCATCAAGATCTACCCAGCGTTCGAAGAGTTCTATGGCATGGAAGACGCCATCGAGCAGGTGGTCAGCTACTTCCGCCACGCCGCGCAGGGGTTGGAAGAAAAGAAGCAGATCCTCTACCTGCTGGGCCCGGTGGGCGGTGGCAAGTCGTCGATTGCCGAGCGCCTGAAATCGCTGGCCGAGAAGGTGCCCTTCTACGCGATCAAGGGCTCGCCGGTGAACGAGTCGCCGCTGGGCTTGTTTGACCACGTCGAGGATGGCCCCATCCTCGAGAAAGAGTACGGCATCCCGCGTCGTTACCTGCAGCGCATCCTCAGCCCCTGGGCGGTCAAGCGGCTCGAAGAGTTCGGTGGCGACATCCGGCAGTTCCGGGTGGTCAGGCGCTACCCCAGCATCCTCAAGCAGGTCGGCATCGCCAAGACCGAGCCGGGCGATGAGAACAACCAGGACATCAGCTCGCTGGTTGGCAAGGTCGACATCCGCAAGCTCGAGACCTTTGCGCAGGACGACCCGGACGCCTACAGCTACTCGGGTGGCCTGTGTCTGGCCAACCAGGGTCTGCTTGAGTTCGTCGAAATGTTCAAGGCGCCGATCAAGGTGCTGCACCCATTGCTGACCGCCACGCAAGAAGGCAACTTCAAGGGCACCGAGGGCTTTGGTGCCATCCCGTTCGATGGGGTGGTGCTGGCCCACAGCAACGAGAGCGAGTGGAAGGCTTTCCGCAACAACAAGAACAACGAAGCCTTCCTCGACCGGATCTACATCGTCAAGGTGCCTTACTGCCTGCGCGCGAGCGAAGAGGTGCGCATCTACGAGAAGCTGCTGCGCAACTCGTCGCTGGCCGCCGCGCCCTGCGCGCCGGGCACGCTGCGCATGCTGTCGAAGTTCGCGGTGCTCACGCGCCTCAAGGAGCCCGAGAACAGCAGCATCTTCAGCAAGATGCTGGTGTACGACGGTGAGAACCTCAAAGACACCGATCCGAAGGCCAAGTCCATCCAGGAGTACCGCGACTACGCTGGCGTCGACGAGGGCATGAATGGCGTGTCGACGCGCTTCGCGTTCAAGATCCTGTCCAAGGTCTTCAACTTCGATCCGGCTGAGGTCGCAGCCAACCCGGTGCACCTGATGTACGTGCTCGAGCAGCAGATCGAGCGCGAACAGTTCCCCGCCGAGACCGAGCAGAAGTACATCGCCTACATCAAGGAGATGCTGGCGCCGCGCTACGCAGAGTTCATCGGCAAGGAGATCCAGACCGCCTACCTCGAGAGCTACAGCGAGTACGGCCAGAACATCTTCGACCGCTATGTGACCTACGCGGACTACTGGATCCAGGACCAGGAGTACCGCGACACCGACACGGGCGAGATTTTCGACCGCGGCTCGCTCAACGCCGAGCTCGAAAAGATCGAGAAGCCGGCCGGCATTGCCAACCCGAAGGACTTCCGCAACGAGATCGTCAACTTCGTGTTGCGGGCGCGGGCCAACAACGGTGGCAAGAACCCGCTGTGGACCAGTTACGAGAAGCTGCGCACGGTGATCGAGAAGAAGATGTTCAGCAACACCGAAGAGTTGTTGCCGGTGATCAGCTTCAACGCCAAGGCCAGCGCCGACGAGGTCAAGAAGCACGAGGACTTCGTCAACCGCATGGTCGAGAAGGGCTACACGCCCAAGCAGGTCCGCCTGCTGTGCGAGTGGTACCTGAGGGTGAGAAAGTCGTCTTGATGGCAGACCCAGCGACGCGACTGACCGGATGAAACGGCGGACAGCAACATGACTCGTCAACACATCATCGACAGACGCCTCGCTGGGAAGAACAAGTCCATCGGCAACCGCGAGCGCTTCCTGCGTCGGTACAAAACGCAGGTGCGCGAGGCCGTCCAGCGTGCGATCAACGGCCGCAGCATCCGCGACATCGAAAAGGGCGAGGACATCGCCATTCCCCGTAAGGACCTGACCGAGCCGTCCTTCCGGCATGGTGATGGCGGCACGCGCGAAGTGGTTCACCCCGGCAACACCGAGTACGTGCAGGGCGACCGCATCGGAAAGCCCCAAGGTCAGGGCGGGCAGGGCGGCGGCGGCTCGCAAGCGAGCGACTCCGGCGAGGGCGAGGACGACTTTGTCTTCAGCCTCAGCAAGGAAGAGTTCATGCAGGTCTTCTTCGAGGACCTGGCCTTGCCCAATCTGGTTCGCACCGCCCTCGCCGAAGTGCCTGAGTGGAAAAGCCACCGCGCCGGCTACAGCAGCGACGGCACGCCCAACAACCTGCACGTGGTTCGCTCCATGCGCGGGGCCCTGGGGCGGCGCATCGCGCTGGGCGCCAGCAGCCGACGCGAGATCCGCGAGCTGGAGGCGCGTCTGGCGGAACTGGGTGACGACGACACCGATGTCGGCACGGATCTGGCGCTGTGCCGCGAGCGCGCGGCCGAACGGGAGGCCATCGAGGCCCGTCTGCAGCACCTGCGCGGCAAGGTGAGCGGCATCCCCTATCTCGATCCGATCGACCTGCGTTACCGCAGCCGCGTCAAGGTGCCGGTGCCCACCACCAAGGCCGTGATGTTCTGTGTGATGGACGTGTCCGGCTCGATGGACGAGCAGCGCAAGGAGCTGTCCAAGCGCTTCTTCATCCTGCTGTACCTGTTCCTGACCCGCCACTACGACAAGATCGAACTGGTGTTCATCCGGCACCACACGCAGGCCGCCGAGGTGACCGAAGACGAGTTCTTCCACGCGACGGAGACGGGCGGCACGGTGGTGTCGAGCGCCCTGGTGCTGCTCGACGAGATCATCCGCGCCCGTTATCCGACCAGCGAGTGGAACCTGTACGTGGCCCAGGCCTCTGATGGCGACAACTGGCACCACGATTCCAGCCGTTGTCGCGAGATCCTCGAAAACAAGATCCTGCCGATGGTGCGCTACTTTGCCTATGTTCAGGTGGCCCAGACCGAGCAGAATCTGTGGGACGAGTACATGGGCCTGGCCGAGGCGCACAGGCACTTTGCGATGCGCAAGGTGCTGGAGCCCTCGCAGATCTATCCGGTGTTCAGGGAGTTGTTCAAGAAGGAAGGAGTGGACGCATGAGTGCGCTGCTTTCACCCGATCACCTGGACAAGCCGCTGGCCGGTCCGTCAGACTGGTCGTTCGAGCTGATCGAGGCCTATCACGATGTGATCCGGGGCACGGCCCAGCGGTATGGGCTCGACACCTACCCCAACCAGCTCGAGGTCATCACGGCCGAGCAGATGATGGATGCCTACGCCAGCGTGGGCATGCCGGTGAACTACCGGCACTGGTCGTACGGCAAGGAGTTCATCGCCACCGAGAAGAACTACCGTCGCGGCTACATGGGGCTGGCCTACGAGATCGTCATCAATGCCAACCCGTGCATCAGCTACCTGATGGAAGAAAACACCATGGCCATGCAGGCCCTGGTGATTGCGCATGCGGCCTATGGCCACAACAGCTTCTTCAAAGGCAACTACCTGTTCCGCATGTGGACGGACGCGGGCTCGATCATCGATTACCTGGTCTACGCCAAGAACTACATCGCGCAGTGCGAAGAGCGGCATGGCATCGACGAGGTCGAAGAGTTTCTGGATTCTTGCCACGCGCTGCAGAACCACGGCGTAGACCGCTACCGCCGCCCGGGCAAGCTCTCGCTCGACAAGGAACAGGCGCGCCGCGAAGAGCGCGAGGCCTACCTGCAGCGCCAGGTCAATGACCTGTGGCGCACGCTGCCGCGCCGCGCCGACCGCCCCGAAGAAGAGGCGGTCAAGCGCTTTCCGGCCGAGCCACAGGAAAACCTGCTGTACTTCATCGAGAAGCACGCGCCGCTGCTGGAGCCGTGGCAGCGCGAGATCGTGCGCATCGTGCGCAAGATCGCGCAGTACTTCTACCCGCAGCGCCAGACCCAGGTGATGAACGAGGGCTGGGCCACCTTCTGGCACTACACGCTGCTCAACACCATGTACGACGACGGCTGGCTGACCGACGGCATCATGCTGGAGTGGCTGCAGTCGCACACCAACGTGGTGTACCAGCCGCCGGTGGGCCACCGGGCCTACAGCGGGTTGAACCCGTATGCGCTGGGTTTTGCGATGTACACCGACCTCAAACGCATCTGCGAGGCACCGACCGAAGAAGACCGGGCGTGGTTTCCGGATTTCGCCGGCTCGGCTGTGGGCACCCCCAAAGAGGACCATGCCTGGCTCAAGACCCTGGATTACGCCATGCGCAATTTCAAGGACGAGAGCTTCATCGGGCAGTTCCTCAGCCCCAAGGTGATGCGCGACTTCCGGCTGTTCGCCATCCGCGACGACGAAGACGACAGCGAGTACGAGGTCAGCGCCATCCACGACGACAGCGGCTACCGCCGGCTGCGCGAGGCGCTGTCACGCCAGTACGACCTGGGCTCGCGCGAGCCCAACATCCAGGTCTGGAGTGTCAACCTGCGGGGCGACCGGTCGCTCACGCTGCGCCACACGCAGCACAACGAGCGGCCGCTGAACGACGGCACACGCGAGGTGCTCAAGCACGTGGCGCGGCTCTGGGGCTTCCCCGTGCACCTCGAAAGCGTGGACGGCCATGGCGACGTGCGCCAGCAGTGGACGATGGTGCCGGCCTCGATGGAGTGACGGCGCGGCCTGTGGCTTTCACATGTCGACACGCACCGCCGGAATAACGCAGGTGGTGCGCCGCTTATCCCGCTAAAGGTTTTCGGGCGGTGGCGAAGAATGGCATTCATACAGCCGTTCCTCGCCCACCATGTCTGAAGAAAACAGCCAAGACAAGCAGTTGCCCGCCACCGAGCGGAAGCTGCAGAAAGCCCGCGAGGAGGGCAACGTCGTCCGGTCGCGGGATCTGGGCCACTTCATGGTGGTGCTGGCCGCGACTGCGGTGCTCATGGGGCTCACGCCCATCTGGGTCGCCCGGATGCACGAGCAGGTGAGCGCGGGCCTGCGGTTCGACGCGCGCACGGTGGCGGCCCCCGAGATGATGGTGCAGCGCCTGTCCCAATGGACGGTCGAGGGCCTGTGGCTTGTCGTGCCGTTCGGCGTGCTGCTGGCCCTGGCTTCCCTTGTAGCGAGCGTGATGGCCGGTGGCTGGGTGATGTCGTTCAAGTCGCTGGCGCCCAAGTTCAGCAAGCTCAACCCGATCACTGGCATCGCCAACGTCTTCTCGACCAAGCAACTGATCGATGCGCTCAAAGGCAGCTTGCTGGCTCTGATCCTGGGCGGAGTGGGCGGCCTGTTGCTTTACCAATCCTGGCCTTCCATGGTCGACCTGCTGGCACGCCCGCTGCCCGCCGCCTTCGCCGATCTGGGGCACACGATGGGCAAGGTGCTGGGCCTGATGCTGCTCGTGATCGCCGGCTTTGCGCTCATCGACCTGCCCTTGCAGAAGTTCCTGTTTGCCCAGCGCATGCGCATGAGCCACCAGGAGGTGAAGGACGAGGTCAAGCAGACCGAAGGCAACGTCGAGATGAAGGGCCGCATGAAGCAGAAGATGCGCGAGATGTCGCGCCGTCGCATGCTGGCCGCCGTGCCCAAGGCCGATCTGGTCGTGATGAACCCCACCCACTATGCGGTGGCCTTGCGCTATGAAGAAGGCTCGATGGGAGCCCCCCGCGTGGTGGCCAAGGGGGTTGACCTGCTGGCGCTGAAGATCCGCGACGTGGCCACCGAGCACCGCGTGCCGGTGCTGGAGGCGCCGCCGCTGGCCCGCGCCCTGTACGCCCACACCGAACTCGACATGGAAATCCCGGTGGCGCTGTACAGCGCCGTGGCGCAGGTGCTGGCCTACGTGTTCCAGCTGCGACAGGCCGTGAGTGGTGCGGCCCCCATGCCGGGCGACATGCCCGATCTGGACGTGCCGGCCGACATGGACCCGCACAACGCTGTTCGCGAGAACGCTTCGGAAGAAGGTGACGCATGAACCCCCTGCAGCAGTTTCAGAAACTGACTGGCGGCCATCTGGGCCAGTTTCAGACCGTGGCCGCCCCGTTGGTGGTCATCGTGATCCTGTCGCTGATGGTGCTGCCCCTGCCGCCGCTGGTGCTGGACGTGTTCTTCACCATCAACATCGCGCTGTCGCTGATGGTGATGATGGTGGCAGCCACGATGCTGCGTCCGCTTGACTTTGCGGCCTTTCCCGCCGTGCTGCTGTTGACCACCTTGCTGCGCCTGTCACTCAACGTGGCGTCCACGCGCGTCGTGCTGATGGAAGGGCACACCGGTAGCAGCGCCGCCGGCAAGGTGATCGAGGCCTTCGGACACTTCCTGATCGGCGGCAATTTTGCCGTCGGCCTGATCGTGTTTGCGGTGCTCGTGGTGATCAACTTCATCGTGATCACCAAGGGCGCCGAGCGGATCGCAGAGGTGAGCGCACGCTTCACCCTGGACGCCATGCCCGGCAAGCAGATGGCCATCGATGCGGACCTGAGCGCCGGCCTGATCGACGAGAAGGAAGCCAAGAAGCGCCGCCGCGAAGTGGGCGAAGAAGCCGAGTTCCATGGCTCGATGGACGGCGCATCGAAGTTCGTGCGCGGCGATGCGATCGCCGGCATCTTGATCCTGTTCATCAACATCATCGGTGGCATGGTGATCGGGCTGGTCCAGCACAACCTGTCCGCAGGTCAGGCGGCCGATGCTTACGTGGTGCTGGCGATCGGCGATGCCTTGGTGGCACAGATTCCTGGCCTGCTGATCTCGGTGGCAGCTGCGGTGGTCGTCTCGCGGGTCGGCAAGGACCAGGACGTGGGCGGCCAG
>Ga0208242_100924_pt1 | contig 10229 bp, 11 predicted proteins | sample SubbioAug_CSW13A_FD_184825 | JGI IMG/M metagenome (GOLD analysis project Ga0208242, IMG submission 184825) | Serpentinite rock and fluid subsurface biosphere microbial communities from McLaughlin Reserve, California, USA - CR12Aug_CSW13A (SPAdes) | ecosystem: Environmental > Terrestrial > Deep... | reverse complement strand
CGCGGCCTTGAGGGCCTTGAACTTCCCCGTCACCGGCTGGAGCCGCACCGCCAAGCCCGGCAGCCTGCATGGCGAGGACGGGCTGCGGCAGGCCCTTTCCCGTGCCGCGATCCTTGTCACCCTGCTGCCGAAGACGCCCGAGACCGAGAATCTCCTGAACGCCGACCGCCTTGCCTTGTTGCCGCGCGGGGCGGTGATCCTGAACCCCGGCCGCGGCGCGCTGATCGATGACGAGGCTCTCCTCGCCGCGCTGGAGTCGGGCCAGGTCGGCCAGGCCACGCTGGACGTCTTCCGGGTCGAGCCCCTGCCGCCCGACCACCCTTACTGGAGCCATCCGAAGGTTACCGTCACCCCGCATATCGCCGCCGACACCCGCGCCGTCACCGCCGCCCGGGTGATCGCCGAGAACATCCGCCGCGGCGAAGCGGGCGAGCCCTTCCTCCACCTCGTCGACCGGGGGCGCGGCTACTGACGACCGCTCATCCCGTCGCTTCGCTCGGTCTTCGCCCCCCCCCCGCGAGGACCGGTGCGAAGCGGAGGGAGGAGCAGTTCCTGTCGCGAACGGAACAGCCCCGGCGCCGCGCCCGTGCCAGCACTGGGGGAAACGAGGTGTGAAGATGCGATACGGGCAGGGTGTGGCACTGGTCCTGGCGGCGGGGACGCTCTGGTCTCTCATGGGGCTGGGGCTGCGGCAGATCGAGACGGCCTCGGTCTGGCAGATCCTGTTCTGGCGTTCGCTGGGCACGGTGCCGGTCCTTCTGGCCTTCCTCTGGTGGCGGACGGGCGGGCGGCCCCTTGGTGCGGTGCGCAAGGTGGGTCTGGCGGGCGTCGTGGGCGGGATGGGCCTTGTCTTTGCCTTTGCCGGCGCGATCTATGCGATCCAGACCACCACCATCGCCAATGCCGTCTTCCTTTTCACCGCCTCGCCCTTCGTCGCGGCCATCCTGGGCTGGATCCTGCTGGGCGAGCGGGTGAAGCCTTGGACCTGGGCCGCCATCGCGCTGGCGGTCTTCGGCATGTATCTGATGGTGCGCGAGGGTCTGGCGATCGGCGCGCTGGCCGGCAACATCGCCGCGCTGCTTTCGGCGGCAGGTTTCGGCGCCTTCTCGGTCGCGCTGCGCTGGGGGAAGCTGTCCGAGATGCTGCCCGTCTCGATGCTGGGCGGGGTCTTCTCGGCGCTGGTGGCGGCCGTCGTGCTGGCGGCGCAGGGGATGCCGCTAATGGTCCCGGCCTGGGACATGGGGATCTCGCTGGCCATCGGCGCGGTGATCCTGGCCCTGGGAATGGTCATGTATACCCTGGGCAGCCGGGTGATTCCGGCCGCCGAACTGACGCTTCTGTCGCTGATCGAGGTGCTGCTGGCCCCGCTTTGGGTCTTTGCCTTCCTGGGTGAAACGGCAAGTGCCGCGACCTTCCTGGGCGGCGGCGTCCTTCTGGCGGCCGTGGCGCTGAATGCGGTGATGGGCGCGCGCGGACAACTGGTGACGGGGGTTGCGAAACCGCCCCGACCTGTGAATGAATGATCAAATTCATGGGGCCGATTGTCCTCGTGACAGGGAGATCATCGGATGCGGTCAGAACCGCAGGATACGGAGAACGGCCCCTGCTGGCCGCGCAAGCCCGAGTTTGGCGGAGGGCTGATGGCCCGCTTCGCCACCGGGCGCCTGCGCCCCCGATCCTGACATCCGAACAAAGAGAGAGGCAACATGCCCGGAAATCTGACGCTTGAGGAACTGAAGGCCGCCGTCTCGCGCGGCGAGATCGACACCGTGCTGGTGGCCGGCATCGACATGCAGGGCCGCCTGATGGGCAAGCGCTTTCACGCGCAGTTCTTCGTCAATGGCGGCCATGAAGAGACGCATTGCTGCAACTACCTGCTGACCGTGGACATGGAGATGAACACGGTGCAGGGCTACAAGTCCTCCAGCTGGGAGACCGGCTATGGCGACTATGTGCTGAAGCCCGACCTGCGGACGCTGCGCCGCGTCCCCTGGCTGCCGGGCACCGCGCTGGTCCTGGGTGACACGCAGGACCATGCCACCCATGCCGACGTGCCGATGGCGCCCCGCTCGATCCTGAAGCGGCAGGTGGAACGGGCGCGGGCGATGGGCTTCGAGCCGATGATGGCGACCGAGCTGGAGTTCTACCTGTTCGAGAATTCCTACGAGAACCTGCGGGACGGCGGCCTGAACGCGCTGCGCACGGTGGGCGGCTACAACGAGGATTACCACATCTTCCAGACCACCAAGGAAGAGGATGTGATGCGCGCGGTCCGCAACGGGCTTTATGGCGCGGGGATCCCGGTGGAGAACTCCAAGGGCGAGGCCGAGGCGGGGCAGGAGGAGATCAACTACAAATACTCTGACGCGCTGGATACGGCCGACAACCACGTGATCATCAAGAACGCGATCAAGGAAATCGCCTGGTCCAAGGGCAAGTCGGTGACCTTCATGGCGAAATACGACCACCGCCGCGCGGGGTCGTCGAGCCATATCCACCAGTCGCTGTGGTCGCTGGATGGCAAGCCCAGCTTCGCCGACAAGGCGGACAGCCACGGCATGTCCGAGGTGATGAAGCATTTCCTTGCGGGCCAGCTGCACCATGCGCGGGACATCACGGCCTTCCTCGCGCCTTACGTGAACAGCTACAAGCGGTTCACGGTGGGGATGTTCGCGCCGACCAAGGCGGTCTGGAGTGCGGACAACCGCACGGCGGGCTTCCGGGTCTGCGGCGTGCATACCAAGGCGGTGCGGGTGGAATGTCGGATTCCGGGCTCGGACGTGAACCCCTACCTGGCCTGTGCGGCGCTTCTGGCGGCGGGGCTTGACGGGATCGAGAAGAAGATGGCGCTGGAGCCCGAGATGAAGGGCGACATGTATTCCGCCAAGGGCATCCGCGAGATCCCGCACAACCTGCGCGAGGCGGCAGAGCTTCTTCATGGCTCGAAGATGCTGCGCGAAGCTTTCGGGGACGATGTCGTCGACCATTACCACCATGCCGCCCAGTGGGAGATTTCCGAGACCGACCGCGTCGTGACGGATTTCGAACGCGAGCGGCTTCTGGAACGCGCCTGAGCGTAGGGTGGGCGATATCGCCCACCCTACCCCCGCGCTTAACACCTTGTCGGGACGCTCCCGACGCTTGAGGACCGAAGATGAAACCCATCCAACTGATCTCCCCTGTCGACGGCCGGGTCTATGCGGAACGCATGCCGCTGACGCCCGAGGCCGCCGATGCCGTCGTCGCCCGCGCGAAGGCCGCGCAGAAGCCCTGGGCCGCCCGGCCCTTGGAGGAGCGCATCGCCCTGGTGAAAGCGGGCGTTGCCAAGCTGAACACCATGTCCGAGGTGGTGGTCGAGGAAATCGCCTGGCAGATGGGCCGCCCCACCCGCTATGGTGGTGAGTTCGGCGGCGTGAACGCGCGGACCGACTATATGGCCTCCATCGCTGCCAAGACCCTTGCGCCCGAGATGGTCGAGGACAGCGACAGCTTCCGCCGCTATCTCGCGCGGGAGCCGGTGGGCGTCGTCTTCATCATTGCGCCGTGGAACTACCCCTACCTGACCACGATCAATACGCTTGTCCCCGCCCTGATCGCCGGCAATACGGTGGTCCTGAAACATGCCAGCCAGACCCTTCTGGTCGGTGAGCGGCTGGCCGAGGCCTTCCACGCCGCCGGAGTGCCGGAGGATGTGTTCCAGAACGTCGTCCTCGACCACGCCACCACCGAACGGCTGATCGGGGCGCGGAGCTTCGGCTTCGTGAACTTCACCGGCTCGGTCGGCGGCGGGGCCGCCATCGAACGCGCGGCGGCGGGGACCTTCACCCCGCTGGGGCTGGAGCTGGGCGGCAAGGACCCGGGCTATGTGCGGGAGGATGCGAACCTCGACCTGGCCGTGGACGTGCTGATGGACGCGGCCATGTACAACGCGGGCCAGTGCTGCTGCGGGATCGAACGGATCTATGTGCATGAAAAGCTGTTCGACAGCTTCGTCGAGAAATCCGTCGCCTGGGTCGGCCAGCTGAAGCTGGGCAATCCCTTCGACGCCTCGACCACGCTGGGCCCGATGGCGCACAAGCGGTTTGCCCAGACGGTGCGCGACCAGACCGCCGAAGCCATCGCCAAGGGCGCGAAGCCGCTCCTCGACCCCAAGCAGTTCGCCGATGACGGCGGCGCCTATCTCGCGCCGCAGATCCTGGTGAACGTGGACCATTCGATGCGGGTGATGAAGGAAGAATCCTTCGGTCCCGTCGTCGGCATCATGCCGGTGAAGAACGACGATGAAGCCATCGCCCTGATGAACGACAGCCCCTATGGCCTGACCGCAAGCATCTGGACCCAGGACTATGACACCGCCGCCGCCCTTGGGCAGCGCGTCGAGACGGGCACCGTCTTCATGAACCGGGCGGACTATCTGGACCCGGCGCTGACCTGGACCGGGGTCAAGGACACCGGGCGGGGCACCTCGCTCAGCTATCTCGGGTTCCATTCCGTGACCCGGCCGAAATCCTATCACCTCAAGAAAGCCTGACATCATGACCCACAATGTTCCCAACCGGAACTGGTCCTACCCCACCGCGATCAAGTTCGGCGTCGGCCGGATCGCGGAACTGGCCGAGCATGTGAAATCGGCCGGCATCCAGCGTCCGCTTCTGGTCACCGACAAGGCGCTGGCCAGCCTGCCGATCACGGCGGCGGCGCTGGACGTGCTGGAGAAGGCGGGGCTTGGCCGGGCGGTGTTTTCCGAGGTCGATCCGAACCCGAACGAGAAGAACATGGCCGACGGGATCGCGGTCTACAAGGCGGGCGGCCATGACGGGGTGATCTGCTTCGGCGGCGGCTCGGGCCTTGATCTGGGCAAGATGATCGCGCTGATGGCGCATCAGCGTGCGGATCTCTCGGTCTGGGATCTGGAGGATATCGACGACTGGTATACCCGCGCCGATGCCGACCGGATCGCACCGATCGTCGCGGTGCCGACCACGGCCGGGACCGGCTCGGAAGTGGGCCGGGCGGGGGTGCTGACGAACAGCGAGACGCACAAGAAGAAGATCATCTTCCATCCCAGGCTGATGCCCGTCGTGACGATCTGCGACCCGGCCCTGACCACGGGGATGCCGAGGTTCATCACCGCCGGCACCGGGATGGACGCGCTGGCGCATTGCCTTGAGGCCTATTGCAGCCCCTTCTACCATCCGATGAGCCAGGGCATCGCGCTGGAGGGGATGCGGCTGGTGTTCGAGAACCTGACCAAGGTCTATGACAACCCGAACGATCTCGACGCCCGCGCCCATATGATGAGCGCGGCGGCCATGGGCGCGGTGGCCTTCCAGAAGGGGCTGGGCGCGATCCACAGCCTGTCGCATCCGGTGGGCGCGGTCTATGGCACCCACCACGGCACCACCAATGCGGTGGTGATGCCCATGGTGCTGGACTTCAACCGCGCGGCGATCGAGGACCGGATCAATGCGGCGGCGGCCTATCTGGGGATCGCGGGCGGTTTCGACGGCTTCCGCGCCAAGGTGATGGAGCTGCGGGCGCATCTGGGGATTCCAGCGAACCTGACCGCGATGGGGGTGAAGCCCGAGGATCTGGACATGCTGACCGAGATGGCGCTGGAGGATCCGTCCTGCGGCGGCAACCCGGTCGCCATGACGCGTGAGAACACCCGGGCGCTTTATGATGCCTGCATGTAGGGTGGGCAATATTGCCCACCCTACGCTTGCGCGTGTCGAGTAGCCGATGGTCACACGGGAACGGACAGAAATCGCTGTGATCGGCGCCGGCGTGGTGGGCCTGACCATCGCGCTGGAACTGGTCGACCAGGGCCGGGAGGTAGTTCTGGTCGATCCCGGCCCGCCCGGCATGGGCGCGAGCCATGGCAATGCCGGCACCATTGCCGACTATGCCACCAGCCCCGTCGGCACGCCAGAGGTGCTGCGCGCGCTCCCTTCGCTGATGTTCAGCCGGACCTCGCCCCTTGCGATCCGGCACCGGGCTCTGCCCAGCCTGATGCCCTGGCTGCTGCGTTTCCTCTGGCAGTCGCTGCCTGCAGCCACCGAACGGAATGCCCGGGCCATCGCCGCGCTTCTCGCCGACGCGGGGGAGCGGTGGGATGATCTGGCCCTGCGCGTTCAGGGCGCGGGTATCCTGCAGCGGCGCGGGTGCCTTTATCTTTACGAGACCCCCGAGGCGCTTCGGGCGGCCGAGGCCGAGATGGCCCGCCGCCGCGCGCTGGGGGTGGAGGTCGAGCTGATCGGACCCGAGCAGCTGGTCGGGATGGAGCCCGCCCTGCCCCCCGCCGCTGGCGCGGCTTTCTTCCCCGGTGCGACCTTTCTCGATGATCCGGGTCGGATGATGGGCCTTCTTGCTGCCGAGGTGCTTTCCCATGCGCGCCATCTGCCGGTCCGGGCCGAGCGGCTGACCCGCGGGCCGGACGGGGTGGTGGTGGAGGGTCCGGGGCTGCACCTCCATGCGCGGCGGGTGGTGATCGCCGCAGGGGCGCATTCGCGCGACCTTGCCCGGCAGGCCGGGGACCGCATCCCCCTGGACACCGAGCGCGGCTACCATGTCGAATGGGATATGGGCGAGCCTTTGCTCTCACGCCCCACCTGCCCCACGGCAAGGGGCTTCTACCTCTGCCCGATGGCAGGCCGGTTGCGGGTGGCGGGCACGGTGGAGCTGGGTGGCCTGCAGCTGCCGCCCTCACCCCACCGGATTGCCCGGCTGGTGGAAGGCGCGCGGGCCTTTTTCCCCGACTTGGGTGAGCCGGACCGCAGCTGGATGGGCTTCCGCCCCAGCCTGCCGGATAGCCTGCCGGTGATCGGCCGCTCGTCCGGGGGGGCCGATGTGGTGCTGGCCTTTGGCCATGGTCATCTGGGGGTCACGCTGGCCCCCGTGACGGCACGGATCGTGGCGGGGCTGCTGGCGGACCAGCAACAGCCGCTGGACATCACGCCCTATCGGCCCGGGCGGTTCTGAGCGTCCGGGCCGAAGCGGTGGGTCACTCGACGAGGATGGGCCCCGGATCGGTCGGCTCGTCGTCATCATCCCCGCCGCACAGCGCGATGCAGAGGATGATCGGGATCAGGAGCAGTGGCAGGATGCCGGCCGAGGAGGCGGGCCGTTCCACGACCACGGGGGTATATTCCTCTTCGATCACGATGGGCCCGCCGGCATGGGCGGTGGCAGCGGAAAGCACAAGGCCGGTGGCCAGGGTGGAAGCCAGCAGTTTCTTCATTTCACGTCCCCAAGGTTGATATGCAGCCGCCCGGAATAGGGGGCGTGGACGCAACGCGTGACATGCGAATACGTTCCCTGTGGTCTGCAGATTTTCCAAGAGGTTGCGGCTTATTGTCCGCGGAGCGGGCAGGCCCGCATGGTGTAGCGAAAAGGGGCGGTGGATTGGACCGCCCCTCAAGATCGGTTGAACCGGGCGATTACCGCGGCCGAACCTCATCGTCATCGCCGCCGCACAGCGCGACGCAGAGCACGATGCCAACGAGCACCAGCGGCAGGATGCCGACCGACGACGCGGGCTTTTCAGCCACGACGGCGGCTTCTTCTTCCACGACGACCGGGCCGCCGGCATAGGCGGTGGTGGCCGAAAGCGCCAGGGTCGAGACCAGGGCGGAGGCGATCAGTTTCTTCATTTGTCCCTCGGTGACTAACACACGCTATCACAGCGCGAGGGGCACCATACTGGCCGCGCTGGCAAGGCTCAATTCGGCCGATGGAATTGGCTGCAGCTGTTGCGCCGGTGCAGCAATGCGGCGAAAGAGGCGGCCCCGCAGGACCGCCCCAATCCAAGAGGCAGATCAGTCGCGAACCGGCTGGTCGTCGTCCCCGCCGCACAGCGCAACGCAGAGGACGATGCCGACCAGCACCAGCGGCAGGATGCCGACCGACGACGCGGGCTTTTCAGCCACAACAGCGGCTTCTTCTTCGACCACAACCGGGCCGCCAGCGAAGGCAGTGGTAGCGGTCAGGGCAAGCGTGGCCGCGAGGGTCGGAGCGATGAGATGTTTCATGTTTGGTCCTTGGAAAGATCCGAGCGAAGGTCGCACAGGCAAAGGGCCGTACTTACAGCAGGCGTCACATTCAATCCTGCCGAAACATTTTTCAGAGCCTGTTGCACGCCTGCTGCTGGAATAAAGAAAGGGCGGTCTTTCGACCGCCCTTCAGGATCAGTGTGGACGAATTAGAAGGAGCCTTCCTGCGGCTCGTCGTCGTCACCGCCGCACAGGGCGACGCAGAGGATGATCGGGATCAGCAGGAGCGGCAGGATGCCGGCCGAGGAAGCGGGCTTCTGGGCCACGACTTCAGCTTCTTCTTCCACGACGACCGGGCCGCCAGCCATAGCAGCCGAAGCGCCGAGGGTCAGGGCCATGACCGAGGCAACGAGTTTCTTCATGATGGACTCCGAATATGTTGGACGATCCCGTCAAAGCGACAGGGCGCTTTGAAACGCTAGCCACGGCCTGCACAATCATCAACGAATAACCACGTTTCCGCGAGTTTCGGTCAGCGAACGTTGCGGTTTTGGCACAAGATAGGGCGCTTCAAAGGGTCAGAACATGCCCGGCACGACCTGATCTGGTGGGCGATGGCCGTCGGCGAAGGTCTTGATGTTGATGATCACCTTTTCACCCATCTCGATTCGCCCCTCGATCGTGGCCGACCCCATGTGCGGCAGCAGGACGACGTTCGGCAAGTCGCGCAGGCGCGGGTTCACTTCGCTGCCATGTTCGTAGACGTCGAGCCCCGCCCCGGCCAGCTCTCCGGCCCGCAGCGCGCGGGTCAGGGCGTTCTGGTCGATCACCTCGCCCCGCGAGGCGTTCACCACCACGGCGGAGGGCTTCATCAGCTTCAGCCGTCGGGCGTTGAGCAGATGAAAGGTCGAGGGCGTATGGGGGCAATTGACGCTCACGATGTCCATCCGCGCGAGCATCTGGTCAAGGCTCTCCCACCAGGTGGCCTCATGCTCGGCCTCGATCTCGGGACGGAGGCGCTTGCGGTTGTGGTAATGGACCTGGAGCCCGAAGGCCCGCGCCCGCCGCGCCACCGCTTGGCCGATCCGGCCCATGCCCAGAATGCCCAGCCGCCGCCCGCCAAGCCGCCCGCCCAGGTTCGCCATCGGCGACCAGCCGGGCCAGTTGCCGGATTGCATCACCGCCAGCGCCTCGGGGATGCGGCGGGTGACCGCCAGGATCAGCGCCATGACCATGTCGGCGGTATCCTCGGTGGTGACGCCGGGGGTGTTCGACACCAGGATCCCGCGCTGGCGGGCGGTGGCGATGTCGATATGGTCCACGCCAGCGCCGTAATTGGCGATCAGCTTCAGCTTCTCACCCGCCTGCCCCAGAAGGCCGGCATCGATCGTGTCGGTGATCGTCGGGACAAGGACATCCGCCTGGCGCATCGCGGCGGCGAGTTCCTCCCGCGTCATCGGCGTGTCCGGGTCGCGCAAGGTGACGTCGAACAGCTCTTTCATCCGGGTCTCGACGACCTCGGGCAGGCGGCGCGTCACCACGACCGACAGGCGCTTTGCTGGCATGGACCTTCCCCGACCCTTTCAAATTCACCGTGCTTGAGGCAAGGTTACGGCAAGGGGCTGAATGCACAAGCCCCATGGAAGGGGCGCCCGCAGCTTGCGGGACCGCGCGGCAAGGCAGACGGGCATGAGACGGTTCCTGAAAGGTTTCGCGATTCTGCTGGCGCTTTCGGCTGCGCCGCTGTCGGCGCAAGAGGCGGAACCCTCGCCCGAGGCCGCCGCCGAGCCGCCGCCAGAGGCCGCGCCCGCCCGGCCCGCCAGACCGCCGGAAAAGCAGTGCCAGCCCGATGTCGGCTGCGTGACCAACCTGCCCCTGCCGCGCTATGTCTCGCTGAAAGGCTCCGAGGGCAACGCCCGGCGTGGGCCGGGACTGACGCATCGCATCGACTGGGTTTTCACCCGGGCAGGGATGCCGCTGAAGATCACCGCCGAATTCGAGAACTGGCGCCGGGTCGAGGATTTCGAGGGCGCGGGGGGCTGGGTGCATTACTCGCTCCTCTCGGGCGTGCGGACGGCGATGGTGACGCTCGACATGGCCGAGTTTCACAACGACCCCTCTGACGGCGCGCGGGTGGTGGCACAGGCCGAGATCGGTGTGATAGGGCGCGTGCAGGAATGCCTCCCCGACTGGTGCCGCGTCGCGCTGGACGGGGCAAGGGGCTGGGTCCGCAAGTCC
>Ga0208242_100923_pt1 | contig 10238 bp, 11 predicted proteins | sample SubbioAug_CSW13A_FD_184825 | JGI IMG/M metagenome (GOLD analysis project Ga0208242, IMG submission 184825) | Serpentinite rock and fluid subsurface biosphere microbial communities from McLaughlin Reserve, California, USA - CR12Aug_CSW13A (SPAdes) | ecosystem: Environmental > Terrestrial > Deep... | reverse complement strand
TATTCTTTAAACTTAAACGCCTTGCGGTGCGCAAGATGATTACAGGTTTTGTCTATGTTCTCATTGGTTTGTTGCTTTTCTTAATGGGTGTCAATGCAGGTTTTATGGATGTGGGTACTTATTTAGGACAAACACTTGTTTTGAAACAACCTATCATCATTATCATGGTTGGATTCATATTAGGAGCACTCACTATCTTAGCTGAACCAGCTGTGTATGTGTTAACCCATCAAATCGAAGAAGTTACCAGTGGTTACATTCCTCGATTAGCGGTTTTACTCCCTCTATCTTTAGGAGTAGGACTGGCAATCGCCCTTTCAGTCATTAGAATTCTAGTCCCATCCATTCAGTTATGGCATTATCTACTTCCAGGGTATATCATTAGTTTAGGTTTGATGTTTTTTGTTCCTAAACTATTTATTGGGATTGCCTTTGATGCGGGAGGTGTTGCGACAGGTCCTGTCACAGCGACATTCATCTTAGCTTTTGTTCAAGGAGCAGCGTTCACCTATGAAGGTGCAGATTTACTCATCGATGGCTTTGGAATGATTGCTATGGTAGCCATGATTCCAATCATCACATTACAAATATTAGGCTTAATATTTAAAAAGATCACTCAAAAGAAGGGAGGTGCTAAACCTCATGAATCAATCTAGCATTAACACCACCTACGATTTAGTTTATGTGATTATCAATCAAGGTTTAGGAAGTAAAGTTTTGCAAAAAGCGAAAGAAAAAGGCATTCATGGTGGTACCATCTTCTTTGGATTAGGAACGGTAAGACATCCTTTATTGAATCTATTAGCATTGTATGATGAGCATAAAGAAATTGTATTGATGGGGGGAGATTCGACTGTTGTTGATCAGGTCATCATTCATCTCAATCACGTATTCAAATTTCATAAGCCCAATCATGGCATCTTATTTAGAGTTAATTCATGCAAGATGATAGGGTCACGATTCAATGAATGCAATGAAAGAGAAAACAATAAAGAGGTGAAAAAAATGTATCATATTATTACTACGATTGTTGATAAAGGCAAAGGAGAAGAAGTTGTCAATGCATCTAAAGATGCAGGAGCAAGAGGAGGCACCATCATTAATGCACGAGGATCGGGTGTCAATGAAACAACACGAATTTTTAATATGGAGATTGAACCTGAGAAAGAGATCGTGATTATTGTTGCTCAAGCAGATCAATCACAAAACATCATAGATAATATCAAAAGTGAATTAAAGATTGATGAACCTGGACAAGGTATCTTGTTTGTACAAGAAGCAGCTGAAGTTCATGGGTTATTTCATCAAGGGAAATAGAGTAAACCATGGATACTAACGAAAAAACCAAAGAAATTGAAAGTCATGTTAAGAACATCAATGAACTGCATGCAAACCAACTAACATTTGGTGAAAAAGTAGCTGATAAGATGGCTGATTTTGCAGGAAGTTGGACTTTTATTATCTCATTCATCGTTATCTTGCTTACTTGGATTAGTCTTAATTCTTGGGTAGTTTTGTTTAAGCCATATGATCCTTATCCTTTCATCCTACTTAATTTAGTGTTATCTTGCATTGCTGCGCTACAAGCTCCCATTATTATGATGTCACAGAAAAGACAAGAGAGTAAAGATCGACTTCGTTCACAGCAAGATTATGAAGTGGATGTGAAAGCAGCCCATCTGATAGAAACGATTCTAATGGAGCTTGAAATTGTTAAGCAACAACAAGACCTTCTTTTAAAGCAGTTATCAGAAAAACATGATGATCATGCTTAGACCAAAGATTCGTTTCTTTTAAACGGTCTAAATGATTTCAATATTCACTCATCCTATTTAATGAATCTTGACTTAAGACCTTGAACATTTTAAACTAATAAAGGAAATGAAATCTTCCTTGGGAAACCTAAACCGCCTTGGTGCTGATGACTTCTTGTCTTTAAGCAACCAAGTTTTTTTTATGAAAGGGAAACCTATGTTATTCTCGCTTGCGCTTATGTTTCTAATTGGTCTTGGATTGGGGAAAATCTTTGAAAAAATAAAACTACCTAAACTTATCGGAATGATACTCACAGGTATGATATTAGGGCCACATGCTTTGAATCTATTGGATGATAAAATTCTGTTGATTTCATCGGATTTAAGACAATTGGCTTTAGTGATTATACTTATTCGTGCTGGGCTAAACTTGGATATAAAAGATTTAAAGCGTGTAGGAAGACCCGCCATGCTGTTAAGTTTTATTCCTGCTTTATTTGAAATCATAGGATACATGATATTAGGACCCCTATTATTGGGGTTATCTCTAGTTGACGCGGCTTACTTGGAAGTGTGATTGCGGCTGTTTCGCCTGCGGTTATTGTACCCAAAATGCTTAAACTAAAAGAAAAAGGATAGGGACTAGACAACTTGTACCACAGCTTGTGATGGCGGGTGCATCCATGGATGATGTATTTGTGATTGTTTTATTTACATCACTTTTATCATTATCAATCACGGGAAGTATCACATCTTTAACTTGGATACAACTTCCTTCATCCATCATCATGGGGATCATTGGAGGAATCGTAGTTGGTAAACTGCTTTCATGGTGGTTTACTCGTTTTCATATTCGTGACAGTGGAAAAGTCATGATTATGGTTTCTGTTGCATTTCTATTGCTTGCGCTTGAACAAATTAAACTTTCATATTTGGCCTTTTCAGGGTTAATTGCAATTATGATGTTAGGTGCGACATTTCAGATTGAAAAACCAGAAGTAGCACGTCGCTTATCAATTAAATTCTCTAAGTTGTGGCTGGCATCAAAAGTCATATTGTTTGTGTAGGTTGGAGCTAGTGTTTCACTCGCTCACTTATCGGGTGTGGGGCTAAATTCGATTCTTTTAATAGGATTAAGTCTTATGATTCGAATCAGTGGTGTTCTGATCAGTTTGATTAAAACAAACTACTCATTCAAGGAAAGAATTTTCATTGGGCTAGCATACATTCCAAAAGCGACTGTTCAAGCTGCGATAGGAGGCATAGCTTTAAGTTTAAATCATCCCTCGGGTCAACTGATATTATCCACAGCAGTGCTCTCTATTTTGATTGCTGCCCCACTAGGTGCATGGCTTATTGATTATTACTACTCCATTTTATTGAGTCAAGATTTGGACAAAGACAAAATTTAACTGCATCATTATGAATGAATAATGAGATTAGTTCTTTAAAGCACAAAGTTATTTCAGACTTTCCTTGAGAATCAATTATAATGAGAGGTGTAAGCAATGGAGGGAATGATATGCCTTTTGAACTCATAAGACAAGATATAACTCAATTGGATGTCGATGTGATTGTGAATGCTGTCAATCGGGATTTGAGTTTAGGAAGTGGTGTGGATTATCAGATTCAAGCTCAAGCTGGTGAACATTTGAAAGAGACTATTTCTCATTTATCCTTTCATCATTCTGAAGATATTCTAGTCACTCCTGGGTTTAATTTGCACACAAAATTGATTTACCATACACAAACTCCTCTATGGCAAGGTGGATTTAATCAGGAAATGGATGAATTAATCAAGGTGTATGAGCGATGTCTTATTAAAGCATTTGAGATGAAATGTGAAAGCATTGCATTTCCACTCTTGTCTTCAGGTCATCATCGTTTTCCTAAGGAAAAAGCCATCAAGATTGCTATGTCAACCATTCAACGTTTTGTGCTTAATCATGATATCTTGGTGTATCTGGTGCTATATGATGAAACATCCTATTTTATCTCTCAGAAGCTTAATGTTTTAGTCAAAAATTACATTCATGATCGTTTAGAAGAACCTGAAATGAATTTAAGGGAAATGAGAGTTAATCTTGCTCAACGTGATGCATTAAGAACTCAAAGATCCTATTCCAGAGTTGAATCGCTTGATGAATTGCTTGAACACATGGAAGAAACATTTACTCAAAAACTGCTACGACTCATTGATGAGCGTGCAATGATTGATTCACATGTATATCGTGCAGCTAACATTGATCGACGATTGTTTTCAAAAATCAGAAACAATATGCATTATCAACCAAGTAAACCAACTGTATGTGCCTTTGCGATTGCATTGCAACTCAATCTTGATGAAACCAAGGATTTACTACAGAGTGCAGGGTACAGTTTGTCCCCCTCACAACGTTTTGATTTGATCATTGAATATTGCATTCGACATAAAAATTATAATGTTTTCCAAGTGAATGAAGTATTGTTTGATTTTCAACAACCCCTTCTTGGATCATAAAAGTGTCGCCTAACAAGCGACCTTTCTTTGTTTTGCATCTTGTATGATGAATCTAACAAGGAGGTCTTTATGACAAATCGAAGCGAAATTATATTTATACTTGATCGTAGTGGTTCTATGCATGGATTAGAAGAGGATACCATTGGTGGTTTTAATTCACTCATTGAAAAACAGAAAAAATTGGAGAGTCCTTGTACTGTGACAACCGTGCTGTTTGATGATCAAATTGAAGTTCTTCATCGTCATGTCAATATTCAAAAACTAAATCCAATGACTAGAGAAGAGTATTATGTTAGAGGATCAACTGCGCTTCTGGATGCGGTAGGGCATACTATTTTAAATACGGATATTGCTCAAAGAGAACGTCCAGCTCATTTAAGAGCAGAAGAAGTGATGATTGTGATCACAACTGATGGATGTGAGAATGCCAGTACTCATTTTACTATTGAGCAAGTGAAACAACTCATTGAGCGACAAAAAATGCTTTACAATTGGGAGTTTATTTTCTTAGGAGCTAACATGGATGCGTTAAGTCAAGCAGAATCCTTTGGTATCCATAGAGATAAAGCAGTACGTTATCACAGTGATAAACAAGGAACATCCCTCAATTATGATGTGTTAAGCGATGCAATCAGCATGAAACGTCAAAAGCAAACAGTAACGAAAGATTGGAAAACAAGAATTGAGAAAGATTATAATGAACGTAAATAATACCTAAGCAGTGATAAATGATCAAGATAAAGGAGCAATGCTCTTTTATTTTGATTTAATGCAAGATTTGTGAAAAAATCTATAGAAAAGATTAGGCATTGACACTTTAGTTTAAAAACAACTTTTGAAATGGTTAGATTTTCGCTATAATATTTAGAGGTACATACATGAACAACGTTATCTCTTGGTTAAAACAAAATCAGTATCTCAAATCAGCGGTGAATGCGAACATGTCTCGTCTTTACTACTTGTCTTTACTGATGATTCCAATCAGTGTGATTCATATTGTGACCTTCACTTTTTTTGTGGTGCCAGAAACACAAGAAGCCACATGGTGGCGAATGGGCATTATCATTCTTCATAGTCTTATGGTTGCGATGAGCAGTGTCATTAGCTTTTTGATATTTTGGATTGATAATTATGAGCGTGAATTGATTCGACTTAAGTTGATTATCCAAATCCTCAGTACCATCGTGGTCATGATATTGGGGGTAGGCATTGCGGTTGTTGATCAGTGGGTTACCACCAGTATCTCTCCATTTATCATCGTATCTATCATGATGGCGTTGGTGGTGTTAATGCACCCTCTCATAAGTACACTTGTTTACATAGGTTTATTCACATTGTTTGTTTTCACCATGCCAATCATCATTACGGATTCACTCATCTTAACTTCAACCATCATGAATGGGGTAACGGTTGTCATGATGGCAGTGGGACTTTCCAACATCATGTGGTATTACTATACAAAGAATGAAAAACAGAAACGTGTTATTGAAGTTCAAAATGCCAACTTAGAAGAACAAAAACAGGAACTAGAACAACTTAATTATCGCTTATCCGTTTTAGCATCCATGGACAGTATGACTCAACTTTTAAACCGACGCGAGTTTGAAAACCAAGTGAATGCAGAACTCAGTGTATTCAAAGATGATGTTTTATCTTCCAGTATGATGATTGCGGACATTGATCATTTTAAACGAGTCAATGATCAATATGGGCATCCAGTTGGGGATGAATTGTTGAAACAGTTTTCTTTATTACTTAAAGCGGTGTTACGAGACAAGGATTTAATTGCTCGATGGGGTGGGGAAGAGTTTGTGGTTATGCTTAATCAAGCTAATCCAAATGAAGCCTATAAGATTGCTGAGCGTCTGCGCAGAACCATTGAATCCACCACCTTTCAAATCAATCAACATCACATTCACATCACAGTTAGCTTTGGCATTGCACCACTGAACACAAGTGAAGAAGAGCCACTTTACACCAGTTACTTAAGAGCGGACAAAGCACTTTATCAAGCGAAGGAAAGTGGTCGAAATAAGACCATTATCTTCACACAATTAGGAGGAAAAGATGTCAAACCTGCTTAAGAAAATGCATTATAAACCAATGTGGCCACTTCATGTGATTCACTGTCCAAGTGAGTTGGTTGAAATCCTTAACGAAGCTATAGAACATCATCCATATGAATCAACACTTAGTTCAAATATGCAGTTTGCTTTGGTGTTTATCTTGAATCAGACACAACTCAACACTGTGATGCCAGAGATTTTCCCATCATTAGCAACAGATGCTTATTTGTGGGTCGCTTATCCTAAGAAGACTTCAAAAAACTATAAAACAGATTTAACCCGAGATCATGGTTGGGAACTTTTTGGTCAGCATGGGTATGAACCTGTCAGTTTAATCTCACTTAATGATGACTTCTCAATCTTTCGTTTCCGACATGTATCCAACATTAAAGCAATGATTCGATCTGAAAAAATGAAGCTGACATCAATAAAATAATGTCAAGGAAAGGTAAATCTTTCCTTTTTTTTGTGGAATAGCACTGGATAAAGCACGTTACTCTATGGTATTCTACTCATAAACATAGGAGTGCTTATGAATCAGAAACCAACCACATTAACATTTTTAAAAGACGTTTTAATTTGCTCATTAGGAGCTTTTGGTGGTCCAGAAGCGCATTATGGTGTTTTCACCCAACAAATGGTTCTTAAGAAACACTATTTAAGTGAAGAAGAATTACTAGAACTCATTGCCTTAACACAAGTTCTACCAGGTCCTAGCAGCACACAAACCATCATTGCGATAGGACATAAAATAGGAGGACCTTGGTTAGGGTTTCTAACATTACTCGTATGGGCGCTCCCAATTGTAAGTTTCATGACGCTATTATCGTTTATGTTTGAAGTGTTGGCTAACAATAACATTTCAACTGAAATTGTGAGATATGTTGGTGCAATGGCAGTGGGGTTCATTTTAATTGCAGCCATAAAGATTTCAAAGAAAGTCATTAAAGATAAACTGACAATAGGACTATTATTGCTCAGTGCAATCACAACCTATTTTATTCGACAAGCATGGATTTATCCTGTTCTACTAATTTTTGGTGGAAGTTTAAGCATCCTAACTCATCATCGAAAGGTCATTTGGAATAAAATTACTTTAGTACCTCCATGGATTTATTTATGGCTATTCTTGTTTTTTGCGATAGGAAACATCATTGTAGCAAGCGTTTTTGCACATCCTCTGCTTGTCTTATTTGAAAAGTTCTATCGCTACGGTTACTTAGTTATTGGTGGAGGACAAGTGGTGATTCCACTCATGTACAGTGAACTGGTGGAAACCTTTCAATACATGAGCAGTCAAGAGTTTCTTGTTGGGTATGGATTTGTGCAAGGGATGCCAGGTCCTATGTTTAGTTTCACTGCCTTTGTAGGTGGATTAGCCTTAAGAGATCAAGGAACATTCATTCAAACCTTAGGAGGATTCATCTCAGCCTTAGGTATCTTCTTACCAGGAACACTACTCATCTATTTCATTTATCCAATATGGGAACAAGTTAAAAAGATTGATGCAATTCAAGTTTCACTGAAAGGTATTCTCGCAATTGCGGGTGGTTTTATTGTGATCGCGGCAGTGATCTTGTTGCAACGCATCGACCTTGATATCATCAACCTTTTAGTTCTTGTGTTAACATCCCTCTTGCTCTGGAATAACAAAATTCCAGCTCCAATCATTGTGATTTGTGTCTTACTTTTAGGAATCATTGTTTAATCACTTACCCTCTAGAAAATCTGGAGGGTTTTTCATTCATTTGGTATACTTAACTCATGAAAAAAATCACTTATTTATCACAAGAACCCATTACCTTGGGATGGTCCCATGATTTAAAGTTTAAGGCGAGTAGCGAAAACGAAGTTCATTTTATACGTCATAGTCCAATCAAGCAACTTAAGGAAGAACAACAGCGCTTCAATACAATGAAGCAGATTTTTAGTAAGGGATTTCCTATTCAAGAGCCATTATCTTTTGAAGTTCATGATGACACCATCATTCAAACCTTTCGTTGGATTGAAGGTGAAAGTTGTGAAGACATCATACTTCATTTTGATGAAAAAGATCAGTATCAATTAGGAGTTCAAGCAGGAAGAATATTAAAAGCCATTCATGGTATTTCTGCACAAGCTGATGAGGATGTTGCACATAAGTTGAGGATAAAGGCTGAAAAGAAAGTAACGTCTTACTTGAATTGTGGGATAAAACTTAAGTACGAAAAGCATTTTATCCAATGGTTAAATGAAGGATTAGACATGCTTCATTCTCTTCCTTCTTCCTTTCAACATGGTGATTATCACGTAGGAAATATGATAATCAAAGATAAGCAATTGTTTGTGATTGATTTTAATCGCTCAAGCGATGGAGATCCATGGCAAGATTTTGATCGAATTCATTTTTCTGCACGTGTTAGTCCATCTTTTGCTAGAGGTCAAGTAGAAGGGTATTTTGATGGTCAACCACCCAAAGCATTCTATCAACGATTAAAGTTTTATTGTGCATTAAACACCATCAGTTCAATTCCTTGGGCACTTAATTATTCAATGGAGGATGTACAAATGATGCAAAACATCGCAGAAGATATCGCATCATGGTATCAAGACGACGATTGGATTCCTTCTTGGATGAAATAAAGTGTTTTCAACCCATACAAAATCAAAGTGTGTTAGACTAAATTAAAGGAGAATGTTATGAATCATCGTGAACTGTTTAAAGCTCGTTTTGAACATCATCCTCAACGTCATCCCAACTTATCATGGGAAAAGTTTGAGTCATTAATGACACCATCGCTATGGGAAATCATGAGTTACATGGAAGAGAGTGGTGGTGAACCTGATGTATTTATGGATCAAGAACGTATCTTGGTCATTGATATGAGCAAAGAATCCCCATCAGGACGACGCAATTGTTGTTACGATCAAAAAGCGAGAGAAGAACGCAAAAAGTTTCCTCCTCAAACGTCAGCTTGGGAAGATGCTTTAAGTCATGGACTAAAACTTGTGGATGAAGTGTTGTATTTGAAAATCAATCAAGTTGAGCACTTAGATCTAAAAACATCCTCATGGTTAGATACCCCTGAATCGATACGACTTAAAGGAGGAGCACTCACCGGAGATACTCGTTTTGGGCGCACTTTCATTTATCATAATGGTGCAGATTCCTATTATGGTGTGAGAGCTTACCGTGGATACTTTGAGGTTAAGAACTGATGGATATTCTATACACACAACGTCTAACCTTGCGAAGGTTTTACTTAGAAGATGCTTCTACGGTATCTAAACTATGCAATAACACCCTTCTTCATGAAATGACTCTTTCGCTCCCTTATCCTTACACTGAAACCATGGCTGTGGAGTGGATTAATCGACATGATGACTGGTGGCAAAACAACGAACGTTATGAATGGGCTATTGTGCATACTCAAACCAATCAACTCATGGGAGCTATTGGTTTAGGTTATCATCCAACTCACAATCATGGAGAACTGGGGTATTGGATGGGAGAACCCTTTTGGAATCAAGGATATGCAAGTGAAGCAGCTCAAACCATCATCAAATGGGCATTTGAGGTGAAAAACTATCATCGTGTGTTTGCACGTCACTTCCTTTTTAATCCAGCATCACGAATTGTCATGGAAAAAGCAGGCATGACTTATGAGGGAAGACAGATTGAACATATGTACAAAAATGGGCGCTATCATACATTGGACGTATGCAGTATCATTAATCCTCACCATTCAAAAGAGAACTAGATATGAAGAAAATCATCAGATATGGTTTAAGTGGGTTCTAATTAATGAGTCTATTGCTCATTACAGGTGCTTATCAGATATCCTATCAACCAACCCAAGAAGCTCTAGAAGCATACAAAAACGCAACACCCACCTCTTTTGGATATGAATACAACGTGTCATCATCCAACCACCTCAT
>Ga0208242_100922_pt1 | contig 10244 bp, 10 predicted proteins | sample SubbioAug_CSW13A_FD_184825 | JGI IMG/M metagenome (GOLD analysis project Ga0208242, IMG submission 184825) | Serpentinite rock and fluid subsurface biosphere microbial communities from McLaughlin Reserve, California, USA - CR12Aug_CSW13A (SPAdes) | ecosystem: Environmental > Terrestrial > Deep... | reverse complement strand
CAGCCGCCTTCGCTATGTGATCGGGGCTGGTCCCAGAGAAAAGGGTGAGGCCGTGATCTTCATGTGCCCCACCGCCAGCCGGCGTCTGTCCGACGATGAGCAGGCGCTGGAGGCCGCCGGCCTCGACCTCAACGGCGCCCTGGAGGCCTTCCGGCTCGGGCTGCACGCGGCGGTGGGCGACTGGCGCGACGACCCCGCGGTGGATCTCGGACTTTGCCGCGAGGCGCGGGTCTGGGCGCCGCGCGGCATACCGGCCTTGCTGGATGGCGAGAGCGTCCAGCTGGGCGCCTTCGCCCAGGTCGCCTTCGTGCCCCATGTGGCCCGGGTGCTGGCGCCTCGCGATGAACCGGCCGGCGCCGAGGGGGAGATTCTGGACGCCGCCGTCAACCCGGCGGCCGCATGATCCGCATCGCCCAGCTTTCGGACATCCACTTTGGCGACGAGAACCTGCCGGCTGTAGAAGCGGCGACGACGCTCTTGCAGGAGACGCCGCCTGATCTCGTCCTGATCACCGGCGACATCACCCGCTTTGCGGAGGTCGGAGAGCTTGAGGCCGCACGGGCCTGGCTCGAGCGGCTGCCGCGGCCGTGGCTGGTCACGCCTGGCAATCACGACGCGCCCTATCTGGCCTGGCACGAGCGGATTTTTACGCCTTTCGCCCGGTTTGAGCGGATCATCGGTCCGGCCTGGAGCCAGTCGCATCTGGATGAACAGGTGGCCGTGGCCGGCGTGAACACCGCCCGGGGCGCCCAGTGGCGTCTGAACTGGTCGAAGGGCCAGATTTCTCGCGACCAGGTGCGCACCGCCGTCAGCTTCCTGGACACCGCCCCTGCGAACCGTCTGCGGCTGGTGGCGCTGCATCATCCGCTCACCGAGATGATCGCTGGCCCCATGACCGCCAAGGTCTGGGGCGGGGTCGACGCCGCCCGGGCCTTCAGCGAGGCGCGGGTCGACCTGGTCCTTTCGGGGCACGTTCACGCGCCGTTCGCCCTGCCTTACCCGTTCGCCGATGAACGCACCTATGCGGTGGGATGTGGCACCCTGTCGGTGCGAGAGCGCGGCGTTCCCGCCAGCTTCAACATGATTGAGGCCGACGATGAGGCCATCCGGATCAAGGCCCTGACCTGGTCGGGCAGCCAGTTCGAAGCCCATCGGACCTGGTCGCTGGATCGCCGGCTCTAGTGGAGCCCGGACCCCGCGCCGGCCCCTCCGACACGAAAAATCCCGCGCCTTTCGGGCGCGGGATTTAGACGTGGCTGACTATTTCGACCCAGACCGGCTCCGGGGATCAGGCGGCCGGAACGGGATGGCGCCAGGCCTGCCCCTTGCCACGGGCGGCGTCGTACTGGGCGGCGGCGAAGGTCCAGTGGGGCAGGTTGTCGAACCAGGCTTCCACGAAGGCCTTCCGATCATTCTGGTGGTCCAGATAGTAGGCGTGTTCCCAGACGTCGCAGGTCAGCAGCGGCGTCAGGCCCTGATGGGTCAGCAGGTCGTCAGCGTCGTGAGTCGACAGCACCTTCAACTTGTCGCCCTCGGCGGCCAGCCAGCCCCAGCCCGAGGCGAAGTGGTTCACAGACTCGGTGACAAAGGCTTCCTTCAGCTTGTCCAGGCCGCCGAAGTCCCGGTCAATGGCCGCGGCCAGGTCGCCCTGCGGCTGCTGCTTCTCGCCGATCATGCAGGTCCAGAAGAAGGTGTGGTTGTAGGTCTGGGCGGCGTTGTTGAAGAGCTTCTTCTTGGCCGGATCGCCGGCGGCGGCCTTGACCACCTCTTCCAGGGAGGCAGGGGTCTCGCCTGAGGCCTTCAGCAGGTCGTTGAGCGTGTCCACATACTTGGCGTGATGCTTGTCGTGGTGAAACCGCATCGTCTCGGCGGAGATCACCGGGGACAGGGCGTCATAAGCGTAGGGAAGGTCCGGAAGCTTGAACATCATAGGTCCTCAGGCAGGCTGATACAAAAAAGGGACGCGCCCGATCAGGGGCGCGCCGTGAGGGATCGGAGCCGGTCCGTCTCCGGCGCGAGCCAACAGAGCTCTGGATGAGCCTGGCCGCGCCGGAGTAACCAGATCTAGTGACGTCCTGAGGACCGGCCCGCGAGGTAGGCGCTGAGGGCGGTGGCGATCACCTTGGGATTCTTCACCGCCAGGACGCCAGCCGCCAGGGTGGCCAGAAGCGCAGCTCCCCCCGCGGCCATGGGATGCTGACGGGCCAGATCAAAGGCCCGGGCCGCCAGGCTGTCGTCCTGCTGCAGGGCAGGCAGGGACGGACCCTTACCGCGAACCGCCAGAACAGCGCCGCCCAGGATCAGGATACAAACCAGGGCGAGCACCCCCGCCGCGCCTGCCGCGCCGAGAAGCGGCGTAAGCACAGCGAACAGGGCGAAACCGGCCGCCGCGACGCCCATGAGCGTCAGGGCGGTCAGGGCCGCCAGGCCGATGACCGCAAGAAGCGCCTTCTCGATCAACGGCGGCCGCCAGCGAGCAGCAGGCCGATCACCACGCCGACACCGACGGCGACGCCCGTCGCCGCCAGCGGACGTTCACGCACGTGTTCGACCACGTAGCGCTGAGCTTCTTCAATCTGCTCGCCGGCCGTGTCGGCATAGGCGCGCGACTGAGCGCGAATTTGTTCCACGCCTTCCTGAACCGCCCGTTCGAAATGCTTGGCGGCGTCACGGAAGGTTTGCTGTGCGTCCTCGGCCAGGACCTGAGCGGAAGTCGCCGCGGAGGTGGCGGCGGCCTTGGCTTCGTTCACGGCTCGGTCAGAAGCGTTCGACATGCAGTATCTCCAGAGGTTCGAGGTCCCCGCACGCCTCGCACAGGGCTCCGCCAGAACGTCACATAGGCCACAGCGGTTCCAGGTTCCAGGTCAGGGTGCGTCAAATCTTCGCAGGTTCTGCACGGTTCTTGTCGCATCGCTGCGCGGCCGGCGTTAGGCTTTGACCATGGTCGATGACCCGAGGCGCGCGCGCCTGAACATGGAGCATCTCGAACTGGCGCTCCAGACCGCGGGTCTGGGGGAGTTCCAGTATGATGTGCCTGGCGATTTCTGCATCGTCAGCGACCGAATGGCGGCCATCACCGGCGGGGCGGCCGGCTATCTTCCCGCCGACGGCGGTCGCGCCCTCCTGCCGCGAATCCACCCTGACGATCTGGAAGACACCCTGCGGCAGATGCTGGCGGGCTTCGAGGCTGACGACCGCTATGAGGTGGAGTGCCGCGCCGCCCCGCGACCGGACCATGGAGTGGTCTGGCTTCGGGTCGTCGGCCAGCGGATCCGTGACGCCCGGGGCGAGATCCAGGGGGTCATCGGGATCGTCGAGGACATCACCGCCCGCAAGCTCGAGGAACAGCAACGCCACGCCCTGATGGCCGAGATCGACCACAGGGTGAAGAACGTCCTGGCGACGGTCCAGGCCCTGGCGGTGCAGACCGCCAAGCGAACCTCCTCCATGGAGGGGTTCCTGCAGACCTTCCTCGGCCGCCTGAAATCCATGGGCTCGGCCAACGAACTGCTCACCGCCGCCCGCTGGCGTGGCGCGGCCATCGACCATCTGGTGGCCGCCGAACTCGGCGGGCTGGCGCCAGGTCAGACCCGGTGGGAGGGGCCAGAGCTGTTCCTCACCCCGCGCGCCGCCAATGCGGTCTCGCTGGCCCTGCACGAACTGGCCACCAACGCCCTGAAATACGGCGCCTTGTCGGTTGAGACCGGCCACGTGGACGTGGTCTGGCGCGCGGCGCCTTCGGGGGGCTTTTCCCTGGACTGGACGGAGTCGGGCGGGCCAGTGGTCGCCCCGCCTGGCCGGACCGGGTTTGGCTCCACCCTGCTCAGCCAGGTGACCGGCCGGGAGCTCAATGGCCATACCCGTCTGGACTTCCCCCCCACGGGGGCCCGGGCGCGTCTGGAGGCTGGGGCCGCGGCTGTGGTCGCCCGTCCGGAAACCGTGCCGGACGCGCCCCTCGGCCGCGCCCCCGAGGCCGCCGCCGGGCCTGCCGGTCCGGTCAGTCTGGCCGGCGCCCGGGTGCTCATCGTCGAGGACGCCGCGCTCCTGGCGATGGAACTGGAAACCGGGCTTTCGGAGGCCGGCGCAGTGGTGGTGGGCCCTGCCTATGAGCTTGAGGAGGCCCTCGCCCTCCTGGACCAGCCTCTCGACGCCGCCGTCCTGGACGCCAATCTCAACGGCCTTTCCGTTGGGCCGGTGGCCGATATCCTGGCCGAACGGGGCGTCCCCTTCGTTTTCGCCACCGGCTATGGCGATGCGGGCGGCGCCCCCAGCGGCTTCGATGCGCCGGTGATCCGCAAACCCTATGACGTCACCCAGGTGACCGCCGCGGTCGCCGATCTGCTGGCGCCGCGGACTTAGAGCATTTGCCGATTAGTGTGATGCGGTTATCGGATCAAAAATGCTCTAACTTTTTGATTTAGAGCACTTTTTATCCGATCTGATTGCTTCAATCCGATCGGAAAGGGCTCCAGGGCTCAGACGACGCCCCGCGACCGCAGGCCGGCGATGGCCTCGACCGACAGGCCGGCCACATCCTTCAGCACCTCGTCCGTATGGGCGCCGAGGTCGGGCCCCGGCCAGCGGACCTTGCCCGGCGTCGCCGACAATTTGGGGAAGGCGTTCTGCATCCGGACCTGACCAAAGACCGGGTGCGGCACGCTGACGATCGCCTCGCGGGCTGTGAAATGAGGATCCTCGATCATGTCCGGCGCCCGATAGATGCGACCTGCCGGCACTCCGTGCGCTTCCAGAAGGCTCAGCAGGTCGTCTAGGGCCAGGGTCGAGCTCCAGGCGCTGATGATCTCGTCGAGCTCCCCCTGGCGCTCGCCGCGGGCGGCATGGGTGGAGAAGCGGGGATCGGCGGCCAGGTCTCCGCGGTCCATCGCGGCGCAGAGCCTGGCGAACACGGTGTCTCCATTGCCGCCGATCACCGCCATGTCGCCGCTGGCGCAAGGGTAGGCGTTGGACGGCGCGATCCCGGGCAGGATGGAGCCTGACCGCTCGCGGACATAGCCGGTCAGGTCATATTCGGTGACCAGGTTCTCCATCACGCCGAGCACGCTCTCATAGAGGGCCGCGTCGATCACCTGGCCCTTGCCGGTCCGATCCCGGGAATGAAGGGCCATCATGATCCCCATCACCGCATGCATGGCCGCCAGGCTGTCGCCGATGGAAATGCCGGCCCGCGCCGGCGGCCGGTCTGGCTCGCCGGTGATGTGGCGCAGGCCGCCCATGGCCTCGCCGATGAGACCATAGCCGGCGCGGGCCGAGAGCGGACCCGTCTGGCCGTAGCCGGAGATGCGGGCCATCACCAGGCCGGGATGGGTCGCCGAGAGGGCCTCATAGCCCAGGCCCCATTTCTCCATGGCGCCGGGACGGAAGTTCTCGATCACCACATCAGCCTTGGCGATCAGGGTCCGGGCGATCTCCTGGCCCTCGGGCTGACGCAGGTCGAGCCCCACCGACTTCTTGTTGCGGCCGATCACCGGCCACCAGGGGGACAGACCCTGCGGCAGGCTGCGGCCCCACTGCCGCATGGGATCGCCCTTGCGGGGATCCTCGATCTTGATCACCTCGGCGCCGAAATCCCCCAGGATCTGACCGCAGAATGGCCCGGCGATCAGGGTGCCCATCTCGATCACCCGGAGTCCGGCGAGGGGGCCAGGGGCGGCGGCTTCGGTCATCGGGCTCTCCGACTTTCTGGGAACAGATCACGACGGCGTGAGTTTTGACGGCAGCCGCATCGTTCGGATGCGTCGTCTGAAGTTGTCAACGTCCCAGGAGTTCACATGACTCGCCACCTGCTTATCGCGGGCGCCGCGATCGCCGCGCTTTCGCTCGCCGCTTGCGGTCAGCCGGCCGACCAGTCCGCCACCGCCCCGGCCGAGAGCGTCGTGCCCGACGCCAACCCGGCCGCCACCATTCCGACCATGGCCGACGAGACGTCGGCGGCCGACTTCACCCGCTTGGCGGCGCAGAGCGACATGCTGGAAATCCAGTCCTCGCAGCTGGCCGTTGAGCGAGCCCAGGATGCCGAGGTTAAGGCCTTCGCCCAGATGATGGTCGAGGCCCACACCCAGACCACGCGGGATCTGAAAACCGCTGTCGAGGCCGCCGGCCAGCCCATCACCCTGCCGACCGCCGCCGATGAGGACGTGACCGACGAACTCAACGACCTGCGGGAAGAAGACGCCGCCGACTTCGACAAGGAATATATCGACCTGCAGGTGGACACCCACCAGAAGGCCCTGAACCTGATGCAGCGCTACGCCGCCGATGGCGACATCCCGGGTCTGCAGGCCTTCGCCGCGGCCACCGCCCCGGCCATCCAGCAGCACCTGGACCAGGCCAAGGCCATCCAGGACCGTCTGGCCAACGCCCGCTAGGCGTCCAGGACGTTCAGCCTGAGCTGAAGATCAGGCTTCCGCCTCCCCGGCGGAAGCCTTTTCTTTGGCCAGCGTCGGGAGTAGGGCCTTGACCATGACCCAATACGCCCTGGCCCCGCCCCCCGTCCCGGTCGTCCCCGTGCTTGGGGAAGATGTCGTCTTTCCGGTTCGCCGGATTCTCTGTGTCGGGCGCAACTACGCCGCCCATCGCGCCGAGATGGGTGGGGATGATCGCGATCCTCCCTTCTTCTTCGCCAAGCCGGCCGACGCCATCGTGACGCCGGGGGCTGATGTGGCCTTCCCCTCGGTGACCGCTGACCTTCACCACGAGATCGAGCTGGTGGTGGCGCTGGGCGCTGGCGGATCAGATGTGCCCGTCGATGAGGCCCTCGACCTGATCTTCGGCTACGCCGTGGGATTTGACCTGACCCGTCGGGATCTGCAGGCGGTCGCCAAGGACAAGGGCCACCCCTGGGACGCCTCCAAGGGATTCGACCAGTCCGCCCCCATCTCGGCCATCCGCCGCTGGCGCGGGCCGGCCCCTCAGGGACGGATCACCGCGACGGTGAACGGCCAGTCCCGTCAGGACGCCGTGGTCTCCGACATGATCTGGAACGTCGCCGAGATCATCGCCCAGGCCTCGCGCCTCTGGCGCCTGGCGCCCGGGGACCTGATCTTCACCGGCACGCCAGAAGGCGTCGGCCCCATCGCCCGGGGCGATGTGGTCCAGGGTGCGGTCGAGGGCGTCGGCGAACTCAGCTTCAAGGTCGCCTGACCATGGGACTGACCCTCTACAGCTATTGGCGGGCCACCGCCCCCTACCGGGTCCGCATCGCGCTGGGGCTCAAGGGCCTGGACTATGACTACATCCCCGTCAGCCTGCCCAAGGGCGAGCAGCGGGCCGCCGATTATCTTGAGCGCAATCCCCAGGGCTTGACCCCCATGTTGGTCGTTGGGGAGCAGGCCATGACTCAGAGCCTGGCCCTGATGGAGTGGCTGGAGGAGACCCATCCGCAACCGCCGCTCCTGCCCGCTGATCCCGCCGGCCGCCAGGTGGTGCGCGCCATGGCCGGGATCATCGCCTGCGACATCCACCCGTTGAATAATCTGCGGATCCAGCAGCAACTGGCCGCCTTTGGCGTCAGCGAGGCCGACCGGCAGGTCTGGGTCGCTCGCTGGATGCACGAGGGGTTCGATGCTCTGGAGCCGCTGATCGCCCGGCACGGCGCGGGCTTCGCCTTTGGATCGAGCCCGGGCCTGGCCGACTGCTGCCTGGTCCCCCAGGTCTATTCGGCCGAGCGCTACGGGGTGGACCTTTCGCCCTATCCGGCCATAAGGGCGGCGGCTGCGGCCGCCCAGGCGCTTCCCGCCTTCGCCGCGGCCCACCCCGACCGACAGCCCGACGCCCCGGCGGCGGCCTGAACCCGGACTTGTGTAGCGTAGGGCGAGGGACCTCAAGATGCTCGACCACCTGAAGGACAACAACCGCGCCTGGGCGGAAGGCAAGCTCGCGGTTGATCCCGGCTTTTTCCAGCGCCTGGTGGGCCAGCAGAGCCCGGAGTACCTCTGGATCGGTTGTGCTGACAGCCGGGTGCCGGCCAATGAGATCGTCGGCCTCGATCCCGGCGAGCTGTTCGTCCACCGCAATGTGGCCAATCTCGCCCCGCCCCAGGACGCCAACTACCTGTCGGTGCTGCAGTTCGCCGTCGATGTGCTGAAGGTGAAGCACATCATGGTTGTGGGCCACTATGGCTGCGGGGGCGTGGTCGCCGCCATCGATGGCCAGCGGCGCGGCCTGGTGGACCACTGGCTGCATCCGATCCGTGAGGTCTACGCCGCCAACCGGGCCGAACTGGAAGCCATGGACGAGCACGCCCGCCACGACCGTCTGTGCGAGCTGAACGTCATCCGCCAGGTGCGCAATGTGGCCTCTGACGTCTTCATCCGGGAGGCCTGGCTGCGGGGCCAGCCGATCAGCGTGCACGGCTGGGTCTATGCTCTGTCTGACGGCCTGGTGAACGATATGAACGTCACCTGCAGCGGGCCTGAGGACCTGGCCCGCCTCTACTAGGCGCGTCTAGCCGCCGCGGATGCGCACCTGGGCGCGGGCGGCGCGGCCCTGGCCGTCGACCACATTGAGATCATAGAAGCCTGGACCCTCCGGCCGCCAGAGCACCTGCCCGCTCAGCGGATCGGGGCTGAGCGGTTGGCCGGCCACGTACCAGGCCAAATTGTCCCCGCTGGCGGCCAGGACCAGGCCCCGGGAGGCCGGGCCATAGGCGTCCACCTGCACCACCGCCCCGTCCGGCGGGAAAATCAGTCGCGGACCCTCGGTGGCGCGGACCTGGTCGTCCAGGGCCACCGGGGCGTTGCGCGGCGCGAGCGGCGCCGGCGCGGCGGGGGGCGCCTGCAGCAGGTCGGCCACCTCGAACAGCAGGGGCAGGGCGGAGTCCCGCCCCGTCAGACCGGCCCGCGCGCCGCCATCGGCCCGACCGCTCCAGACCACGATAACATGTCCGCCGACGATGCCGGCGGCGACGGCGTCGCGGAAGCCGTAGGAGGTGCCGGTCTTGTAGGCCATCAGCGGGCTGCCGCGGCTCAGGGCGGCTGGCGTCACGCCTGCGGGGGGCGGTGTCTCGCGCAGTATAGCCAGGACCTCCCCCGCAGCGGCCTCACTGACCAGGCGCACACCGCGCTCATCCCGACGGGCCTGGGCGTCAGCCTCGGTCCAGGCCAGGGGGCGGGCCAGACCGCCGTCCCCCAGGGCGCCATAGAGCACCGCCAGGTCTCGCAGGGAGATGCCCACGCCGCCCAGGGCGATGGCGAGGCCCGCGTCGCGGGTCTCGGCCCTCGGCCGCCACAGCCGCACCCCGGCCACCGCGAGCCGCGCCTCGAAGGCGGCCGGTCCCAGGCGCGCCAGGGTGTCGACAGCCGGCACGTTCAAGGAATGAACCAGGGCTTCCCGCGCGGTCACCTGGTCATGAAACACCCGGTCGAAATTCTCCGGCTGGTAGTCGGCGTACCGGCGCGGCGCGTCGGCCATGCGGGTGTCGGGCGCCGCCAGGCCCCCTTCGAAGGCCATGGCGTAGATGAAGGGCTTCAGGGCAGAGCCGGGCGACCGCAAGGCGCGGGTCATGTCGATCCAGCCGCCGGCCCGCTCAAGGCCCGCCGAGCCCACCGAGGCCCGCACGGCTCGGCCGTCCAGCTCCACCACCAGCACCGCGGCCGTGGCTTCGGCCCCTTGCGCCCGGGCGGCCCGGGCCACCAGGGGCTCAAGCCTCGACTGCAGGCCGGCGTCCAGGGTTGAGATCACAGACGCCTCATCGGCCCTGGCGCCCCGGGCCAGCTCGCCCGCGGCGTGCCAGGCCAGGGCCGGAAACGGCGCGCGACCCGGCATGGGCTCCTGGCCGGCCTCATCCGCTTCCAGAGGACTGAGCGCGCCGGCCCGGACCATCTTGTCCAGCACCTGGTTCCTGGCGCGGCGGGAGGCTTCGGGCCGCCGATCGGGCCGCCGCGCCTCCGGCGACTGAGGCAGGGCGATCAGGAGGGCCTGTTCGCCCGGCGTCAGGGTCGAGGGCTCATGGCCGAAATAGGAGAGGCTGGCCGCCCGCACCCCCTCCAGATTGCCGCCATAGGGCGCGAGCGTCAGATAGAGGGCGAGAATCTCCCGCTTCGACAGCCGCGCCTCGATCTGCACCGCGCGGATCATCTCCACCAGCTTGGCCGGCAGGGTCCGCGGTCGCGGCGTCAGCAGTCGGGCGGTCTGCATGGTGAGCGTCGAGGCGCCGGAGCTCACCTCGCCGGTGATCGCCGCCGATCCCGCGGCCCGGACCACGGCGAAGGGATCGACGCCTGGAT
>Ga0208242_100921_pt1 | contig 10256 bp, 10 predicted proteins | sample SubbioAug_CSW13A_FD_184825 | JGI IMG/M metagenome (GOLD analysis project Ga0208242, IMG submission 184825) | Serpentinite rock and fluid subsurface biosphere microbial communities from McLaughlin Reserve, California, USA - CR12Aug_CSW13A (SPAdes) | ecosystem: Environmental > Terrestrial > Deep... | reverse complement strand
CCGTCATGATGGCCTCTTCGTCGTGCTCGACCACCAGCACCGAATTGCCCAGGTCGCGCAGGCCGCGCAGGCTGTTGAGCAGGCGGGTGTTGTCGCGCTGGTGCAGGCCGATGGACGGCTCATCCAACACGTAGAGAACCCCGGTGAGGCCTGAGCCGATCTGACTGGCCAGGCGGATACGCTGGCTCTCGCCGCCGGACAGGGTGCCGGAATTGCGCGACATGTTCAGGTAGTTCAGACCCACATCCACCAGGAAACGCAGGCGGTCATTGATCTCCTTCAGGATCCGCCGGGCGATCTCCATCTGCTTGTCGGTGAGCCGGTCCTCCAGGGCGGTGAACCACTCCCGGGCGTGCTGGATGGACAGCCGCGAAATTTCGCCGATGTGCCGCCCGTCGATCTTCACCGCCAGAGCCTCGGGCTTCAGACGGTAGCCCTCGCAGACCTCGCATGGGGTCTCCGACTGGAACCGCCCCAACTCCTCGCGCACCCAGGCGGAATCGGTCTCCCGCCAGCGGCGCTCGAGGTTCGGCAGGACGCCCTCGAAGGTCTTGTTGACCTCGTACTTGCGGGCGTTGTCGTCATAGACGAAGTGGATCTTCTGGCCCTTGGTGCCATTCAGGATCACCTCGCGGGCGGCGTCCGGCAGCTTCCACCAGGGCTCGTCCATGGAGAAGTCGTAGTGGCGGGCGAGCGCCTGCAGGGTCTGGGTGTAGAGGGGCGAGGGGCCCTTGGACCAGGGGGCGACGGCGCCCTTGTGCAGCGACTTTTCCTTGTCCGGAATCACCATGTCAGCGTCGAAGGCGAGCTTGGCGCCCAGGCCGTCACAGGCCGGGCAGGCACCGAAAGGATTGTTGAAAGAGAACAGCCGCGGCTCGATCTCGCTGATCGAGAAGCCCGAGACCGGGCAGGCGAACTTCTCCGAGAAGATGATCTGGCGCGGCTCGGTCGCGCCCTCGGCCACGTCGGCCCACTCGGCCGTGGCGATCCCGTCAGCCAGCCGCAGAGCGGTTTCCAGGCTGTCAGCGTAGCGGCTTTCCTGGTCGCCCCGGGTCACCAGCCGGTCTACGACGATGTCGATGTCGTGCTTGAACTTCTTGTCGAGAACCGGTGCGTCCTCAATGGGATAGAAGGTCCCGTCGATCTTCAGCCGCTGGAAGCCCGCCCGCTGCCACTCGGCGATTTCCTTACGGTACTCGCCCTTGCGCCCGCGGATCACCGGCGCCAGCAGATAGAGCCGCTCGCCATCGGGCAGGGCGGTCAGCTTGTCGACCATCTGGCTGACGGTTTGGCTCTCGATGGGCAGACCGGTGGCGGGCGAATAGGGGATGCCCACCCGCGCCCACAGCAGGCGCATATAGTCGTGGATCTCGGTGACCGTGCCGACGGTGGAGCGGGGATTGCGGCTGGTGGTCTTCTGCTCAATGGAGATGGCCGGCGAAAGGCCCTCGATCAGGTCGACATCGGGCTTGCTCATCAGCTCCAGGAACTGGCGGGCATAGGCCGAAAGGCTCTCCACATAGCGGCGTTGACCCTCGGCATAGATGGTGTCGAAGGCCAGAGAGCTCTTGCCGGAACCCGACAGCCCCGTGAGCACCACCAGCTCGCCCCGCGGGATGTCGACATTGACGTCCTTGAGGTTGTGCTCCCGCGCGCCGCGCACGCGGATGAAGTTCAGCTGATCGGCCATGATTGTCCTGGAAGCCCTGCCGGCCGCCCGGGTTCCAGGCGGCCGGTTTCTATGTAGTGCCGGGACTCAGAGATAACACGAGAACAAGGGGGGAACAAAGTCCCGCTCAGCGGGTCGCTGCCGACTGAACCTGCTCCATCACGCGCAGCACATTGCCGCCCCAGAACTTGTCCAGGTCGGCCTGGGTGAAGCCCGCGGCGACCAGACGTTCGGTCAGGGCCGGGAAGGCGGTCACATCCTCGAAGCCCTCAATGCCGCCGCCGCCGTCGAAGTCGCCCGAGATGCCCACATGGTCGATACCGACCGTCTCCACCACGTGCAGGATGTGCTTCATCAGGTCGTCCATATTGGCCCGGGGCAGGGGGTATTGCGCCTCGATGGCGGCCCGCTCGGCCAGATAGGCGTCACGCTGCTCGGGCTTCACGTCCCGCTGCGGGCCGTACTTCTGGGTCAGCGCGGCCAGAGCGGCGTTGCGCTCGGGGATGCGAGGGGTCTCCACCATGTAGCCGGAGAAGGCGTTGATCTGGATGACGCCGCCCTTGTCGGCCAGCTTGCGCAGCAGGTCGTCGGGGATGTTGCGGGGGTGGTCGTAGACGGCCTTCACGCCAGAGTGGGACAGGATCAGCGGCGCCCGCGACAGGTCCAGCATCTGGTCCAGGGCGAGGTCCGAAGCATGGCTCGGGTCGATGACGATCCCCAGATCGTTGGCGTGCCGCACAAAGGCCCGGCCCTTGTCGCTCAGGCCGCCGAACTCGGGACCCTTGGGGTCGGTGGAGGAGTCAGCCAGGTCGTTATTGGCGAAATGGACGGGGCCCATCATCCGCACGCCGAGCTTGTAGAAGGTCTCCATCAGCGACAGGTCGCCGGACAGCGGCGCGCCGTTCTCCAGGCTGATGAACACGAACTTCTTGCCAGCCGCCAGGGCCTCGCGGGCCTGTGCCGGGGTGGTCACCAGGGCGAAGTGCTCATGGTGGCGGGCGGTCATCTGCAGGATTTCGGCCGTCCGGGTCAGGGCGTGGTCGCGGGACCACATGTCGGCGACCGCGTCGCGTCCCCGCTGCGGGGTGAAGACCACGAAGACGCCGCCATCGACGCCGCCTTCGACCATTCGCGGATAGTCCACCTGGGTGCCATCGATGGCGAAATCGTGCCGGTCCATGATGCTCCACCCGCTGGCTGAGAAGTTGGCCGGGGTGTCGAAGTGGGTGTCGAGCACGATGGCCTGCTCGTGCATCTGCGCCGGGGTCTGGGCGTGGGCGGCGCCGGCGGCGGCGAGGACGAGTAGGCTGGCGAACAGGGCGCGACGGGACACGGGACGGAACTCCTTGGATGGCTGAGCGTGCAGTTAGGGCCAGCCGCCGGAGCGGCGCAATGGCGAGGCGGCCCGGGCGGGGGAGATTTGCGCCCCGCCCCCCCATCGCCTATCTAGCGGTCATCCGACGAAGGAGTCCCCGACATGCGCCTCGCGACGCCCGCCCGCCTCGCCCCGCCTGCAAACGTCGCCCGGACTGCGTCCCATGCCCTTCGTCACCCTGGATCGTCTGACCGCCAGCACCCCTGACGGCCGTCGCCTTTTCGAAAACCTCAGCCTGGCGCTCGGCGCCGAACGCACCGGCCTGGTCGGCGCCAATGGCGCGGGTAAGTCGACCCTTGTCCGCCTGATCCTGGGGGAGGCGGCCCCGGCGGAGGGCTCCGTGAGCGTCAGCGGCCAGATCGGCGTGCTGCGCCAAAGGGCCGGGGCGCCAGAGGGACAGGTCGCCGACCTGATGGGGCTTGCCGAGCCCCTGGCTCGGCTCGGCCGCATCGCCGCCGGGACGGGCTCGGCCGAGGACCTCGATCTCGCCGACTGGACCTTGGAGGCCCGGCTGGAGGCCAGCCTGGAGCGCCTGGGCCTGGGCGGTCTGGACCTGGGGCGTCCCGCCGCCAGCCTGAGCGGCGGGGAGGCGACCCGGGCCGCCCTGGCCGGGCTCCTGGTCCAGGGGCCAGACCTGCTGATCCTGGATGAGCCCACCAACGACCTCGACGCTGCGGGTCGCATCCTGATCGCCGAGGCGGTGGCGACCCACGGGGGCGGGGTGCTGGCGATCAGCCATGACCGCGCCCTGCTGCGGAAGATGGATCAGATCCTGGAGCTGTCGAGCCTGGGGCCGCAGCTCTATGGCGGCGGCTATGACCTCTATGTCGCGCGCAAGGCCGAGGCTGCGGCCGCCGCCCAGCGCGATCTGGATTCGGCTCAGCAGGCGGCCGCCCAGGCGGCGCGGGATATCCAGACGGACCGGGAGCGCAAGGCCAGGCGGGACGCCGCCGGCGCGCGCTTCGCCGCCCGGGGCAGTGAGCCCAAGATCCTGCTCGGCGCCCAGGCAGAGCGGGCCCAGAACAGCTCGGGGCGTCTCGACCGCCTGGCCGAGCGCCGCACCGAGGCCGCCGCTGATCGGCTGGAGGCCGCCAAGGCGAGGGTCGAGGCCGCGCGTCGTCTCGGCTTCGACCTGCCCGCCAGCGGTCTGGCCGAGGGCAAGACCGTTGTCAGCGCCGAGGGAGTGGAGGTGCGCGCGCCGGACGGCCGGGTGCTCATCCGCGGCCTCGACCTCAGAATCACCGGGCCTGAGCGCCTGGCCCTGTGCGGCCCCAATGGGTCGGGCAAGTCCACCCTGCTGCGCGTGTTGAGCGGCCAACAGGATCCCATCCGCGGCCAGCTGCGCCTTGGCGTCGCGCCGGCCGTTTTCGATCAGCAGCTGCGCCTGCTGCGGCCGGAAGAGACGCTGCTGGAGGCCTACCAGCGGCTCAACCCGACGGCAGACCGCAACGCCGCCCAGGCCGCCCTGGCCCGGTTCCTGTTCCGCAATCGGGCGGCTGAGCGAAGGGTCGCTGACCTGAGCGGCGGGGAGCGTCTGCGCGCCGCCCTGGCCTGCGTCCTGATGCGGCCCGACCCACCCCAATTTCTGGTGCTGGATGAGCCCAGCAACCACCTGGACCTGGAGTCCCTGGCGGCGGTGGAGGCGGCGCTGGGCGCCTATGACGGGGCGCTTTTGCTGGTCAGCCACGACGCCGACTTCCTGGCGGGAGTCGGCGTCGATCGGCAGATCCAGCTGGGCTAGTCCCGCGGGGACCTGGCCTCCCGGCGAACAATCCGGAAGACCCCATTGGCCCGGGCGCAGGGAACGCCGTCCGCCCGGGCGAAGGCCTGGGCGAAGGCCAGCGTGCCGCCCGGGCGGACGAACTCGGTCTCAAAGGTCAGCCACTGGCCGATCTGAGCGGCTTCCAGGAAGTCGACGGTCATATTGACCGTCAGCATGGAGGCCTCGCCCCCCGCCGCCTGCACGCAGGACAGGCCCATGGCGTTGTCGCACAGGGCCATGATCAGGCCCCCGTGGACGAAGCCCCGCCCATTCACATGCGGCCCGCGGGCCCAGAGCCCGAGGATGACCGCCTGCGGTGTTGTCCGGGCATAGATCGGCGCCCAGGGGTCGGTGAGAGGACTGGTGCGCCCGTGGAGAGCGAAACCCTCCGGCGGGGCCTGGTCTGGAGAGACGGCCATCAGGCGGCCGCCAGTCGCGCGAGACTTTCCAGCGTGCCCGCGCAGGCCTCGGCCGCCTCCTGGCCCTTGATGCGGAAGTGGGCGCCGAAGAAGTCCTGGTGGACCTGATGCTCATGGAAGTGGTGCGGGGTCAGAACCACCGAGAAGATCGGAGTCTCGGTGGCCAGCTGCACCTGCATCAGGGCGGCGATCACGGTCTGAGCGACGAACTCGTGGCGATAGACGCCCCCGTCCACCACGAAGCCTGCCGCCACCACGGCGGCGTAGCGGCCGGTTCGGGCCAGGCTCTGGGCATGCAGCGGGATCTCAAAGGCGCCGGGGGTCTCGAAGCGGTCGATGCGCTCGGGGCCAAAGCCCCGTTCGCCGATGGCCTCAATGAAGCCTGTGTGGGCCTGGTCGACGATGTGCCGATGCCAAAGCGATTGCACAAAGGCGATGCGGGCGGCGCGGAAGGCGCCATTGGCGGTGGGAAGTTCGAAGGCGGCTTGGGTCATGGTCGTTTCCCTGACGGGTGGATGAACCACGACTCAGGGGCGCGCTGGACGAACCATGCGGGCGCACGCGCCCTCAAGGTGTCGCCCAACGGTTCTCATAACCGGACTCTAACCGTCGGCCCCGGGATCACACCGGGTCTGCTCGTCCCTGGCGGCGGTGAGGCCGGCAGGCGCCCGCGGGCTCGTCCAGACTCTGGAGCCTGGCATTACCGCCGGTGGGGAATTTCACCCCGCCCTGAGAACGTAGATCGCCGGAACCCCCGGCGACCAGGCGAGCTTAGCGGCAGACCCGGCCGTCAAACAAGCGTTTGATCGTTCAGGCGCGCTGGTTGAGGGTGATGGCCGATGCGGCCTTGTTGGCCGCCTGGCCGGAGCGGGGGCCGTAGCCTGCGGCTTCGCCCCGCTGGCTCGCCACCTCGTCGGCGATGGCCTTGACCAGGCCCTCGGTCACGGTGCGGGCCGCAGCGATCGCGCGACCCTGCCGGGCCAGGACGGCGTCGAAGGCTTCGGTGGCGCGGATCAGCCGGCTGCGCTGGGCGAGCGGCGCAGCGGCCACCAGGTCGGGATTGGCCCGCACCCGGGCTGACTCATGGCGATAGACATTGGCCAGCCGGGTGGTTTCATCCAGCTGTTCGGCCGCCTTGTGAGGGCGGCCCTCCTCGAAGGCCTGGGCGCTCTGGGCGACCAGTTCGGTGAGGCGTTCGGTCAGCAGGCTCAGCTGTTCGACGCGGTCTTGCGCGTCCGTCGCGGCGATCGCCATGGCGGCTACTCCTCCAGGCCTTGTAGTTTCAACATTTCGCGGGCGACCGTGTCGGCCAGCCCGATCCCGCCGCTCTTGGTGGTCTCCCGGGCGAAGGCCTCGGTGAGGAAGGAGCGGAACTGGTTCTCCGCCTGACCGCCGCCAAAGGGGGCGGAGACCTCGGTGGCGGTGAACATCTGCTGCATCATGATCGACAGGAAGGCGGCCTCGAAATCCTCGGCGGTCTTCTCGATCTGCCCACGCTTGGCGAGTTCGGCGGTGCTCTGGGCGCCGGCCGTGGCGCCAGGGGCGGGGACGATGGCGGAGATCGGGGACAGGGCGCTCATCACATCACCTCGATGTCGGCCTGCAGGGCGCCGGCGGCCTTGATGGTCTGCAGGATCGAGATCATGTCCCGGGGCGTGACGCCCAGGGCGTTGAGGCCCGCCACCAGATCCGACAGAGAGGCGCCGTTGCGCACGGTGAGGAACTGCTTGCCCTTCTCCTCCTCGACCTCGACGGCGCTTTGGGGGACCACGACGGTCTGCCCCTGGCTGAAGGGCGCAGGCTGGACGACGTCAGGGAACTCCTGAACACGGATCGTCAGGTTGCCTTGGGCGATGGCCACAGTGGAGACGCGGACCGCCTCGCCCATGACAATGACCCCGGAGACCTCATCGATCACCACCTTGGCGGCGTTGTCAGGCTGAACGGCCAGATTTTCGATCTGGGCCAGGAAGGCGGTCATGTCATGGCCCGCCGGGGGGCGGACCGCGACGATGGTCGGGTTCTGGGCATGGGCCGTGCCGGGGAACTGCCGGTTCACCGCCTCGGCGATCCGGCGCGAGGTGGTGAAGTCGGGATTGCGCAGGGTCATGCGCATCTGACCCATGGAGGCCAGCTGGAAGCCGAGCTCGCGCTCCACGATGGCGCCGCCGGCGATGCGGCCCGCGGTCGGTACGCCCTTGGAAATGGATGAGCCCGAGGCGCCGCCCGCCGAGACCGAACCGGTCTGCACCGTGCCTTGCGCGACCGCATAGGCCTCGCCGTCGGCGCCCATCAGCGGGGTGACCAGCAGGGTGCCGCCCTGCAGGCTCTTTGCGTCGCCCATGGCTGAGACTGTGGCGTCGATGGGGGAGCCCGCCGCCGAGAAGGCCGGCAGCTTGGCCGTCACCATGACGGCGGCGACGTTCTTGGTGTTGAGGTTGGCGTCCCGGGTGTTGACCCCCAGCCGCTCCAGCATGGCCTCAAGGCTCTGACGGGTGAAGGGTGCGTTGCGCAGCGAGTCGCCGGTGCCGTTCAGGCCGACCACGATGCCGTATCCCACCAGCATGTTGTCGCGAACGCCTTCGAACTCGACGATGTCCTTGATGCGCGAACTGGCCAGGGCCGGGCCTGTCGCCAGGCTGAGGCAAAGAAGCACGGCGCTGAAGAGGCGAAGGGGATGGGACATGAACGCTCGCCAGGACAAAGGAGGGTCAGTCCTGCGCCATGCGAGCCCCATGCCAGAAGCGATCGAAACAAAAACGTTTGAAAACAATCCGCTAAGGTTCGGGAGGGTGCGGCGCCGAGCGTCCGGTGCAGATTTTGCCCGGCATTAACCATACCCTAAGCGGCGAAGCTGAGACTCTGGGTTGCGCGTACAGTTGGTAAAGCAGGACGCATGAAAGTTTCGGGTTCGGGTTCGGCGGGACAGGCCTCCGGCGCAGGTCGCGCCAAGGGGGCGTCTGGCGGCGAGGGGTTTCGTCTGCCCAGTGTTTCAGGCGCTGCAGCGCCCGCCGCGGCGGGCCCCGCAGGGCCGGTGGCCTCGGTCGGCGGGTTGAGCGCGCTGCTCGCCCTGCAGGAGACAGGCGGGCCCCTGGAGCGTCGCCGCCGCGCCGTCAGCCGGGCAGGGCGAATTCTTGACGTGCTGGACGAGGTGAAGCTCGCCCTGGTCAGCGGGGAGCTGTCTCTGGGGCAGTTGGAGCGACTCACCCGCGCGGTCAGGGAAGAGCGGGCCTCCACTGAGGACGCCGGCCTGGAAGGCGTTCTGAACGAGATCGAGACCCGGGCTGCGGTGGAATTGGCCAAACTCGAAATGGCCCGAAACGCTGGTCTACCAACGGTAGGGGAGTCGCGTTGAATGTCCCTGAAGTTCTGCTATATAGCCGCCTCCCAAGTTCCGGGGAACTGTCCAGGGGCGTGAGGTATCGTTATGGCGGCCACTGTCATGGCTTTAGAGAGTTCTTATCGTCCGTCTGAGGACGAAGAGTTCATGAATGAGCGCCAAGTCGAGTATTTCCGGCAGAAGCTCATGACTTGGAAGGAAGAGATTTTCCGCGAGAGCCGGGAAACCCTTTCGCATCTTCAGAATGAGACCGAGAACCTGCCCGATGACGTTGATCGGGCATGGTCGGCCACCGATCGAGCGCTGGAGCTTCGCACCCGCGACCGGCAGCGCAAGCTGATCTCCAAGATCGATGAGGCCCTGCGCCGGATCGAGGACGGCAGCTACGGCTATTGCGAGGAGACCGGCGAGCCGATCGGCATCGCGCGACTTGAGGCGCGCCCCATCGCCACCCTGAGCCTGGAGGCCCAGGAACGCCATGAGCGCCGCGAACGGGTCCACCGCGACGACTGAAGGCCTGCTGTCGCCGCGCCCGCCACGGTGCGTGGGCTCAGGTCACCCGGGTGGTGGTCAGGGCGGCGGCTTCCACATCCCCCTGGGCCAGACGTCCGTCGAGGCGCGGCAGGATTTCGTCGACTGCGCCCGCCACCGCCCAGCTGTCCATGAAGTCGGGCGGGGTCAGCCGCGCAGCCACCGTGTGTTCCAGCAGCTTGAACAGCGGGTCCCAGAACCCTTCCGGGCTGTAGAAGACCACGGGCTTGCGATGCAGGTCGAGCCGGCGCCAGGACAGGAGTTCGATGATCTCCTCCAGGGTGCCGATGCCCCCTGGCAGCACGACGAAGCCATCGGAGCGCTCGAACATGATCTGTTTGCGCTCGTGCATGGAGCGCACGACGATGGTCTCGACGACGTCGAGGGCGCGCTCACGGCTGGTCAGGAACTCCGGAATGATCCCCAGGACGTCGCCGCCGGCCTCGTGGGCGGCCCTGGCGCAGGCCCCCATCAAGCCCACCCCGCCGCCGCCATAGATCAGGCGCCGACCCTGGTCGGCCAGGACGCGGCCGAACGCTGCGGCGTCGGACAGGAGGGTGGGGTCTGCGGCGTCAGACGATCCGCAAAAGACACAGACGGACTCGATGCTGGGGGGCGAAGCGCCCATAGGGTGTTGGCTCCGGAAAAAAGGTCACCGGCGCACAGGGCAGGCCGGGAATCCGCTTAGCTAGGGTGTGACATGATGCGATTCAAGCAAACCCTCGTGGCGCGGTCGGTCGTCGGCATGGCCGGCCTCGCCCTGCTCAGCGCTTGCGGCGAGGGCCAGGTGGGGGCTGGCTCGCCCCTGAACCGCGAGGCCGAGGCGCCAAGCTCCTATCTTTCGCCCCCGAGCGCGCGAGCCCTGCGGACTGGGCCCGATGGTCTGGTGCTCAGCGGTGTTGCAGCGCCGCGGGCGCGGGTCAGGCTGGCCACCCCGGAGGGTGAGGTTCGCCTCACAGAGGCCGATGGCGGCGGCGCCTGGACGATCCCCCTGGGCGCCAGCGACGCCGCACGAATTTTTGGACTGTCGATGCTCGTGGGGGAGCGCACCGTTCAGGCGGAGGGCTATCAGTTGGTCCTGCCGGACGGGCGGCTGGTCCTCCTGCGGGCCGGCGCCGGGGCCGTGGTGGTCCAGGGCGCGGCGAAGCAGGGCATCGCCG
>Ga0208242_100920_pt1 | contig 10257 bp, 12 predicted proteins | sample SubbioAug_CSW13A_FD_184825 | JGI IMG/M metagenome (GOLD analysis project Ga0208242, IMG submission 184825) | Serpentinite rock and fluid subsurface biosphere microbial communities from McLaughlin Reserve, California, USA - CR12Aug_CSW13A (SPAdes) | ecosystem: Environmental > Terrestrial > Deep... | reverse complement strand
CGGCCGCCCGGACGCGGTCAAGTTGGTCAACCACCTGCTGCACCGTGGTGGGTGCTTTCTGCACCCAGGCGTTCGCCGGCTCGACCACGGTGCTGCCAAGCAGCGCCAGCACGGACAGCAGCATCACCAGCACCATGCCGGCCGCCACCGGCTCGGGCAAGCCAGCGCGGTGGAGTCGCTGCACGGGGCTGACCAGTGCGAAGGTGAGCGCCACCGCGAACACGATGGGCATCAGAAACGACTGCGCCTCGCGCACCAGCAGCACGCCACCGATCAGCAGCAAGCCCAAGAGCGCCCGCGAGGGCACCCGCTCGGCGAAAGGTGCGGCGTCGCTCACACGTCAGGGACGAGGCTTGACCTGGCCTTGCTCGTCCGAGAACACCACCTCGATGCGCCGGTTCTGCTGACGACCCGCAGCGGTGGCGTTCGTCGCCACAGGGAAGGCCTCACCGAGGCCTTGGACGTCGATTCGGTCGGCCGGCACACCATGCTCAACCAAGGCGTCGCGGAACGACTCGGCGCGACGCTGCGACAGCGCCTGGTTGTAGCCCTCGTCCCCCCGCGAGTCGGCAAAGCCCTCCACCCGGATGCGCCGCTGCGGGTGCTGCTTCAGGATGTCGGCCAATTGCGCTGCAGAGCGCCGTGCCCCCGGATGCAGTCGGTCTTGGGCCGTGTCGAACAGCACTTCGCGCACAGTGACCACCAGCCCGCGGTCCGTGTTGCGGGCCTGCATCTGCTGCAGGGCCAGCGAGAGCTGGTCGGCGCGGTCGCTCAAGCGGTCGGCTCGGTTGTGGGCAGCCTGGGCATCCAGCGCGTGCCCCTGGCCCCGGATCCGCTCACGCTCGACACTGGCTTGCTTGAGTTGCGCCTCCTGATGGCGCTGCTCGGCAGCCAGGTGAGCCGCCTGAGCCTGGCGATAGGCAAGGTAAGCCAGATGACGGGTTTCATCGTCATTGCGGCGGTCGGCCCAGGCGCGCTCTGCCGCATCAAGCGACTGACGGGCCCGGCGCAGCTCCATGCCCCCGCCCTCCCCGGACTGGGGATGCAAACTCGCCGAGGCGTATGCCTGTCGGGCTTCTCGGAGCCCCTCGTGATGAGGGGGCGTGGTTTGGCAGGCGGCCAGTGGGATGGCCAGCAAGGCCATGTAGTGCTTCCAGGATGTCATGGGATCTCCTTGTGTGAATGGATACCGGCAGAAACCGCATGCACCTGTCAACGGCGCATGGTCTGCTCACGCAAGGCCTTCAGACCCGCGTTGACCTCCTCGGTCGCACGTCGAGCGCGCTCGGCACCTGCCTTGTGGCGTGCTACCAATGCATCGGCTTCGGCCTGTTCAGCCATCACATGCGCCTTGCCATACTCGTTGCGGCCCAGTGCCACCTTGGCGGCCTCGAGCTTGGTGCGTGCGCGTTCGTATTCGGCCGGTGCCAGCTCTGGCGCGCCCGACGACGCAGCAGCCTCGAGCGAGGCCTGTGCAAGCGTGAGGCGCTCTCTGGGAGGCTGAGGGCTGGCGCAGGCCGCCAGCACCAGCACGGCCAGACCCGTGGCCAACCATCTTGAACAACGCCCTGTCATTGTCTGTGTCGCATTCATGGTGCCCTCATTGGATAGATGGAAGTGCTGCTGTTGAGCAGCTTTTGTGCCTCCCCTGGTTCATCCCCCGCTGGTGGCCGCCCGACCGAGCTTGGCAGGCGACACCACGGCACTGATGCGACGCTGGTCACCACGCGCCGGAACAAGCCTTTGAAGCAGCGCCACCGTGCCGCTGACGCTCGCATCCAGCGAAAAGCGATGCACACAACGCTCGCGTGCACGCTGCCCCATCTGATGGCGCACCTCGGGCTGAGCCAACAGGCTTTCGACCAGCTGAGCGGCCTCGTGATCCGCCCCTGGCGCCGTGAGCCATCCCGTCTGGCCATGGGCAACCAGGTCGGGCACACCGCCTACACGTGGCGCCACAACAGGCACACCGCATGACATCGCCTCCATCAGCGCAAAGGGCATCGCTTCGGTGTGCGAGGTCGACACCACGACATCGAGCTGCGCGTAGACCTGCGACATGTCATGCTGAAGCCCGACAAAATGCACACGGTGTCCCAGGTTCAGTTGTTGTGCCATGCGGCCCAGTTCTGCGCGCATGGGGCCGTCACCCACCACAATGAAATGCGCCTGCGGCGCGGTCTGCTGCATCAGCATCGCCACACGCACAAAGACCTCGGGCCCCTTTTCCGGCGACAGCCGCCCCACGAAGCCCACGGTGGGTGCATCGGCTGGCACGCCGTGCGTGCGGCGCCATGCGGCATCGCGTTTCACCCCGGGATGAAAGCGCTGCGTGTCCACCCCATTCGCGATGCAGTGCAGCTGCGATGGCTGCACGCCCAGGCCCATGGCATGGAAGTAGGTTTGACGGCAAACGACACTCAGATGCGTGCCCGTCGTGCGATGGGCCTCGAGGTCAAGCATCGTGAGCTGTCGGCCGTGGATGGTGGCCAGCACCGGCCTGCCGGTGATGCGCCCGACGATGCCGGAAAGCACATGCGCATTCGCCAGGTGGGCATGCAGGATGTCAATGGCATGGGCCTTGATCAGCGCACACGCGAGATGCACCGCCGTCCAGGACGGGTCCTCCGGCATGGGCGCAATGGCGACTTCCACGTCGCGCTCGCGCAGGGTGTCGGTAAATGGGCTCTCGAACGGACACAAGGCCACCACCCTGAACCGCTCTGGTGGCAAACGCTCGATGAGACGTTGAACATAGGTCTCCATGCCGCCCACGATGGCGTTGCCGATGACTTGGAGAACCTGGATGCGTTGAGGGGGAACAGACAGGCTGGACATGGGGCCTCTTGAGGGTGGTCAACAGCAAACCGGACGCCATCGCATGCGGTGGCGCGGGGCTGCCGGCAAGCCGGGCTGGTGATCTGCGCGCAGCAACCAGCCAGCGCTTGCTCTCGCCGGTGCGCGAGACAAGCCCTCGGGCCGGTCACTCGGTCGATTGGGCGCGTCGCGCAGCCATGCCTCGGCGGTGCCATGCCAGATGCGTTCGCGCGCCTGCGCGTCGACCTCGAGCTCATCCAAGATGGCGGTCAGCCACGCCCGCCGCTCGCGCAAGGCCTCACCCGGGCAGGGCAGGAAGCAATCGCTGCCAAACTGCAGCAGACCTGAGCCCAGCACGCTCAGCGCCCGCTGGAGCACCTCGGCGCGGTACACCTGCGGGGCCCCGAAGGAAAGGTCAAACCGGAATGCCACGTCGTTGACCGGCACCCCGTGAATCAGGTCGATCAAGCCCACGGCGATGGCCTCGTCCGTCCACGGCCAGCTCAGATGGGCCAGTGTCATGCGCATGCGCGGGTAGATGCGCAAGGCTTCGAAGAACGTGGGGCGACAGAACCGCCCTGATCGGCCGTCGATGAAGATGCCGCTGTGGAACAGCACCGGCAAGGCCAGCGCGTTGGCCACCTCGAACACCGGTTGCACGGCCTCGTCGTACGGATACCACCCTGTCGGCACCATCTTCGCGCCATGAAGCCCCAGGTCTTCGATGGCATGGCGCAGGTCCTCCGGCGCCTGAGAATGTCGAGGGTCCACGACGCACAGGCCGACAAGCCGGTCGGTGTGGCCGCGCACCAGCTTCGCCAGGTGCGCATTGCCGCGCCGCAGCGACGCGGCATCGTCCAGGCTGTACCCCTCGCTCAGAAACGGCGCCAGCAGCACACCCACGTCCACACCGGCATCGTCCAGCGTTCTGAGCACATCGTCCGCTGTCTCCTGCCCTGTGCAATGCAGGTGGGCGTCGATCAACATGGGCCTCAACCCGCGTTGATGCCCATGGCGCCTTCATCGCCCATGGGGTTGCCGCGCCCCGCGCGAAGCGAGGCTGGCGCCATGTTGCGCCGACGTGGCGCAACCGCCCAGGCCTGTTCGCGCCGCTGCATCGCGCCCTCCACCAGCTCACCCATGGCCTTGGCCGTATCGGCCCACGAGAAGCACGTGACGCAACATGCCGCTTCAGACAGGTAGCGGGCCCGTTCTGCCTCCGACTGTTGCAGCACACCTTCACAGACCTGGATGAAGTGCCGAGGGTTCTTCGCCACGTACACCACATCGCCATACAGCGCCACCACATCGCGGATGGATGTGCTGACCACGGGCTTCTCTGCCGCCAGGTACTCCAGCGTCTTGGTCGGACTGATGTACTGGGTGGCCTCGTTCAAGGCGAACGGCATCATGCAGAGATCCCAGTCCTTCACGAGATACGGCAACAAGGCATACGGCTGCATGCCGAGCCAGTGGATGTTCGCCCGGCGGGGCAAGTTGGCCAGATCGATCTTCACCACAGGTCCTACCAGCACGATGGACCAGTCTGGATGTGCATCCGCCATGGCGGCAATGAGCTCGAGGTTCATGCGCTCGTCGATGACCCCGAAAAAGCCGAGCATGGGATGCGGCAGGCGACCCTGCAAGGTCGCCGCCTCCTGCACCTCGGGGGCGTCATCGCGCAGAGACGAAGGTGCGTAGTGGCGCACGTCCACCGCACTTGGAAGACAGTGGACATGCGGATGGAGCTCGCGCTTGGCTTCGTACAAGCTCAGCCCGCCGGTGAACACCACATCCGCGGAGCGCAGCAACGCGTACTCTTGCTGCCGCATGAGGCGCGGCGCGCCATGAAATGCCGAGAGTTCATCCATGCAGTCGTACACCACCGCGAGCGGCTTGAACACCTGCATCAAAGGCAGGGCCATCGGCGTGTAGAACCAGGCTACCGCCTCTTCGATGCCGTGCTCGGCAAGGTAGCGAGCCAGCAGGGGCTCGAGCAACTCCAGCTGCTCGTCATGGAAGCCAGGCACATGCACGGGGGTGTGGGGCCGCAAGAGCGTGACACCCGGCAACACCTCGATGACCTCAAGGTAGGGCAGGCCCTGCGTCTCGACGGGTTCCTCGACATAGATGACGGGGTGATGGGGCGCAAGGCGGGACAACACATGCTGGGGACGCTGAAACACAAAGTGCCAGCGCAAATGGGAAAACACGATCAGGTGCGCCATGGGAGTTCCTAGAAAAAGGGCGTGACCCCCTCTGGGCAAACCGCATTCCATGGTGTTCCGCGGCGTTTCTCCGCATTCGGTAAGACCGACAGGCGCCGGTCATTTTTACAGGTCGCGTCGGCTGCCGCGGCGATGCCACCGTGACGACTCCCCTGGGGAAAAGCGCGAATGTGTCCGAACTTGCCAACCCAGAAAAACCGGCACGGGCATTGCATTCTCCTGCCGTCCGCATGGTGAGCCGAGACGTTCATCCGCCCTTGAACGGAGACCCCGATGAGATCGATCACTGTCAGGACAGAGCACAAGCAACAGCAAACACTGACCCCACGCCTGCAGCAAGCCGTCCGACTGCTGCAACTGTCTTCACTGGATTTCGCCCAGGAGGTGCACGCTGCATTGGGCAAGAACCCGTTCTTGGAAACGCTAGACGAAGAGGACTCGCCCGCCGGCGCATCCAATGGCGACGACAGCGCGGCCGACCACACACTGGCCGCCAACGATGGCCAGGGCAACATGGACCGCGATGCCGATGGCCTGTCTCGTTCTTCGTCCGATGACGAGATGTCGCCCAATGCGACCGACGCGACCAGCGATCCCATGAGCGCCGATGACTTTGGCGAGCGCGACAGCTGGCAGCTGCAAGGCAACGGGAGCAGCCGACAGGCCGGTGGCGACGGCGAGACCAACGTGATGGACATGGTGGCGGCCGACACTTCGCTGCGCCACCATCTGCACGGCCAGCTCAATGTGATGAACATCTGCGAGCGCGAACGCCTGCTGGCCAAGGTGATCGTGGAGTCGCTCGACGACGACGGCTACCTGCGCGAAGACCTGGATGAGCTGCGCGGCCTGTGTGAACTCAGCCCGGCTGCGACTCTTGAAGAGATGCAATGCGCGCTGCGCCACGTGCAAGGCCTGGATCCCGCCGGCGTGGGGGCCCGAACGGTGTCCGAGAGCCTGCTGCTGCAGCTGCCGGCCATCGAGTGCCGTGAGGAACGTGACCTGGCCCGCCTGATCGTTTCCCGCCATCTTGAGCGGCTGGCACGGCACGATCTCAGCGGCCTCGCCCGCGAGCTGGGCTGCAGCGTGGTGCAGGTCGAAGCGGCCTGCAACCGAATCCGCCGCCTCGATCCTCGCCCGGGCTGGCGCTATGGCTCACCGACGGCTCCCTATGTCACCCCGGATGTGATTGTGCGCAAGGTGCGGGGTGACTGGGTGGCCACGCTCAACAACGCCATCGTGCCAAGGGTGCGCCTCAACCAGATGTATGCCGACCTGTTCCAGCGGCATCGCGAAGGCAGACATGCCGAGCTCGCCGCCCATCTTCAAGAGGCGCGCTGGACCATCCGCAATGTGGAGCAACGCTTTGCAACCATCTTGCAAGTGACCGACGCCATCATCAAGCGCCAACGCAACTTCCTCGAATACGGTGCATTGGCCATGCGGCCACTTGGTTTGCGCGAGATCGCCGAGGAGGTGGGGCTGCATGAGTCGACCGTTTCGCGGGTGACCAACAACAAGTACATGTCCACGCCCGTTGGCGTGTTCGAACTCAAATACTTCTTTTCACGGGCCATGCCGACGGCCACGGGCGGCGCGTGTTCCGCCACCGCCATCCGGGGCGTCATCCAGAGCATGATCGACCAGGAAAAGCCTCACGAGCCCCTGTCGGACGCAGAGATTGCCCGGCGCCTCGCGCGCCAGGGCCTGACGGTGGCGCGACGCACGGTCACCAAGTACCGTCAAGCCATGCGCATTGCCCCGGTGGAGCGCAGACGCCGTCTTGCTTGATGGGCGCCGGCAGGTCGGCCGGCCCGGGGGGCATGCAGTTTGCTGCCGACAGTGCATGCCAACCGGAGACCGCACCATGAGCCTGGACGACATCCCTGTGAGCGACGAAGACCTGCTGCAGTGCATCGACGACTGCCAGCGTTGCCATGACGAATGCCTGCGCACTGCCATGCAGCAGTGTCTCGAGATGGGCGGCGAGCACGCTTCGCGCGACCACCTCTCGCTCATGCTGACCTGTGCAGAGCTGTGTCAGACCGCGGCAAACGCCATGTTGCGGGCGTCACCCCTACACGCCGTGATCTGCCAGGCCTGCGGCGAGATCTGCCAAGCGTGCGCCGACAGCTGTGAAACGCTGGGCGACATGGATGAATGCGTGGAGGCGTGCCGCATGTGTGCGGAGAGCTGCCTGGAGATGGCCGGCGACCTGCTTGAGGATGAGGTGGCCTGACGCCTTGGCAGTGCCTCAGGTTCCGCCAGGTGCGGTGTGCGCCCCTGCTTGCGCCAGCGCGGCCAGGTCACGGTGGGCCAGCGCCCTCACCATGGCAGCCATCGCCAACGCAAAAGCTTCGTCGTACCAGGGCTGGGCGCCGCTGACCGACACCACCAAGCCATCCAGGTTCACGGCCCCGATCAGGAGGCTGTCACCCGGGGTCACACAGTGCGGCATGGTGGCCAACAAGGTGCGGCCGTCACAGCCGTGGGCCCAGCAGAGCCGGGCCTTGGCTCGCGCAAACGCCATGTAGTCGGCATCCCACGCGCTGCGGTCGCCGATGGCGTGCTCCAGCACGACGGCATCCTCGAAGCTTGTGCCTTGCACGGCTGCCTGCGGTGCCATGACGACCATTGCCAGGTACCCCATGCCCGACACGGTGGGGTCGCCCACCCCCTGCTCAATCATGGGCAGCACACGCGCCAGCGCTTCGGCGGCGCGGGCGCGCAGGTCCAGACCTGGGTTGTTGACCAAACGCTCACCCATGCTCGCCAGATGCCTTTTGTGCTTGTTTCTTTTTGCTGGCAAGCTCCTTCTTGTCCGCCTCGCTGCCCGGCTTCAAGGTCCAGTCAACCGCGTCGCGCTCACTTTCGGCTTGCTTTTGTGCGTGCATCGCCGCGCTCGGCGAAATCGGGTCGCTTGCAGGAAAGGTCTCATCCAGTGCCTCATCCAGTAGCTCCTGATAGGTCGGCACCTTTTCATCCGATTCGTCACAACAGCCATCGGCACGTCTGCGGGCGCGCTCCGGTGAGGGGGTGGTGGGCTTCATGATGGTCTCCTGCAGGGTCACTTCTGGTCGGGCTGCTCTTCGGGCTGCGCGTCTGATTGCGGCGGCGTGCTGGCTTCGGCGCCAGGCTGACCGTTCCAGGATGCCTGGTGACTGGAGCGCGGCACAGCAGGCCCCGCGTGCACCTCCCGAACGTGGATGCGCTGGCTGGCTTCCGGGCGCTCCTGCTTGGGCACATGAACCGTCAGCACCCCATTCTCAAAAGAGGCCGCCACCTGCCCAGCGTCAGGCGAAAACGGCAGAGGCACCATGCGAAAGAACTGGCCATAGCTGCGCTCCATGATGTGGACATGCTCGCGCTGCTGCTCGGTGGCATCGCGCTTGTGTCCGCCAAGCAGCAGGGTGTTGCCCTCAAGACGAACCTCGACGTCGTCGGCGCGCACACCAGGCATCTCTGCCATGACGCAGAACGCGTGGTCGTCCTCGAAGACATCCAGCTTGAGGGGCGACGCCATGGCCCCTGGGCCACTGAGGTTCATGATGCTGTGCGCCCCAGAAAAGAATGTATCCAGCATGCGCCCCATCTCGCGAGACAGCCCCATGAAAGGATCGGCATGGTGCCCATTGGTCCGGACAGCGGGGGGAGAAGAATGAAGCATGAAAGTCTCCTTGCGACGACATGCCCCGTCGTCAATGGGTGGCCGAGCCAGATGAAGATGCGCCGGTGCTGGCACGCACAGGTTCCGCAGGCTCTGAAATGCCCTCCAGGGCGTCGTTCATGTCTGCGTCCTGGGCCTTCACGGCCAGATCGCCCAGCGACAACATGCCGACGAGGCGTTTGTCATGGTCCACCACAGGCACACGGCGAACCTGCTCACCCCGCATCTTCTCAAGGATGGCCTCGACGTCCTGGTCCTCGTAGCACCACAGGACGTCTTGCGTCATCACATCCGACACGCATGCCTGGTCGTTGGCGCAGCCCTGTGCCACGCCCCGGATGACGATGTCGCGATCGGTGACCATGCCCAGCAATCGCTCGCCATCGCAAACAGGCAAGACCCCGACGTCCAGATCGGTCATGGCCTTGGCCGCCTGGACCAGCGTGTCGCTCGGGCCGATGGTGCGCACACCCCGTGTCATGGCTTCAAAAACCTGTGTCATGTTCGTGCTCCTTTTCACAAAAGGTTGATGCAGGTTTGTGATGCGGCAAGCCTTGTGCCCCCAGGTCGCATGCGGCCTGCGCAGGCATGGCGCTTGCCCCTGAATTAAGGCGCCGGCCTGTCTCGGCGCCCAGTCCTTTCTCAGCGCGCCCAGTGCACCTTTCAGCCCGGATCCATCATGCTCACCACCTTGCGCCCGCCTTGCAGCACTCCTGCCCTGCCTCCTTGGCTTGCCGTACCCTACGCTCCAGCGTTCCCTCCCCTGCCGGTCGACGAGGCCCCGGCACCTGCGACCGATGCGCCGCCACCCCTGTACTGTCCGCATACACACCTCCCTCAGACCGGCCAGGACGGCTGGTCGTTGTGGCTGCACACCGGCGGTGAAACCAGCATCGGCCACGGCCCTGGCGCCAGCAGCAACACCGGCACCGCGAGTGACCGTGCAACCCCTGCGCCCGGCTCCAACCTGACCGGCCAGGAGCCCGCCGCAAGCGACTTGACACCCCCTGAGGAACCAGGCGCCATCGCGCCGGACAGCCGCCCGGTGGCAGACCAGCATCTGCTCGACGGCACGCGGCAAGGCCCGGCTCAAGCGCAGTAAGCGGGACGGCAGGCAGGTCTCATGGCTGTTCCCCCCCTGCAAGCCCCGATGGCGGCAGTGAGCCGGCTGCTTCGTCTCACGGTGGTCTTCATCCTCCCGCTGACCCTGGTGCTTGGGCTGCTGGGTGGCGCCGTGATGTACATGGTGCAGCCCTTGCTGCTCAGCTGGGCCGAGCACGACCTGGGCGAACGCGCACGGCTGGTTGGCAAAGCGCTTCAACACCCGGTCGAGGCTGCCTTGGTTGCGCACGACCCTCAGGGCCTGGGGCTGCAGCTTGATCAGCTCACAGAGGATCCCAGGTTGCACGCCGTGGCTGTCTGTGATGCGCAAGGCCACGTCTTCGCCGCGAGCCGCGGCTTTCCGCAAACGCTGGGCTGCGCCCTGTCACCCGACGCCCTGTCCGAGCCGCTGCACCTCAACCGCGTCCCGATGGGGCGCATAGA
>Ga0208242_100918_pt1 | contig 10296 bp, 11 predicted proteins | sample SubbioAug_CSW13A_FD_184825 | JGI IMG/M metagenome (GOLD analysis project Ga0208242, IMG submission 184825) | Serpentinite rock and fluid subsurface biosphere microbial communities from McLaughlin Reserve, California, USA - CR12Aug_CSW13A (SPAdes) | ecosystem: Environmental > Terrestrial > Deep... | reverse complement strand
ACGGCTTGCGCCTGTCGCAATTGCTCAATCGTGTGCGCTTGCGCCAACACTTCGCGCGCCCACTCCAAGTTGTCCGCACCCCTCGCAGTTCTCGCCATGTCCATCTCCTTGAAGAAATCGTGACATGGATATTATTTATCTAATGAACTGGAAATGGAATAAGAAGTGCCACGTTCGCTCGACTCAGTGGTTCGCTCTCGTTCATATAAGCAGTCATCATGGTTCTTCGCCGCGTCTTTTTTGCTTCTGTTCTGTTGCTCGTCAGCGCAGCCTCGCACGCGATGGAAATCAAGCCCTTCACCGCCGCACTGCTGGCGCAGGCCCAGGCCAGCAACCAGCCGGTTGCTCTGCATTTCCATGCCGACTGGTGCCCGACCTGCCGCGCGCAGGAAAAAGTCTTGCAGTCCCTCAAGAGCGAACCGGGTCTGGACCTGACGGTGATGGTCGTCAACTACGACACCGAGAAGGAACTCAAGAAGCGCTTCAATGTGCGTGCCCAGTCCACCTTCGTGGTGCTGCGCGGGCATCAGGAGTGGGCGCGTCTGGTGGGTGACACCGACCCCGCCTCCATCCGCACCGCGTTCAAGTCCGCACCCTGAGCGGGACGAACGCATGTCTGCCCTGGTATCGCTTCCACAACTGGGTTTTAGCCTGGCCGCTGGCGGGCTGACGACGCTGTCGCCCTGCGTCTTTCCCATGCTCCCCCTGGTGGTCGGCGGTGCGCTGCAGGGCAACCGGCTGGGGCCGGTGGCCATGGGCCTGGGCATGGTGTTCTCGTTCGCCGGCATCGGCATGGTGCACGGTGCGCTCGGGCCAGCGCTGGGGATCGACGGTGACTCGGTGCGCATCGCGGGTGCGGCCATGCTGATCGCCTTTGCGGTGGTGATGCTGGTGCCTGCGCTGGGCGAGCGCCTCGCGCGCTGGATGTTGCCGCTGGCCAATTCGGCCCATGCCGCTTCGTCGGGGATTCAGGGCGGTTCGCTCACTGGCGCCTTTCTGCTCGGAGGCGTTCTGGGACTGGTCTGGAGCCCTTGCTCGGGTCCCTTGCTCGGCTCGGCGCTCACGCTGGTGGCGAGTGAAGGCGGCCTGGCACGGGGCGGGCTGATCCTGGGTGTCTTTGGCCTGGGGGCGGCCATTCCCCTGGTGGCCGTGGCTTACGCCTCGCGCAGCAGCTTCAACCACGTGCGCGACTGGGTGATGGCGCGCATCGAGCGCGTGCGCCACGCCTTCGCCGTGCTGCTGGGCTTGTTGGGAGTGGCCATCCTGATGGGATGGGACAAACGCCTCGAAGCTTTGTTCGTCCAGTGGATGCCCGACGCCTGGGTCAATCTCACGGTGGGCATCTGACCGTTTCATCCACCACGGGTTCTACAGCGAGCCCTCCATTTCAAGGATATTCCCATGCACAGCATGTTCAAGACCCGTCCGCTGGTCGGCGCCTCAGCGCTGCTGCTGGCCGCTTGCGGCACCGTCGAGCCGCAGAAGCCGCTGGCGCTGCCCACGGCGCCTGCACCGGTGTCGTACGACGGGCACGTGGCCGGCGAAGCGACCGACTACGTTTTCGTGCTGGTACCCGACAGCAACCCGAGCACGCCGGGGCTGGCCATGAGGGCGGGCGAGTCGCTGCACCTGGCGCTGTCTCCGGCGTTCAATCGCAACGCCTCGGTGCCCATCGTCTCTGACCGCGACACCAGCCTGGTGCTGACCAAGGGTTGGCCGCAGGGTGCCGTGCCGCTGGCCGGGCAGTACCGCGTCGACTTTGTCGAGAAGGACCATGCCCTCACCGTCACCGCGCTCCAAGACATCGCGGCCGACGGCGGCAACGCGCCGGGCATCAAAATCATTCATTTGCGGGGTCGCAGCTTCACCAACCCTGCGACAGGCGGCTACCCGGTGACGGTGGCACACCGATCTGCCGAGGGGAAGGTGCTGGCCGTGTGGCAAGGCGGCATGCGGGTGCAGGAGGAGATGCTGGAGGCCCGGCTGGCGCCGACCAATTTCCACGTGCCACCGGGCAGCAACACCGACTTCCAGACGGTGGCGACCGGTCAGGCCGCACCCATGCACCTGGGCTTGCTGCTCTGGGGGGCCGACGGCGCACTGCTCAACGGTGTGGGCGTGGCCCCGCGCGACATCAATCGATTCCCACGCTATACCGGCGGCCTGCTGGTTCAGGACAGCAATGGCGACAAGCGCCTGGACCCGGCGGCGGACACGGTGGTGGGCGGCATCATCGGCGCGGCCCCGCAGGGTGCCACGGGCCAGGCGGCCACCAGCCCGCTGGGTGCCGATGGTAACCCGGTGCTCTCGGGTCAGGTGCTGCGCAGCGACCGCTTTCCGCCGGCAGCGGGTGGCGGCAAACCCAACCCGGGTCTGCTCGCGATCCAGTTCCGCGCTGGCAGCCTGCGGGGCCTGTACCGGCCCACGGTCGAGCTGCTCAAGGGCAACAGTTACCAGTTCACGATCGAGGCCCGCTGAGGCGCTGCGGTTGATCAGAGCCCGCGCCGGGTCGCTTCGGTCTGCAAGGCATCGAGATCGGCGGCCCAGTCCATGCGGAACTGGCTGAGCACTTCGAGGCGGTGGTTGTTCAATGCGTCCGCGAGCGTTCCGTGCTTCTCCAGGCGGGCGTCCCGGCGCTGCAGCAGGTCGGCAATCAAGGGGCGGTACATCGCCAGAAAGTGACCCAGCCAGGCGCAGGCGTTTTCATGCCCGGGCACCGGGCCTGGCCGGCAACGGTCCAGGCAGGCCAGGGTGAGCGCGGCATCGAACCAGTGGCCCTCGGTGACCCACTGGTTGGTGGTGAAGAGCTTCACGGGCAGGCCCCGGGCGTCGAGCGCGATGGCCAGCATGTGGGTTGGCGCGTGGCGCTTCCAGACCTTTCGGCCTTGTGTGTGTCGGCTGCGGCGGCCGGAGGCGTTGGCGTGCCAGAACACATGCAGGTGCCCGTGTTCGTCACCATGGGTGCGGTGCGCGTGGTAATCGAACTGGGTCCCGCTGCCCAGGTCGATCACGTCGGCCGGCGGGTAGTGTTCGTATTCCACCACCTCGGCGCCTTGCACCCAGCTTTGCAGCAGGGAGCCGGAGGTTTCCGTCGCGGTGGTGAAGGCCTCCACACTGGCCTGGCCGTGGTGCAGGGCGGCACCCAGTTCGTTCAAGGAGGCGGAGCGCCAGTGTCGGCGCAGCGTGGCGGATGCGGGCATGGAAACGGATCGGTGAAGCGAGCCCGGAGCAGGGCGCTGCTCCGGGTTCGCGTGAGCCAGATGGAGCGTTTACTTCTTCGGTGCGCAGGCGCCGCACTTGGCCTTGCAGGCGCTGCACTTGGACATCATCTTGGAGGGTCCGCATTTGGCGCCGCAAGCGCGGCAGGCCATGGCGCAGCCTCCCAGGGCGGCGGTGGTGACAACGGCCGCAGCCAGGCTCAGGGACAGGCGGGATGAAAGTGACGACATGGTGGTTCTCCAGTGAGGTGACAAAAAGCCAGTGACCTGCGCGCGGCCGAATGCACGCGCGCCGTCCTTGGTGGGGTTTGGTCGTTCACCGAGGCCAGATCGTTACAGCGGTCGATGTAAGTTGCAGCCCATGCGCAACGACCAAGCGCCATGTGGCTGAGTTTTGTGCTGGTTTTCCTCATTGGTTTTGCGGCTCACCGCGCCAGCCTGTGCACAGTGCGCGCTGTGATGCAGTGGATGGAACAACGCAAATCCAGCTTGCTGGTCAGTTTTTTCTACGCGTCGCTCTGGGCCAGTCTGGCCACGGGGCTTTTTGCATGAGCTGGGGTGTCGATTTCTGGACGCCCCGTGCTCGCCAGCGACTGGCTTCTCAGTGTGAGCGGGGGTATGTTGTTCGGCATGGGCGCAGCGTTGAACGGCGGATGTTCCTTGTCCACGCTGCAGCGGCTGGCGGATGGCGAAATCCGACTGTTCACCACGCTGGTGTTCTTTGTGATGGGCAGCCTCGGGGTGACGTGGCTGCAATCGCTCGGCACGGTGCCCTGGCCGCATGTCGAAGCGCTCTGGTGGAACGCCATAGGCCCAGGCATCCGGACTGTGCTGATATTGGTCCTGCTGGTGTGGGCGGTGTGGCAACTCGCCGTGCTCTGGCGCTGCAGAGACCGCCAACAGCGCCCGGACCAGTGGCTCCTGGCGCCCAGGTACCGCCTCTCCCTGGCCGCGATGGTGCTGGGCCTCTGCAGCGGGCTGCTGTTCCTTATGGAAGGGGCATGGACCTACACCAACTACCTTCGCGAGCTGGGTGTTTCATGGGTGACCGAAACGAACGCGCCAAGGTGGCATCGCCTGGCGCTGGTTGCCTGCCTGTTTGTGGGCATGGTGGTTTCGTCGGTACAGCGCGGCCAGTTCGAGTGGCGGGGTACGCAGTCCCTGATCAGCTGGCGCAACATGCTGGGTGGTGGCCTCATGGGCATCGGTGGCGCCCTGGTACCTGGGGGCAACGACACCGTGTTACTGGTGCTGATGCCGACGCTGTCGCTGCAGGCGCTTGCGAGCTTTGGAGTGATGTTGCTGGGTATCTATGTGGTGATCAAACTGATGCGGGTGATCAGTGGCTAGTGGGGTGTTCGGCGCTCCTGTTTCATCGCCCACCGCCGGCTGTCACCGCCCAGCCCGCTGCTGGCCACCAGTACGGTACCGCGCCCGTAGCGCCGGTTGAGCACGTCCAGCGCACCCATCAACTCGCCCTTGTCCGCTCCTCTGCCGGCTGGCTCCGGCTCCAGACTGAGCTCGCCTTGCTGTACCGAATCGGGCTGAAGGTCGAGCAGCATCACCCCGGCCTTGGCGTAAAGAAAGACTGGCCGGTAGATGCAAACCAGGCCCGCCACAGCGGCTTCAACAAGCTGAGAGCTGTTCCCTGTGGGCTGTCGCAGCGGTGTCACGATGGACCGGCTGTACTGCGGGTCTGACCGAAAGGGGCTGGTGCGCACAAAGACGAGAACCATGCCGTGCATGGCCGCTCTGGCGGCGCAGCTTCTCTGCGGCGCGGCTGGTAAATTCGCTGACCGCTTCACGCAGGTCAGACGGCGCGGTCACGGGGTGACCGAATGAGCGGGTGCATGCGATTTCATGCTTGTCGGGTGCCAATGCAATAGACCACGCTTGACAAGCTTGCATGCAACCGCTAAAGTAAAAACAGCTAGTCGCCCATCGACATGATGGCAGTGCCAGCCTTATAAGATCGTGGTAGATCTGCATATCACCAGTTGATTGCTGGTGAGATCTTTGCAGGTTGACTACAAAGGACCGTTCACGACGATCCTTTTCATACCCTAGGTGCGTCCGCACACGAATTCAATCTGGCCTCATCAAGTGCGCTTGATGAAGATCGCTTGCGCAATAGTATTTCGCGTATCAATCGCACATTCAGTCCTCCTGCATGTGCATCACCGGTGAAGCCGGACTCATTCCAAGATTTTTGATCACGCCTGCCTGCCGGTGGTGTGTTGCACGCGCGCGTTCTTATTTGCGCTTACCTATCCGGCAGGTACACGGTTATGCCGCCGAGCGTGTAATTTAGAAAGGCGGAGACAATTATTAATGACCAATGAATAAAGCGAGCGGAACTACATTTCTTTTGGCCGAAGGTGTCCAAATCGGCGATGGTCGTCCACTTTACTCGTGGGCGCAGGTTAATTTGGGTGTTGAACTCCATGGAGTTATTTCATCAGTCGATGGGAGGCGATTCCTTGAAGCCGACATTAATCAACCCAAGCTCAAGGAGTCGGGAGTGCTGGCGACGAGCTTGGCGCGCATGATAGAAAAAGCATTTTCTATTAATGATCTCTCGGTTCAGTCCCGGATTCGATATGTTGAATGCGGAGCTGAGAAGGTAATGTTACAAATTCACCTTATGGTTGAGGGTCAGAAATGCCCTGATCAAGCGAGACTAATTGAGGTTTTTGGAGGGTTTTCCGATAGGTTGGTTATGACTGCAGATATGTACAAGGAAAAATTAGATCTGTCAATTGATGAGATCGACAGTTCACTTGTGCGTCAGGCAGCAGATGAATTTCTTCGTGCTTGTGGTGGTAAACCAATCAGCCGATCGATGCAACTAGTGGTCGATGAAACGCCGGTCGCAACCTTGGCTGGTATCTGGCGGCCGGGCCCGAAACTTGAATTGATCGCCCCTGAAGTTGTGGTTCTGGAGGCTATGTACGATGGCCGCCGCCTGAGGGCGCGGACTCTGTTTGTTTTGGTGATGTCCCCACGCGCGAAATCAATTGAAATCTACTATGACGAAGAAAAATTTGATACCCCGCTTCGCGGCCTGAGTGAAGACAAGCATGTGATGTTGTCATTAACTGTGCGCGCTACATCCAGCGATAGCCAGCAGATCCGTTATGAGCTGTTGTCTTTTGAGCGCATCAAGGCTCCTTCAGAGTTGATGCTGGCTTGACTCAAAGTGAAAGCGAGCCACACTAGAAGAAACTCATAGTTGTCCTTCAGAGTCGGGGTGGCTGCATTGATCACCACAGCCACCCTGCTTGGATGGATCACGGCAGGGCGTTTGCTGAACTTCTCGATGGCCAGATCGACTTGAATGATTTTTTTCCCTTCTGCCGAATGGGTATCCTTGAGCTTTTCGAAGCCATACGTTTTCGCCCAATCCAAGGTTTTCGGATCTATTTTTTTTGGACGATAAACGTCGATGTGATTTCCGTGAAGACCCGTCCATTGAATAAACTCTCGAAGCTGGATGAAATGATCCTCTGACCAGAGTAGCAGCTGGCGGGAGTTGCCAATTTGTTGGCTTGGTTTGCTGTTGCGAGGGTTGAGGCTGATGGTTGATTCTGCGCGCGCTTGGGTGAAATCAATCAAAGGTTGCCATCGGTAGTGTGGAATCCTCCCTAGCAATGCCAACGGCCACTTGATGCTTGAGAGTGGGTTATCACCCTCAGTGTCCTTAGATTGACGTTGTCCTATTTCTGCAAGAGACGCTTCTATGCTTTGCCCGTCGTTTGGCGATATGTGACTCAAGTCAATGGCTGCACGTGATGGATAGCCTTGTGCTCTAAGCCTGCAGTACTTCAGAACTTTAGAGGGTGTGCAGGTCGCGTACTTTGGTGCTGGGTCGATCGGCGTCAGTTGAAATACGTTTGGCACAATGATCCACTTGTCCAGATCGATTGCGCTGCGTATCGTGCGTAGTGCTATCTTTTGGAATAGATCTGATTTGTGTTCAGAAACACAATTGGACGCCCAATCAAAGTGAACATGCAGATAGCTGCCAAAGGTTGTGCTGTGCGAAGCGTGCCCTAGCAATCGCGCGACACCCCACGAACTTCTCCTTGTGGCTCTGTCCGTTGATAGAACAGTGAGTTTTGCAGACCGCTCTATCTCTGCGTTTTGGTTGTGATGATTCCCCCATGGATTGTTTTGGCTCTCCAGCACAAGATATTGAAATGCCCGGTTAGCGAATGAGTGTCGAGCATGATGTAGGGTGGTTTTTCCATTTTTGGTTGCGGCACGAAGTGACGCTAATATCCGTGCGCGGATCGGCTGAATCTCGCTCGCCTGTCTGTGATTATGTTCGTCAAAAAAGAGCGGGACTGTTTGATCATTTCCAGTCTCGGTGACCCAGTGACCGTTCCAGCAGCGAATGATCATCTCCTCGTGATCGGTCAAGCGTTCCAGCAGAGGCACTTGTCGTTGTGATCCACGTGTTTTCAACTGTCTGTGCTTGCCCGTGACCAGTACGACCACAGCGCTTGCGAGGTTCACCCAGTCTGTGTGACGCAGCCCAATCGCTTCTCCTCCCCGGAGGCCGAAACGGTAGGCGAGCAGCAATATAAAGGCGTCACGAACAGATCTAACGTCATCAGTGAAGGTATCAGGGCAAAGAAGTCGCAGTGCCTGCAAATACTCCTGTTCACAAATGGTGCCCGGGTTTGACAGGCTGCTGACGACGCCCTCACCAATTTCAGCCCAGTCAGGCGACTCCAACCCAAATCGTGCCGATGCAAATCGGTGAAACTCCTCCAAGCGCTGCAGGACATATTTTTCATTGCGTCGCCCCTTCTGCTCCGCTGATTTGTTGTGATCCTGTTCGTTGGAATCAGTGGTCTCGCTGCCCTTAGATCCATCGAGCACGCTTCGATACAGATCGGTCAACTCATCGCCATCCAAGTCGGCCAGATCCAGGCTGTGGCCAAAGGACACGAAGCCATGCGACAAAGTGTCTAGGTAACGTTTGATCGACGCAGCGTCAAGATACCCCTTTCGGTAGGGTCGGTAGAGCAGATGCAGAACCCAGGTGCCCAGCGCGTACACAGTCACACTTACGGAGGGATCCGGTTTCCTCAAAACTCGTTCAACGGCGGAACGTGCGTCTCGCCGCGCCGCCGTATCGGTATTGGTTCTGGTGTTCCGCGTGACCCCGCCTTCAGCCGTCTTCTGATTGCGCGTCCTGCTGGCCAGGTAATCAGTCAACACTGATCTGATCTCACCGAGAAAAGACCGGTTTGCGATCTTGCTTTTCTCTCGATTTCGCAGACTGACCACGCCGATCGCTAAGCGTGGCGACACCATCTCTTCATCTTTAACGATGACTGCCTCGGGTTCTTCGTCGTCTTCGGTGCTTGGGTCGGTTCGCGCTTGCCCAGTTATTACACGGATCCATTCACGCGATGGCAAGGCTGCGGCCTTCTGCGTCCCTGCGAGCACGCCTGCGACGACACCCGGGAACTTGAATGCGTTTTCTTGTCGCACGTCTTTGGACAGTGAGCGCAGCAGCCCAAAGAGCGTAGCTTTCTCAAGCCGTTGAACCCCTATCGCCTCGGCAACCCCATCAAGGTTGGTTGGGAGGGGGGCCGTCTTCTCTAGGCGCTTGCCTGCCGAAAGAGCAAGGTCGGCATACCTCGCTGATCTGGAAGGCAAGACGAATCGTTGCACTGGTGCGTTGTCCACCCTGTCCAGCCATTCGGAGTATTCAATGTACGCGCACCCCTTGAACAGCACCAGTCGGATACAACTTGTATCAGCCGAAGCAAGGCCTTCCACAACATTGTCAGCACCGACGTTCCCATAGAGGCAAAGGTCTAAGGGCGGCGCGCAGTAACAGGTCATCAGGGTCCAGTTCACTTCCCAAGGCATTGAGATAAGGGCTCGTGCTGACCATGGTGCCGGCGCTGGCGCTGATCAAGTCGAGGGTTTGTGCGACTTGGGTGGACGTCCAGGATGGGTAGGCACCCGCGCCTGGAATACCGGCTCGCGCCGGTGCTGTGAGCAGGCGCGTAAAGGTATGGTCGAGGGTGTTTTCGAAGGCAGTCTGCTCGGGTTGACGGACCAGCAGGCCCGATGAAACGCGTTCCAGGCCGGGGATCTCAGAACACCAACGGTTGAAGCTGGTCTCCAGTGGTGCGTCTTCTTGGCCCCACAGTTGCCCAACCGTCAGTGCCTGAGGGTTCTCTCTAGCAGCCGTCTGCAGTGTTTCTGCAATCGCTGGACTGAGTTCAATCACCCACAGGTCACTCAATGGGCTTATCCAACTTGTGGTGCTTTCATCCTGCTTCCAACGAACCGCTCGCCGTGACGGTAGCCTATGCAGTCGTCGGTTTTCGATGTCCAGTTGCCATTCCTCGCCACCACTGGCGCTGAGGCGTATGGCCTCCACCGTTCTCATGGATCGTCGGGTGCACAGAGCCAGCGCGGTGGTGGCTGCGAGAAGGCGGCGATTTTGGTCCGGTTTTGACAGTTGGAACTGGATTTTTTCCTGCAGCACCACGAGCTCATCGCTGCGAAGGTGGTTCCACGAGTAGGGCAGGTATTGCTGATCTTCCTGGTTTTGAAAGGCGATGCTGCGAGATTCTTGGAGGGCTTGGGGGGGAGTGTCTTCTTGGTCGACATCAACTTCCTGGGCAAGAAGTTCGTCCTCTTCGTCGCTTCTATGAAGGATCAGCAGGCCTTCGTGTGGGTCTGAAAGATCAGACCAGAGTGTTTCCTCAAGGTGGAGATCTTCTTGATCCGCAAATGTGTGAAGTGGAGGAAGCCATTCAGAAGTCAGCAATTTTTCTGGACGGGGCCGGTTCTCCAAAAGGGACTGAATGGACCGGACGTTTTCTGCGGCGGTGCCCGTGGCAGACGCACGCAGCTTCTCCATACAAAACTGCAGGGAGTTTTCAAACTGCGCCAGTGAGAGGTTTGGCTCGATCGTTGCTAGTGCAGTGTTCCATTCTGTTTGGAACTTAAGTGACGATTGGCGCGAATGACCTTCTGCAGGATATCGCGAGCGCTCTTGGTCCAGATGAACGGCTTGGGGTTGGTGTTGTGATGAGCGACGTAC
>Ga0208242_100916_pt1 | contig 10349 bp, 8 predicted proteins | sample SubbioAug_CSW13A_FD_184825 | JGI IMG/M metagenome (GOLD analysis project Ga0208242, IMG submission 184825) | Serpentinite rock and fluid subsurface biosphere microbial communities from McLaughlin Reserve, California, USA - CR12Aug_CSW13A (SPAdes) | ecosystem: Environmental > Terrestrial > Deep... | reverse complement strand
CTTTTCTTGATCTCCAGCATCAAGAATGATGTAATCTTGCCAATGGTTTGCTTTTCTCATAAATACCTCTTATGCATTATATCATATCCTTACTGACTGATTGTGCTCTCTCTGTTATAATATTAAGAGCTATGGAATTAACACATTTAAACCCTCAACAACTACAAGCCGTAACCACCTCTTCGCAGTATGTTCGCATCATTGCGGGAGCTGGAAGTGGTAAGACTCGTGTCTTAACTTCTCGTATTGCCTATCTGATACGTGCTTTTGACATACGCCCACATCATGTATTGGCCATTACCTTTACCAATAAAGCTGCTAATGAAATGAAACAACGCTTATATCAAGATTTAGGAGATGTGGCCAGACTGTGCACTATTTCTACTATTCACTCCTTATGTGTACGCATGCTTCGTGAAGATATTGATGCTTTAAAGTGGCCGAAAAACTTCACAGTGATGGATGAAGATGATCAAAAATCGCTGCTTCGACAAATCATGAAAGATTTAGGTTTTGAGAAGAATCGATATAAACCTGCCTCTCTAGTCAACTATATTAGTGCTCAAAAGGGAGGAGATATCAGTGTAGAGCGAGCAAAAATGCTTGCGGGAACCAATGATACCTTTCAAGATTTTGCGAAAGTATATGAACATTACATCAACGTTTGCAACACTAAGTACTTTTTAGATTTTGATGATTTGCTCTTAAAAAATGTGTTGATGTTGAAGAGTTTTCCTCATGTTCGTGCTAAATGGCAACAACGTTTTCATTACATCCATGTGGATGAGTTTCAAGATGTGGATCATATTCAGTATGAAATGCTTCGTCTTCTTAAAAGTAATGACAACTATGTGTATGTGGTGGGTGATCCTGATCAAACCATTTACACGTGGAGAGGGGCGGATGTCAACTTCATCTTAAACTATGAGAAGGATTTCGCTCCGTGTGAAAGCATTGTATTGAATCAAAACTATCGTTCGACAAAAGCCATTCTTGATGGTGCTAACTCACTTATTAAAAACAACACCATGCGTGTGGATAAAGATTTATTTACTGATAATGAGTCTATGATCAAGATTGAACATCATTCATTTCCTAAAGAAAGTGAACAAGCGGATTGGGTAGCTAAACGACTCAAAGAGTTTAAACAAAATGGCCAAGATTATCGCAATAGTGCGATTCTTTACCGTTCCAACTATATTTCCAGAGAAATGGAAAAAGCATGTCGAAACCATCATATTCCCTATATGGTGTATGGGGGTCAACGCTTCTTTGATCGCATGGAAGTGAAAGACATGTTAGCGTATGCTCGATGTGTGCTTATTCAAGATGATCTTTCGTTCTTAAGAATCATCAATACCCCACGTCGTGGAATAAGCCCAAAGACAGTGGATACACTTACTTCCTTTGCGTATGAAAGAGGCTTGTCCTATTATGAAGCCGCGACATTTTATCGAGAGTTCACCCCAAAAGTTAATAAAGCGTTAGATCAATTCATTCAACTGATAGAATCATTAAAACAAATGCAATCATTAGGGATTGTCACTTTTCTTGAACAAGTCTTTTCAAACAGTGGACTCAAGGCAATGTTAGAAGAAGACAGTGAACTTGACCGTATTGAAAACGTTAAGGAACTCATGAATGATGCTAAAGAGTTCATGGAGATTTATCCTGAAGCAACATTGGATGAGTATTTGCAACTTGTGGCCTTATATACGGATAAGAGCACCATGCTCCATCAAGACCATGTGTCACTCATGTCAGTTCATGCTGCTAAGGGATTGGAATTTGATCATGTGTTCTTAATCGAATTTTGTGAAGGCGTGTTTCCTAATGAGCGCTCACTTTCAGAAGGCAAGCATGCTTTAGAGGAAGAACGTCGTTTAGCGTATGTGGCCATGACCCGTGCAAAAAAGAAACTGTTCATCACAGACAGTGCAGGTCATTCATTTGTCTTAGAGCGTCCTAAATCAGCTTCACGTTTTGTAGATGAGATTGATGAATCATGCATTGAACATGTTAATATGGTGGTTCAAAAAGCACAAAACATGAATATTAAGACAACGCATAATCATGTTCCAATTCGCTTACAAGACAACATCAATATGCCATATCATATTAAAGATGAAGTGGTTCATACTCAATTTGGTGAGGGGATTGTGACTGCAATTGAAGGGGCTATCATGACTATTGCATTTAAGTTTCCTCATGGTATTAAGAAAATGATTCCTAATCCTGCTTTAAGAGCAAAGAAGGAGATTCAATCATGAGTGTAGAACGGATTCAAACATTAAGACAGCTTCTTCATCGCTATAATCATGAATATCATGTGTTGGATCAACCAAGCATCAGTGATGCTCAGTTTGATGCATTAATGCAAGAGTTGATTGCATTAGAAAAACAACATCCAGAAGTATTTGATCCAACTTCACCTACTCAACGTGTTGGTGGTCAAGTATTGGATGGGTTTGAAAAGGTCACTCATCAAGTGATGATGTTGTCGCTTGGTAATGCCTATTCTTTGGAAGATTTAATTGCCTTTGATGCCCGTGTACGATCCATGATTGCACAACCTGTTTATGTGGTTGAAGCCAAAATTGATGGATTAGCCATGTCACTTCATTATGATGAAGGCAAGCTTACCTTAGCTGCCACACGAGGTGATGGAGTCATAGGTGAAAATGTCACTGAAAACATCAAGACCATCTTTGATGTTCCTTTAAAGTTATCAAAAAACATCACCTTGGAAGTGCGTGGTGAAGTATACATGTCTAAACAAGCATTTACTGCTCTTAATCAACAACAAGCTGCCCTCAATCAAAAACTGTTTATGAATCCACGTAATGCGGCAGCAGGATCGATTCGTCAATTGGATCCACAATTGGTCGCAAAACGAAAACTATCCATGTATTCGTATAATTGGTTGAATGCTCAAGACTTTGGAATATCCACTCATTATGATGCTTTAATGGCATTAAAGGAGTTAGGTTTTAAAGTGAGTGATACAACAAAACGTTGTGAAACCATTCAAGAAGTATATGATGAAATCATCAAACTCGATCAACAACGTGAAATCCTACCATTTGACATCGATGGTGTTGTGGTGAAAGTCGATGCATTCAGTGATCAAGAACAGTTAGGATTTACCGCAAAAACACCACGATGGGCGATTGCCTATAAGTTTTCAGCCCAAGAAGTGGAAACCACATTGGAAGACATTTTCTTAACCGTAGGGCGTACTGGAAAGATTACTCCTAATGCTCGATTAACTCCTGTGATTGTTGCTCAAACCAATGTAGGATTTGCTCAACTTCATAACTTCGATTACATTGCGATGAAAGACATTCGTGTGAATGATAAAGTCATCATTCGCAAAGCAGGGGACATTATTCCTGAGGTTGTGCGTGTGAATCTTGAACATCGTCAAGATCAACAGCCTTATGTTTTTAATCATCGCTGTCCTGTGTGTCAAGAACCAACATTTTCAGATGAAGAGGAAGTTGATGAATACTGTGTTAATCCAAACTGTGAAGCAAGACTTGTGGAATCCATTATTCATTATGCCTCTAGAGATGCTTTAAACATAGAAGGTTTAGGGGAAAAGAAAGTGGCTCAACTTGTTGAGGCAAAGTTGTTAAAGAATGTGAAAGACATTTATGCCTTGAAACATAGAAAAGAAGCCATTATTGTATTAGATAAGTTTGCTCAAAAAAGTGTGGATGCGCTCATAGAGGCGATTGAAGTTTCTAAGCAACTCCCTCTTTCCAAACTATTGTATGCTTTAGGAATACGCCATGTGGGTGCAAAAGCAGCACAAACGTTAGCTCAACACTTTTTAAGTATGGATGCGTTAATGAATGCCTCGTATGATGAACTTGTATCGATAAAAGAGATTGGTGATGTTATGGCTAGATCATGTCTTGAAACCATGTCTCATGTGTCTTTCATTGAACTCATTGATGCTTTAAAAGTTGAAGGAGTGACCATGATTGAACCAGTTAAAGAAGTGAAGACTTCCTTCTTTAACCAGAAAACGGTGGTATTAACAGGAACACTCGAAAGTTTATCTCGGACACAAGCCAGTGAATGGTTAAGTGAACATGGTGCAAAAGTAAGTGGTTCTGTATCCAAAGCAACTGATATTGTGATTGCAGGGAGTGAAGCAGGATCTAAACTCACTAAAGCGCAATCATTAGGTGTGAGAATTATGTTTGAAGAGGAGTTCAAGGAGGTGATGAATCGTGAACAATAAGTTATGGATATTTTTGATGATGTTCGTTTTGGTTCTAGGTGGTTGTTCTCCAGCACCGATCACAACTCCTGAAGAAATCATTCGCCAAGAAGGGGAGTATGCGATTGTTGATGGGTTTGCCTCAACAGCAAATCGTGTTTATCATGGCACTTATCTTCCCGTTCATCAAGCTCTTGAAGTGGGAACACGTCTAGTGGACTTAAGTAAGCAACACTTCAGTGTTAATGAGTTTTATATGCAAGAAGGTCAAATCATTACGTTAAGTCGATTAGGAGCATTAGTAAGACGTGAATCAGGAACTAATCCAATTGGACTTAATCCTCCTTCAGGATCATTGTTTCCTTCAGGGTCTGGTGTTGATATACCTGATGCGGTAGTCGTAAGTGATGTGTTGGAAGTTAATTTTATGAAACGACGTGACAATGAATACGTGTTGGAAGCAATGTCAATTGCACTGGTTCTAAACCCTAGTCAAAGTGTTGGGTTAGGACGTGTAAGCATTACTGAAGAACGTTTATATGAGTATGGCAGTGATATGGGGCGTAAGTTAGAAAGTTATTTGCGATCATTAGCAGGGGTTGGTGATATCCCTATTTACATCACATTGTATTCTTTAGGGAGTGTTGATGCGATATTACCTGGAAACATGATAGGAGAAGGATTGTTTCTATCTCGATCAGGTCAATTCTCAAAACGCAATGAATCATGGATTCTTATTCCATCAAGCGCTTCTAATGAACTGGACTCAATCACACATAACGTTTTTCTCCAACTCAAAGGAGAACTTCAAACCTTACTGCCAGAAGCCATCGGTGTGTTTGCGAAAGCAAGAGTTATTAATCAGAAAATTGATTTAATGATCATCGAGGTGAATACCAATGTAAAGACATACACAGAATTACAAGCCATTGTTCAGTTGCTATTGAATGAAACACAAGCATTTGAGACTAACAACATGGACATAAAGATTCATATCAGAAATCTTAACTCAACCTTAGTTTTAATCGAAAAGAAAGCGAATGATGATGCTTTTACCATCATCTACCTCAATTAATATGAACAAAGACATCATTCTATCATTAGCCGAAGAACTTAACTTTACCTTAAGTGAAGGAGAAGTGGAAAACATAGTAAATGAGTTTCATTCTCTTCAGGATCTTTTATCATTACTCGAAACCATTGACACTGAAGGTGTAAGTGAAATGGTCTATCCTTTTGAGTCACCATTATTAACACTTCGTGATGATGAAGTCACTCATGAACTAAGTCAATCTCAAGCATTAAGCAATGCACATAAAGTAAAAGAGGGCTATGTAAGTGTCCCTAAGGTGGTGAAATAATGAATGTAAATGAAGCCATTAATCGACTTAAAGAGATTCAATCAACCACCAATGCATGCGTTACCATCATTGAGCATGATGTGAAGACACACGAGGGTGTATTAAGTGATGTTCCGATTGCCTTAAAGGATAACGTAATAACCAAAGGTATTTTGACCACAGGGGGATCAAAACTACTTTCAAACTATATCCCTCCTTACAATGCCACCATAGTGGATAAAATTAAACAAGCAGGTGGAATCATTGTAGCGAAAACAACCCTAGATGAATTAGGTATGGGTGGTACAGGGACGGCCTCTTTTAATGGACCAGTCAAGAATCCTTTTGATTTAACTCGCCAAGCGGGTGGGTCTTCTTCAGGTTCGGCAGTGGTTGTTGCCGCAAAAGCAGTGGATATTGCAATTGGATCAGATACAGGGGATAGTGTTCGAAAACCCGCTTCCTATGTTGGGGTGGTAGGAACAAAACCAACCTATGGTCGCATTTCACGCTATGGGATTATCCCCTATGCTTCATCTTTGGACCATGTGGGTTACTTCACAAGTGATGTGCGCTTAGCAGCACTCATGTGTGATGTCTTATCAGGACAAGATAAGATGGATCACACTTCACTACCGTATCCATCGACAACACTTGCTCCACAGCTTCATGATGATGTTAAGGGAAAAGTATATGGAATCTTTAAAGAAGTGTTGGAGGCGATTGATCATCCTCAAACATTGAAGAACTTTGATGCAGTCTGTAAAGCACTGGAATCAAAAGGGGCAATCATTAAAACGATTTCCATGAATGAAACCATCTTACGTACGTGTTTACCTACTTATTACATTATTGCGAACTGTGAGGCAACAGCGAATCATTCTAACCTTACAGGAGTTAACTTTGGATTGACTCAAGAGGGAGAAGATGTGGAAACCATCATGACTAACACTCGAACTCATGGATTTGGACCACTTATTCGTAAACGTTTTGTCATTGGAAGTTATGGCTTAAAAGATGAAAATCAAGATAAGCTTTTTAGAAAAGCACAAAAAGTAAGACGTGTTATTGTGAATGAATTCAATCGGATGTTAAGTGAATGTGATGGACTCATTGCGCCAGCAACCACCTCCACTGCACCGCTATTAGAAGGGGCAAACATGAACGTGTTGTCCAATGCTCATTTGATTGCGGAGAATTACATGGTGCTAGCAAATTTCTCAGGAGCACCATCCATTACAGTTCCAATCATGCCAGTCGATGGACTACCACATGGGATTAATTTGACATGCAAGATTGAAGATGAAGCTACGATGTTTCAATTAGCATTAGCCATTGAAACATGTGTGAAGGAGGGGCTATGAAAAGAGATGTCGTCATTGGTATAGAAATACATTGCGAATTAAAAACCAACTCAAAGATGTTTTCAGCCTCTCGTAATAGTATCAATGATACTCCTAATATTCATGTGAATGAAATTGATTTAGGTCATCCTGGTGTATTACCAACATTGAATAAAAGAGCAGTTGAGTTAACTTTAAGAGCATGTATGCTAACTCATTGTGAGATTGATTCACTCATTAAGTTTGATCGTAAGAATTACTATTATTCCGATCTTCCAAAAGGATTTCAAATCACTCAGCAGTTTCATCCGATTGGAAAGAATGGTTTGATTGAATTTGAAGTGGATCAACAAAGAAAGCAAGTTCGCTTAGATCGTATACACATGGAAGAAGATACCGCTAAGCAATATCATTTGGAAGATGAGACTCACATTGATTATAATCGTGCGGGGGTTCCACTCATTGAAATTGTTTCAAAACCTGATATGAGCAGTGCAAAGGAAGCCAAAGAATATGTTTCAACGCTGCGTAACATGCTTATTTTTGCTGAGGTAACTGATGGAAAAATGGAAGAAGGATCCCTTCGTTGTGACATCAACATTTCACTCAAAGAAGCTGATTCAGTGCAGTTTGGAACTAAAGTTGAAATAAAGAACTTGAATTCTTTAAACAACATTGAAAAAGCCATTGAGGCAGAGATACTTCGTCAAAATCAACTGCTTGATGCGGGAGAAAAAGTGCTCATGCAGACACGCCGTTATGATGAAACTTTGAAAACCACGGTAGCCATGCGTTCTAAAGAAAGTGCAGTAGACTATCGTTATTTTCCAGAACCGAATTTAAGACCGATTCAACTTGAACAAGCATGGATTGATTCAATTCAAGCTTCATTACCGAAAACACCACAACAATGGCTAGAACATTTGATTGAACTTGGAGCTACTGTGATTGAAGCGAACATTCTTATCAATAACAAATCTTTATTGGATTTCTTCATTGAAGCGTCAAAAGAGGTGAAAGATGTTCGTTTAGCACTCAACTGGACCATCACTGAAGTCACTTCATTAGTGAATATCATGCAAGAAAAATTATTTGAGATGGTTTCATCTCATCATTTTGCCTTGTTTTTAAATTGTATCAGTGATAAAGTCATATCAGGCAAGCAAGCCAAAGATGTGTTAAAATGGATGAGTGAAAGTGGTAAGGATGCTCAAACTCTAGTGAATGAGCATGGGCTTGTCATGGTCAGTGATGATACAGCTCTTCTTAATTGGATCGATGAAGCCATTCAAGAAAACCCACAATCCATTCTTGACTTCAAACAAGGCAAAGATCGTGCTGTTGGATTCTTGGTGGGACAAGTCATGAAAAAATCAAAAGGTCAAGCTGATCCAGCACGTTGTAACGCTTTAGTTCGAGCACGTTTACTTGAACAATAAGGAGAATTATGAAAAAGATTAAGATATTTTGGCCAGGAATCACCCTCATGTTGTCACTTGCAATACTGGCTGTACCTGCGACCATTTTCTACAATATTGCGATAGAAACACAAGAGATTGCAGGTAATCCTGTGTTTGGAGAACGTTTTAATAATGACTTGAATCCTAAAATTCAACGTAATCAAATCAATGAACTTCAAACCACCATTGCCGGGTTAGAAAGTGTAGTCGATAGTGAAGTAAACTTGCGTTCAGCAACACTTCGAGTCAATATTCTTACAGATATTAGTTTAACTGAACTTCAACTGAATGCATTAATCACTAACGTGAAGGAAGCTATATTTGCTAAATTACCTCAAAGTGATTATTTCACAGCAACCCTCACTACAAAGCAATATGATTTGGAAATACATGTTCGTAACACTACTGATCGTCTTGATGAGAATTATCGTTACATCATTGCATCTAAGACCTCATTAATGTCGAGTTTCAATGTGCAAGAAGTATCTAAACCAAAGAATCCTGAGTATGTAGCAGGAATCAATGAACCAGTAACTCCACCAGAAGAGGGCGATGATGAATAATCGTCCTTTTTTAAATAAGAATGATCGTTTTACAGCTAAGTGTGTTGATATGCATCACAGTGGTTTAGGAGTGGTAAAATTTGAATCCATGGTTGTTTTAGTCAAGGATCTACTGGTGGGTGAAGAAGCATCAATTCATGTGTTAAGAGTAGAGAAGAAACTTGCTTATGGTAAAATCATTGAACTGATTAAGCGTAGCCCATATCGTATCGAAAGCATTTGTCCAGTATCTTCCTCATGTGGTGGATGTCCACTTATTACATTAAGTGATGAAGGACAAGCGATCATGAAAAGAAATCTTGTGCTTGATCAAGTCACTTTTCATCAACTGGATGTTCATGTCAATGAACTTGTTGCTTCACCGCAGCGTTATCACACTCGCAATAAAGTGGCTGTTCCTGTTCAACACGATCCATTTAAGATGGGATTTTATCGTTTAAATTCCCATGATATTGTTGAGTTCGATGTTTGTCATGTGCAAACACACACTCAAAATGAAGTACTATCAATCATCAAAGCCTATCCAAACAAAGAAGAACTTGTCTCCATAAAGCATGTGGTGCTTAAAGAAAATAGCAATCAATCGCAAATGATTGTTGGTTTTGTTGTCAAGGATTCTCAATGCTTAAAGGAAAGTTCACTCGTTCAAATATTAGCTCAACTCCCTTATGTTAAGGGGATTGTTGCCCATATCAATGTCAGTGAAGGCAATGCCATCTTTAAGGGACATGATGAAGTACTTATGGGTGTTAATGAAATTGTAGATGAACTGCATGATCTTAAGTTTAAACTTTCTTTACAAAGCTTTTATCAAATCAATCCACATCAAACCTTACGTTTATATGAACTTGCTTTAGATTTAGCTCAATGTAAGAAAACGGATGTATTGGTTGACTTGTATTGTGGTGTAGGTAGTATCTCCTTGCTTGCAGCAAAAAGAGTTAATCATGTCATTGGGGTAGAGATTAATCCTATTGCGATCAAGAATGCTAAAGAGAATCAAGAACTTAATATGATTGATAATGCTTCATTCTTTGTGGGAGATGCCAGTGAAGTCAGTGTTATCCTCAACGAAATGAACTTGAAAGCGGATGTGTTAATCGTCGATCCACCACGCAGTGGCTTATCAGATTCTGTCATTCAACAAATCAAAGATTTAGGGATACCTAAAGTGGTATACGTATCATGCAATCCTATGACGTTGTGTGCTAATTTAAAGAGTTTATCAACCCATTATTCATTCAGTGAGATTACACCAGTGGATATGTTTCCAAATACTCGTCATGTTGAGAGTATAATTCTGATGACGTATTGTGGTTTTAAGGGTGAAAAGTAGAGTTCGACCACAACATATAGTGGTTTAAGGATGATTTTGGAGTAAAAAAAGAGCAAAAAAACACCGTTTTTGACCC
>Ga0208242_100915_pt1 | contig 10361 bp, 8 predicted proteins | sample SubbioAug_CSW13A_FD_184825 | JGI IMG/M metagenome (GOLD analysis project Ga0208242, IMG submission 184825) | Serpentinite rock and fluid subsurface biosphere microbial communities from McLaughlin Reserve, California, USA - CR12Aug_CSW13A (SPAdes) | ecosystem: Environmental > Terrestrial > Deep... | reverse complement strand
ACCCGCCCGAGCCGGCGCGCGCGATGGCGCCGCAAGACCGCCCACGTGGCATCGCCCTGAGCTGGGCCTGGCTGGAGCGCGCGCTCGCGCCCGGCATGCTGACCTTTGCTGCGTTGATCCTGGCCTACCGCTTTGGTGACCAGTTGCTCGGCTCATTGATCGGGCCTTTCCTGCGTGACCAGGGCATCAGCAAGGAAACCATCGCCTTGATGAAGGGCGTGGTGGGTTCGGCAGCCAGCCTCGTCGGGGCTCTGGCGGGTGGCTGGCTGGCCTTTCGCATGGGGCGGCGGGCCGCGCTGCTGTTCAGCGGGCTGACGCAGGCGCTGGCGTTCACCTGCTATGTCGCGGCCGCCGCCGGCTGGGGGGGCATGAACGCGCTGTGGGCCGCCACCGTGCTCGAAGGCATTTTTGGCACCATGGCGACCGTGGCGCTGTTCACCCTGATGATGGACGCGGCCGATCCGGCCCACGCGGGCACCGACTATACCTTGCTGGCGTGCATGACGGCCTTGGTGAGCGGCCTGGGCAACCTGGCTGGCGGTGTGCTCGCCGACACGTTTGGCTACCTGCCAACCTTTGTGCTGGCGGCCGTGCTGTCTGCGTTGGGCTGCCTCACCCTGGTGGGCTGGCTGGACCGCCACCCCATCCATCCGCGCATGAAGCAGGCCTGGCGCATCTGAACAACCGACGCCATCGCCCGCCCTGCGCCAGCTCAGCCGTTCGGCGCCGTGATCTTGCTCAGCGGGTTCATGGCCTGCGGCTGGCTGGAAGGCGCGGCCGACAAGTCGGGTTGGTCGCCAGCCCAGGTTGGCTCGGGGATGGAGTCGAAAACCTGTCGCAGGCGCTGACCCCAGGTTGTGCGGATCATGCGGAAGTAGGGGTTCGACTCGTCGATGTGGATGAGCTTGTCCACCTTCAGCGCGTCGGTCTCGTAGACCAGCAGATCCAGAGGCAACCCAACCGACAGGTTCGACTTCAGCGTCGAATCCATCGAGATCAGCGCGCACTTGGCCGCCTCCTGCAGCGGCGTGTTGGGCGTGACGACCCGGTCGATCACCGGCTTGCCGTACTTTGATTCGCCGATCTGGAAGTAGCAAACCCCATCAATGCCTGCCTCAACGAAATTGCCCGCGGCGTAAACATTGAACAGGCGCATGGTCTCGCCCCGGATCTGCCCGCCGACGATGAGGCTGCAGTTGAAATCGATGCCGTGCTGCTTGAGCGCTTCCGCGTCGCGCGCGTGGACCTTGCGCGCGCAGCTGCCCACGATACGGGCCACATCGAAGAGGCTTTTCGCCGTCCAGATGGTGCAGGGCTCGCCGTCCGAGCCCTCGATGGTCTCGCTGCCCAGCAGCTGCTTGACGGCCTGTGTGATGGCCAGGTTGCCCGCTGACAGCAGCACGAGCACGCGGTCGCCCTCCTGCTCGTAGACCGTCATCTTGCGGAAGGTGCTGATCTGGTCCATGCCGGCATTGGTACGCGAATCCGAAAGGAACACGAGCCCGGCATTGAGCCGCATGGCGACGCAGTAGGTCATGATGAGATCACCGATTTGAGTTTGTACAACGCATCCAGCGCCTCGCGAGGCGTCAGGGTATCCGGATCGATGCTGTCGAGCAACGACAGCGTGCGCGCCTCGGCGGGCGTCAGGGCGTCGGCGCCCGACGCAGGGCCGCCAAGTACGCCATCTTGCCTGCTTTCCGGGGCACCCTGATCGTGCATCAGCACTGCCGGGCCGTCGAGTTGTGCAAAAAGGTCGATTTGCTGGTCAGACTGCCGCTGTTGCGCCTCAAGGCTCTCCAGTGTCGTGCGCGCCTGTCGGATCAACGCGTGCGGCATGCCAGCCAGCCGCGCCACCTGCACGCCGTAGCTGCGGCTGGCCGGCCCGTGCTGGAGTTCGTGCAGGAAGACGATGTCGTCGCCCGATTCGGCCACGCCCACGTGCATGTTGAGCGCCCGAGGGTGCTTCTCGGGCAGCCGCGTCAGCTCGAAGTAATGCGTGGCAAACAACGTGAACGAGCGGTTGCGGTCGTGCAGGTGGCTGGCAATGGCCCCGGCCAGCGCCAGGCCGTCGAAGGTGGAGGTGCCGCGGCCGATCTCGTCCATCAGCACCAGCGAATGCTCGGTGGCGGTGTGCACGATGGCGGCCGCCTCGGTCATCTCCATCATGAAGGTGGACTGGGCGTTGGCCAGGTCGTCGGCCGCGCCAATCCGCGTGTGGATGGCGTCGATGGGACCCAGCCGGCAGGCCGCGGCCGGCACGTACGAGCCCATGGCGGCCAGCAGCGCAATCAGCGCCACCTGGCGCATGAAGGTCGACTTGCCGCCCATGTTCGGCCCGGTCACGATCAGCATGCGGCGGTTGGCATCCAGGCGACAGTCGTTGGGGATGAAGCTGCCGGCGCCCGTCTCCTGAAGACGGGCCTCGACCACCGGGTGGCGGCCGCGCTCGATCTCGATGCACGGATGGCTGCAAAACACCGGGCGCGTCCAGCCCAGGGTGGAGGCGCGCTCGGCCAGCGCGGCCAGCGCATCCAGGCTGGCCAGGGCCCGGGCCAGGCGGCCCAGCGTGGCCAGATGGGCCTGCAGAAAGTCGATGAGTTGCTCGTACAGCAGCTTCTCGCGCGCCAGCGCGCGCTCCTGCGCCGACAGGGCCTTGTCTTCGAAGGCCTTCAGCTCGGGCGTGATGAAGCGCTCGGCGTTCTTGAGCGTCTGGCGGCGCTGGTAATCGAGCGGCACCTTGTCGACCTGGCCTTGCGTGACCTCGATGTAGAAGCCATGCACCTTGTTGAACTGCACGCGCAGGTTGCCGATGCCGGTGCGGGCCCGTTCACGCGCCTCCAGGTCGAGCAGGAAGGCGTCGCAGTTGTGCGAGATCGCGCGCAGCTCATCCAGATCGGCATCGAAGCCGGTGGCGATCACGCCGCCGTCGCGCAGCAGCACGGCCGGCGTCTCCAGCAAGGTGGCCGTCAGCCGCTCGGCAATCGCCGCGTCGGGGTGCAGGGCGGTGTGAAGCTGGGCCAGCAGGTCGGCGCCCGCCGGCACGCGGCGGGACAACTCAGGCAGCTTCGCCAGCGTGTCGCGCAGGCCGGCCAACTCACGCGGCCGCACCTGGCGCAGGGCGATGCGCGCGGTGATGCGCTCGACGTCGCTGACCTCGCGCAGGGCCTCGCGCAGCGCGTCGGCGCCCTGATCTGCCGCAACGGGCGCGAGCAGCGCGGCCAGCGCATCGTGTCGCGCCGAGGCCAGTGCGCGCTCGCGCGGTGGTTGCGTGAGCCACAACCGCAAGGTGCGGCTGCCCATGCCCGTGCGGCAGGTGTCCAGCAGAGACAGCAACGTCGGGGCGTCCTCGCCCCGCAGGGTCTGCGTCAGCTCGAGGTTGCGCAGCGTGGCTGGCGGAAGCTCGAGCAGGTCGCTGGCCCGCGGCACATCCAACGTGGACACGTGCGCCAGGGCACGGCCCTGGGTGTGTTCTGCATAGCTGAGCAAGGCGGCACCGGCCGCGTGGGCCAGCGGCAGCTCGTGCGCGCCGTAGCCTTGCAGGCTGGCCACACCCAATTGCTCGCACAGCTTGCGCTGGCCCAGCCCGGCGTCGAACTGCCAGGCGGGTCGTGCCGTCATGGCCGCGCCCTGCTGCGCCGCGCTGAGCAAGCCCTGCAGCCCAGCCGGGGCACGGTCACGGTCATACAGCACCTCGGCGGGCTGCAGACGGGCAAGCCAGCCGCCCAGCTCGCGCTCGGTGCACTCGGTCACGCCCAGCCGGCCGCTGGACAACCCCAGCCATGCCAGGCCGCACGGCGCAGCAGCGTCGGCCTGGCGGCCACGCTTGCCCAGCACCACGGCCAGCAGCAAGGCGTCGGCACGCTCGGACAAGAGCTCGCTGTCGGTCAGCGTGCCAGGCGTCACAACCCGGACCACCTTGCGCTCGACCGGCCCCTTGCTCGCGCCGACCTCGCCCACCTGCTCGCAGATGGCCACCGATTCGCCCAGGCGGATCAGCTTGGCCAGATAGGTCTCGACCGCATGCACGGGCACCCCGGCCATCACCACCGGCTCGCCCGCCGACTGACCGCGCACCGTCAAGGTGATGTCGATCAGCCGGTTGGCCTTGCGGGCGTCATCGAAGAAGAGCTCGTAGAAATCCCCCATGCGGTAAAGCACGAGGGTGTCGGGGTATTCGGCCTTGATGCGCAGGTACTGCTGCATCATCGGCGTGTGCGCGCTGAGGTCCATCGTCAACGGGTGCGGGGCAGGCGTGGCGTCGAAGCTGGGCAAAGCCCGCCTCAGAACGGGGCGTCGTCTTCGCGTCGTGTGTCAGCACCACCACCTGCGTCGGCCGACGGCGAGGCCTTGGCCTTGAGCACGCGGCGCGCAACCGGTGCCGCTGCAGCGGCTTCGGGCTCGGCGGCATCCACGGCCTGGGCCAGTGCCACATCGGGCGTGGTCTGGGCTGCGGCCTCGGGGGCACTGCCGCCCTCGCCGCCTGCGGCATCTTCGCCGTTGATCACGCGGGTATAGGGCGCCAGCGTCTTGACCAGTTGGCCGTAGATGCGCGGCGTGCCCGCGACGATTTCGCGCTGATACAGGAAGTCGGGTTCGCCCGTGAAGTTGCCCACCAGGCCGCCGGCCTCGGTGATGATGAGCGCGCCGGCAGCCACATCCCAGGGATTGAGGCCGGTCTCGAAGAAGCCGTCGTAATAGCCTGCAGCCACGTAGCAGAGATCCAGCGAGGCGGCGCCCGGGCGACGCAGGCCCGCGCACTGCACCATCACATCTTCGAACATGCGCATGTAGCGCTGGAAGTTGTCGCCCTTGCGGAACGGAAAGCCGGTGCCGATCAGCGAATCGAGCATGCGCGTGCGCTTGGACACGCGAAGGCGGCGGTCATTCAAGAAGGCGCCCTTGCCCTTGGAGGCAAAGAACATGTCGTTGCGGGTGGGGTCATAGACCACGGCCTGCTGGAGCTGACCGCGGAAGGTCAGCGCGATGGACACCGCATAGACCGGGAAACCGTGGATGAAGTTGGTCGTGCCATCGAGCGGATCGATGATCCAGACGTAGTCGCTGTGCTTGGCGCCATGGGCGCGGCCCGATTCCTCGGCCAGGATGCCATGGCCAGGGTAGGCTTCCAGAATGGTCTCGATGATGGCTTCTTCTGCCGCCCGGTCAACCTCGGTCACGAAATCGTTGTGCGACTTGGCCGTGACCGTCACACGCTCGATGTCCAGGGACGCCCGGTTGATGATCGCACCGGCGGCACGTGCCGCCTTGATGGCGATGTTGAGCATGGGATGCAGGACTTGAGACATGACGAACCTTCGAACCAGAACAGGACGCCGTTGCCTCGACACGAAGCGGATGCAACGGACACAAAAACGAACGGCCGCCCGGCATCGGAACCGGCGGACAACTCGGGCGCAGCAGTGAACAAAGAGCGAGAATCGCGCATTGTATCCAACGGGGGCCGCGCTGTGCACCCCCCACGCACGCATGTCTGACGTGACCGCCTCGCCCACCGCCGCCCGGGTCGACCCGACCCGCTTCATCCTGATCGAAACCAGCCACCCTGGCAACGTGGGCGCCGTCGCGCGGGCCATGAAAGTCATGGGGTTCTCCGACCTGGTGCTCGTGCGACCGCGCTTTCCCGACGTGCTCACCCAGGAAGAAACCGTGGCCATGGCCAGTGGCGCGGCCGACATCCTGGTGCGCGCGCGGATCGTCGACACCCTGGAGGCGGCGCTGGAAGGCGTGACTTACGCGCTGGCCACGGCCATGACGCCCCGCGACTTCGGCCCGCCGACGCTGACGCCACGCGAAGGGCTGGCCCAACTGGCGCAGGCCGAGTCCTGCCACCGGCTGGGCTTCGTCTTTGGCAGCGAGCGGCATGGCATGGCCAACGAAGACGTCTACCGGTGCCACGCGGTGGTCAGCATCCCCACCGACCCCGATTACGGCTCGCTGAACCTGGCCCAGGCCGCACAGGTGCTGGCCTACGAATGGCGCCAGGCCCAGGGCGGCTTTGCGGTCACACCGCGCACGCCGGATGCCGCGCTCGCCGATGGCCGCGCCATCCAGGGCCTGCTGGCCCACTGGCAAGAGACGCTGGTGCAGATCGGCTTTCTGGATCCCGACAGCCCCAAGAAGCTGATGCCCCGGCTCAACCAGTTGCTCAACCGCGCCGAACTGCGCGATGAGGAAGTGCACATCCTGCGTGGCATGGCCCGCGCCATCCAGGCCAGCGGCAAGGGCCGTTGAGGCTGCCAGCGCCCCGGGCCGCGCAACCCGCCTGCGCCTGAGCCCATCGCGACGCCGCTACACTCAGGCGCTTACACATGCCACCGCCCTGCCCCGCGCCATGCTCTTTGCCCGTCTGAGAGAAGACATCGCCTGCATCCTGGACCGCGACCCCGCCGCACGCACGTCCTGGGAGGTGCTGACCTGCTACCCGGGCCTGCACGCGCTGACCTTGCACCGCCTCGCGCACTGGTGCTGGATGCATGGGCTGAAGTGGCTGGGGCGATGGGTGTCGCATTGGTCGCGCTTCTTCACCGGCATCGAGATCCACCCGGGGGCCCGCGTGGGCCGCCGGGTCTTCATCGACCACGGAATGGGTGTGGTGGTGGGCGAAACCGCCGAGATCGGCGACGACTGCACCATCTACCAGGGCGTCACGCTGGGCGGCACCTCGCTTTCAAAAGGTGCCAAACGCCACCCGACCCTGGGCAGGGGCGTGATCATCGGCGCCAACGCGCAGGTGCTGGGCGGCTTCACGGTCGGCGACGGCGCACGGGTGGGCTCGAACGCGGTGGTCACCAAGCCGGTGCCGCAAGGCGCCACAGCCGTGGGCAACCCGGCGCGCATCATCGTGGCCAAGCAGCAGGTGCTTGATGAGAAGCAGGCCGAACGCGAGGCCATGGCGGCCCGCATGGGCTTCTCGGCCTATGGCGTGACCGAGGGCGACGACCCGCTGTCGCAGGCACTTCGTGGGCTGATCGACAACACGGCTGGGCACGAGCACCAGATCGCCATGCTGTGGCAGGCGGTCGAGAAACTGGCCGCGTGCGCCCAGAGCGATCTCGGCCGCGATTGCATGCCGCAGGATGCGCAAAAGACCGAGTCGTTCGACGCCGCCGAGATGAACCGGCTGGTGAAGTGAGCCTGCGGGCCGCCTCGCGCACGGCCCGGGTTTCGCGATGTAAAGGGGCCGCACATGCCACCCATACGCATTTGTGCAAATGTATTATCTGGCGCACCGATTGTGGTGCCGTCACGATGAAACAGGAGCACGAATGACACAGGTTTTGCCCCGGCTGGCAGGCTTGCTGGCCGCAGTGGCCATCGCCTTGCCACTTTCCACCCAGGCCGCCGAGCGCGTCAGCGTTGCGCGGGACAAGGTCAACCTGCGCACCGGCCCGGGCACCCATCACGCCGCGGACTGGATGCTCTCCAGGGGCTACCCCTTGCAGGTGGTTCGCCGGCAAGGCGCATGGCTGAAAGTCCGCGACTTCGAAGGTGACCAGGGGTGGATCTACCGCGCCATGACCCACCGCGTGCCGCATCACGTGGTCAAGGCCGAGCGCGCCAACCTGCGCGAGGGGCCGGGCACCCGCCACAGCCTCGTGACCACCCTCAGCCAGGGTGAGGTGCTGAAGACCCGTCGCAAGACGGACCGATGGGTCAAGGTGGAAACCGACGAAGGCCTGACGGGCTGGGTCGCCCGCTCGCTCGTGTGGGGCTGGTGAGCGCCCGGCCTTTGGTCAAGCCAGCAGGTAGCCGCCGTCCACGTTGAGGCAGGTGCCGGTGGTGTAGCTGGCCGCATCCGAGGCCAGGTACAGCGCTGCGCCGGCCATCTCCGACGGATCGGCCACGCGGTTCATCGGCACGTGGGCCAGCACGGTCTTGAGGATCATCTCGTTGCTGGTCAGAGCCGACGCAAACTTCGTGTCGGTGGCGCCTGGCAGCAGCGCGTTCACCCGCACCTTCATGGGCGCGCACTCTTTGGCGAAGGCGTGGGTCATCGAGATCACGGCCGCCTTGGTGATGGAGTAGATGCCCTGCAGCATGCCGGGGATGATGCCGTTGACCGATGCCACGTTGACGATCGAGCCGCCGCCGTTCTTGGCCATCAGCTTGGCGCCGCGCGAACACATGAAGAAGTAACCGCGGATGTTCACATCCACCGTTTTCTGAAAGGCGCCCAGGTCGGTGTCGGTGATGTGGCCAAAGTAGGGGTTGGCCGCGGCGTTGTTGACCAGGATGTCCAGGCGGCCGAATGCCTGCTCAATCGCGGCAAACGTGGCGTCGATCTGGTCCATCTCGCCGATGTGGCAGGCCAGCACCGAGGCCTTGCCGCCCGCTTCGCGGATGGAGGCTGCCACCGCCTCGCACGGCTCAGCCTTGCGGCTGGAGACGATCACGTGCGCGCCCTGCGCAGCCAGCAGGCGCGCGATGGCCTCGCCGATGCCGCGGCTGGAGCCGGTCACGAGGGCGACCTTGCCGGTCAGATCAAACGGGTTCTTGAGGTTCAGCGTCGTGCTCATGATGGGTTGACCGTGTGTCACAGCTTCGACTGGGCAACGATGCCCAGGCAGCGCTGCTCGAGGTAGCTCACAAAGGGACCGAAGGTGGCGAACGCCGGATTGCGCGCGTTGCCTTCCTTGAAGCGCTTGTAGATCTGCTGGGCAATGCCAGCCAGGCGGAACAGGCCGTAAACCGTGTAGAAGTCGAAGTTGTCGACGCTGAAGCCGGTCTTCTCGGCGTAGTAGCGGATCACCTCTTCGCGCGTGAGCATGCCCTTGGCGTTCGTGGGCTGTCGGCGCGAACCCTTCATGAACAGGTCGTCATCGGCCTGCACCCAATAGGCCAGCGCGCTGCCCAGGTCCATCAGCGGGTCGCCCAGCGTGGCCATCTCCCAGTCGAGCACGCCAATCACCTTCAGCGGGTCGTCGGGATCCAGCACCACGTTGTCAAAGCGGAAATCGTTGTGGATCAGGCGGATGGCCACTTCCTGCTTGGGCTGCTTGTCGGCCAGCCAAGCCATCACCTGCTCGAAATCGCCCACATCGTCGGTGCGTGCGGCGCGGTAGCGCTTGGTCCAGCCCTCAACCTGACGGGCGACATAGCCTTCGCCCTTGCCGAGCGTGTCCAGCCCGGCCTGAGCCGGATCCAGCTTGTGAAGCGCGACCAGGGTGTCGAGCACGTTGAGGCACAGCTGCCGGGTCTTGCCCTCGTCCAGCCCGAGTTCGGGCGAGAGGTTCTGACGCGGAATGTAGCCCACCAGCCGCTCCATCACATAGAACGGCGCGCCGATCACCTCGGTGTCTTCGCAAATGGCGTGGATCACCGGAACGGTGGGGTACACCGGCTTGAGCTTGCGCATGATCTGCGCCTCGCGCACCACGTCGTGTGCCGACTTGGCGATGTGGCCAAGCGGCGGGCGGCGCAGGATCAGATCGGTGTTGGCATAGCGCAGCAGGTAGGTCAGGTTCGAGGCCCCGCCCGGAAATTGCTGCACATCTGGCAGCCCCTCCAGGCTCAATCCCTGGGCCTGCAGGTAGGCCGTGACCTTGGCGGCATCGATTTCTTCGCCTGCCCGCACCTGGCCGGCCTGGTCGATCAGTTGTTCGTTGTGCTTGTCGCTCATGGGCGATGGTCTCCTCTTGTGGGCGAAGCGGCACGGCCAGCCCGAACGCATCGGGCCAGCCCTGCATCAGCGAGCAAGTGTAGGAAGCCGCCGCCAATGAATCAACTGCATTGTCTGCATGCCAGGAGATGCATGGCGCGAATGATGCAAAGCGCTGGGCGTCATCGCACGATCCGCGCGACCTGCCCCACCACGCCGCTGCCCACGCCCGTCTCGCAGCACACGGGCAAATCCCAGAGCACCAGACAGACCGCAGCCGCGGCAAGAACGGACGCCCTGCGGACCGGGCGGGAGGGCGCGGCCTCGGCCTTGGCGCCCAAGGTGAGACAAGCCGCCCAGGTCAGCAGCCCCAGCACGAGGTGGATCTGGATGAAGCGCCCCCAGTCCACCGCCAGCACAAACAGTGGCAGCGTGGCCACCAGGCAGGCGAGCAGCCACAGCAGCCACCGCCGCGTGACCCGCCAGCCCTCTTCCCATGCCATCCAGGCCACCGGCAGCAGCGCGAGCAGCAGGCCGGGCGCGTAGACCTGGGCGTAACCGAACTGGCTGGCCAGCAGGCGGGTGTTCGTCACCGACTCTGCCACCGAGGTGATCGGGAACACCAGGATGCCGCGGCAGATGGATGCCGACATGCCGTCGCTCACGAACGCGCGGCAGAAACGGGCCCCATCCAGCGGCCCGCCCCAGACCGCAAGCAGTGCAAGGGCGCCGGCGGCAG
>Ga0208242_100914_pt1 | contig 10375 bp, 11 predicted proteins | sample SubbioAug_CSW13A_FD_184825 | JGI IMG/M metagenome (GOLD analysis project Ga0208242, IMG submission 184825) | Serpentinite rock and fluid subsurface biosphere microbial communities from McLaughlin Reserve, California, USA - CR12Aug_CSW13A (SPAdes) | ecosystem: Environmental > Terrestrial > Deep... | reverse complement strand
TGTCAAGATCATGGATCAGCGCAAAAAGACGGAGCGAATACGGATCAGCAATTTCATCCGGGCAGATAACGGACAAACGAATCCAACGGATCAAACAGCCAAAAAGGGGGGGGATTAGGCCAATTGCATAAAAAAAGCCGTCCAACTGTGTGGGACGGCGTTTGATCACCGATTGATTCGGCTGTCTGATTCGATCTCATTCAAAACCTGGATTCCTTCCAGGATCTGCCTTGGATCATTGACTACCCGAAGTGTGGATGGCCATTGCCCAAGAAGATCCCGGATTTGCTCTAAGACCATTTGCATCTCTCCAAACTGCTCAATCATAGCCATGAACTGTTGCAAGTCGGCGGTAGCGGATGAGTTCTGAGGAATCTGAGGCGGAGCTGAGGCCGTCATTCCGCCGGTGGCGAAAGGTGTCGCTCTTCGCCGCTCTGCCTCCAGGTAGCCGAAGATGTTTGCATACTTCGGAGATCTGATCATCCAGTTAGGCCCTACCCACTCCGATCCTGCTTCCCCAATCACTCCCAAAGAAGCAGAATTCACATGCCCACCCCGGGCAAAGCTCCCCACATTGCGGGCAGACTGTCCATTGGGCATGTGCCAAGTCCCATTGGTACCCATCACCATATCGATCACCCGACCTGATCCGGTCAATCCACCGGTGGCATATTGAGTAGTTCTGATTTTATTGACGGCGATGGCTGTCCTGCCTACCGCTATTCCAGTTTGGAGACCTCCGACGATAGGACCGGCAATAGGCCCCAAGGTCGCTGCTCCTGCCCAAATCGCCTGTACTTCTTTGACCCCATTCATCACTACTTGAGCAATTTCCAAGGCCTTCATGGCATTGGCCAGCACCTTTCTGGCTTTGGATTCTTCATTCAGGAGATCCAGACCGAGCTGCATCCAAGTGCGGGCATTCTCGAAGCCCAATTGCTGAATGTAGTTCTTAAAGTCTTCCGCCCGCTGAGCCTCGGCAATCTTGTTGTCGGCTATGTCTTTGTCGATCTTGGCAATAACATTTTTCAGTTTCAAAGCCTGGATCGATTCGCCTTCACCAGCTGCTTCTAAGATGGCAAGCTTCTCAGCCGCATATTCTCGCTGGATCTGTAGAAGGGCTTCTTTCTTCCTCATTTCGGCATCCACGGCACCGATCAGGCTGTTTTCAAGCAAAAGAAGCTGTCGTTCTTCATCTTCTGAGGCCTCCTGAAGCTCTTTTTTAATGTCTTCTTCTCTCTGTTTTTCAGCTGCATCGGCTTGTTTTTGGGCGTTTTCCTGACGCTTGAGATCTTCCAGTTCGGCAAACTGGTCGATTATTTTCTGTCGCTCCTCCTGGGTGAGGGTTTCATTCTCTAGGATTTTAGCTTTTTTCTCATCCAAAGCCGCAATTTCACGCTCCAATTGAACTTGAAGTTTGGCTTCCTGCTTGGCCAGACCTTCATCCATCAGGTTAATTCGCACGTCTTCGATGGCTCGCTCCACTTCAATGGATGCTTTGAGGTATTCGGCACGGAGCTGAGCTATTTTCTTGGCCGCTTCGGTCTCCTGCTTTACGCGCTCGTCCAAGGCCTTTTTTCCTTCCGCAGCGATTTCCTGAGAAATTGTATTCTCCAAGGATCTGGCCTTGGTTCGGCGCTTGGAAGCCTGTGTTTCAAAATCTGTGCGTTCCGCTTCCAGCTGGGCGAGTTCCAGATATCCTTCGCGGCTCGTATCATTAAAAGTCTGCTCAAGCTTGAGTTTATCAATCTTCATGTCCATGAATTCCTGCTCTTTGTCCAGGAGTTCATTTTCCGCTGCTTGAGCTTGTCTTGCTGCCGCTCTACGCTCTTGTTCGGATTTGGTTTGATCCTTGGCAATTTCCATCGCCTCTTGATACTTGAGGTTGAGTTCAGACCTTGCTTTTGTAAGTTCAATTTCTGTTTTCTCAATCTGAATGTTCATTTCGGCCAGCTGACTGCCTTCTTTGATGCCGTCCTTAAAGGCAGACACCATCTCCGAACCGGCTTGCTTTGCTCCCTCGGTAATGGTAGAGAATCCTTTTCGGACATCTCCATTAAGCAATTCTCCCAAGCCTTTGAAAAGATTACCTCCCAGATTCTGAACCACTCCCTGAAGCTTCTCAAAAATCACCCTCATGGGAGTAAGCACCCGGTTTACCTTATCGATTCCATCTTGAGTAGTGGTCAGGTAATTGATCAGTGTGCCCAAGGCAATCACCAAAAGGCCGATCCCGGTGGCTGCGATGGCACCTTTGAGCGTGTGAAAAGAAGCGGTGACCAAATTAACTCCTACGCGGGCCTTTCCAAGTGCACCGGTGATCATATTAATGATGCCTCCGATTGGTGACATCATCAGCGCCTCATTAGCCATCTCATTGAGGGACTTCTGAGCGCCATTTGCGGCGGTCTTAGTATCATCTAGCCGCTTCTTTACCTCCTGAAACTGCTGGGATTTCTTGGCAAACTCCTCAGAATTGGCTGGAAGCTTACTCATTTCCTGCCAGAGGAGACGAGAAGCTTTCTGCATGTCTTGGAGGGAGGCATTGACCGAGGAGCCATCGGCAATGATCTGGATTTTCCGCTGTTCGGTTTTGGATGCCATTTCGGGAGGATTTGGCATAAAAAAAGCCCCAATAAAGGGGCTTTTGGAGGACAGTAAAAAGGCGGAATTACTTTTCCTCCTGCTTCAGGCTAAGGAGCTTCTCCTCAGCGGCGCAAAGTAACATAAATATACGAAGTGTATTGGCATCTGCAATCTCGTAGGTGATGCCATAATCCTGGCACAGCTCGATGATCTTGTACTCGGGCAGGTGTCGGAGCTGGCCGGATAGCTCCTGTCTGAGCTCCTGCAGTGGGGTAAGCGGTTCGTTTTCTTCCATGGTTAGGCGAGTTCGATGTCTTGGTAGATCAGATCAAAAATAAAATGTAGGTGGGTGATCGTCTCCACGCACTCTTTGTAAGCCCAAACATTGGATTCGTTCAGGTAATTGGCAAGGACGGCCAATAGCTCCTGCAGATTGTCCACTAGATCATGCCACTCCGAGCGGTCAGACCAGAGATCAAAGAGGTCAAAGAACGGTGCCAGACTGACCACCGTGGCATCAGGGAGGCGAAATGAAAAGCCCAGATTCTCTTCGGGATTATTCATCGCGGCGACCATAATGTGTAAGGTGTGCATGAGATCGGTATGAGCGGAGATATCCATCTTCCGGACACGTCCATCCTGGACATTGGCGGCGTACTTATATCCATCACGAAGGTAGTCGCAGACCTGCTTGATACGATGAGGGAGCTGAGCGGCAGGAATGACCTCATAGATGGATACAAAGTGCTCCAAACTGGCGATGCTCAGGATTTGTTTGTAGTTTTGCATATCGTTTTGCGCGATAAAGGTTGAACATGAGTTTGACTTTTGCCCCGGTAGTTACAGCTACCGGGTTTTTTAATGGTTTCTATTGGTTTCTAATGGAAACAAATGTAAACCTTTGGAAATGGTTTCCAAAGGTTTCTATTAATTATTTTTATTTCTATATTTCGAAATGAAGAAATTAACAGTGGAAATATCTGAAGAGGCTCATTCAGAATTGCTAAAGCTTCAATTTGAGCGAAAGCTTAAAAAGCTTCCAAGAGCCACCGTAAAAGACGTTGCAAGCGATTTCTTAACTGAAAAGCTTGAAGAATTGAAAAAAGAAGCCCCGACCAAATAGGCCGGGGTTTCTTTTATTTTTTCAAAAACCAACTGCCAACGTACGCGGTGAATGTTCCAAATAATCCAACTCCAGTCGTCATCAATACCGCTGCAATTAATCTTCCTTCTAAAGTAACAGGATAAAAATCCCCATATCCGACCGTAGTAATCGTTACAAATGCCCACCAAATAGCATCTCCAGCGGTTAGTATATTACTTTCTTGATCTCTTTCTACCTGAAGAATCGTGATGGTCGAAAATATCATCATTAATATTCCGATAATGATTGCGGAGTTGAAGGTTCCTTTCGCTTTGTCAGAAAAAAAGGAATCCATAAACTCCTTTAGACTTTTAAAGGCTTTGATGACCCGAAGAATTCGTATTAATCGAAATAACCTACCTAGTCTCAAGGAATCAATCATCGGAATACTGGCTACCAAATCAATCCAGCCCCATTTTATGAATTTCAACTTATTGTCTGCTGCATAAAATTGAATGCAAAAATCTAGGAAGAACACGGCGCATATTGCAGTATCAATAATCTGAAGGAGATGGCTTATCTCGGGAGGAAGATCAAAAAAGGAGTCGGCCACTAAGGATCCTAAGACATAAACAGATAGAAATAAAATTAGCAGGTTTAAAAAGCTGATTTTCTTCATAGATCTTGGGGTTATGCCAAGCTACTAAAAAAGATTACAACTTAAAACGCAGCGTCCGATCATAGCTCTGGTTCACATGCTGAGAGATCTCATCGGCGGCTAGCTCGGTGTAGAGCTCCCCGAGGCGGTGACGGAAGTGGGCGAGCTTGCGGGTCCAGTTTTTCTTCTTTCGGCCTGAGCCGATCAGTCGAGACACATCCACGTCATCCAGGGTGATGCCATTGCCGACTCCCATGTCCACAAACATGCCGTAAAACTGGTAATCGATCTCCAGCATCACGCCATTGACCAGGACTTTGCCCCGGAAAGACATGGTATCCAAAAGCTCTCCTGAGGTTCCGATCTTCAGCTTTCGGAAGCGATCGGCCATCTCCTTCTTGCCAATCTCTGGAAATTCCTTGGCGAGCTGCCGGATGTTGATCTTTTGGTGAATGTTGAGTTCTCGTTCCATGGGGGTTCACCGCAGAGGCGCAGAGGGTAAAGAGGCTTCACGCACCTTTTTGAGACCTATCCAGACCCTTAAGTCTTTCATTTAGTATCAGCGCTCATTATATACCATTCCGAGACTTGGCAGAGGGCGACTCTGCTACTCTCTTAAATATTTATCCCGTGTTTCCTGTCTTGCTTTATTTACCATTTCAGATCCGGAGCCCACACCCTTGCCTATACTTTTACTGCCAAAAAGTTTCATATTGAGTTCCTCTACCCATTTTTCGTAAGCTTCATTCTGTTCACGAACCCACCGATCACTTCCAGGTCTTGCAGGCTTAACTGATATTCCCTTTTCTATTCGCTTTCTCATAAAATAAAGATAACCAAAACATTCGATGTTGAGGGATTAAAGGAGAATAGGAATTTCAACTTCTCTGATTTTGCCAAAAAACCGAAACTCAATTCTATAGCGCTGGATATTGAAGAATAGTCGGCCAATGCAATAGTGAATGATTGTAAATGGAATTCCGGCAAACGCGGCCAGTAGATACCACATATTCCCACTAAGGAGGAGTAACAGTAGAGAAATCAATTCCCACCAGCCAAAGAGAATAAATCCTTTTTCCATGATGCATTCTCTAAATAGGTCCTTTTTCGTTTTCATAGCTTAATGGAATATAGGTTCAAACTGGTCTTGATGCGGTCGGCAGAGCCACGGGCTTGGATGCTGGCCTCGTACTCATCGACCACCCACTTGAGATTGTCGATCATCACCTTTCGCTCGGTGTCGAGCTGCAGCAGCTCCACGAGTGTCAGCTCCACGGTGCGCTCCATATACTCCGTGTAGCTCTTCCAGTCCATCCACTCGGTGTAGCATCGGGAAATGATGCCATCGGCTCCGCTCCATCTTAGAGAGAACCCCGGTCTGAGGTAGTGTCCCTGTGGATAGGCATTGCCCAGGCTGTCGGTCTTCATCCCATCAAAGAGCATAAAGCGAAGCCCTCCTCTGGCATCCAGCTCCAAGTCGAATGCCGGGCCTGATCCGGCCTGATCGACTTGAGGAATGGTCCACTCCCCTCCTAGCGGATTGGTCTCGGTGATCATGGTGAGCGGAGATGCGCTAGTCTCCACCAGCTCGGAGCCGTTACCGATTCGGACATCCATCCAGCTGGGATTATTCCGGGTGAGTTCATCTGAGCTATCCTCCCGCATCCAGAATCGGAATCCATCGTTGGTGTTGGGTTCGAGTTTGTAGGAGCGATTGGCCCGGTTGTTCAGATCGGTATAGCCCTGATTGGACAGCCAATCCGTGATCGGAACTATTTCCACCAGGCGTGTGACGGGATTGACTTTGAAGGTGATGCCAAAGTTGATGGCTACATCGATCAGGAATGAGCCGACTGATACAGGCGGCACGTGGCGATTGTAGGTAATGGTGCCGGTGCGGTGATCGTAATTATTGTACACGACCACCCTCCGGATATTCTCATCCAGCGTCCAGTCTCCGGTAATGCCGAAATAGCCCAGATCCTTGAAGATGGTATCCAGGAGATAGAGTAAAAAAGGATACGGCGTGATGGCGTACGAATCCCCATCATCCGAGTGGTTGTAAAGCCTCCCGTTCACCGTATCATAAAGATTGATATAGCCGCTCCATCCCGGATTTTTATCCCCGTAGAAGTTGGGGTTTTTGACTGTGAAATAGACGTGATTGGCAGCCGGATAGATGTCCGTGACATTCAGATCCGAAGGAGCCGAACCCAGATCCACACCCGGCAGGGTGCGATTTTTAATTTTTGCCTCGATATCGCCTGCATCGGAGTGAAAGGAGAAGTTGTACGCTCCGGAGAAGTCCCGCAGCTTCAGTGTGCCAATCTTCCAGAGCAGATCCGCAAACCGGATCTGCACATTGCCGTAGGCCTTGACCCGACCGGTATTATTGAGCAGGCTGGCAAACTGGAAGATACGCGCGTTTCGTTGGCTATCAAGCGCCGAGACATTGTACACCTTGGGGCCGTAGAGCTCCCCCGGTGTGGTAAAAGGGGACCGGCCTCCTATGCTGAAGGAGGCGGAGTCGTTGATGTCGATTAGTTCCTCATCTACGGTGATGCTGATCATAGCTCAGGGGTGTAGCGGCGGATTTTTGGATAGTAAATGTCCAGACCGATTTCGTCCAGATTTTCGAAGTCATCCTCCGGATCAAAGTCCATCTTGACCTTCACGGGCAGGTAGCCGGTGGCCGTCTGCTCATAGACTTTTTCAGATATGGCCAGATCGATCAGGTGCTTACGCTGATAGCCGTTGAGCGTGGCGATGATCAGCTCACCGGTGAGCATTCCTGACTTGGATACGGTCTCCTCTTCCCGATCGCTGTAGGAATAGCCCACCGGAAGATCTCTGCTGATCGTCTCTTCCTGTGTGCGGAGACTCTGTTTACCTCGGCCAAAGCAAAGGATGTGATCCCATCCCCCGAGGGAATTCAGATACAGCAGCTTGCGATAATGCCGCTTGACCCCGTACACCTCGTAGGTTCGCTTCTCGCTAAGCTCTGTAGTACCGGAGAAGAGCTGCAAGTCATAACCCACGATGATCTTGGTAGGATTGAGCGCCTGCAGGGCGAGCTGCTGTACTCCGGCAGGGAATCGGACTAGCTCGAAGTTCTTCACCGGAGAGATGGACTTGACATCGGCAGTCACGGAAGTATTGTCTGAATAGCGGACGGTGGCTTTCAGGGTCAGGGAAGAAAAGACCGGGTTGACCACCACAAAATGAAGATAGCTGTGCTGATCAGAAGCAATCGGCTGAGTAGTCGGTGACCAGGTCAGGAAGGGCTTGACCGTGTCCAGGTAAGAATCAAAGAAGGTCTGCTTCGCAAATTCCTGCTCGGATAGTCCGCCATACAGGACATAGAAGGTTTCATTGACCGTAGTGTCATCCGGAACCGGTGGCTCTCCATACTTTTCGAAGTAGGACAGGTAAAAACGCTTGAATCCCTCGCTGACAAATCGAACGACTGAGTCTCCGAAGATCGGGACATTGGCATCCAAGAAGGCATTGAGCACCTGCTGCATATTGAAGTCGGTGGTGCCGTCGGCCCGTGCGGGCTGCTCGGAGCTATACTTCAGGTTGAAGGATTCACTTTCGTAACTATCCTCGAGATAGACTTCGCAGACAAAGGAGAGGTTAGGTTTGGAAATCATGTCCTCGACTGACAAGGAAAGCCAGATGGGATTTTTGGAAAAAAAGAACTTGAACTCCTGCACCACAATGATGGTAGACTGCACGCATCCATTGGCATCAGTGACCGTGAACGAATAAACTCCGAAAGGAATATTGATCCGGTCTTTGAGCGTAGATCCATCTGACCATAGGTAGGTGTAAGGACCGGTTCCACCGGTTACGGTATTGGTGATATTTTGGCCAGACTTATTGACTGTGATCTGAATCTGTGCCGGTTGGCTCACGATGATGGTGAAGAGCCGGGCGCATCCGTCGGAGTCGGTGATGGTGACTTGGTAAGTGCCAGCGGTGAGGCCAGATCGATTTTGTAAGGTGCTACCATCTGACCAGGAGAAGGAGTAGCCACTACCTGATCCTCCTGAAGGAGTCAGGTTGATAGCACCATTATTTCCTCCGAAGCAGGTCACCGGAGTGACTGAAGATCCAGAGAGAATCTGAGGGGGAGAGCTGATCACGATCCCGGTCAACTCAAAAGTATTGTCAATAGCATCGGTGACAATGACCGAATATGTGCCTGGAAGTAGGGTAGGCCTGGCAGGGGAGTTGGGGCCACCGTCTGACCAAGCATAGCTGTATGGAGCCACACCTCCCAATGCTTCCACTTGTGCAGATCCGTTGGGCGTGCCGAAGCAAGAAGCGTTGGTTGAAGACAGAAGCGTCACAGAAAGTGGCGCGTCTACATCCTGCACCTCTGGCTGATCGATAAACTCATAGAAGGATTCCTCTCTGAGATAGGGAGAGCTGCGCTCAAAGTAGCACTCTCGGCTGACACTTGCCGTGGTCTCTCCAGCCGGAATCACAAAAACATCCGTGCTATTGAACGTCCCGGAACCAAAGCTATCTATCCAATCCAGCTGTCTGGAAATGTAGATGTTCAACGCAAAGGGAAGTGGGGTCGGAATGCTGGCGTCAATCGAGAGATTGGAAACTAGTGGATCACCTGAGGGGATACCACAAGACCCGATCAATACTGTGACATCGATGCTGCCGGGATCGCCTTCAAAGATATAATTGTAAGTCTTGGTGCTCATTCGGTATCAGGTGTAGGTTCGAATAGTTCGGGTTTGAATCGATCGGTATTGAGCTGAAAGGCTACCTCGTTGGGTATGCTGAGGGTGAAATAGAACTTGGTGCCTGCGAGATTGTCCACTTCAAGATTGGAGATCTTTTCCATCATGGAGTCGTTCCATTCGAAGTAGCCTTCCTGAGGAGCTTCTTCATAGTACTCTCCAAGAAAGGAAATGATGTCCGTGCCGATCGCTTCGGTCTCATCAAATACCTCATCCTGCTGATCCCAGTCATCTTTCCTGACCCGATCGAGGATAAAGAATTCTCCTTGGATCACCTTGCGCTTCGCATCTCTCGAATCTTGGGCATCGGCTTTGGCCTGGTAGGAATTCAGAAGCAAGGCTGGGAACTTGAGCTTGCTCTTGACCGATCGAAGAAACTCTTTGATGTCCTCCCGAGCGAGTACCGGGTGAGCGGATAGGTTCATCCGAACGAAATGACACTCCGATTCCGAATGCTGGATCTCCAAGTGATTCTCTGCCATCAGGCGAAAGAAATCGGTGTAGGATTTATGGTCTTTGATGAGCATTACATTCTTGATTTACGTTTCATCGCTTCCTCCTTCTCTTTGCGGTACTCCTCATCCTTGAGGGTGATTTCCATCTTGAGCATGAGCTTGTACATGTAGGTACGATGGGTGCTGTTGAGGTCTCCAAACTCGGAGCCGGACAGCTTGAGCAGGGTTTCTTGCCAACCGAAGGATTCTGGGCCTTCGCCCTTTGCCTGGAATACCCGCTCGAATACTTCTTCCCATTCTCGGCGACATCCTTTCCACCAGAGCAGCACGGCAAGCTTCACTGCCAGCGGCACTCGTTCCATATAGGGAATCCGATTCTCAATCTGGGCTTCGATAAAGGGAACACGGTAGTCCCCTTTCCACAGTGAATGCTTTGGCCACATGCCTTTGGCACGCTCCCGAAATAGGATGGCCATGAATCGATTAAGCGAGGATTCATGCTTATTCTGAGAATACTCGATGTAGGCTTCATCTGCTTCCGTCCATTCGTCACCTCGCAGTGCGGAAAAGTCACCGATCGGTCCAAAGAACCGGATGCCTCGAAGCTTGAGTTGATCGATCTTGTTTTGGGTGAGTTTGTTTTCGGATTCGATGAAATCGATAAAGGGAAACAAATCAATCAATCGCTCTCCTCCAAGAATCAGAAGATGATGCCACTTGAGTCCCAAAAGGATCTGTAGAAGGCAGATCTTGAAGCGATAAGGATCGGTCTGACCGGAAAAGAGTAGTCCTGCTACCCGGATAAGCTGCTGTGAAGTCAGCTCGTTCC
>Ga0208242_100912_pt1:0-5000 | contig 10387 bp, 7 predicted proteins | sample SubbioAug_CSW13A_FD_184825 | JGI IMG/M metagenome (GOLD analysis project Ga0208242, IMG submission 184825) | Serpentinite rock and fluid subsurface biosphere microbial communities from McLaughlin Reserve, California, USA - CR12Aug_CSW13A (SPAdes) | ecosystem: Environmental > Terrestrial >... | reverse complement strand
CCATCAGACCGTACCCTAAACCGACACAGGTGGACTGGTAGAGTATACCAAGGCGCTTGAGAGAACCACGTTAAAGGAACTCGGCAAAATGCTCCCGTAAGTTCGCGAGAAGGGAGCCCCGTCTGTAGGCAACTATGGGCGGGGGGCACAAACTAGGGGGTGGCGACTGTTTACTTAAAACACAGGGCTGTGCGAAGCCGTAAGGCGACGTATACAGTCTGACGCCTGCCCGGTGCTGGAAGATTAAGAGGAGGGGTGCAAGCTCTGAATTGAAGTCCCAGTAAACGGCGGCCGTAACTATAACGGTCCTAAGGTAGCGAAATTCCTTGTCGGGTAAGTTCCGACCTGCACGAATGGCGTAACGATCTCCCCGCTGTCTCTAACGTGGACTCAGCGAAATTGAACTGTGTGTCAAGATGCACACTACCCGCGGTTAGACGGAAAGACCCCATGAACCTTTACTCCAGCTTTGCATTGGCAACAGGACTGTGATGTGCAGGATAGGTGGTAGGCATCGAAGCGGGGACGCCAGTTCCCGTGGAGCCTCCCTTGAGATACCACCCTTCGCCGTCTTGTTGTCTAACCGCGGCCCGTTATCCGGGTCCGGGACCGTGCATGGTGGGGAGTTTGACTGGGGCGGTCGCCTCCCAAACAGTAACGGAGGCGCGCGATGGTTGGCTCAGACCGGTCGGAAATCGGTCGTTGAGTGCAATGGCAGAAGCCAGCCTGACTGCAAGACTGACAAGTCGAGCAGAGACGAAAGTCGGTCATAGTGATCCGGTGGTCCCAAGTGGGAGGGCCATCGCTCAACGGATAAAAGGTACTCTGGGGATAACAGGCTGATGATGCCCAAGAGTCCATATCGACGGCATCGTTTGGCACCTCGATGTCGGCTCATCTCATCCTGGGGCTGGAGCAGGTCCCAAGGGTACGGCTGTTCGCCGTTTAAAGAGGTACGTGAGCTGGGTTTAGAACGTCGTGAGACAGTTCGGTCCCTATCTGCCGTGGGTGCAGGAGACTTGAGAAGAGTTGACCCTAGTACGAGAGGACCGGGTTGAACGCTCCACTGGTGGACCAGTTGTCGTGCCAACGGCAGTGCTGGGTAGCTATGAGCGGACAGGATAACCGCTGAAGGCATCTAAGCGGGAAGCCCCCTTCAAAACAAGGTCTCCCTTGAGGGCCGTGGAAGACCACCACGTCGATAGGCCAGAGGTGTAAGCGCAGCAATGCGTTCAGCTGACTGGTACTAATTGCCCGATTGGCTTGATCTGATCCGGAAACAGCAAGGCAACTTGCCAACCGCGATCGTCAAAAGCACGTATACAAAACATGGAACAATCACTGATGTTCGGGGAAAAGCACAAAAGCCAATCCCCAGTCTCTTCTCCGGTCTGGTGGTCATAGCAAGCACAAAACTCCCGATCCCATCCCGAACTCGGCCGATAAGTGTGCCTACGCCAATGGTACTGCGTCTCAAGACGTGGGAGAGTAGGTCGCCGCCAGACCTGAAAAGAGACTTAACTCCCTCAAAACGATAACACTCAAACCCCGACAAAAAACAGCGGGGCAAAACGTACCATACATCGGTACACCGGCGCGGGGTGGAGCAGCCCGGTAGCTCGTCAGGCTCATAACCTGAAGGCCGCAGGTTCAAATCCTGCCCCCGCAACCAAAATCCGCAACAAAAACAAAGAGTTAAATGTTGAGCGTTTCGATTGTGTATAAGCAAACGCAAACACCTCAACAACAACTCAACGTTACACGAGGCCCCCCACAAGGGGGCTTTTTGCGCTCCGGAAGCTGGCGATCAGGCTCCACGATCATCCCGGAATCGACCGATCACGTCAGCAGCGCTCAACGGCCGATAGCTTTCCTCAGGAGCCGCAAAAGCGCGCGTCAGCTCACCCTTCAGACGATCAAACCCTTCCCGCTCCGCCCGTTCCTTGTCGCGCCGGATCAAGTCGCCTGCGCGCTCGCTCCGCGCGCTGCTGATGCGAACCGTTATCGTCGTGCCTTGGGCCATGGTGACCTCCGTGTCGATCCGTGCAGGATGCGCAAGATTGGGATCGCAAACAACCCGCTTATCCAGCCTGTGCCCGCTGCCTGGCGAGCGCTCTGAACACCTTGCGAATGCAATAGAGCCGATCAACGCAATGGATCAGGTCCCGGCAAGTGCGTTCGCCTTGCCGGGACCACGCTCTCAAGGTGCCCGCATCTCCGCATAGTCTCCTCCAGTGCGCAGAGTCACGGTGACCGGCGCTTCCGTCCGGTTGCGCCAGAACCAGCCGTGGTTTCCGGTGAAGGCGGCGGTCAGGTCTCCAGTAGCCTCTGGCACGGCGCGGCCTTGCTCGTAGCTGATGCTCTGTCCGCCGCCATCGCCGTGGAGGTCGAAGTTCACGACGCTGCCATTTGCCGTCCAAGCGAAGCGGGCGACCTGGCCCTCTTCCATGGCGAGCTTGACCTCGATCCCCTCGCCGGGGTTCAGGGTGTAGCTGACTTCGTCGCGCCATTCCTGGGCTGTGGCCGCGTTAACGGCTGCTTCGACGGGATCTGCCGCCGCGGGAGCGGGTTCTACCTCCGTCGTTGCCTCAGGTGCGGCGGCGGCGGGTGCTTCCACCGGCGCCGTTGCCTCTGGCTCGACAGCCGCGGGTGGCGCACCGATCACGGCCGCCAAGGCGGCAAGCTGCGCGTCGATCCTGTCCAGACGCTGGACGATTTCGGCAGGCACGGCGACGGGGGCCGGGGCGGGGGGAGACACAGCCGCCGCTGCTACAGCCTGAGCGTCAGCCTCGGCTTCAGCGGCAAGCTGCTGCTTGATCTCCCCCATTTCCGTCAGGCCCGTCAGCGCGCCGACGCCGGTCGGGTCGATCCCGTATTCAGCCGGAAGCCAGAACAGGACAAGGATCGCCCCGGCTGCCCCGGCCGCGATGAGCGTGGAGCGGATCAGGCCACCCGGTGTGGCGGGCACGGACTGCACATGCGCTGCGGCTGCAGCCGTGTGACGCGGTTCGGCCCGAAGTGGCGGCGCCTTGGAGATATCGAAACGGTTGTTCATGGGTCTGCCCTCCCTTCAGGCGACGAGATAGCCGGTGATCTGCAGGCCCATCAGGGCAAAGCCAGCCACCATCATCAGGACATTTGCGGCATAGGCCTGCCGCGCGAAGGCAGGCCGCGCCCGCCACTGGGTCATCGCCGTCAGGATCAGCGCGAGCGCCATCAGCTGGCCAAGCTCCACGCCGACGTTGAAGGCGATCAGGTTGCCCAGAAGCCCGTCAGGCGAGATGTCGTAATCCTGAATCTTGGTAGCGAGGCCAAAGCCATGCAGCAGGCCGAAGACCAGCGTTGCCGCCTTGGTGTTCGGCTGCACCCCGAACCACAGCCGGAAGGCTCCAAGGTTGTCCAACGCCTTGTAGACTACTGAAAACGCGATGATCGCGTCGATGATGTAGGCGTTGATCGAGATGGACCACCAGACGCCCGCCACCATCGTCACGGAATGGCCGATGGCGAAGATGCTGACATAGGTCGCGATGTCCTTCGTCCGGTAGAGGAAGAAGATCACCCCGGCGAGGAAGAGAAGGTGGTCATAGCCGGTCACCATGTGCTTGGCGCCGAGGTAGATGAAGGCGATGGGGCGAAAGCCCGTCACCTCCTGCACATAGCCCGCATCGCCTTTGGTGACGTTGTGGGCAAGCGCCGCGCCTGCAAGGAGAAGGGCGGCGAACAGCGTGGCGAGGGCAATGAGCACCTGCCATGCCATCGGGGGGCGCCAGTGCGCCCGGGAGTACTGAATCATGTGATGTTTCCTGACGTGAGAGATCGGACCGCCCGGCGTTCCGGGCGGCGGCTCAGATCAGCGTCAGGCGGGGCGGCCGTCGCGGCCCGTCACGGATGGTGCCGGAGGCCACAAGGGGGGCCGGGCGCAGAGTCCGCTCGGGTGGCGGGGGCACTTCCGCCCCAGGCGCCGCAAGCAGCGCGGCGCCCACATGATCGTGGTCGCTTGAGTCGTGGTGATCTGAGCCTGCAATGTCATGCGCGTGGCCATGCTCGGCATGATAGGCGCGGTGATCGGCTTCGGCGGCCATGGCGCCGGGACCATGTTTGATGGCCTCAACGGCAGGGGCGACGGCCAGCGACAGGGCAAGACACAAGGTCGCCCAAAGCGCCCTGATCCCCTGCCATCTCTGACGTCCTGCCTGCATCACTGCCCTTGGAGGTTTACCCCCGCTTCGCTTCTTGCCTCATCCCCCCTGGGGGGATAGCGTCGATATATGCCAGAAGATCACACCCACGCAAGCCACCCCGCCATCGCCACTCGGCTGAAGCGCGCCGAGGGACATCTGCGCCGCGTCATCGCAATGATCGAGGAGGGGCGCCCCTGCGTCGACCTTGCCACGCAGCTGCACGCCGTAGAGCGCGCTGTGGCCGAGGCGAAGCGGGCGCTGATCCACGATCACATCGACCACTGCCTGACCGATGGAGATGGGCATGCCCTGACCGAGATCAAGGCCCTGACGAAGCTCCTGTAAAATGCTGGCCACACTCAAGAACCCGACCTTCCGCCATCTCTTCGCCGCGCAGATCGTGGCGCTGGTGGGCACGGGGCTGGCCACCGTGGCGCTTGGGCTGCTGGCCTGGCAGCTTGCGGGCGACAACGCGGGGGCGGTCCTCGGCACGGCGCTTGCGATCAAGATGGTGGCCTATGTGACGCTGGCGCCGGTGGCGGCGGCCATCGCCGAACGCCTGCCGCGCAGGGCCTTCCTGGTCGCGCTGGACCTGATCCGGGCGGGGGTGATCGCCTTCCTGCCCTTCGTGGATCAGGTCTGGCAGGTCTACGTGCTGATCTTCTTCCTGCAGGCCGCGTCGGCCGGGTTCACCCCGGCCTTCCAGGCGGTGATCCCAGACGTGCTGAAGGACGAGGACGACTACACGAACGCGCTCTCCCTTCTGCGACTGGCCGAAGATCTGGAACAGCTCGCCTCGCCCATGCTGGCGGCGGC
>Ga0208242_100911_pt1 | contig 10389 bp, 10 predicted proteins | sample SubbioAug_CSW13A_FD_184825 | JGI IMG/M metagenome (GOLD analysis project Ga0208242, IMG submission 184825) | Serpentinite rock and fluid subsurface biosphere microbial communities from McLaughlin Reserve, California, USA - CR12Aug_CSW13A (SPAdes) | ecosystem: Environmental > Terrestrial > Deep... | reverse complement strand
GCGCGATGTCGCCGAATGCCTTCGGCTTCAACTGGTCGAGCGTGATCGCTGCGACCCGGCCATGTCGGCGCTGCTGGACAATCTCGACCTGCTGGCCCGCCGGGACATGGCGGGTCTGAAGCGCGCCTGCGGCGTCGATGACGAGGACCTGCGCGACATGCTCGCCGAGCTGCGCGCCCTGACCCCGCGGCCGGGCGCGGCCTTCGGCGGCGAGCCGAGCCAGCCGGTCTCGCCCGATGTCTTCGTCCGCGAGGGCCCGGGGGGCCTGTGGCTGGTGGAGCTGAACAGCGACACTCTGCCGCGCCTGCTGGTGGACCAGCGCTATCACGCCAAGGTTTCCGGCGGCGCGCGGTCGGACCAGGAAAAGACCTTCGTCGCCGACTGTCTGGCCACGGCCAACTGGCTGGTCCGCAGCCTCGACCAGCGGGCCAAGACCATCCTCAAGGTGTCCAGCGAGATCGTCCGCCAGCAGGACGGCTTCCTGGCCTATGGGGTGGAGCACCTGCGGCCCCTGAACCTGAAGACCGTCGCCGAGGCCATCGGCATGCACGAATCCACGGTCAGCCGGGTGACGTCGAACAAGTACATCGCCACCCCCCGGGGCCTGTTCGAGCTGAAGTTCTTCTTCACCTCCTCGATCGCCTCGTCCTCCGGCGGCGAGGCCCATTCGGCCGAGAGCGTGCGCCATAAGATCCGCCAGCTCATCGACGCCGAAGCCCAGGGCGCCGGCGTCCATTCCGACGACCAGATCGTCGAAATCCTCAAGGCCGGCGGCGTCGATATCGCCCGCCGGACGGTCGCCAAGTACCGGGAAGCCATGCGGATTCCCTCCTCGGTGGAGCGCCGGCGGGCGATGAAGGAAGCGGTCTAGAGCCTGAGCGCGTTTTGATCCGATAACCGGTTCCCACTTATCGGAACGCGCTCTAGAGCCGCCCCGACGACCTCAGAGCTTCAGCGATCTGCACGGCGTTGAGCGCCGCCCCCTTCAGCAGCTGATCGCCCGCCACGAACAGGGACAGGCTGCGGCCGGACGGGTCGGACAGATCGGTACGGATGCGGCCCACCAGCACATCATCCTGGCCCTGCGCTTCGGCGGGCATGGGGAAGTGGTTGGCGGCCTGGTCGTCCACCACCCGGACCCCGTCTGCGGCCGAGAGCCATGCCCGGGCCTCGGCCACGCTCACCGGCTCGGCGAACCGTACGGTCAGGGCCATGGCGTGGGCCCGCAGGGTCGGCACCCGGATACAGGTGAAGCTGGCCGGCAGGTCCGCGGCGCCCAGCAGGCGGCGCAGCTCGGCCATCACCTTCAGTTCCTCGCCATTATATCCCGTCTCCGGATCGATCCCGGCGTCGTGGCTGAACAGGTTGAAGGCGTAGGGGTGGGCGAGCACCTGGGGCGCATAGGCCTGGCCGGCCAGGGCTGCTGCGGTGGCGTCCCGCAGTTCGGCCATGGCCGCAGCCCCGGCGCCCGAGGCGGCCTGATAGGTGGAGCCGATCAGCCGGACGATCAGCCGTCTCGCGTGCAGCGGCGCCAGCACCACCGCGGCGATGGCCGCCACGCAATTGGGATTGGCCACCAGCCGGCCGTCCATCTCGCCGAGCCGCCAGCCATTGACCTCCGGCGTCACCAGGGGGGTGTCGGGGTCCATGCGGAAGGCCGAGGAATTGTCCACCACCCAGGCCCCGGCGGCGACCGCAAGCGGACCATAGCGGCGCGACAGGGTGGCGCCGGCGGAGAAGAAGGCGAGGTCGACGCCGTCGAAACTGGCTTCATCCAGGGCCTGGACGGTCACCGGCGCCCCCCGAAAGCTCAGGACCGTTCCTGCCGAACGGGGCGAGGCCAGCAGCCGCAGCGCCTTTACGGGAAAGTCCCGGCGCTCCAGGCAGCCGATCAGCTCGGCGCCCACGGCGCCAGTGGCGCCGACAATGGCCACGGTCAGGGGACGGGCCATGTCGGTCTTGGCGGGCGCCGGGCGGACCAGGGACGTTGCGAGGGACTGCGGCATGGGAGCCTCCGGGGTCTGGCCGGAGGGAGGCTGGCTTTCCTTGGCCGACCCCATCCTTCCGGCGGGGTCAAGCAGGGATCGTCAGTCGGCTGCGGGCAGCCACGACCAGACCCCTGCGCCCGCAAGCGCAGTGGTTTTAATAATCATGGTCATGACGGCATGATGCAGCATGCGCCCCCGATAGGCCCAGACGGCGGCGCTGTAAAGCGTCTGGCCCCATGGCTGATTGCGCCGCTTGAGCCGCGCGCCCATACCCGGGACCCATGACGACGGGCATTCCTGACCAGGAACGGCGCATGAGCCTCTCGGCGATACTCCGGGATCTCTGTGACCTGTCCCATGAGACCGAGGACTTCGGGGCCCTCATCGGCCGGTTTGGCCGCCGGGCGTTCGGGGCGCTGCTGTTCCTGTTCGCCGCGCCCAATCTGCTGCCGCTGCCGCCGGGATCTTCCACCTTTCTGGGCGCGCCCCTGCTGCTGTTTGCGCCCCAGCTGGCGCTCGGGGTGACCAGTCCCTGGATGCCGGCCGGGTTGCGGGCTCAACGGCTGGACATGGGCGTCCTGCGCGGCGCATTCCTGAAACTGGTCCCGAGGGTTGAACAGGTGGAGCGGGTCTCCAGCGCCCGGCTGACCTTCCTGTTCGGCCCGGTCGGCGATCGCCTCATCGGCGTCTGCTGCACGGTCCTGGCCTTCGTGCTGATGCTGCCCCTGCCGTTGGGCAACCTGCTGCCGGCCACGGCGATCAGCCTGTTCGCTGTGGCCCTGCTCCAGCGGGACGGAGTTTTCGCCCTGGCGGGCTATGTGGCTACAGCGGTGAGCCTGGGGGTCCTGGCGCTCGCCGCCGGGGTTATCCACAGGCTTTTCATCGTGGCCATGAGCAGTCTTTGACGCACTTGACACCAACCCGAGACAGGCGCGTTCTTGAACCTATGCAAGTCCAAGTCACCGGCAAACACGTCGATGTCGGAGAGGCCCTGCGTCTGCGGGTCACCGACGAACTCACCAACAGCATTGGCAAATATATCGACCGCGCGGGCGGTGGGGCCGATGTTGTCGTCAGCCGCGAGGGCTACACCTTCAAGGTGGATTGCGCCCTGACCCTGGCCTCGGGGCAACAGCTCCAGAGCCACGGCACCGGAACCGACGCCCATACGGCCTTCGATTCCGCCCTGCAGAAGATCGAGACCCGGGTCCGCCGCTATAAGCGTCGGCTGAAGGATCACCATCAGCAGGCGCTCGCCAAACAGGCCGAGACCGCCTCCTATTTCGTGCTTCGCACGCCCGAGGGCGAGGATGAGCCCGATTGGGACGATGATGCCCATCAGGGCTCTGAGGGCGCGCCGGCGGCCATGGTCATCGCCGAGACCGAGCGTCCGATCCGTGAAATGACGGTTTCCATGGCGGTGCTTGAGCTGGATATGACCGGCGCTCAAACAATCGTGTTCAGGAACGCCGCGCATGGCGGTTTGTCCGTGGTATATCGCCGGCCCGATGGGAATATCGGCTGGATTGATCCCGAGCGTACGAGGCCGGTGAACGGTACGGGCTCCAACGGCGCCGCCTGACAGCGGCCCGTCGACCCCCGACCCTCGCCGAGACCCGTGCGGCCTCGGACCCGTAGAACAGGCCTTCCGAAGCAAGCATGCAGATCGGCGATATTCTGGATCGCGGCGCCATTGCGCTGCGTGTGAGCGCGACCGACAAGCGCCAGATCCTGGCCCACCTGGCCGAGCTGGCGGCGCGCAACTTCGGGCTGGAAGCGAGCACGGTTCTCGACGCGCTGAGCGAGCGTGAGCAGGCCGGCTCCACCGGGATTGGCCACGGCGTGGCCGTGCCCCATGCCCGGATCGAGGGTCTGGACCGGATTCGCGGGGTGTTTCTGCGGGTTGAACAGCCGGTGGCGTTCGAGTCCATCGACGACCAGCCCGCCGACCTCATCTTCGCCCTGCTGGCCCCGCCGGAAGCGGGAACCGAGCATCTTCGCGCCCTGGCGCGGGTCTCGCGCATGCTGCGCAACGCCGACCTGCGTGAACATCTGCGCCAGGCCCGCACGCCGGACGCCCTGCACGCCCTGCTAGTTCAGGAGTCCGCGCCCTCCGCGGCCTGAGCCGAAGGAGGGCGCCTAGGCGGTCAGCTCATCAGTGGACCGAGACGGGCGCAAGCTCGTGCGCCAGGGCCGCGGCCATGGCGGCGTTGCGGTCGGTCAGGACCGCCAGGCGCTCGCCGTCGGCTCGGTGGACCGCATAGAAGGTCTGGTCCGGGTCCAGGTCCAGATGCATGGCCTCCCCCTGGACGGGGACGGTGGCCAGGATTTCAGCGGCCTTCACCGGGCGGACATAGACGAGGTCCGGTGCGCCCAGGGCGGCGAAAGCTTCAGTCGATAAGATCGGTGTCATGATGACCACCTCCACAGGTTCGCAACGCGCCGGGCGCACGCCGGTTCAGCCGGACGCCTGACGTCTGCTCGGCCGCCCCGGAGGGCCGGCCGAAAGGATGAGGGACGATAGCGGTGATCGGGGTTCAACCGACCGTCCGGATGGGGATGCGCTTGACGACGGTCTCGGGTTCCGGCCGGGCCAGGTCGATGTGCAGCAGGCCGTGCTCCAGGACAGCGCCCTCGACCACCATGCCATCGGCCAGCACGAAGGTGCGCAGGAAGCCCCGGGCGGCGATGCCGCGATGCAGATAGGCGTCCTCGTCCTTGCCGCCGTCATCCTTGCGGGCGCCGGCGATCACGAGTTGCCGATCCTCCACATTGACGTGCAGCTGATCCGGCTTGAAGCCGGCCACGGCAAGCGTGATCCGCAACCGCCCTTCGCCGCAGTCCTCCACATTGTAGGGGGGATAGGCTTCGGCGGCGGCCTTGGCGGCGCGCTCGATCCGGGCGCGGGTGTGCTCAAAACCGAGCAGAAACGGGCTGTCGAATACGATCGTCCGGCTCATCTGTCCTCGAGTCCTCATCAGAAAGCGACTCCCCGGAAGGCCCGCCCAACAGGTCGGCGCGAGTCTTCCGGTTGACGATTATCTGGCGATGGAGGGCAGAGGTTTCAATATCTGGCCCCTCCCTGAGGATCAGGGGCCGTCTCAGCGGAACAGGAGCACCGGAACCTTGCCGGTCCGCACCATGGCCGTCGTGGTGGAGCCGACGAACAGCTCGCGGATGCGTGACTGCCCATAGGCGCCCATGACCAATAGGTCCCCCTGGCCCTGGCGGAGCTCGCCCTTGAGCGCGCCTTCGACATCGCCAGCCAGGGTCTTGATCACAGCCTCCGCCCGCCCCGCCAGCAGGCCCTCGGCGGTCTGAACGCGGGCGTTCCGCTGGGGACCAGGATCTCCGACGATCACCACGATGACCTCCAGGCCGGCGAAGGCCTGGCTTGCCAGCACATGGGTGAGGGCCTTGGTGGCGCTGGCGCCGCCGTCAAAGGCGACCACGGCGCGGGTGATGGGCATGAAGACCCGGGGCGCCACCAGGACTGGCCGCACACTGCCGCGCACCACCCGCTCGACCTTGGCGCCCAGGCGGCCCTCCTCGAAATTGCGGCCCTCGCCACGCTTGCCGATGATCACCAGGTCGAAATCGGCCTCCAGCTCGATGATGGTCTGGGCGACTTCGCCATGCCGGTGAATCAGCCCCACCTCGGCCACCCCGGCCTCTGTCAGGCGCCGGGCGGCGCCCTCCAGCATGGCCCGGCCGTGGGCCTGGGCGGCCTGGGCCCTGGCCTCGTCGGCCTTGGTCAGCTGTTCCAGCAGGACCTCGCTGGCGCCCAGGCCGACGCTGCCGGACAGGTCGAGACCGGCCCCGGCGGCGGTCTCATCGCGGTCTAGGACGTGGAGAACGTCCACGCTGGCGCCCAGGCGGGTGGCGAACCAGGCGGCATGGTCACAGAGGCTGGGGCCGTAGGTCGAGGCGTCGATAGCGCAAAGCAGTTTGGGCATGGGCTGTTCCTCCTCAGTGGGCGCCGAGTTGCATCTCGGCGCCGTCCTTGTCGTGCAGGCCGAAGCGATCGACCATGGTGGCGCTGGCGGCGTTCAGGCCGATCACCTCCACCTGCGCGCCCTCCCGGCGGAACTTGAGCACCGCCCGGTCCAGGGCGCCCACGGCGGAAATGTCCCAGAAGTGCGCCTGGGAGACGTCGATCACCACGTTTTCGATCACCTCCTTGAAGTCGAAGGCGGCCGAGAATGTGTCGGCGGAGGCGAAGAAGATCTGCCCCTGGACATTGTAGGTGCGGGTTCGGCCGTCTTCGCTGAGGGTGCTCTGAACGGCCACGATCCGGGCCACCTTGCGGGCGAAGAAGATGCCGCTGAGCAGCACGCCCACCAGTACGCCGCGGGCCAGGTCATGGGTGGCGACCACGACGATCACCGTGGAGACCATGACCACGGACGAGGACCAGGGATGGCTGCGCAGATTGCGGATCGAGCCCCAGTTGAAGGTGCCGATGGCGACCATGATCATCACCGCTACCAGGGCGGCCATGGGGATCTGCGCCACCCAGGGTCCAAGCACTACGATCAGGAACAGCAGGAAGGACCCCGCAACCAGGGCTGATAGCCGGCCGCGGCCGCCGGATTTCACATTGATCACGGACTGGCCGATCATGGCGCAGCCGCCCATGCCGCCGAGGAAGCCGGTGGCGAAATTGGCGATCCCCTGGCCGCGGCACTCTCGGTTCTTGTCCGAGCCGGTGTCGGTCAGGTCATCGATGATGGTGGCGGTCAGCAGGCTTTCCAGCAGGCCGACCACGGCCATCGTAGCGGCGTAGGGGAAGATGATCTGCAGGGTCTCAAGCGTCAGCGGGACCTGCGGCAGATGGAAGAAGGGGATGCCTGTTGGCAGTTCGCCCAGGTCGCCCACGCGACGGACATCCAGGCCCATATAGATGGCCAGGCCTGAGAGCAGCACGATGGCCACCAGGGGGGAGGGGATAGCCCGGGTCAGACGAGGAAAGAGATAGATGATCCCGAGCCCTGCCGCGACCATGGCGTAGGTCTGCCAGCCCATGCCGATCAGCTCGGGCAGTTGGGCCATGAAGATCAGGATGGCCAGCGCATTGACGAAGCCTGTGATCACCGAGCGCGACACATAGCGCATCAGTCCGCCCAGGCGGGCCAGACCCGCGCCGATCTGCAGAACCCCCATCAGCACCGTGGCGGCGAACAGATATTCCACCCCATGGTCGCGGACGAGGTCGCCGATCAATAGGGCGATGGCCGCGGTGGCGGCCGAGATCATGCCGGGGCGACCGCCGGTGAAGGCGATGATCACGGCGATGGAGAATGAGGCGTAGAGGCCGACCCGGGGGTCGACCCCGGCGATCACCGAAAAGCCGATGGCCTCCGGGATCAGGGCCAGGGCCACCACGATGCCGGCCAGGACGTCGCCGCGCACATTGGACAGCCAATCGCGCCTCAGAGTAGCGAGCAGATTCATATGTTCGGATTTCAGTCGTTCATCAGGCCCAGCGCGGTAGGTGCGTCAGGGGGCCGTTCGTTGTCCGGGGGATAGGCGCCCGGCCGAGCCACCCGGCAAGCCGGGTCCGTCGATGGGGGCGGCTATGCCTTGCCTGGGCGAATAATGCAACCAGCAGACGCCTTCGCCAGACCGGCGCCCGGGAAAAGGCGAAGGCCCGCAGCGTTAACTGCGGGCCTCCATGGTGGAGCTAAGCGGAGTCGAACCGCTGACCTCTTGAATGCCATTCAAGCGCTCTACCAGCTGAGCTATAGCCCCAGGTCCTGGGTTCTTCGGGCGGGCTTGCCCTCCCGAAGAGGCGCGGAACCTAGTCAAAGGTCTGGCGGCGATCAAGCACCATTTTCAGGGCTGATCGCCGGGACCTCAATCTTCGTCCGGTTCGGGGATTCCCTCGATGTCGGCGTCGTCGAAATCCTCGTCCTCTTCCTCGAGGAAGGGCACGGCTTCGTCGTCGTCGTCCTCCAGGTCGTCTTCATCGCTGAAGCCGGCCAGATCGGCGTCGGGGGACTTCTTCTTGGCGACTCGTTCGACGGGTTCGGCGTCCTCGTCCTCGTCGTCTTCGACGGCGGGGTCTTCGATTTCGTCGATTTCCGGCGCGCCGAGATCTTCTTCCTCGTCCTCGTCGTCGTCGCTACGGGCCTTGACCTGATCTTCGGCCTCGGCTTCGGGCTCAGGCGCCGGCGCGCGACCGCGGACCCGGCGGTTCTTGACCGCCTCATCCGGATCAAATTCGGTATGGCACTTGGGGCACACAGCCGGCCGCTTGGTCAGGTCGTAGAACTTGGCCTGGCAGTTTGGGCAGACCTGCTTGGCGCCCAACTCTGGATTTGCCACGTGGGCGATCCCCTAAAGAGCGGTTTGACAGAAGCCGGCTCCCTTGCCACGGGCCAGGGCGGCTGTCAAAAGCAAAGCCCCTCGGACAAACCCAAGGCCTTTAGGAGGCGTCCATTTCCATCACGGCGGCTGGACTGACCGCGACCCGCGGCGGCCCGCTGCGGGGCCGTGTGCGCGCTCCCGGCGACAAGTCCATTTCCCATCGCGCCCTGATCCTCGGCGCCATGGCCAGCGGAACCACGGAAATCACCGGCCTGCTTGAGGGCGAGGACGTCAAACGCACGGCGGGCGCCATGGCCGCCTTCGGCGCGCGGGTCGAACGCCTGGGCGAAGGTCGCTGGCGCGTTGAAGGTCGGGGCGGCTTCTCCGAGCCCCTCGACGTGATCGACTGCGGCAACGCCGGCACCGGCGTGCGGCTGATCATGGGGGCGGCGGCCGGCTTTGACCTCAGCGCCACCTTCACCGGCGACGCCTCCCTGCGTGGCCGGCCCATGAACCGGGTGCTCAAGCCGCTCGGCGAGATGGGGGCGAGCTGGATCGCCCGGTCGGGCGGGCGCCTGCCGCTCACCCTGCGCGGCGGCGGGTTGAAACACACGGCCTATCGTCTGCCTGAGCCCTCGGCCCAGGTGAAGTCCGCGGTCCTGCTGGCCGGACTACACGCTGCAGGCGGGGCCGAGGTGATCGAGCCCGAGGCGACCCGCGACCATACCGAGCGGATGCTGCGGGCCTTCGGGGCGCAGGTGGAGATTACGCCCATGGCCGACGGCCCCCGGCGCATCATCGTGCCCGGCGGCCAGGCGCTCAGCGGAACAGAGGTGGTGGTGCCGGGTGATCCGTCCTCGGCCGCCTTCCCGCTGGTGGCGGCCCTGATCACCCCGGGCTCGGAGGTGACGGTGGAGGGCGTGCTGCTCAACCCCCTGCGCTCGGCTCTGTTCGCGACGCTGCAGGAAATGGGCGCCGACCTGGTCATCACCAATGTCCGCGAGGAGGGCGGCGACCAGGTGGGTGACGTCACCGCCCGACACTCGGCCCTGCGCGGCGTCGTGGCGCCCCCGGAGCGGGCGGCGGCCATGATCGATGAGTATCCCATCCTCGCCATTGCTGCGGCCTTCGCTGAGGGGCCGACCATCATGCGCGGCATCGGCGAGATGCGGGTCAAGGAGAGCGACCGGATCGCCCTGACGGCGGCGGGCCTGGCCGCCTGCGGCGTCGGCGTGGAGGAAGAGCCCGAGGGTCTGATCGTCAACGGCACGGTGCGGGCCAACCATCCGGTGGCGGGCGGGGGTCGGGTGACCACCCACGGGGATCACCGGATCGCCATGGCGCATCTGGTCCTGGGCCTGGCGGCCGAGGCCCCGGTGAGCGTGGATGAGCCGGGCATGATCGCCACCAGCTTCCCGGGCTTCGTCGAGATGATGACCGGTCTGGGCGGACAGATTCAGGCCACGGAGCTGCAGCCCGCATGAGCGGGGCGGGTGTGATTACGGTGGATGGGCCGGCGGCGTCGGGCAAGGGCACCATCGCCTCGGGCCTCGGCCGGCTCTATGGCCTGCCGGTTCTGGACTCAGGCCTGCTCTACCGGGCTGTGGGCGTCCTGCTGCAGCAGGACGGCGGCGATCTTGATGACGCCGCCGCGGCCGCCGCCGTGGCCCGCGCCATTCGGCCTGAGGCCCTGGACGATGACGCCTTCCGCACCCGCTCCGCCGGCGAGGCCGCCAGCCGGGTGGCGGTGCATCCGCAGGTCCGTCAGGTGCTGCTGGCCCTGCAGCGGGACTTCGCCGCCCAGCCGGGCGGGGCGGTGCTGGACGGGCGCGACATGGGCACGGTGATCTGCCCGAGCGCCGGGGCCAAGCTCTATGTGACCGCCCGGCCCGAGGTGCGCGCCGAGCGCCGCTGGCGCCAGCTGACGGGGCAGGGGGAGGCGGTCAGCCTGGAGGAGATCCTGGCCGATATCCGGGTGCGGGACGAACGTGACTCCGGCCGCGCGACCGCGCCCATGGCGCCGGCGCCGGACGCCGTCTTGCTGGACACCTCGGAAATGACTATAGACCAAGCCGCCGATGCGGCCCGCCGC
>Ga0208242_100910_pt1 | contig 10395 bp, 8 predicted proteins | sample SubbioAug_CSW13A_FD_184825 | JGI IMG/M metagenome (GOLD analysis project Ga0208242, IMG submission 184825) | Serpentinite rock and fluid subsurface biosphere microbial communities from McLaughlin Reserve, California, USA - CR12Aug_CSW13A (SPAdes) | ecosystem: Environmental > Terrestrial > Deep... | reverse complement strand
GGATGTCCATGGGCGTCTTGACGAAGCGGGCCACCGGGTCGATCAGGGCCATGGCGGTGACCGGGATGCGGCCCGGCGGGGCGATGACCTGGCCATCGGGGCCGACCAGGCCGCGTTCGTTGACCAACTGGGCGAAGCGGATGGCGCTGGCGCCGCCGCGGCTGAAGCCGATGACGGCCACGCCCAGGTCGGCGGGGGTGGCGCCGGGCTGCTCCAGATAATCCAGTGCTGCGCGACGGAAGTCGCTGTAGGCCTTGTTGGCAGCGGCCTCGATGGCGGGTGTGGGCAGGATCCCGGCATGGAGCGTGCCGCCCTGGTCGCCGCCGGTGCCGACACCGGGGTAGTAGCCGTATTGCAAATCGGGGTTGAGCAGCGATTCCTTGTGGGCCTGCGCGCGCAACTGGGCGATGTTGGTGGAATAGGGGCTGCCAGAGAGCTTCAGATTTCCCTCGTCATTGAAGGTGCCGTCAAACGCAGCGAAGAAGGTGAACCGGGTGGCGCAGCCCTGGGCGCCCGCTGCCATCATTTCTTGCCGGGCCACCGGCATCCGCGCCATTTCGGCCTGCGTGAGCGGGCGCTCTACCGTCGGGCCCATCAGCGCTCACCCTTTTGTTCGTTCTGGGGGTAGATCTCGTAAACCACGTTGTACCGGGACAGCCAGGTCTTGTGCGTTCGATGCCGAACTTCTCTGGCCTGGTCTCGTGGAGTCATGATGTACAGATACAGCTGCTGACCGTCGATCACAAAGGTGAGCTCGTGATCGCTCATGTCCTTCGGCAGACGACCCCGAAGGTCGACCCTGTCTTCGAAGACCTCACCTGTGGCCTTGATGCGCCACTTGACGTACAGGAACTCGCCCACCGGCATGGGACCGTTGACACCGGTTCCGGATGGCAGCGCAGTTCTTCCTGGAAAGACCTGGCTCCGCGGCGACTCCAGGCTGTTGCGAACCATGTGGTACTGGTCGCCATAGCTGTAGGCCAGCAGGTCCACGGTCTCGTGCCAGCCGTCCTTGCGGCCATCAAAACTGAACGCATGGGGCACCAGCCGCGGCCCGGTGGCGCACGCAGCCAGAAGCCCTGCCAGGAACAGGGCCAGCAGACCCACCCAGGCACGCTGCCATGCCGTCGCCCTGCCACCGGTGCGGTGCTTTTGAATCACAGCGGTCTTGATCATGGGGCGACAGCATAGGTGGACCACGCCAACGGGCGAGCAGCAACCTGTCAGGACTGACAGCCCTGGCACCGCACATAGGCCATCACCCTCTTTGGCACCCGTCGATGGCGCTGACGCTGGCATAGGGCTGGTGGTCAAGACAACTGGGCGACGTGGGTGGATGGGTTCGCGGCCTAATATGGGCACTTCTCACAACCACCCCACAGGAGACAACGATGCTCACCCTCTGCGGCTTCTCGGCCAGCAATTACTACAACAAGGTCAAGCTCGCCCTGCTCGAAAAGGGCCTGCCATTCGAAGAAGAGCTGGCCTGGGTCGGCGAGACCGACCTGGCCGCCAGCCCGCTGGGCAAGGTGCCCTACCTCAGAACCGACGAAGGTACGCTGTGCGAGTCCACCGTCATGCTCGAATACATCGAGGCGAAGTACCCGCAACCGGCCTTGCTGCCCGCCGACCCGTTTGCCGCAGCCAAGGTACGCGAGCTGCTGCGCTACCTGGAGCTGCACCTGGAGCTGGTGGCGCGCAACCTCTACCCTGAGGCCTTCTTCGGTGGCAAGGTCAGCGACGCGGCCAAGGAGAAGACCGGTCAGCAGCTGGAAAAGAACATCGCCGCCTTCGCGAAGCTGGCGAAATTCTCGCCCTTCATCGCCGGCGACAGCTTCACCCTGGCCGACTGTGCGGCCGTCGTGCACCTGCCGCTGGTCTCCGGCGCCACCAAGATCATCTATGGCCGTGACTACCTGGCCGAAATGCCGGTGCGCGACTACCTGAAGAAGGTCGGAGAACGGCCGAGTGTGGTGAAGGTCAATGCCGATCGCAAGACCAACACCGAGCTGATGATGCAGCGCGCCCGCGCCGCCAAAGGCTGAAGCGACCGGACCGGCTGTGCCGAGAAACGACCCGCCCCAGAACGTCCGGGACGTGGACTTCCACCGGCCCGAGGGTCTGTTCGAGGCCTTGCTGGCAGGGGTGCTGCGCAGCACCCTGCGCGCCCTGCTCAAACCGGTGTTCTCGCCGCGCTGGTCCATCGGCTTCCAGCGCCGGTGGCTGCGTCTGCTCTCGCACACCACCCTGGTTCCGCGTTCGGTCCACATCTCACCCGACATGGTCGGTGGCGTGCCCGGCGAGTGGCTGCGCCACGGCGAGGCACCACCCGTGCGCGACGGCAATCTGCTCTACCTGCATGGTGGTGCCTACTGTGTCGGCAGTCCGGCCACGCACCGCGCACTCACGGCGCGGCTGGCACAGGGCATGGGCGTGCCGGTGTTCGTGGCGGACTACCGGCTGGCTCCCGAGCACCGTTTTCCGGCCGCACTGGACGACGCGCTGGCGGCCTTCCGCGCCCTGCGCAAGCGAGGACCGGTGGTGGTCGCGGGCGACTCCGCTGGCGGCGGGCTGGCCCTGTCGCTGGCGCTCGCGCTGCGCGCGGCCGGCGAGGCGCCACCGGCCGGCCTGCTTCTCCTCTCGCCCTGGGCCGACATGGTGCCCGACGTGGTACCGCAGGAACCGCCTGGCGAGGCCATGCTCAGCGCCGTCTGGGCGCAGGCCTGCGCAGCGCACTACCTGGGGCCAACGCCCGATGCAAGGGCCTGGATGTGCTCACCGCTGAAGGCCGATCTGCGCGGCCTGCCGCCGGTCCTGATCCAGGCCGGCACCGACGAGATGCTGCACGGCCAGGCCCTGGCCCTGCACCAGGCCCTGCGGTCGGCCGGTGTGGACAGCCGCTGCGACATCACCGAACGCCGCTGGCATGTGTTCCAGCTGCACGGTGGTGCCCTGCGCAGTGCGGACGACGCCATCGCCCGCCTGACCCGTTTTGCCCGCCAGCGTCTGGACGCGATGGCCGCCCCCCGCCACAGCGAACACGAGGTGGTGATCATGGGCGCCGGCATGTCCGGGGTCTGCATGGGTATCGGGCTCAAACGGGCCGGCATCTCGGACTGGGTGATCCTGGAGAAGCAACCCGGCGTGGGCGGTACCTGGTGGGACAACACCTACCCCGGTGCCCATGTGGACGTGCCCTCGCCGGTATACGCGTTTTCGTTTGCGCCCAACCCGCGGTGGTCGCGACGTTTCGCGTCGGCACCTGAAATCCAGCGCTATGTGCAGGACCTGGCAGACCGGCACCACCTGGGCGCCCGCACCCGCCTGGGCAGCGAGCTGACCGAAGCGCGCTTTGACGATACCACTGGCCACTGGCACCTGCGCACCGCCCGCGGTGACACACTGCGCGCACGATTTTTTGTCTGCAGCACCGGGCCGCTGAACCAGCCGCGCTGGCCCGACATCCCCGGTCTGGACAACTTCGCTGGCGAGCGCCTGCATTCGGCCCGCTGGGATCACCACATCCCGGTGGCCGGACGCCGCGTGGCCGTGATCGGCACCGGTTCCACCGCCTCACAGCTGGTGCCCCCCATCGCGCAGCAGGCTGCGCGCCTGCTTGTCTTCCAGCGCACAGCCAACTGGGTGCTGCCGAGGCTGGACCGGCGCTACGGCCGACTCGACCGCTTGCTGGCCCGCCTGCCGCCCTATGCGGTCTTCACGCGCTGGGCCTGGACGCAAGTGCTCGAATGGGGTCGTCGCGGCTTCGACGAGGGCACGCTGGCACGCCGTGGCATGCTCAAGACCGCCGCGCTGCACCGGTCGCGCCAGGTGCCCGACCCGGCGCTGCGCGAGGCACTGACCCCACCCTACCCGCTGGGTTGCAAACGCATCATCTACTCCAACGACCTCTACCCGGCCCTGACGCAGCCCCATGTGGAGCTGGTGACCGCCGGCATCGAGCGCATCACGCCGCGTGGCATTGTCACCAACGACGGCCGCGAACGGCCGGTCGACGTGCTGTTGTGTGCCACCGGCTTCGAGACGGTGCAGCTGCTCTCGTCGGTCAAGGTCACCGGCCTGAACGGCCAGACCCTGCGACAGGCCTGGGCCGACGGGCCACAGGCCTACCACGGCATCAGCGTGGCGGGCTTTCCCAACCTGTTCCTGATGCTGGGCCCCAACACCGCCACCGGCCACACATCCACCCTCCTGTACATCGAACCCGAGGTGCACCACGCCATCGCCTGCATGCAACGGGTCAGACGCGAAGGCAAACGCTGGATCGAGGTGCGGTCAGAGGTGATGACCGAATACAACCGGTCGCTGCAGCAGCGCCTGGGCGGCTCGGTCTGGGCCCAGTGCCGCAGCTGGTATCGCATGGACGGCGGCAAAATCGTGGCCATCTTTCCCGGCTTCACCGCGGAGTATGTGAAGGCGGTGCAACGGACGGACGTTCAGGCCTACCAGCTGGGCTGACCCGGGCGTTTGGACAGAGCACCCGGGCCACCCACATTCACTTCTTGGGCCGTATGGCGTCGGCCGTGCCCTGGATGAAGGCTTTGATCTTCTGCACGTCATCCTGGCTGAGCCGGCCGGTGAAGTCGGGCATGCCGCGTGCGGTCGCCGGCCCCTTGAACACGAAGTTCTCCAGGTTGGCAATGATGGAGGCGTCCTTGTAGCCCAGGTTCGGGATGTTGCCGCCACGATCGACACCCGGCACGCCGTGGCAGAAGGCGCAATTCTGCACATACAGCGCGGTGCCGGCCTGCACGTGGTTCGGGTCGTAGGGCACCCCCTCCACCAGCTTGCCCAGCTGCACCGCCACATGGGCCGGCGGCTCGGCCTTGCCACCCACCGCAAAGGTGTAGACCGTGCCCGGGCCCAGACGCTCGGTCGCACGGGCGGCCAGACCGTAGACACCACCCCAGCCGACCGCAATCGAGACGTACTGCTTGCCGTCGACCAGGTAGGTCGAGGGCGCTGCGATCACGCCCGAACCGGTGGGTGCCTCCCACAGCTTCTGACCGTTGGTCGCGTTGAAGGCCATGAAGCGCCCGTCGGCTGTGCCCTGGAACACCAGGTTGCCGGCCGTGGTCAGTGTGCCGCCGTTCCACGGCGAGACGTGTTCATGCGTCCAGGCAGCCTGCTGCTTCACCGGATCCCAGGCCACCAGCCGACCGAATGGCTGGCTCTTGGGCGGCTCGGCATTGAGGACCATGCCCAGGTTCCAGCCCAGGCCGCTGTGCGGCTCGAACACGTTCTGCGCATTGAACTTCCACTCGCGGTTGTCCATCATGGTCACCGGCACGTTCTGTACCGGCATGTAGGCCAGACCCGTTTGCGGGTTGTAGGACATGGAGTGCCAGTTGCGCGCACCGAAGGCGCTCGGAATGATCTCGCGTGGCCGGTCACCGGTGCGGGCGATCTCGGTCTCGATCGGACGGCCATTCTTGTCGTAACCGCTGGCCCAGTTGACCTCCACGAAGTTCTTGGCCGAGATGAACTGGCCGTTGGTGCGGTCCAGCACGAAGAAGAAGCCGTTCTTGGGCGCATGCAGGATGACCTTGCGCGGCTTGCCCTCCAGGGTGATGTCGGCCAGGATCATCGGCTGCGTCGAGGTGAAGTCCCAGTTGTCACCTGGGGTCTGCTGGTAGTGCCAGACGTACTTGCCGGTGTCCGGGTTCAGCGCCACGATGGACGCCAGGTACAGGTTGTCGCCACCTGCCGGGCTGCGCTTCTTGTGCGCCCAGGGTGAGCCGTTGCCGGTGCCGATGTACATCAGGTTCAATTCGGGGTCGAAGGTCATGGTGTCCCAGGCGGTGCCTCCGCCGCCGAACTCCCACCACTTGCCCGCCGGATCCCAGGTCTTGGCGGCACGTTCCATCGACTCGTCCTCGAACGGTTTGCTCGGGTCACCCGGTACGGTGAACCAGCGCCATTGCTGCTCGCCGGTTTTCGCGTCGTAAGCGGTGATGTAGCCGCGCACGCCGTACTCGGCGCCGCCATTGCCGATGATCACCTTGCCCTTGAACACGCGCGGCGCACCGGTGATGGTGTAGCTGAACTTGCGATCGATGATGGTGTCCTTCTCCCACACCTTCTGGCCGGTGGCCGCGTCCAGCGCAATCAGGCGCCCGTCGTAGGAGGCCACGAACACCTTGCCCTCGTGCAGCGCGACTCCGCGGTTGACCACATCGCAGCAGCCCTTGAAACCCCCGTCACGCGGCACCTTCGGGTCGTAGGTCCACAGGCGTTTGCCGGTGCGCACGTCCACCGCGTGCACGATGCTCCACGACGCGGTCACGTACATGATGCCGTCAACCACCAGCGGTGTGGCCTCGACACCGCGCGTCGACTCCAGGTTGTAGGACCAGACCAGCCCCAGGTCCTTCACGTTGCTGGCGTTGATCTGGTTCAGGCGCGAGAAGCGCGTCTCGGCATAGTCCAGTCCGTAGCTGGGCCAGTCGGCGGTCTGGCGGGTGTTGGCCTTCATGAAGGCTTCGTTGACCTTGGCTGTGGCCACCCGGATGTGCTCGGGCGAACCCTTGGCGGGTGACTGGGCGTGCGCTGCGCCCACCATGGCCATGGCAGCCGCCAGGCACCAGGCACGCCGCCAACGGACGGGGAAAAGTGCAACCGTGTTCATCGTGTCTCCTGTGTTGTGCCTGCGCTGCGCAGGTCCGATGTTTCGCCCATGCGCCTGCGCCCGGGGACAGGCCACGCATCAGGACACGGTCATGATGGAGAAAGCACCGCCAGCCATCACCCTCGGGTTTTCCCTGTGTTCAAAGTGTTCCACGTCGGAACAGGTGGCCCTGGGTTTGAGGGCTAACCCGCATGGGCGCCGGACGGGTCGGAACACATACTCGATCCACGGGCTGTCGCTGGACGTGCCCGCCGCTGCCTGCTGCCCTGCCCCATGACGACATCCCGCCCGCTCAGACAACTGTTCTTTGCCGAACCGGCACAACGCACCGCACTGGCCCGCGAGCGCTTCTTCGAGGAGGGACAACGCCCCAGCGGGCTGGTGGACGAAGCCGTGCTCCAGTCCTGGATGCGCTGCTGCTCGGCCCGCCGTCAGCCCCGGGACGCGGTCAGCTTTGAGCCGGTCAGCCGCAGCCGGGTGCACAGCAGCCTGGGACGCAACCGGGACCTGCTTCAGGCCAGCAACCCCGAACTTGGCCACATGGAAGCCGCCCTGGGAGGCACCGACTGCCGCGTGCTGCTGACCGATGACCAAGGCGTGATCATCCATGCCACCCCGTCGGGAGGCAGACGGACGCAGCCACTTCTCGATATCGCCTCCCGAGTGGGTGTGAACATCGCCGAAGGCCATGTCGGCACCAATGCGCCCGGCATCGTCGCCCGCACGGGTCAGGCCTGTACGGTCTCAGGGGCCGAGCATTTCTTCGATTGCCTGCGTGCGATGCACTGCGCCGCCGCCCCCATCCGTGACATCCATGGACGGCTGGCCGGCGTGCTGGACATCTCGGTCGAAGGCCAGACCTTCCCGTTTGACGCGGCTGCCGTGGTCGCCAGCTACGCAACCACCATCGAAAACCGCCTGCTGCTCCTGCAGTCGGCCGAACACCTGGTGCTGTGTTTCCAGGCCAGCCCCAGCCTGCTGGGCACACCGCTCGAAGCGCTGGCCGGCATCGACCGCGCAGGCCAGCTGGTCTGGCTCAATGCCGCTGCGCGGTGCCTGACCGGCTGCGAGGACCCGACGGACAGCGGTGTGGCGTCCGTGTTCGGCGCCACGGCCGACCAGCTGATGTCCCTGTCCCGTGACGCCAGCGCCCGCATCTGGCGCCTGCCCAACGGTCTGGGCATCTGGATCCGGGCCCGGGCTCCGCTGGGCAACGGCGTGGACTTCTGCCATGCGGTGGCGATGCCTTCCGCGTCAGCCCCCAGTGCCGACCAGCCCAGGGAACCAGCCACACCGCCTGCGGCTCAACCAGCCACGCTGCTGGACCACAGCCAGCGACTGATCGAAAACACGCTGGCCGAGCACGACGGCAACATTGCGCGGGCCGCACGGGCCCTGGGTGTCTCGCGGGGCATGCTCTACCGCCGCCTGCGCCGGGAGACCCTGCAAGGCGCGCCGGCGACCGCCCGGCATTGAGGCCCGGGCCTCTCAGATAGCCTCTGCCAGCCTCTGAACGCCGACCTGCAGGTCGCGGGCCCAGGCGCGGCGGTCGCGACCCAGAGCATGTTCGGGTTCGCCATGCTGAACCACGGCCAGCACGCCATCCGATCGCAGGGTGGTCCAGATGGAGGACAGCAAGGTGGTGTCACCAATGAACAGCGGCGCATCGCTGATGCCGCCGGCGACCGGATCGCGGTAGCCGATGGCCACCGGCAGCACCGGCGTGCCGGTGGAGATGGCCGCCTGCAGCAGGTTGGCATGAAAGGGCAGCACCTGCCGACCATCACCGGTGGTGCCTTCGGGAAACACCGCCACGATGTCCCGGTCCACCAGCCTTTCAGCCATCAGGTGCACCACCCGCATTGCATCGCGCCGGTTCTCACGCTCAATGAACAGCGTGCCGGCACCGCTGATGAGGGTGCCGAGCACAGGCCAGTGCCGGGCATCGGCCTTGGACACGAAACGCGCCGGCTGACAGGCATTCATCACCAGGATGTCCAGCCAGGAAATGTGGTTGGCCACCACGAGCAACGGCCCGCTCTCGTGGACCACACCCCGAACCTCGAGTTCGACGCCCATGATCCGCAGCATCCGGCGCGACCATTCGCGCACCACCAGTCGTGTCTGCGCCGGCGTCATGCGGTCGAACTCCCGACGCATGACCCACAGGCCATGCAGCACGTGCACCAGGGCGCGCCAGGCGCGCCAGACTGCGCGCAGGTTTCTCACACTGCGCCGACCGGCTCCGCAGCGACCCGCTCGCTCAGGTAGGCCAGCTGGCCGCCCACCAGGGTCGCCCGCACCCGCGATGGCAACTCCTGATCGCCAAAGGGTGTGTGCTTGCCCTGGCTGCGCAGAGCCTGCGGCGTCACCACCCAAGGGCTGTCCGGGTTGAACACACAGATGTCGGCCACACCACCGACGGCCAGGCGACCGACGCTGGCCTGCAGCGTCCCCAGGCTGCCGCCCAGCACCGCCTGGGGTCCGCTGGTGAGCACCGTCAGCGCCTGCATGAGACCCAGCCCGTCCTGCTGAGCCCAGCGCAAGGCCAGCCCCAGCAGCAACTCGACCGCCGTCGCACCCGGTTCGGCCTCGGCAAAGGGCAGGATCTTGGCGTCCGAGTCGACCGGATTGTGGTCGGACACCAGGGCGTCGATGGTGCCGTCGGCCAGCCCTGCCCGAAGTGCCTCGCGGTCGCGCTGCTGGCGCACAGGCGGCTGCAAGCGCAGGCGGCTGTCGTAGTAACCGATGTCCACGTCGGTCAGCAGCAGGTTGTGCACGCTCACGTCGCAGGTGACCGGCAGCCCTTCGGCCTTGGCCTGGCGCACCAGTTCCAGGCCCGCCGCGCTGCTGATGCGGCACAGGTGCACACGCGCCCGGCTGGCCTTGGACGAGACGGATCGCATGAGTTCGAACACCGTATGCAGGGCGATGGTCTCGGCAGACACCGGCACACCCGACAGGCCCAGCCGCGTGGCCAGTGGCCCGCTGGCGGCCACCCCCTGACCCAGCCAGTGGTCCTGCGGCCGCAGCCAGACGGTGTAGCCGAAGGTGGCGGCGTACTGCAACGCACGCTGTAGCACCTGGGTGTTGACAACAGCCACCTCGGCCTGACCGAAGCCGATGCAGCCCGACTCGGTGAGTTCGGCCATTTCGGTCAGCACTTCGCCCTTGAGGCCGCGCGTGAGCGCCCCCAGGGGGAACACACGGGCCAGGTGCAGCTTCTCAGCCCGGAATTTGAGCATGTCCACCAGGCCGGGCTCATCCAGCACCGGATCGGTGTCGGGAGGGCACACCAGTGACGTCACGCCACCGGCCACCGCCGCACCCATCTCGCTCTCAAGCATGCCCGCATGCTCCTGCCCTGGCTCGCGCAGGCGCACCGCCAGGTCGACCAGCCCGGGTGCGACCACACAGCCGGCGGCGTCGATGACCCGATTGGGATGGAAGTCGCTGCCGACCTGGCCGATGGCGATGATGCGCCCGGCTGCCACCGCCACATCGGCCATCTCGTCGCGGCCCGAGGCCGGGTCCATCACACGGCCATTCTGGATCAGTATCTTCATGGATTCACCTTGCAATCGTGGACTCCCGCGTGCGCGGGAGTGACGTTGTTGTGGGAGCGACCCGCGCAGCGGTGGAGCGTGGGGGCCAACCGTTTCGCCGCCGGGCCGTCCCAAGGCGAAACGCACCCCCTCGGGGGGCAGCGACCCGCGCAGCGGTGGAGCGTGGGGGCCAACCGTTTCGCC